>Ga0209751_10002800_pt1 | contig 17212 bp, 21 predicted proteins | sample RifCSP13_1_FD_184019 | JGI IMG/M metagenome (GOLD analysis project Ga0209751, IMG submission 184019) | Soil microbial communities from Rifle, Colorado - Rifle CSP2_sed 13_1 (SPAdes) (version 2) | ecosystem: Environmental > Terrestrial > Deep subsurface > Rock core/Sediment | place: Rifle... | reverse complement strand
AGTGTCTTTAATTTCTACCGCTGGATCGCCATACTGCGACGGTAATACATAGACCGGTTCTTCGATCTCATTTAATCTGGCGTCAGGGAAATATTGGATGAAAAGCCTATGTACCACTTCGATCGAATATATGAGCTGCACAAAATCCTGTCCGGCAGGCGTACCCCGATTCCGCGCAAGTTGCTGGAAGAAAAAATGGAATGCTCCCGCGCCACGATCAGACGCACCATAGAAGTAGTCAGGGATTATCTTGGAGCGCCAATCAAATATGATCGTAAACTGAACGGTTACTATTACGACAAATCGGAACATACAAACTATGAACTGCCCGGCCTCTGGTTCAATTCATCCGAGATCTACGCGTTGCTGACAACACATTCCCTGCTTTCCAAAGTACAACCCGGCCTGCTCGAACCGCATGTTGGCCCGCTGATTGAGCGTCTGAATTCGATCCTCGATCAGCAAAAAACCGGGCGTGAAGTCGCCAAACGTATCCGCATTCTCCAGGCAACACCACGCATTGCTGATTTTGATGTTTTTAGAAAGGCCGCAGATGCCCTGGTATGCCGGAAAAAAATCAAGATGCTCTATCATGGCCGGGAACGTGACAAGACCACCGAACGCTGGATCTCGCCACAACGCATGGTCTATTACCGCGACAACTGGTATGTTGACGGCTGGTGCCATACCAGTAAGGGGCTGCGCACATTTTCGCTGGATCGCATGCACATTGTTTATACCGGAGAAAAAGCAAAGGATATTAATGAAGCACAACTCAATGAACATTTTGCGGATGCGTACGGCATCTTTGCCGGCAAGGCAACACATAAAGCTGTAATTCGTTTTTCCAAAAAAGCCGCGAAGTGGGTGGCCGACGAACACTGGCATTCAAAACAGGAATCCAATGTGCTTCCTGACAGTAAGCTGGAGTTGATAGTGCCCTACAGCGATCCGCGCGAACTGATCATGGACATTCTCAAATACGGCGCTGAAGCGGAAGTTATTTCCCCCAAGGAATTGCGTGATGAAGTCAAAAAACAATTGTGGACTGCAATGCAAAACTACCAACCCAAAAAGAAATCGCCATGAAATTAGCCAGCTTTGAAGCGATTGTGAAAGTATTCGATGATGCCGAAGTCCGTTACCTTGTGGCAGGAGGTCTTGCCGTTAACGCTTATGGTTATTTACGTTATACCAAAGATGTCGATTTCATAGTACAACTGTCTCCAGATAACATCATCAAGGCTTTTAGAGCGTTGCAGCCTTTGGGTTATAAACCGCTGGTTCCCATCACAGCAGAACAGTTTGCAAATGAAACTTTGCGAGAAAGCTGGATAACCGAGAAAGGCATGAAAGTACTTCAATTCTGGAGCGATGAACACCATGAAACTCCAATTGATATGTTTGTATGTGAACCATTCAATTTTGATGATGAATACGAGCTGGCATTGATAAAACCGCTTGGAAATTTATCGGTACGGTTTGTTTCTATCCCTGCACTAATTAAAATGAAAGAAGCAGCCGGGCGACCAGGTGATATAATTGATATTGAATTCCTGCGAGAAAGATTGGCCGAAGAAAATGAATAATTCCGAAACTCAACAAGCCATAGACTGGTCGCTGACCACTTGGGAAGGCAGCCGCCGTGAACAATACCGGCGCTGGTCACAACTGACTTTGCGTGAAATCCTGCTGGCCCAGGAAGAAATGCAGAAACTGGCTGAAAAATTAAATCCTGTCGTTTCGAAGGAGTGCAACGACTGAGAAATCCTGTTTTTATGATCCTGATATGATCAGATTTCCCTCTAATGTGCAAAATGATACAAAACTCTTATTCAGAGGTTCCTTAAATTCGGGCTTGATTAATTGAACATCTTCCAACTCAAAATCACTCTGAAACACATCCGCCCGCAAATCTGGCGGCGCATTCAGGTTCCTGCTGACATTAAACTCGGCAAACTGCACGACATCCTGCAGGCCGCCATGGGCTGGGAAGATTGCCATCTGCATCAATTCATCACCGGTGATATCCGTTACGGCATTCCTGATCCGGAATTTCCGGACGATACCAGAAATGAAACCCATGTGCGGCTGAATAACATTGTCAACTCCGGTGATACCTTGACCTACGAATACGATTTCGGCGACAGTTGGCAACATGAAATTAAAATAGAAAAGATATTGACGCCCGAACAAAACCAGCGTTATCCCGTTTGTCTTGCCGGCAAACGCGCCTGCCCGCCAGAAGACTGCGGCGGGTTCCCCGGCTACCAGCGTCTGCTCAGGATATTACGTAACCCGAAACACAAGGAATACGAAGACATGCTGGACTGGATTGGCGGGGACTTTGATCCGGAAGCTTTCGATCTCGTTGAAATCAACAAAGCCCTGTGGCGATTGCGCTAAGCACTACTCATCACAAACTACTCTTATTCCATAAACATCTCTTGTAATACTTCCAGCAATTGTGCCGATACATTCTTATCAAGTTTACCGAGGCGTTTAACCAGCCGCGTTTTGTCTATCGTGCGGATCTGGTCGAGCACGATCTGGCCTTTTTTGCGCTTGAACGTGAGCGGGATGCGCGTAGGGTAATCGCGTCTCTTGGTAGTCATGGGAGCAATGATCACGGTACCAATATGATGATTCATCTCGTCAGGGGAAATGATGACACAAGGGCGGGTCTTGCGGACTTCATGTCCAATAACGGGATCCAGACTGACCAGAAAAATATCAAAACGGGAAATTACCAGCGCCATTCTGATTCATCCCATTCCGTGGAAAGATCAACGTCTGCATCAAGCAGCTTGTCATCGCCATGTTGCGCCATTCCGGAAAAGGCTTCTGCCCATCTACTACGTGGTGAGTGTGCGGGTTTAATGATCAAGGTGTTATCATTCACTTCTATTTCAACACAGTCTTTCAGATGACATTGATCCAGAACTGATTTTGGCAAGCGGATCCCTCTGGAATTACCGATGCGGACTATACTTGCTTTCATGACTGGAGTCTCAAAAAATAATGTTATTACATTGTAATTACCATGCCTTGTAACGTCAATCAGAAGTAATGAGAAAAATCCTCACCACTGCATCACTATTTGAGCCACCACCTGATTTAAGCTCTCCCCGTGTAGCTGCCGCATGGCGGTAGCCTGCGCCGAATATTAGCCTGCTTCATTTGGTTCCCTCTCCCTCCGGGAAAATCTGCCTGGAGCAGATTTGGTCGAGCGTAGCTCGCCTGAAAGGGGGACAGGAAAGTCCGCCAACAAAGGGGCTGGGGTGAGGGAACTCTTGAATCCTCTCCCTCCGGGAGAGGGCGGCGTAAGCGGGCGAGGGAATAAACAAAACACGAGGAGAAAACATGAAAAAACTATCATTAATAACCCCTTCCCACTCGACGGGGGACGCCTGCATGGATGCAGGCGGTAGAGCGACGCAGGAAGCCAAAGCCGAGGGTTGGGATGGGGGTGAATTGCACCATGCAAAAACAATCCATAAGAATATGCCGATCATTAACAGCATTCTGATCAGCACCCTGCTCACGGCCTGCGCCACCGATCCGGACAAAATGCAGGCCGCCTATGTCTCCCCGGTGGAATACCAGAACTACACCTGCGATCAGATCGCCCTGGAGATGCGTTATATCTCGCAACGAGCCAATGAACTCTATGGTGCATTGGATAAGGAAGCCGGAAACGACTCTGCCCAGATGGCCCTCGGCCTCATCCTGTTCTGGCCCGCCCTGTTCTTTCTGGAAGGCGGTGACGATACCCGCGCTGCCGAATATTCACGGTTAAAGGGTCAACGCGAAGCCCTCGAACATGCGGCTATCCAGAAACAATGCGACCCGGTAACTATCCCGAAATTTGAGGAACCCAAACCATCCGAACCAGAAAAGGATCAGAAGACAGACCCTATGCTATAAGACTGATCATTGCTTTTATATTGGATCATTTTGAAATTGGACTATATTTAATCGAGATACAATTACAAGAATCCACTCCGTGACAATAATCAAGGAAGGACCCATGAAAACACCCAAAAATCTATTAACAGTGATATTAACGATTCGCGGACACTAAGGTAATTATCGATGCTGATGTTATATGGAGTGCCGACGAAGGCCCTTAATCAGGCCATCAAGCGCAACGCGGACAGGTTCCCGGATGATTTCATATTTCGTCTGTCCAGAAAGGAGAAGCTGGAGGTGGTCACAAATTGTGACCACCTGGCCCGGCTTAAATTTGCCAAAACCCTGCCGTGGGCATTCACCGAACATGGCGCCATCATGGCAGCTACCGTATTAAATAGCCCGCAAGCTGTTTCAATGAGTGTCTACATAGTGCGGGCATTTATCCGGATGCGCGAGCAAATTGCGGCCAATACCGCCATTCTCAAACGTCTGGCCGAGATTGACCGGACATTGCTGAAACACGATACGGTCTTGCGGGACATTTACCACAAACTACTACCATTGCTGCAACCGCCGCCGGAACCACAGAGACGTCGCATCGGCTTCATTACGGATAATGATTGACTGTTATTCATGCTGGATCATTCTGAAATTCGACTATATTTAATAAGGGGACTCAGCCGGATGGCGAGAAACAATAATCATCAGGGAAAAATAATGGATAGCAATTCATCCTTCGGGCAAGTGGCGGAAGGAATTAATCTCTCTCGAATACCCGGAACCTGCTCAGGCGGGCGATGCGACTCCCTGTCCGCACGCAACAATGCATTGATTCGGGTTTGGTATCCTGAACCACATTCTTTTTTCTTGCGCCTGGTTTTATCAATCGCTTTGGTAAACGGTGTGTGCTTATGAGCAATGACCACTCACTGGCCGTATTTGAAGATTACCCAATCCGCAGGGCGTATGACGAAGACACCGGGACCTGGTACTTCTCGGTGGTGGATATTATCCAGATACTCATTCAGCCGCCTGATTATTGAACCGATTGTGATTATATACGTCTATGGCGTATAATATATCACTATATAGTTTCATCGAATTGCCGCCTTTTGAGGCATTGCGAGGCGTGCTTTTCGATGATCAGGACTATAGCGAACTGCAACGCCATTTACTTGAACACCCCGAATCGGGCGTTGTGATTCCGGGAACCGGTGGTTGCCGCAAACTGAGATGGTCTGCCAAAAGCAAGGGAAAACGTGGCGGGGCGAGGGTGATTTATTTTCTGCGGTTAGCGCAGGGACATATCGTCCTGATAACCGCTTATGGCAAAGGCGAGCGAGACGATGTGCCGCGAGCCTGGCTGAAACGTATTAAAGAGGCATATGAACATGAGCAAAGCAAAAAAAGCCGTTGAGCAATATCTGCGGGAACTTGATGCCGGACGCACGCCGGTGTGGGCGCGTAAGACCGAATTTATTCCGCTGCGTAACGGCTCCATGCGGCGCCGGATCACGCGCAGCGATGGGACGGTGGAAAAAAGCGAAATCATCCCCGCCGGCCGCTGGCAGATCACTGCTGCGCGTGCCGGCACTGGCCTGTCGCAGGCTGATTTTGCAAAACTGATCGGGGTGTCCCGGCGTACACTCCAGGAATGGGAGCAGGGGCGCAAACAGCCATCAGGAGCAGCCAGGGTATTACTTAAAATCGCAGCCAGCCATCCAGAACTTCTCCGTGAGGCACTGACCGCATGAACGCCGCCGCCCCCATTATTGCAAGCGCAGACTATAAAAGCTGGTTTGCGATTTACTGGATTAAAGGCGTGTGCTTATGAGCAATGACCACTCACTGGCCATATTTGAAGATTACCCGATCCGCAGGGTGTATGACGAAGATACCGGGACCTGGTACTTCTCGGTGGTGGATATCATTCAGGTGCTCATTCAGCAGCCTGACTATCAAACCGCCCGCAAATACTGGAATAAGCTGAAAGAACGGCTGAAAAAGGAAGGCAGTCAGCCGGTGACAAATTGTCACCGGCTGAAACTTGAAGCGGCCGATGGCAAGAAATACCTGACCGATACCGCCACCGCCGAAACACTGCTGCGGCTTATTCAGTCCATCCCCAGCCCCAAGGCCGAACCGATCAAGCTGTGGCTGGCCAAGGTCGGCCATGAACGCATACAGGACATGGCCGATCCGGAACGCTCGCTGGACCGGGCGCGGGAATACTGGCAACAGCATGGCAGAAGCGAAAAGTGGATACAGCAGCGGATGATGGGCCAGGAAACCCGCAGCAAGCTCACCGATTACTGGAAAACCCATGAAATAAACAAGGAAGAAGAATACGCCATCCTCACCAATCTGATTCATCAGGAGTGGACGGATATCTCGATAAAAAACCACAAGTCACTGAAAGGCCTGAAAGACCAGAACCTCAGAGACCACATGAGCGAAGCCGAACTCATCTTTACCGCGCTGGCCGAACTCTCCACCCGGCAGATTGCCGAGAGCGTCAACGCCACCGGCATGCGGGAAAACAAGGGGGCCGGTAAAAAAGGCGGCGGTATCGCTAAAAAGGCGCGGCAGGAACTGGAAAACAAAACAGGCAAAAAGATTGTTACCGGGGAGAGTTTTCTCCCACCTGCCGCCAAAAGAGCATTGCCTGAGAAAAAGAGGAAGAAGAAATGATTATTGGTTCAGCCAAGTATCTTTGGGGTTGGGCAATGCATGGGGGCCTTGCCGGATGGTGGACAATAAAAATTATCTGGGGGAAATAATGGATTACAAAAAATTCTTATCTAATTTTATCAGCCATTGTTTAATCACGTTATCTTGGCATCGTTCTTAATTACTCTATATGGCCAAGAACTACATCGCTCATGTCAGGCAGGATGAAAATGGCCAGTGGGTAGAGCATGCATTGGATGAGCATTTACATAAAGTCGCTCAAAAAGCTGGTGGATTTGCACGGGCGTTCGGAAGTGAGGATTGGGCAAATCCGGCTGGATTATGGCACGACCTTGGAAAATACCGGCCAGCGTTCCAGGTTCATATCAAGAAGGGTAGTGGCTATGTTCCTGATGCACATATCACAAGTGAAAACAACCCAATCACGGCGCATGCATCAACAGGTGCGCTATACGCTATGGAAAAACTTGGTCCACGTGGCGCCATCTTGGCCTACTTAATTGCAGGGCATCATGCAGGACTGCCAGATTTCGAGACCGATGATGCCAAAGGGAGGGCGCTTCGGGAAATACTCCAAGCCGACAAAGATCTGTTACGAGAAGCATTGGAACAAAAAATTCCAGACAACATATTGAATGGTGTGTTGCCAAAAACCCCGCCATTAGGGCATCCAGAAGATTTACACTTATGGATACGCATGCTTTTCTCTTGTTTGGTTGATGCAGATTTTCTGGATACTGAAAGCTTTATGTCACCCGATAAAACTACAACCAGAATACAGAGTGTTATTCCACAAGAATTATTGCCCTATTTTAATCAATATATGGAATCGCTTCAACTCGAAGCCCAGGATACAACGGTCAATCATATTCGTTCCGAGATACTTACAGCCTGTCGTAATAAAGCCATTGGTCAAACTGGCGTTTATACCATGACGGTACCGACCGGTGGAGGTAAAACACTTTCAAGCCTAGCCTTTGCACTAGAGCACGCTGCAAAGCATAACAAGCAGCGAATCATCTATGTGATCCCATATACCAGCATCATTGAACAAACAGCGAATATTTTTCGTGACATATTCAAGCCGCTTGGTGACATATTAATTGAACACCATAGCAATACTGAGCCTGACAAAGAAAGAAATGAAAATAGCTGGTCCCGGCTAGCCACAGAAAATTGGGATGCTCCACTAATTGTAACCACAACAGTTCAACTATTTGAATCACTCTATGCCGCCAGAACCAGTCGTTGTAGAAAACTGCATAATTTGGTGAATAGCGTCATCGTGCTGGATGAGATTCAATTATTACCTCCAGAGCAACTGAATCCTATTCGTCATATTATTCAGTCACTAAACCAGTATTACGGAGTGACTTTTGTAATAACTACAGCAACTCCACCGGGATTCAAAGAACACATCAGTCCGTTTGGTAAAAAGTTACTGCAAGGCATCTCTAGTGAAGAAATCATTGACTCGCCAGAGAATTATTATAACCAACTTAACCGTGTCCGTTACAGGTTGCCTGATAATTTCAGCCATTCCCAAAGCTGGGACGAGATAGCGGAAGAATTAATAGGCCACGAGTCGATCCTGGCAATCGTAAACACAAGAAAAGATGCCAAGGAATTATGGGAGAAAATGCCAAAAGGCACGCTTCATCTTTCTGCACTCATGTGCGCTGAGCATAGATCGCAGATCATTAAGGAAATCAAAGAACGGTTAAAGTCGGGACACAACGAACCCACAAAAGTCATTAGCACTCAACTGGTTGAAGCCGGTGTGGATTTTGATTTCCCCATAGTGTACCGCGCACTTGCTGGTTTAGATTCCATTGTGCAGGCTGCCGGACGCTGCAATCGTGAAGGCAACCTGGATAAAGGCGAGGTGGTTGTTTTTGTTCCACCGACCGAGCCGCCCAAATGCATGCTCTCTACAGCAACCCATACTGCTGTGTCTATACTAACCGGCTTTACAGGTGATATTCAGGCTCCTGATACCTTTCAGCGTTACTTTGAACAGTTTTTTGCCAGCGTTAGAGAACATGACAAATTTGGCGTACTCAATAAATTGCAACAAGCTGCGAAAGAGGGACGAATTCAGTTTCGTACAGCAGCACAGCGATTCAGGATGATTGACGATAAAGATACAGTGCCAGTATTCGTGCGTTACGGAGAAGGCGATTCTCTGATTAACATTCTGTCAAAGGGGCAACCATATCGCGAGTTATTAAGGAAGTTACAAAGATTCACCGTGACGATCTATCAATACCAGTTTGAAGCAATGCTCAATCGCGGTGATATTCAAGAAATATGTAAAGGATTTTATGCCCAGTCAAGCTCGGGAGTTTATAGTGATGACCTTGGTTTGTTGGTTGAAGATTTTAAATTAAATGCAAGCAACTCTGTATTTTGATGGTGAATGTTTATTCCCTATTAGGCTAAAGAAGGATGAAAGTGGTGAAAGCAATACAAATCAAGATGAATATCCCCCAAAATCGGCTTGGAGGCATTCTGGCCAGAATTATCAATATCAATACGAAGTCCTTCATGGAGTGGAATCATAGCCTGTTAAAAAACTAATTTCAATAACACTGAAACATAAGATATACTAATCCACTCCCAAACTATTGAGAGTGGATTGAAACAATAAAACTGAAACATCAGGTAGGAACGAGACTTACCTGTCATCAGGCAGGTAAGTCTTTAATATTTAGGAGGTTTATTATGTTTTGTCTTGAGACTCAAGGTGATTTTGCCTGCTTTACCCGGCCCGAAATGAAGGTTGAACGGGTTTCTTATGACGTGATCACTCCTTCTGCAGCAAGGGCAATATTTGAAGCTGTCTTATGGAAACCCGCAATAAAATGGGAGATCTCAAAGATTGAAGTTCTCAAGCCAGTGCGCTGGGTCAATATCCGCCGCAATGAAGTAGGTTCAATCATCAGCAGTAGGAATATTTCTACTGCGATGAATGGAGGCAATGCCAGCCTCCAAATACTGGTTGAAGATGAGCGTCAGCAAAGAGCCGGGTTGTTTCTAAGAGACGTCGCTTACCGGCTGCACGCCAAATTCACCATACAGGACGACAGCAAACACATTCATCATTATCCGCATTTACAGTGTGCCGACTCCGAAACTTCTGAAAACTCATTCACTAAATTCGCAGAAATGTTTAAGCGACGTGCACGCAAGGGGCAATGTTTTAATCAACCCTATCTGGGTACTCGCGAGTTTTCCTGCTCTTTCCGGTTTATAGAACAAGATGATCTGGAAAATGAAATGTCCATTTATCCTGCAATTTCTGAGAACAAAGAACTCGGCTGGATGTTATATGACATGGATTTTTTCGATCTCAACAACCCGAGCCCGCGTTTCTTCAATGCCGAAATGAATGCCGGTGTAATTGATATCCCTGAATGGAACAGTGAGGAGGTACGGGGATGATCTTGCAGGCACTCACGCAATATTACGAACGCAAATCTGGCGCAAATGAAGGCGCGTTACCTCCCTTTGGGTTTGAAACTAAACTTATTCCTGTTATTGCGGAGATAAATGAGCAAGGAAGTCTTGTACAGCTCCGCGTCAGTGACAAAGAATCAAGCTCGACTGAATATATAGTGCCTCAGGGTGTTAAAAAAACATCCGGCGTTGCAGCCAACCTGTTTTGGGATAACGTCGAGTATGTCTTTGGCATTGATACCAAAGGCAAACCGGAACGCGTTGCAGAACAACATGCGGAATTTATAAAACGAATAAAATCACTTGATGAGCCTGCTGCCAGCGATAAAGGTGTGCAATCCCTTTTAAAATTCTTGTCCAGTTTTGACCCTGCTTCTCTAAAGGATAACCTTCATTGGGATTATCTTCTAACCAATCCCAACATTAGTTTCCAGCTACAAGGAGATAGCCAGCTTGTCTGTCAACGTCAGGCTGTAATCGATACTTTGCGCGAGACTAAACCACAGGAATCTTCATCTCTTTGTCTGGTGACCGGAGAAAGGGACGAACCGGAAAGGCTACATTCATCAATAAAAGGCGTCTGGGGTGCGCAAAGTTCGGGAGCAAATATTGTTTCCTTCAACCTTGATGCGTTCAATTCGTTTGGAAAATCACAAGGGTTAAATGCTCCTGTAGGCAAGCGGGCCAGCTTCTTCTATACCACTGCCTTGAATCATCTGTTGCGTAAAGGTTCTGAGCAGCGTTTTCAGGTGGGTGATGCGTCTACAGTGTTTTGGGCTGCCAAGGATCACAAATTTGAAAGTAGTTTCGCAACCATCTGGGGAACAACACCTAGTGATATTAAGGATGATCCCGATAAATATACCAATGCAGTAAAAGCGGTTTTTAATGCTGTAAACCGTGGACAGTTAAGTGAAGATGATAGAGATACTCAATTTTTTTATGTTTTGGGTTTATCGCCTAACGCGGCCAGGATTGCTATCCGTTTTTGGATTGTGGGGACTGTGAGTGAATTTGCCGGACGCATTAAAAAACATTTTGATTATCTTCAGATAATCCATGGCAATAATGAACTGGAATATCTTCCACTGTTTCTATTGTTAGTTAATGTCGCCGTCCAGGGAAAAAGCGACAATATCCCGCCCAATCTGGGTGGAGAAGTTATGCAAAGCATTCTCTCGGGCCGTCCTTATCCCTACACACTTTTCGCTGCTGCCATACGGCGATGTAAAGCAGAACAACATGTTAATTATCCACGCGCAGCAATTATCAAGGCTTATTTAAACCGATTTCACAATACGGAGGAAATAAAAGTGGCTTTGGACAAAGAAAACTCAAATACAGCTTATAGATTAGGAAGGCTTTTCGCGACGTTGGAGAAAATACAGGAGGAAGCCAACCCCGGAATTAATGCAACCATTCGTGACCGTTATTACGGCTCTGCTTCCAGCAACCCTGTTGCTGTTTTCTCCACCTTGCTTAAGCTAAAAAATCATCATCTCGGAAAACTCGATAACCCAGGGCGAAAAACCAATTTCGAAAAACTGTTGGGGGAAATTATGACCGACATTCCACCCAATCTACCGGCAACCCTGTCACTTCAGGATCAAGGCAGGTTCGCTGTGGGCTACTACCATCAACGTCAAGATTTTTTTACCAAAAAAACTTCAAATGAATCAGGAGAATTACGATGAGCTTGGAAAACCGCTATGACTTTGTTTACTTGTTCGATGTAAAAGACGGCAATCCCAATGGTGACCCGGATGCGGGTAATTTGCCCCGTGTTGATGCGGAAACGGGGCGAGGTTTAGTAACCGATGTCTGCTTGAAACGAAAAATTAGAAATTTCGTTAGCCTTACTAAAGGCGATAAGCCACCGCATGATATTTATATCAAAGAAAAAGCTGTACTTAACCGGACTCATGAAAAAGCCTATATTGAAATTGGTGCTCAAGATGAACTCAAGTCTGATAAAAAAAGAAAAGGCTCGGGTGATACTGTCGATAAAGCCCGGGATTGGATCTGTCAAAACTTTTACGATGTAAGAACATTTGGTGCAGTAATGTCTACGGGTATTAATTGTGGCCAGGTTCGAGGGCCGGTTCAGCTTACGTTCGCCCGTTCTGTTGACCAGATTATTTCACAGGAACACTCGATTACACGTATGGCAGTAGCGACAGAGGCAGAAGCTGAAAAGCAGTCTGGTGATAATCGTACGATGGGCCGTAAATTTACTGTCCCGTATGGTCTTTATATTTGTCACGGATTTATCTCTGCACACCTCGCGCAACAAACAGGTTTTTCAAAAGACGACCTGGAATTACTGTTTCAGGCATTGGAAAACATGTTTGAGAATGACCGTTCTGCTGCCCGTGGTGAAATGACGGCTCGAGGTTTATATGTGTTTAAACACGAGAGTAAATTGGGCAATGCGCCTGCGCATAATCTTTTTGAGCACATTACGGCTGAGTTAAAGGATAAATCTACACCGCCCAGGGCGTTTACTGATTATCAAATTTCGGTAGATGAAACGAATATGCCTAATGGCGTAAAACTCATCCGCCGTGTTGGATGAATAAAAATGGTCATGGATGACGATCCAGCCCCCATTTCTGCTTTGCAGCACTATGCCTTTTGTCCGCACCAGAGTGCCGGTATGCCTTGTGCGCCAGATGATGTTTTATTTTCCTTGTGTAGTTGTTTGTACTACACTGTAATATAAACTACTACAAAATGCGGGAGAACGATATGAGTGTGACGAGCATCCGGCTGCAGCCAGACGTGGAAGCGCCATTGGAAAAATTAGCCAAAAAGCTCGACAGGAGCAAAAGTTACCTGATTAATCAGGCGGTTAAGGAATTTATCGCGAGACAGGCCATGGAGGAAGTCCGTTGGGCCGAGACTTTGCCTGCCTTGGAATCCGTTCAGGCGGGGAAAACCGTTTCAGGTCATCAAGTATTGGCCTGGCTGGAGAGTTGGGGAACTGATAAGGCGTTATCCAAACCGGAATAATGGAAATTCAATTCACGCCGGAGTCCGTGGACGATCTGGAACGGCTCCGGCAATTTTTAATAGAGGCGGGCGCCCCTTATGCAAAGCGTATGGCTAACGATATCGTACAAAGCCTGCGAAATTTACAGTTGTTCCCCCGCCTGGGATTACCGGTGCAGCGGGCGCCTGATCCGGATGTGATCCGTGATTTATATGTTAGCAAATATTGCGTGCGTTACCTTATTGCCACGGAGGCTATTTATATTTTGCGTGTTTGGCATGGGAGGGAAGATGAACGCAACAAGTTACCCTGATATTTCCTGTTCACAATGATAAAAACCATGGACGATCCAATCCCCATTTCCGCTCTACAACACTATGCTTTTTGTCCGCGACAGTGTGCTTATATTCATATAGAACGGCTCTGGCAGGATAATTTTCTGACGGCTAAGGGCAATCAGTTGCATGAGCGTGTTCACAGCAACGAATCAGAGAAACGTGGCAATCTTAAAACGGAGCGCAGTGTTCAGGTTTCATCTGAACGATATGGACTCGTGGGCCAACTGGATTTGCTCGAAATTCAATCAGAACCCCTTCAACTTACTCCGGTTGAATATAAACGCGGCAAACCCAAGATTAGTGATTGTGACCGCATTCAACTTTGTGCCCAGGTTCATTGTCTGGAAGAAATGCGCAATGTTTCAATCAGCCGCGCTGCATTATGGTATTGGCAGGTTCGCAAGCGTGAATGGATTGAGATTGATGAATCACTTCGCAACCTCACAATCGATACAATTCATGCCGTACATAAGCTGATAGAGAACAATTCACTTCCAAAGGCCATCTATATGGCTTCCTGCAAAGCCTGTTCTTTTTTTGATATATGCCAACCGCGCAAAACTGATCAATCCGCCAGATATGTAAAGGAGTTATTCAGGGATGAAGAAATTACTGAATAATTTGTATGTGACCACGGATGGCAGCTACGTTCACAAAGAACGGGAAACGCTCATAATCGAACAGGAAGGTGAAAAGGTGTTCCAATTACCTTTTCATTCCATTCAGAATATGTTCTGTTTTGGCAACATCATGGTATCGCCCGCACTAATGGCTGCATGTGGTGAGAAAGGTATCGGTATTTCATTTTTCACGGGATACGGCAAGTTCCAGTCCCACGTACAAGGCCCGCAGTCGGGGAATGTGCTACTGCGCCGTGCCCAATATCGTGAAGCCGATGATTCGCCACAGGTATTGGCCAGGTTGTTCATTGCGGCCAAGTTAGTCAATTGCCGTAATATCGTTATGAAACATCAACGCAATCATGGCCAGGATGAAAAGCTTGAAAAGTTAGCAAAATATCTTGCGGATAATCTTAAACGGCTTGAGAGAAGTAATGATGTTGATCAAATGCGTGGAATTGAGGGAGATTCTGCTGCTTCATATTTTGCATGCTTCAATAATTTGATCGTTGAAGATTTGAGGGAATCGTTTCCTTTTTCAGGCCGCACGAAGAGACCACCGCTGGATCGGGTAAATGCCCTGCTCTCCTTCGCTTATACCTTGTTGACTTATGAGATTGCTTCAGCACTGCAAGGGGTGGGAATCGATCCGTATGTGGGTTTTTTACATACTGACAGGTCGGGCCGGGTGAGTTTGGCTCTGGATATGCTTGAAGAATTTAGGGCGTGGTGGTGCGATCGCTTTGTGTTGACTCTCATCAACCGTAAACAGATTTCGCCTGAAGATTTTATTGAAGAAAGTAGTAGTGCAATACGCCTGACAGATGATGCGCGGAAAATGGTATTAACGGCCTGGCAGGAGAAAAAACAGGAAGAACTACAACATCCCTATACTGAAGAAAAAATTCATATCGGGTTACTGCCGCATGTTCAGGCGATGCTGCTATCCCGTTATCTGCGCAAAGATATGGAGATCTATACTCCATTCATAGCTCGTTAGGAAACCATGCTCGTCCTTATTACTTATGATGTGAATCTGACCAGTGAAGGAGGCAGTAAACGGCTGAGGCGAATCAGCAAAACCTGCCTGGATTATGGCATGCGTGTGCAATATTCCGTGTTTGAATGCGAGATTACCCCTGTGCAATGGGTTGAGTTAAAAGGAGCATTACTGGACATCTATGACCCTGAGACTGACAGTCTGCGTTTCTACTATCTTGGCGCGAAATGGAAGCGTAAAGTGGAACATCATGGAGCAAAGGAAACACCGGATATCATCCGGGATACATTGATTTTATAGCTTTGCTAACCCTATGCTCTCATTATAAACACGGTAGGTTAGCGCATCATTAAAGTATTGATATTTACTGTATTACTGTTTTTTCAATCAACAAACATAGTTCTTTAACAATTTGATTGAGTGGTTTAGCGCTTACTCTTAACTTAACTGTTGTCATACAGTAAGTTAGGATAAGGCAGTCGCGCCCCGCGTGGGCGCGTGGATTGAAACACCAATACCGTCACCGCCGACGACCTCAACATCCGTCGCGCCCCGCGTGGGCGCGTGGATTGAAACAAAAATACTGGCACAACTCTGCCTTTGTCTATCCGTCGCGCCCCGCGTGGGCGCGTGGATTGAAACATGATGAAGGTGCCGGCCTTGCCGTTTTGTGTGACGTCGCGCCCCGCGTGGGCGCGTGGATTGAAACGATTTATATGGATGTGTTCAGACTCTTGTTCATGTCGCGCCCCGCGTGGGCGCGTGGATTGAAACCATTAAGGTGGAAAATGATTATCTGAGGATTACCGGTCGCGCCCCGCGTGGGCGCGTGGATTGAAACTGGAAATCCCAGGAAGAAGCTGCAGATGTGCTACGTCGCGCCCCGCGTGGGCGCGTGGATTGAAACAAAAAGAACTGCGCGGCAAAAACCTAGGCTGCTGGTCGCGCCCCGCGTGGGCGCGTGGATTGAAACATAGCATATGAAAAGTCAAAGTCCCTGTATAGCTGTCGCGCCCCGCGTGGGCGCGTGGATTGAAACTGTGGTCATTTCAAATCCACCTCAGTTATCTCACGTCGCGCCCCGCGTGGGCGCGTGGATTGAAACTGTGGTCATTTCAAATCCACCTCAGTTATCTCACGTCGCGCCCCGCGTGGGCGCGTGGATTGAAACCTATGCATGAATTCGAAAAAAAAGGCCCGGTGATGTCGCGCCCCGCGTGGGCGCGTGGATTGAAACCCAACAACAGACTGGGAAGAAATCGGAAATACAGTCGTCGCGCCCCGCGTGGGCGCGTGGATTGAAACATCACATGGAACTACAAAGGCTGGCAACAACCACGTCGCGCCCCGCGTGGGCGCGTGGATTGAAACAAACAAAAGCTGCTCTGGTGATTTCACCAGCTCCGTCGCGCCCCGCGTGGGCGCGTGGATTGAAACATCGGTCATGCCCAGCACGTGTGCATTGATCTGTGTCGCGCCCCGCGTGGGCGCGTGGATTGAAACCCAGACGTAATAGACTACGACATCATGAAAATAATGTCGCGCCCCGCGTGGGCGCGTGGATTGAAACACCAATGCCGTCACCGCTGATGACCTCAACATCCGTCGCGCCCCGCGTGGGCGCGTGGATTGAAACAGTCATGGGCGTGCCTCATTGTTCAGGCTGCCTTACGTCGCGCCCCGCGTGGGCGCGTGGATTGAAACCAGAACATCCTCATCTGGTGTGCGTTGGATTGCCCGTCGCGCCCCGCGTGGGCGCGTGGATTGAAACATGAACCTCGACACCATGCCCATCCACCGCATCGGTCGCGCCCCGCGTGGGCGCGTGGATTGAAACCTGATCAGGTCCCATACTGCACCACGTTTCAGCCGTCGCGCCCCGCGTGGGCGCGTGGATTGAAACCATCATCAGCCTCGCGGTGTCAGACCGCGCACGGGTCGCGCCCCGCGTGGGCGCGTGGATTGAAACCTGATAACCCCGCAATTGATTTTCCGTTAATCCTCGTCGCGCCCCGCGTGGGCGCGTGGATTGAAACCGACAGAATCAGCATCACCAGATCGGCCTCCGTATGTCGCGCCCCGCGTGGGCGCGTGGATTGAAACATCGATGGCGGTCATGAAATGTCATATGTAATCTGTCGCGCCCCGCGTGGGCGCGTGGATTGAAACATCCAGAACAATCAGCCACATACCCAAC
>Ga0209751_10002793_pt1 | contig 17223 bp, 15 predicted proteins | sample RifCSP13_1_FD_184019 | JGI IMG/M metagenome (GOLD analysis project Ga0209751, IMG submission 184019) | Soil microbial communities from Rifle, Colorado - Rifle CSP2_sed 13_1 (SPAdes) (version 2) | ecosystem: Environmental > Terrestrial > Deep subsurface > Rock core/Sediment | place: Rifle... | reverse complement strand
GTAGACTAGCCCCCTGCCGTCCCCCGGGAGGTGGCCCCTCAGACGGGAAGCGCGAGGGGCACGAGAGACCCGTCAGGGTTCATTTTGTACGGCGTGGAGCCCTCCGATAGTTCCATTGTGACGTCGCCCAATTGGATGACCGAGCCCTCCGGAAGGTCCCAGCTCTCTCTGGCCGCGCGCTTGAGGGCCGCGCGGCTCTCGAAACCCATGGCGGCGTAAGTTGGGGACAGAACGTCTCGTATGACGGCTCTGGCAGAGTCTATTCCGGTTGAGAGAACGGCGCTCAGGAAGGCTTCGGCGTTGGGCAGCTTGACGAGCGGCATGCGATAGCGCTCGTACACGTCCCACATCGCCTGTAGGGCCTTGTCCGGCCAGAACCGGAGGTACACTCTCGTGAGCTGCCGGAATACGCCTTCGTGGTATCCCTCGTCAATGGCCAGTGTTTGGCAGACCCCGGCGATGGCCGGGTAGACCGGCTTACCGCCGCCGTCCGTGGGTGATCCGTATTCTTCCCAGAGGCGCTGCTGCATCGCCTGGTAGTTCCGCTTTGTTTGCCTCTCCTGGGCTATGGCGTATGCGGCGCCCCGCTCCGGACTTGCCTCGTGTCCCGTTTGCCGCTCAAACGTCCACTTGTCCAGTCCGCAGCGATAGGAATATTCGTCGAGCTCTTTCTGCGAGTAGTGTCCCGAGTCGGTCAGGCAGTACCACAACGCCTTGCTATGACGCATCTCATCAAACACCCACTGCGTGTAGGTCTGTTTGAGGCTGATGCTATCGCCGGCAGCCCGCATGGCGTAGAGAGCGTAGTCTTCAATGAAAGACTCTACCCCGAAGTCGCCGAGGAGTATCTCTCGAGACTCGGGGCTCGCTTTCGATGCATAGTCGCGCATCTGCGATCTCTCCGGCAGATGTTTGGCGATCCACCTGGGCCCTTTCGCGAAGTAGCGCTCGTAAACCGCCGCGACTCCCTTCTGTATGGCGATGTTCCGGCCCATCTGGGTCCAAGGGGTCGTAGTGGTGTAGACCATATATTACCTTTCTCCGGGCAAGCTCAAGATAGATCGGTCGGAAAGCGGAGTGCCGCGGTTGGCCGTTCTGTTTCTGGATTCCCGCCTTGTATAACGCAGGGCGGCTCGCTGTCGTTCATCTTAAGGCTTATCCGGCGCAGACGATATGCCCCAAACGTCTACCTGGGAGCGGCTGAGGATTCGCCCGCCGCCTTAAGTCTCGCCTCTCACTCATGTGACAGCGAATGTCGCGATAACCCGAGTCCCGACACCTGCTTGACTGCTAATCTCCAAACGACCACCCGACTTCTCCGCACGTTCTCTCATCGACCGAAGGCCAAGGTGCCCTGGGAAATCGCCGGCAGTATCGAAGCCCGTGCCATTGTCCGCAACCTCGAGCTCCAGCCCAGCGCCTGTTGACGCGAGTATGACACGCACTTGCGTCGCCTGGCTGTGTTTGACGACGTTGGTCAATGACTCTTGGGCTATCCGATAAACCGCCTCTTTGACTGCCAGCGGCAGATCCGGCTCCTCGCCGGGCAGGAAATCCACGTGTATGCCGTGCCTTGCTTGCACAGCCTCCACGTGCTTGCGAATGGCCGCATTCAGGCCCTCGTTCTCCAATGATTCAGGCCGCAACTCGAAAATAAGCGCGCGCATTTCGGCGAGGCCGGCCTCGGCGAGGGACAGGATGTAATCCACTGGCTCCACGGCCGCAGGCGGATCGCGGACAAGCAGCGTCCGCGCAGTCCGCGCGCCGAGCGCGATGCCGTACAGGGCCTGCGAGACGGAGTCGTGCAGTTCGCGGGCCAGGCGCTGGCGTTCCTCGAGGGCCGCGCCCTGCTGAGCCTGCTCGAAGAGGCGCGCGTTCTCGATGGCGATGGCGGCCTGGTCGGCGAAGGCGCGCGAGAGCCGTGCGTGATCTGCCGTGAAGTAGGCCGGCGCGGTCCAGGAAATGGTGAGCGTGCCGAGGACGCGCTCCTTGAGGGCGAGCGGCACGGCCATCCAGGAACGAATGACGTTGAACGGCGGCCGGTCAGGCACGCCAATCGACCGGATGATTTCCCGGTAGTCGGCGGCCATGGGTTCATCCGAGTGTACGTCATCGATGATGACGACGTCGCCGCGCTTTATAGCTGCCGCAATGCCGGGCCCGACTGTAAAGGGAAGCCGAGCTCCAATCTGAGCCCTCATACCTGTAGTGGAGCGGGCCGCGACAAACTCGAAGGCGTCGTCCTTGATGAGCAGAATCGAGGCCCCCGTGTGCTCGGTGATGGCGCCGAGCTGATCGAGGATCGCGCTCAGGACATCGCCCAGGTCGAGGGATGACGCGACCACGCGCGAGACCTCGAGCAGCGCGGTCGTCTCTCTGGATCGTCGCTCCGCTTCTTCAAACAGGCGCGCCTTCTCGAGGGCGTCGAGGTTGATGTCGACTGCATGTGGCGTGATCGGGCCGCGATTATCGGGACCTCGACGCTTGCGAGTGGCCATTCCCTAAGTTAGTCGCTGTTCAGACTGATTCGAACGGAACGAGGCCGGACTGAGCAGCGTAGAGCGCAGCCTGCGTCCGGCTCTGCACTCCGAGCTTGTTGAGGATGCTGCTGACGTGCGTCTTCACCGTCTTCTCGCCTATCGTCAGCTCTGCTGCAATCTCCTTGTTCGCCTTTCCGCGGGCGATCAACTGGAGGACCTCTGTCTCGCGCGCGCTCAAAACCGTCGGTGCCACGTCCGGTGTCCGCACTTCGCGAACAAGACGGGCGGCGGCCTGGGGCGAGAGCTGCACCTGTCCTGCGGCGGCTGCTTTGATCGCTCGGCACAACTCCTCGGCCTTAGTGTCCTTGAGGAGGTAGCCGATGGCGCCCGCTTTCACCGCGCCGATGACCGAGGAGTCGTCGAGGACGCTGGTCAGAGCGATGACCTCCGTGTCGGGCAGCTCGCCGCGGATCGCTTCGGTGGCGGCCACGCCATCCATCACTGGCATCAGCATGTCCATCAGAACCACATCCGGCCGCAGCTCCCGGGCCCTGCTCAGCGCCTGCGCACCGTCTTCCGCCTCCCCGACGACCTCGAGCTCGGAGTCAAGCGCCAGAAACATCCGCAAGCCCTGGCGCACGACGCTGTGATCGTCGGCGATGAGAACACGAATCGTCACGGAGTGCACCGGCAGCCATTATAGCGCGCTTGCGCGTGGCAAGCGCCCGCGTTGCGGCTCGGGAATGCCTCTCCGACTTTCGACGGAGGCATCGGGTCGAACGGAGGTCGCGGTCCCAACCCGTCGCAGGCACGATTCGGGACAAGACAGCCAGGCGCGACACTGGCTGTGTCATGGAACCCATACAAGTCTTGCTTGTCGACGACGAACCAAACGTGCTGCGCGGTCTGCGGATGCGTCTCGGACTGGAGGCGGATATCTGGGTCGTGGGCGAGGCGGCAGATGGCGCGACGGCCGTCGATTTGGCCAGCCTATTGTCGCCAGATGTTGTCCTGATGGACGTTAACCTACCGGTCGCGGACGGCATTACGTCCACACGGGAGCTTGCCGCCCGCGTCCCGCAAGCGGCGGTGGTGATCCTGAGCTTGCACGACGATCAGCGAACGATCGACCGTGCCCTCGCCGCAGGCGCCGTCGCCTTCGTAGCCAAGCACCAGATGGACGGCGATCTCCTCAGCGCGATCCGAGTGGCCGCGGAGACAACGAAAGGAGCGGCATTGGGCGATACCGCAGACCAAACGGAGAGTACGAAGAAGGAGCAAGAGTAGCGATGGCGAATTCCAACGAGGCACAAAGGAGGCTAATGATGGATAGCTCACGGTCCCAGAAGAAGCAGGGCTTCACCGGCCGGATTACTCGCGCCGCGGCCCTCCATCCCTGGCGGGCGATTGGGGCCTGGGTACTGCTGGTGATTGCGGCGTTCGGCGCATCCGGCGCGATGAACGTCTCGTCTGACACCGCCACAGCAGGTACGGAAGCAACGACGGCCAGCGATCTCATCAAAGAGCGCCTGCGCGAGCAGACGCCGCCTGAGGAGTTCATCATTGTCGAGTCGGAAACCACGACGACCGATGAAGCGGCCTTCGCAGGGTTCGTCGACTCGCTCGTGGGTGACCTAAGGGCGCTTGGTGAGGTTGACTCGGTGGTGAGCTACAGGGACGGGAGCGAAGGGCTTGTCTCAGAGAATAGGCACTCGGCGCTGGTGACGGTAAGGCTTACCGGTGATGAAGAGGACGCCGCTGACAGCGCCAAGCCCCTGGTAGGCGTGGTGCAGAAAGCAGACGGAACCGACGGCTTCCGCGTGACCACGGTCGGCTTCGGTAGCGTCGAGGGCGAGATTAGCTCGCTGATGGAAGACACTCTGAAGCAGGGCGAAATGATCGGAATCGCGGTCGCGCTGGTCATTCTTCTGGTTGTGTTCGGCGCTGCGGTTGCGGCAGGCTTGCCGATTCTGGTGGCGCTCCTTGCGATCTTCGTCGCGGTTGGCGCCACCGCACTTGTCAGCAATGCGATGGAAATGTCGGACTTCGTGGTCTTCATTATCACGATGATCGGTCTCGCAGTGGGCATCGATTATTCACTGTTCATCGTCCAGCGCTTCCGCGAAGAACGGGGCAGCGGCCGGCAAACGATAGAGGCGATCACGACGGCCGGGGCGACGGCCAGTCGCGCAGTTTTCTTCTCCGGCATGGCCGTAACGATCGCCTTGGCCGGGATGCTGATTGCGCCCGACCCCGTCTTCCGGAGTTTCGCCGCGGGCGCGATGCTCGTCGTGGCAGTCACGGTACTGGCGGCGCTGACCCTGCTTCCTGCTCTGCTCGCGCTGCTGGGCGATCGGGTGAACTGGCTAACCCTGCCGTTCATCGGGCGGCGGGCCGAGGTGAAGGGCACGGGCGGCCTATGGGGGATCACTACCAGGCTCGTAACGGCTCGCCCGGTCCTCAGCGTACTGCTGTCCGGAGGTCTGCTCGTCGCCGCTGCTTTGCCGGTGTTCAACATCAACCTCGGCTCCGTTGGAATCAGTACCCTACCCGCCGATAGCAACCCCCGTCACGCGTTCGACGTGTTGAACGAAGAGTTTTCAGACGGCGTGCTGACGGCCGACGTTGTTATCGACTCCCGCAATGTGAACGCACCGGAGGTGCAGAGCGGCATCGACGAGCTGATTGCTGCGCTCAGCGGGGACGAGTTCTTCGGCGCATCGACGCTCGAGAAGAATGAGAAGGGCGACCTAGCGCTGCTAACCGTAGCGATGCCTGGCGACTTCTCCAGCGGTGAGTCAAAGTCCGCGCTTGAGCGTCTACGCGGCGACTACATCCCTGCCGCTTTCCACGAAGGCACGGCAGACGTCTTCGTTGGTGGGCCAACGGCCGAGACTGTCGATTCAGTTCAAACGCAGAGAGAGTACCTCCCCTTCGTATTCACGTTCGTGCTCGGCTTGAGTTTCCTGTTGCTGCTGGTGGTCTTCCGCTCGATCGTGGTGCCGCTAAAGGCGGTAGTCATGAACTTGCTGTCGGTGGGTGCCGCCTACGGCATTCTGGTGCTGGTCTTCCAGGAGGGCATTGGGGCCGGACTGCTCGGCTTCCAGGAGTCTCCTGTGATCGAGTCCTGGCTGCCGCTGTTCCTGTTCGCTATCCTGTTTGGGCTCTCCATGGACTATCACGTCTTCCTGCTAAGTCGAATCAAGGAGCGATACGACGAGACCGGCGAAAACGGGGCTTCGGTCGCCCACGGCCTACGACAGACGGCAAGCATCATCACCGGCGCAGCGCTGATCATGGTAGCAGTGTTCGCGGGGATGGCCTCTGGGGATCTGGTGATCTTCCAGCAAGTGGGCTTTGGTCTCGCAGTCGCAATTATTGTTGACGCCACGATCATCCGCATGGTGCTGGTGCCTGCGAGTATGGAGTTGCTTGGAGACTGGAACTGGTACTTCCCGCGGTGGCTGGCGTGGCTACCCGATGTTCAGGTCGAAAGGCCGGAACCGGCTGCCCGATTCATTCCGGCCGCTATTGATCACGCGATTGGGGGCGGCGAGTAAGCCGCCCCGGCGTTGCGGAGGGCCGGGACGACTCTGGCGCGGGGAAGGGGAGTTCGCCGGGACGGCCGCAATGCTGCTAGGCCAGGATCCCTCGGCCACCGGCCAAGACCAGTGGCAGTCATGGGATGCTTTTCCCTCTGGGCGATCACCGGTTGCAGCTCAGCGACAGGACCAGGCGGCTCAATGAGAGAAAACGGCCCCGTTTAACAGGGCCGTTTTCTCTCATTTCAGATTGGTGGAGACGGAGGGGCCTCGAACTTACCCCTAACGTCCGCCTAGCGCCAGTTTGGGGAGCATTCCTAGTGGCGTCAAGCGCGTAGACTTTCCAGCGGGGTGACTTGTATGCGGAATACTGAGCAGATCGTGAAGGTGGCATCGAATCAGAGGGCAGATGGAGAACGGTACTAGCTATTCAGTATCGCGAAACCAGCCATCGCTGGCGACAAAATCACCTCTTCCTATCCGGGGGTAGTACTGATCGAAGAAGATACGGGCCGCAAGCTCTGTGCGGCTGTTTACGGCGACCTTCTCAAAGACGACACGCAGATGGTCGGTAACCGTGTAATGAGAGACGCCGAGGGCCACGGCAATTTGCTTGGTAGGTAGCCCCTGGAGAACGTAGGACGCGACCTCGCGCTCGCGCTCCGTCAAACCGTAGGCGCGAACGATTAGCGGTGCAAGCTCCGGCGAGTGTGCAGGCTCGACGATCACGGCGATGCGCCCTTCCGGTCCGCCTTCTAGCAGAGTGCCGTGCAGAACTAACCAGCCACCGGCCCGGGTTGGAACACGGCACCGCGAGACGGAGGCGGCCGACTCGCCGCGCACGGCGATGGCTCGAGCGCGTGCTTCCACCGCTTTTATGGGACGTGGCAGCAGTCCAGCATAGATTGCAGGCGCGTCTATCACGTCGCGCAGCCATCTTTCGGCGCTGGCTGTAATCGATTCGACACGGCCGCTATTGTCCAGCACGAGGACCCCAGGACCGTTTGGAGCGTCCAAAACCTCAACGCCGGGCGCAATGAGAGCGGCCCGGAAGCCTTGCGCCAACGCTGGCGCAAGGTTCGCCACGAAGGCGACCTCGACCGAGTCGAATGAGGGCCAGTTGCTACTGCGATAGAGCCGTGCGCACCCCCAGAACATCGAGTCGATGACGAATGAAGCCGTTAACTCGTCCTCGATGCCCATCGGGCCCAGGATTTCGCGAAACCGCTGGCTTGACTGCGGCCTGTCGTTCATCGCCTGCCTGAGTGCGGCTACGGTCGTTTTTCCGCGGGCCAGATCGGAGTACTGGTTGGCGTCCGAAGTGCCGTATTCGAGGACAGGCAGCAGAGGATGGTCCGGCGGGGCCTCGCCTATGACGCTGGTCAGCATCGACGTCGCGGGATCGACGTTGTGCCAGCACGAGAAATCGAAGGGGATTACAGAGCGCAAGAGACGCTCAGCTTCGAGCCCCAGCGACGTCGAATCGAGCCCGGAGTGGCAGACACGTACGATGTCGTGCCTTACGCGTCGGGCGCGCTCGATGTCCACGCCAGAGATTATAGCGCGGGATCGGAGGCCTCACCACCCCCAAGAATTTGGGATGGCGTAGCGGAGGAGGGCTTGCTACGTTGCCACTGGAAGGAGACCTGCCATGACCACTACACCGTCGCTTGCGATCTCAGTGAGGCCTCTTCGGGAAAGCGAGCTCGATATCGCCGACAGAGTTTGCCGCGAGGCGTTCAACACGTTCGTCGGGGTGCCGGATCTCTTCGGCGATCTCGACTATGTTCATACGCGTTGGCGCACTGCTCCTAACCTGGCGATAGCGGCTGAAGTTGACGGGGCGCTCGCGGGCTCGAACTTCATCACGTGCTGGGGCAGCTTCGGCTTTTTCGGGCCACTCTCGGTTCGCCCGGAGTTATGGGACAGAGGCATCGCCAGAGGCCTGATGGAAACGACGGTGGATCTGCTCGAGAGCGCCGGCGTCTCACACGCGGGTCTATTCACGTTTGGGCACAGTGCAAAACATCTGGGTCTGTATGAGCGATTCGGCTTTTGGCCGCGTTTCCTCACGCCCATCCTGTCTCGGAATGTGACATCGGTGTCCGGCGAGCACACCGCCGGTTGGTCACGCTGGAGTCAGCTCAGCGAGGCTGGTCGCGCTCAGGCACTGGCGGCGAGCCGCGAAATCTCCGGCTCACTTCACGATGGACTCGACCTAGAACGCGAGATCCGGGCCGTCGCGACCCAGAACCTGGGCGACACCGTGTTCCTCGAAGCCGACAGGATGATCGGGTTTGCGGTGTGCCATATCGGCAAAGGAACCGAGGCAGGAAATGGCGCCTGCTACGTAAAATTCGGCGCGCTCCGCCCCGGATCCTCGGAGGCTGATTACGATCGTCTCATCCACGCCTGTGACGCACTGGCCGGCACCCTGGGGGCAACTCGACTTGAACTCGGAGTCAATACGGCTCGGCACGAAGCTTATCGCCGCATGATGGAGCTCGGGTTCCGCGCAGGCTTGATCGGAGTGGCCATGCAGCGGCCTAACGAGCCAGCGTGGAACCGCCCTGGAGTCTACGTCATCGACGACTGGCGCTAGTATTCAGAGCGATCTGGCGCGGTGACATACAAGTATAGCCCCTTCCGGCGGCCAGTAGCCGGAAGGGGCCAGCCATATCCATGGTGGAGACGGAGAGGAATCGAACCCCTCGTCCAGAAGACAGCCCACCCGGATATGCTACAGGCTTAGCCTTCACTTGGGTCTCGCCCCGCGTACCGCCGAAGGCCGCGTAACCGTGGAGCAGAGCCGGTGGTCTTAGGCTTCCCTTACCGGCGTAGGGGAGGCAGCACCCCGACATTGCGTCACCCGACCGGGCCCATCGGGGTGAGGCCCTGGCCGAGCGTCGCTAGCTTAGATTAAGCAGCGAGAGCGTACTGGTTTGTGCCAGTTATCTTGTTGCCGCCTGATTAGGGAGAGCGCGGCCATCTCCGCCTGCAATCCAGGATCAACCGGTCCCTGTCGAACCCTGTCGTCCCCGAACATTCCTATTCTACCATGCCGCCCTCGCCTCTCACCTTCACCGAACATTAACCGGAGTTCAGGTTTGGTTAACCCACGTTTCCCGGAGCGGCTGATAGCCTCGGAGAGGAGAGCCGTCCTGGACCCGCAGCCACAATCCTGTGGCGGGGTGACATGGGGCGGCACGGAGGGATGGTCCAATGAAGGGACAAGACGCGTGGGGGAAGAAGACCGAACGGGGCCAGGCGCTCATCATGTTCGCTCTGGGTCTGGCGGTCCTCCTGGGGTTCACCGCAATGGCTATCGACGTCGGCCTCCTGTATGAGGATCGGCGCCATCTGCAGAACACAGCGGACGCCGCCGCGCTTGCCGGAGTGGTGGACCTTCCGCAGAACCCGAGCGAGGCGAAGGCCAAAGCGCAGGAGTGGGCGCTCAAGCATGACCTCACACTGGCTCAGATCAAGACGATCGAGGTCAGGTCTACCTTCGCGGCCAACGACACCCTCTACGTAGAGGTGGAGCAGGAGTTCGGCTGGCTCTTCGCTCGCGCGCTAGGGATGACTACGAGCGATGTTGGCGCAAAGGCGGCCGCGCGGGTAGGTTCATATGCCGGCGGCCACGATTTCCTGCCCTGGGCGATGCTACAGGGTGAGAGCGCGTGCCTGGCGCCGAACGGTGATCCACTATATGGCACCTCCTGTGTGGTGAAGGTGGGCGCGGGCAGCGCCATCACCGGCTGGTATGGGGCGCTGGACGCGGACGGGACCGGCGGCGGGGCGAATGAGTACAACGGAAACATCATTGACGGTGCCGTCGACTGGCTCTACTGCATCGAGGGCGACCCGGCTCCCGCCTGCGACGGGGCTAACACGACGATAGATGTGCTCGACGGCAACAAGGTTGGGGCGACAGATAGTGGGATCGTCGACCGGCTGACCGGCCAGGCACAGTGTGACGCCAACGGCAATAACGTTGACGACTTCGGCGAGGTGTTGACGCTGAACCCGGGCGGGAGCCCGACCTACCTGGTCGCCTGCCCGGAGAGCCCCTGGCTGATCATCATCCCGATCGTCACCTACGATTCGGTGCCCGTTCACGAAGTGACGATCCGTGGCTGGACGCTGGCCTATCTGAAGGGCTACTACTGCGTCGGCGGAACCGGCAATAATTGCACCGGCACGGGCCACTGGGAGGTTGAACTGGAAATCGTGGACGCTGCGTACTCGCAGGTCTCAGGCTTCCTGGGGGCGTACGATCCGGCGTCCGGCATTCTGCTTCGCCGGCTGGTTGAATAAGCTCTCTTAAACGGGAGAACCCCACCTTAGTGAGGGAGGCGGATATGACGAGACCGCCTCCCTCATGCTTTGTGCCGCATGGCGCGCTGCATGGCCCGTTCGGCGTCGCGCTTTGCGATTGCCTCTCGTTTGTCATACGCCTTCTTGCCACGCCCGAGAGCGATTTCGAGCTTCGCCCTGCCGTTCTTAAGGTAGAGACGGAGCGGGATCATGGTGGTCCCTGCAGCCTGAAGCTCGTGGGTTAGCTCCCGTATCTGTTTGCGGTGGAGGAGGAGCTTGCGGCTGCGGGTGGGATCGTGGTTGCTGCGGCTGGCCGGAGCGTAGTGCGAGACGTGGGCGCCGACCAGCCAGAGTTCGCTGTCCTGTTGACGGACGTAAGCCTCGCGAATGCTGACGTGACCGGCGCGTATCGACTTGATCTCGCTGCCCAGGAGGGACAGCCCAGCCTCCACGGTCCGGAGTATGTGGTAGTCATGGGATGCTTTTCGGTTAAGGGCGATGGTTTTCTCGACCACGCAACCGAGCTTAGCATGGATACGGCCTGCGCCCGACCCGCGCCGAAACGGGGATCGCTGGATGGGAAGGACGTTGCGTCGAGGCGGGGCAGCAGATTACATAACGCTTAGCGTTGAGAAGCGAACTCTTTATGCAGTGCGTCGATGGCGGCGTAGAGCTGGGTGTCGCGGTTATTGGCAATGTCGTCTTCGGTGAGGGTGATCGGGATGTCCGGGGTTAAGCCGACGCCCTCGATCTGCTCGCCGCTGGGAGTGATCCAGCGGGCGATAGTGACATAAAGCGCGCCGCCGTTTGAGAGATTGCGCAGGTGATTGACCGAACCCTTGCCGAACGTCTGCTCGCCGATGATTTTGGCGCGGCCGTGGTCGCGTAGAGCTCCTGCCAGCACCTCGGATCCGCTGGCGGAACCCTTGCTGACGAGAATGGCGAGGGAGAGGTTCAGCGCTTCACCGCCGGAGGTGGCCTTGAAATCACGACGGCCACCGTCGCGGTCTACCTGAGTCAGGACGATGCCGCTGTCCAGGAACATGTCCGCTACCTCAACGGTGGCATCCAGTCCACCCCCCGGGTTGCGGCGAAGGTCCAGGATCAATCCTTTGTAACCTTCGTCGACGATGCGCTCGAGCTCGTCGGCGAGATCCGCGACGGTTTCGTTCGTGAACTGCTGAATCTCAAGGTAGGCAAGGTCCTCAACAACTTCCCCGTTCTGATCTGTGACTTCGGCGGGGTACACCGTAGGTATCTCAATTGTGTCTCGGACGACCACGATGTCTTCGGTTTTGCCGTCTCCGTGCTCGATAGTGAGCGTGACCTCAGTGCCGCCTTCGCCGCGGATGCGCTTTACGCCGTCAGCCACGCTCCAGCCCTCGGTTGACTCGCCGTCAACGGCCCGAATGATGTCGCCGGGGCGGATGCCGGCCTTCTCCGCCGGAGAATTACGGAAGGGGGCGACGATCACGATTTCTCCAGTGACGGGGTCCAGGTCGACTTGCGCGCCGATGCCCTCAAAGGTCCCGGCGATGATATCGATGCCCAGCTCCAGGTCTTCAGGAGATATGTAAACTGTGTGGGCGTCGCCCAGCGCGTCAATTTGTCCCTGGATGGCGCCGTTCAAAAGGATTGAAGGGTCGACAGCATCAGGGTTGACGAAGTCCTCTTCGAGGATTCGCTGGATCTCGGCGAGTGTGCCGTAGCTGCCGGTGGCGCCGCTGCCCGGGTCGACGATGTTAACGGTGGCGCCGTCGCTGCTATCCTCGCCGATCTTGTGGCCGATTGTCCCGGCCAGAAAGATTGAGAGTGCGATGGCGAGGATAGCGGTGCCCCACTTGGCGGTCTTCCACATCAGTCTGTCACCTCTACTTTATCGACATAACGGGACGTCCGCGCGGCAGGGGAGCGAAGCCCCAGAAAAGTTTGATTTGAGGGGGAAATCAGCATATTCAGTCTAGCATTCAGCGATTGGACGTGGCAATTTATAAAGACGTGCGCGCGGCGGAAATCGTTTCCGGCGCTGGAAGGCTCCATGAGAATCTACGCAATGAGCCCGACTGCCGGATCACCCGTCGGGGTTCAAGGTAAGCGGAGCTGGAGCATGGGAAACTACATAACAGATATAGTGCGAACCTACCTCGGCCAAACTAAGATGTCCGGAGTGAGGGCCACCGGGGCTATGGCATGACCTTCAGTATTCGGCTGGAGGGTGGGGCGCTTCGCTTCTCTGCGGCCCACTTCACTACTTCCGGTGGCGATTGCGAGCCGCTGCATGGTCACAACTACGCGGTGGTGGTGGAGATTAGCGGCGGCCTGACCGGAGATTCCTGGGTGATGGACTTCTCCGATGGGAAGCGGATTGCCGCCGATGTGTGTAAGGAGCTTGACCACAAGTTCATTCTTCAGGCGCGGTCGTCGCTGCTGTCCGTCGTTCAAGCGGACGGAACACTCGAGGTGCGATTCGGGTCTCGGCGTTATGTCATCCCGGGAGAGGATGTGGCCGCGTTGCCCATCGACAACTCCACAGCAGAGCGTCTGGCCGAATGGATCGCCCATCGAGTGGCGCGGGGGCTTACGGAGGCGGGAGTCGGAGATTTGGATTCGATTCGTGTGGGTGTGGAGGAAGCGCCGGGGCAATCAGGATGGTTCACACTCACAACCGCTCCGGGCAGGAGAGCCTGAAGTCTTTGAGCGGGGCTCTACGGTTGACACGGGACGCAAATTACCTATGATGTAACCTACCGGCGATGGGAAGGCCGCCTGGAATTCTCTGACCAAGCAAATGCAGATCGACTGGCAACGCGCGATAAACGACATCCTCTCAAAGAAGCTTTCCTGCCCGAAGTGCGGAAGCCTCGCTGATGAGGTAGTCATCGGCTATTTACGTCTTCCGGACGCCTCCGAATGGGCGCCCCTCTGCGAAGGCTGCACCAAGCGGGAGAACTGCGACGCCCGCAAGTTTGTCTACCTTTGTGAAGGCTGCTCGACGGCGATGCGCATGCGCGGCCGGAAAGTGGACGAGGACGGCTATATGCTGGCGCTCCTCGATGAGTGCCGAAGGAACCTGGAAGAGACGCTCGACTATCTTGCGGATTACTGGCGTGAGGACCTCGACATCGATCCCGACGAGATGGAGAAGCGCCTTGAAGAAGTGGACCCCGACCTGTTCGAGGAAGAGAACAATTGGCGACGCTACCTCGAGGAGCAGTACCTGAGGATCCACGAATGGTTCCGCAAGCGCCACATTCCGATCGCCAATCCCGGCTGGCGCTCCGAGTACGTTGAGGACGTGGTAGCGCTCGGCTACCCTACCCAGTTGGGCGACTAGCTCGCCGTTGTACCCGAATCCAATCCTGCCCTGTTTAAGGCCGGTACAACCGGCTAGAAGGAGAATTCTGTGACCACGCAGCAGATCGATCAGGCAAAGGCGGAGGCGTTCGGAGGGCAAATGATCGGAATGCTGAATGGTGGCTTGCTATCCCTTATGACAAGTGTCGGCCACCGGACGGGGCTCTTCGACAAGATGTCGACGTTGCCGCCATCAACCAGCGACGATATCGCTCGGGCGGCCGGACTGAACGAACGCTACGTTCGCGAGTGGCTGGGCTCGATGGTTGCCGGTGGGATTATCGAGTACGACCCCGGCACGAAAGCCTATCGTCTGCCGCCCGAGCACGCGGCGTCGCTCACGCGGTCGGCCGGGCCGGGAAACCTGGCCACGCTAGCGCAGTGGCTATCTCTCTTCGGGAACGTGGAAGACGACCTGGTGCACTCCTTCCACAAGGGCGGCGGCGTCCCCTACTCAAGGTTCGGCAAGTTCCAGGAGCTGATGGCTGAAGAAAGCGCCCGGGTGGTCGACGCGACGCTCATCGAAGTCACGTTGCCCCTGATCCCGGCCATCGTCGATCGTCTGAAGCAGGGCATCGACGTGCTGGACGTTGGCTGCGGCCAGGGCCACGCCATCAACGTCATGGCGAGTGCCTTCCCGAACAGCCGCTTCACCGGCTACGACTTCTCATATGAAGGTGTCGCCGCCGGTCAGGAAGAGGCTCGTCAGAGGGGGCTCTCCAACGCAAGATTCGTTGCCAAGGACGTTGCTACGATTGATGAGCCGCGGTCTTACGATCTGATCACGGCCTTCGACGCCATCCACGACCAGGCGGCTCCCGCGAAGGTACTGGACGGCGTCTCGAAGGCCCTGCGTGCCGGCGGCGTGTTCCTCATGGTCGATATCGCCGCCTCCAGCAACCTGGAGGAGAACCTGGGCCACCCGATGGCGCCGATGATGTACGCGGTGTCAACAGCCCACTGCATGACTGTCTCCCTGGCGTTGAATGGCGCTGGTCTCGGCACGATGTGGGGCGAGCAGCTCGCCCGCAGCATGCTTGCTGATGCCGGCTTCTCGAAGGTGGACGTTAAGAGCGTCGAGGGCGACATCATGAACGCCTACTACCTCTGCACGAAGGACTAAGGAGCGTCCGCAATGACCCTGTTCCACAGCCCCTGGTTCAGCCTCGAACCCTATCCCGAGATCCCGCTCACCGAGCTCCTCGCGCCTGTGGCGGAGCGATACCGCGACAAGCCGGCGTTCATAAGCGTCGACGGTCAAATGCAGACGTTTGGCCAGACCTGGGAGGCGTGCCGGCGCCTGGGGCGCTACCTCCAGGACCAAGGGATCGAAAAGGGTGATCGCGTGGCCATCCTCTCTGCGAACGCGACCGAGTACTTCCTTGCCTTCTACGCCACTCTCTTCGCCGGCGGCGTTGTGACTACCCTCAATCCCTTGTACAAGGAGCGCGAGGTGTTGCACCAGTTGGAGGACTGTGGAGCCGGCGCTGTTTTCGCGATGCAGCCCCTGCTCCCCGTAGTCCAGCAGGTAAGGGAGCACCTGCCGTCACTAAAGCACGTATTTGCCATCGAAGACGTGTGGCGAATGGCCGCTGAGGCGCCGGCCGATCCGAAACTGGTGCAGATCAATCCGCGGGAGGACCTCGCCGCCCTACCGTACTCCAGCGGCACCACGGGCCTCCCCAAAGGTGTTATGTTAACTCACTTCAACATCGTATCTAACGTGCGCCAGACCTGCAATACAGGCCTGGGCAGCGCCTACTCCGTCTACCTGGACTTCCTTCCCTTCTACCATATCTATGGGATGGTCGTCCTGATGGCATGCGGGTTCGCTTCCGGCATAACGCAAGTGGTGATGCCCCGATTCGACCCGGCGCTCTGCCTGGACCTGATCCAGAAGCACAAGGTCACGAACTTGTTTGCCGTGCCACCGGCCCTGCTCGCCCTCTCGAACTTCCCCGATGCGCGGAAGTACGACACATCCAGCCTGAGCTTGATTATGAGCGGCGCCGCACCACTCCCCCAGGAGGTCGCGCAGATGGCGGCCAAGGCGCTGGACACCACGGTGCTCCAGGGTTACGGCCTCACCGAGACGAGCCCCGTCACGAACGTGAATCCCCGCACTCGTATCAAGGACGCCACCGTTGGACCTCCGATCGCGGACACCACACAGAAGGTGCTTTCCCTGGACGACGGCCGTGAGCTGGGCCCGGATGAGATCGGTGAACTACTCACCTACGGCCCCCAGGTGATGAAGGGCTACTGGCAGAAGCCGGACGCCACTGCCGAAACGCTGCCGGGCGGCGGCTGGATCCGCACCGGCGATCTCGTGCAGGTTGATGAAGAAGGTTATGTCACCATTCTCGACCGCATGAAAGAGATGATCAAGTACAAGGGCTACCAGGTGGCCCCGGCGGAGCTGGAGGCGTTGCTCATGGAGCACCCCGCGGTGATGGACTCCGCCGTGATACCCAAGCGCGATGCTGAGTCCGGTGAGGTGCCCAAGGCCTTCATTCTCGTGCGGCCGGGTCAGGATGTCAGCGCGGAGGACCTGATGCGATTCGTCGAGGAGCGCGTGGCCCCTTACAAAAAGGTGCGCGAAGTCGAGTTTGTGGAGGCGATCCCGAAGACGCCATCGGGTAAGATACTGCGCCGCGAGCTTATCGAGCAGGAACGCGCTAAGAGCAGCTAGGTCAGGGTAACGACAGCGTCCCGATCCGCGTTTACCTGAACGAGCTACAATGCCAACATACAATCCAGTCCTCTCGTTCCTGACGCTGGTACTGGGAGCGGCAATCACCATTGCGGTGGCCGGCGGCCTCACTATTGGCATTCTCGCCGCCGGGAAGGTCGGTGAGGCGCCCGGAAAGTGCCGCAACGCGGAGTTAAATCTGGAGAACCCGGCATCGCCGGGGCTGCGAGACGCCCTGACGGATTCGAACCTGGCGACCCAGTGGCAGCAGCGCTGGGACCCGTTCAACGCTACGCTCGACACCGGCAGCGCGGGCAGCGTTACCTTCGAAGAGGGCGAGGCAACCTCTCGGGTCGCGCAGTGGATCGATGAGACCGACGCGCCGCTAAGCGAGGTCACTATCTGCTTCTACAACGGCATCGCCCAGGCTCGCGGCCACGCCAACATTCCGGTTCTGAACGACGTCCCGCTGATCGGCGGCGTGTTCGAAACCGACGTGCGCGTGCTCGGCCGTATCGAACTCGGCGGGGAGCGGCCGCGCATCCGAATCGCCGAGATGGACGCCGGTGACTTCCCTGACTGGATGTCGGACCCGATCAAGGACGACATCGAAGAGATCGTGAACGAGCGCCTCGCGAATCTCGCGATCAGGCACAAGTACACCGTGACGTTCCGCGAGAGCCAGATGGAGATAACCGGTGAGCCCTAGGTGGGCGGATAGAGGACGTACAGCCGGTCCACAGCCCGAAAGCCCAGCTTATTAGCGAGCCGCATGGAGGGGATGTTCGACTCCTCCGCGCCCCAAACCGGCCGCTTTCCGCGGCGTCCCATCTGATCG
>Ga0209751_10002792_pt1 | contig 17225 bp, 30 predicted proteins | sample RifCSP13_1_FD_184019 | JGI IMG/M metagenome (GOLD analysis project Ga0209751, IMG submission 184019) | Soil microbial communities from Rifle, Colorado - Rifle CSP2_sed 13_1 (SPAdes) (version 2) | ecosystem: Environmental > Terrestrial > Deep subsurface > Rock core/Sediment | place: Rifle... | reverse complement strand
CTCTCCTGAAGACCCAGCGCCTCGATGATCTCCTTGGGCATCCCTTTGTTCTCAAGCGTCGTGGGCTTTGCCTCATCGGCCTTCTTCTGCAGGTCCTCGATCGCCTTGAGCACGTCCTCCTCGGTAGCGCCCTCGCCGAGCTTCAGGGCCTGAATGAGTTTCTGCAACATGTCCATCTCTGTTCCCTCCTTTGTTTTTAATTCGAGCTTGTTGACAATCGGCACCATGCCGTCTATCTGCGGCGTGTTGGTAAGCCCTGCGGAATGGAATATCGAAGGTCGCCAGAACCCGTCTGCGTCCTTTTTTTGTGCCAGGAGCACCGGCGAGAGATAGCGGTACTCCTTGTTCTTGAGATACTCTGTTGCCCTTCCGGTCCAGTCCACAATGCCCCAGAGTCCTTCCTTGCCCTTGTTGATGTATTCCTTCACCCACCCGGCTGCCGGGGCCTGAGTGCCTGCCAGGGTCTGATGCTCGTAGTCGATTACCGCATCGTTCACTTTTCCGGCTGCGTTCTTGATGATCGCTGCGACATCCTCCTCCTTCACCCGGAAGGGCCTGCCCTGGGAATCCTTGAACTCCCCAAGCGGAGAGAGCTGTATCTCGGCGGGTACTTCCTCGATCTGGCTGGTCTTCAAAACCAAAAACCCGTACACTTATCTGCCTCCTTTCTCTGCGGCCATTATGTGAGCCGTTATAGATGCCCTGATTTCGGCTATGTCCTCGTCCTGGACCAAGAGATAGGGCCGGGCGGGGATCGTGACCCGCTTGCTCTTTCTTCCCGCCTCTCCTCCGAACTGATGAATTGCCGCGTAGACCTTATTTGTCCCGACCTCGACGCTTCTGGCTGTTGCTTTCCAGCTCACAGAATTCATGAGGTGGGTCTCCTCCATGAGAACCCGTCCCTTGTTCCTCTTCTTCTTGAGCGTCTTCGGGCTGAGGGGGGTCCATTTCCGGGCGGCCGCCCTCAAGGAAGTTCCTCACCACCGACGTCTTGACCGTCTCTCCTATCCGTTTCATGACAGGGGTCAGGTCTTCTCCGGCTTTCCTGAGCCTATTGAAAAGAGCCTTTACTCCGTCGAGGTCCATTTTGGTGTCTATTTTCATGTTTGCTAAATCAAACCTTCTTTGATATATTCATCTCGTGGAATAACTGTTGGGCTGCCGCCCCTATAACTGTTATTCCTGCCCGCCCTGCGGCAGAATGGGAGTGAGGGCCCTTAGGGAGCGCGCTGAATAGCGCGCTTTCATCATTTCGCCCTGCTCCATATAAGCTTCCCGATCCTCTGCCGGGTTAAATATTTCATGTCTGTGGTCGGCACCACGGTCCATGCCTCCATGACCCCGTTCACAGAGTTGGTCACCATGAGCAGTCCTTCTTTTTTCCCTGTCTCGACCGCCTTTATGATCCTCTGCCTCAGTACGACCTTGCCGGTCCCCTTGTGTTTTTCAAAAGAGAGCCATACCTCAAAAGGGTTCTCAAGCGTCTCGGGCAGGAAAGGCAGGTAGACAGAGCGCGCCGGGTCGATATGTTCCGCAAGCGTCTTTGCGTTCACAAGGACGTCGTAGCTGAAGTCCCCGGCTTTAAAGCCGTATGCCTTTTTATCCGCCCCGAGCACTTTCCTTATTCCCGATTCCATATCTTCCTTTGAAAGCTTTTCACCAATGACGGCCTTGGGGCGGTCTACCGGCACTCCCTTTGGCCTTCCGTGCGTCTCCCAGTTGCCTGGTGTCAGCCTCTCCCATGCCTTTGCGCCCTGGGCCTTCCAGCCGTTCATGGCGTCATTCGATAACTGCTGCCCCCATGCCGCCGCTCCGGGGTTGTATGCCCAGCCTGGGTCAATGCCCTTTGGGACCATGACCTCCTCTCCGGTATGCGGGTTATCCCAGGGCCTATATTCGACCGGAGGGGCCTTGCTTACCTTGAGGCCCTGTCTCTCCATCTCCCTTTCCGAGAGGCTTATGACCTTGCATTTGCAGCCCCATCCGTTCGGAGGGTAATGCGTCTTCCACCACGGGTCGTCAGCGCGGAGCACCATCCCGTTCCATTCAAGGTGCTCGGGCCTCGGATCCGCCGAGAGCCCTCCTATGTACTGCCAGTAAGGGCGCTCGCTAATGACGTCCTTGTCTGTCATCTGGCTATAATGCCCGGTCGCGTAGGCCGTCCGCATGTTCGTGTTGAAGATGGTCGCCGTCCTCCATCCACGACTCCCCTTATACGACCAGCCGTGCTTCTCCACCGTCTTATCAAAGGACTTCCGGAACTCCTCAAGCGTGGTTCCTTCGGCAATGGCTTTATCGACCGCACCCCGGAGGTCCGAGAGGAGCTCCCCCTTCATCGCCCCGGCAACTACAAAGGCCCTTGAATGCATGCCTTCCCAGAGGTCAGTCCACCGCTCGGTCGGGAGGCTTACCTTCTGCCTGAAAAACTTTATGGCCTCCTCGAAAGGGAGGCTTGTAAATTTAGAGTCCATAAGCCTTCAAATCCCGAAAATGCTTTTTCGCTTTAAACCCTCGATTCAGGAGTTTTACATACCAACAGCCGTGCTCCGGAGAACGGCCTCTCGTAGGCCGTTTATAAACGCTGTGAAGGGCTATTCTGCCTCATACCTGCCGAGCAACTCGGCTGCCGCAAAAGCCCTTTGGAGGAGATTTCCGATTTTCACCGGGTCCATGCCCTGGAAAGCGTCCAGGAGCCTGTCCCTGAATTCCTCCATTGACCCGGCTTCGTTGAGGAGCTTTTCAACCGGTTCCATCAGGGCGCTGAAGTCTGCCTCGTTCAGGAGCCTCTCGGTAAGGGCATCAACCGTATCAGTCTTTGCACCGGCCTTGTTCACCAGGCATGCCGGGCAGGTGTGCCTGCTCTTCATCTGAAAGGCCGGTGCCTGAGCTGCCTGGCTTATGGTCTCCTCACCGTCCTTCGGCATTGGTATCCCGAACCTCTCGTGTACCCATTTGACCGGTATAGTCTTCACTCCGGCTCTCGTGAGTATGTCGATCTTCTCCGCCTCGGCCTTAAGGTCCTCCTCAGGTTCGTATTTGAACCTGAGCCAGGGCAGGGGAACTTCCCATCCATAGTTGAATCCGACAAGGGGTCTAATGAGATCGCGCCTCGAAGACTTCGATACCATCTCGCAGTCTGCGCGCTTGAGGTCCTGTCTGACCTCGCCAGCCTGGTTTTCATTTCCGAGCTTGCCAGGCGTGGAGTCCGCGCTTGCGGCATGGCCAAGGACCGCTTTTGACATCTGTGCGTCGCAGAAATTGGCGAGCGCCTCATAGACGGACTCTCCTGAGTTCTTTACAGCCTCGATGAACTCGATCTCCGTGGACTTGGATATTATCCCTGCTGCATCGCTGCCCAGGGAACGCACGGCCTGGACAAGGGCTTCCTTATCCTCCTTGGTCGCGCCTGGGTCGTACTTGCCGAGCCGCAAGGGCATTCCATAAACCTCTGCAAACGCGACCCAGTCCTTAATGTCGTAATTTTTGAAAAGGTACATCCAGGCGCAAGTACGAAGGACGCCCTGCCTGACCGGGAACCCTGACCTGGTCTTATGGAGATGGAAGATAAATTTGAAGGGCGGCAACTCTATCCCGTTTCCCGGGGCCTCGTCCGTGAGGAGCCGTGGGGTCATAGAATTGGCCCAGGTAAACTTTTTCGGATGCACCCACTCCATGTGCCTCGGGATGTTCTTCCCGTTCCTTACATCCCAATAGATTTCAAGAGCGCTGAAGCCCTTGCCTACGGCATCAAGTATGTCCAGGAGGTTATCCTCAAAATCAGGGAGATTGGAGATCGCCTCAGAGACGAACTCCGCGATCTCGAGGTCCTTCTTTTCCTGCGAATAGGGCTCTACCTCAAAGTCAAGGCCGGTCACAGCGAGCTTGCGGGTCTGGAGGATTGAAAAAAGGTGTCCGTCTTTTTCCTCCATCTCCTCAAAGAGCTCCGCTTGCCTGTAAACGTCGCCTGCGTCGGCCTCCCTGAATATCGTTCCCAACCTCTCCGGGGTCAGGCCCTTTGACGGATAGCCGCTCCAGCGGTCTCGCACGGATGCGACCGCAAGCACTCTTTCATCAGGCCGACTTGCTGGCCTTATATCTCTTCCAAAACCGTCGTACAGCATCAATACGCTCCTGCGCCGGTCATCTTGCGCGATTCAATCTTCTGATATTCGGGCTTCTGATAAGGCGTATGCGCTCCGTAAAGTCCGAGGAATCCTGCCCAAGTTCTGTCAGCGTGGCCAGAGGTGTCGCTGCCGTCCACATCGAACCGTATGTTGCCAGCTGCAGTCGTGACCTTCCTGAGCGAATGGAGGTCTCCCCGGAGTTCCCTGTCTCCCATCGGTATCCTGCACTTCCGGTCCTCGAACCGCTGTTTTCCTATTGTGGCGAGGTGCTGTTTTGAAGGCGATGTGAAGAGCACTCCTTCGACCCTCATGGAGCCGTGCCTCCTTTGAGCATCCTCGACCGGCTTCTCTCCCATGCCGGTCTGGTCCATCACAAGCCTTGCGACCCTGTACTTGTTCATCAGCTCATCAAGGACAGCATCCTGCTCTGCGAAGGATTTTCTTTTAAGGGTCCTTATCTCCCGCGTCCAGAGGACGTCGCCGACCTCTTCCCACACCCATGCGACCCAGAGGTCATTGCGCCTGCCGATGTCATTGCCTATGTAGCAATGCCCGCCCTGGTAAAGCTCCGGCAGACCTGCGTTATCGTGCTCCACGGCGTTTATAAGGTCATAATCAAGCCATGCGCTGGCTTCGTCGAGCCACTTGAGCTCGTATTCCTGCGACCAGGCGTCCTCGTCATTCAGGCCTGTCCTGAGCTCCTCTATGTCCCTCGGCAGCCCATCGCTGACCGCTTCGTAGATATCCGTCGTCTGCCTGTACCAGAGATTATCTTCTCCGGTCATGATCTCGTAGAACTTGTTGCCCTTTCCGTTGGGCGTGGATACCACCCGCAGCTTGTGGCCGGCAGAGATCACCGGGAAGAGGGCCTGCCAGATCTTTCGGCTGTCAGCGTGGAAGGCGAACTCGTCGAGAAAGACGTTCGCCGAAAAGCCCCTGGCAGTATCCGGGTTCGCAGGGAGGGCCGTTATTCTCGACCCGTTCGGGAATACGACCTCAAGGGATTTATATGTCGCCTCTCCGGTCCATTCCCCTTCTATGGCTGTGATCCCAGCTCCGTATGCCTGGCAATGGCGTTTCACTCCTTCTTCAACCGCCTCCTTTGCCTGCCGTTCTCCCCTGGAGAGGATTACCCACCTGGCCTTTCGTCCCATTGCTTCAGCCTCAAGACAATCGTCAACAATTTCCAGAGTCGTCGTAAATGTCTTGCCTGTTTGCCTGGCGAACATACCGGCTTTGAAGCGGGCGCGGTTCTTGAACCACCGCTGCTGAAAGTTATAGAGGGTAATCGCGGGCATCAGAATACTCCGTATATCTCTTCCCGTACCCTCTTCAGGGTAGTCGGGTCGAGTTTCCCGTTCTTGCCAGCTTCCGCCTCAAGCGCTTTAAGCCTTTCATCCATCTTGCCCCTGACCTCTGCGCGGTACTTCTTGAGTGTTACCGAGGACCTGTTCAGGTCGGCGACCATCTTACCTATGGAAGCGAGGTTGACCTTGCCGGGGTCATCGAGCTTCATCAGCGCATCGAACGCCTTCTGCTGTACGACCTGGGTCAGCGCGTCACCGAGGGCATTCTCCTCGTCTCCCACTTCCTCTACAACGGCCCTTGCCTGCTCGGTCGCCAGCTTTATAGCTGCGAGCTTTCCCTCAAACTCCCGCCCGTACCTGTGGATGGAACTCTTGGAGATCGAAAAACCCTTTTCCTTGAGTGCGTCCTCCAGGGCCTTGTAATCCGAAAAGTTATTCTTGATCAGGGCATGGTCCAGCCAGGCCTTGACGTCTGTAGGGAGTCCTTTTACCGCGCTTCTCTTCGGCATGGCGCTAATCCCACCATTTGGGCGGCCTGGCGATGCCAGGGTCGCACTCGACCGTGTACTCTACGACATCGATGCCATCGCGCGTCAGTTTTGCGAACCATTTCTTCGACGGGTCGGGCTTGCCTTCTATGGAGATAAGCCCTCTGGTATCCAGATAATCCAATTCCTTATGGAGTTCGAGTCTCGTTATCTGGACAGGGACGGCGTTTATAGCTGAGAGGACCATGTCCTCGTTGGCCCCTATGGGACGCCCGGCGTCCAGGGTTGCAAGTATCAGCCAACGCACCTGTTCCCGTATCTGCTTCTGTAAATCAAAACCGCTCATACTCCGCGCCTCCCCCAAACATCAATTTTCTCGGCAAGGGCATCGAGCTTGGCGTTTATCACGACCTCCTGCCTGATAGCGTCCTCCCGGCGGACATACTCCATAGGCAAAGCCGCCTTAAGTCCGAGGAGTTCTCTTTCAACCCTTTGCCATTCTCTGGTTTCATCCTCATTCGCCTTCTCCAGCGTTGAAAACCTTCTGTCTATGTGCGCCTGGTTCCTGTCAAGCAGCCCTTTAATAATCCCGACGAGCAGACCGCTCCAGGCGAGTAACACGGTCACCAATACTGCAATAAGCTCAATATCCACTCCGCTCCTTTCGTACTTCAGACCTTATAAATTAAAACCTCAGTCCGGCCTTTATCCTGAAATCTAATCCGTATGACTCTGACTGATTGACCTCAGCGCCCACGCGGAAGGGGCCGAGGTCACGGTCTACAAAAACTCCGTAGCCGCGTGTGATGGGGCTCATGGTCAGGCCAGCCGCCCACTTAGGCTCCGAGACTGGGCGTGCCGACTCGACCGGGATATCTACCCCGGCCAGTATCTCGCCATTCGAGCTGGAGGCGATTACCCGGCGTGTCTCATCAGGGAGGCGGACGAGCGAGAGGTCAACATCTATAGACGGGCAGTCCGGCTTCTCCTTCGACTTGACCTCCAGCTTAACGACCCGCTCCACCTTGCTGTCCTTGGGTACCTCATGAGCGGGCTTTGCTTTAGCGTCCGGCTTCCGCTCGAGCATCACGCTGCCGTCTGCCTGGCGCTGCTCTGCCGACCAGGTCTCCATGACAGGCTCCTTGTGCCAGAGCTTCCAGCCGACGAATAAGGCCGCAGCGGCAGCAGCGACGATCGCGGCAATGATGAGGTTACGCTTTATCACGGGAGCCTCCGATATTGATGTTCGCCGTGTTGAAGCCGTACAGGCCGACGAGAAGCCCTGCCACGCCATAAGGCAGGTCCGGGATTATGCGTGTGGTGAAGACGATGTAAGAGGCCCAGCAGATATATGAGACAATGATCAGGAATATGGTGAGCCTGGTCATTGACCGCTGTCCGTTTTCTTCCTGGAGAAAGCCGGATAACCTTTCCATCTACTGAACCCTCCCAGTCCTCATCATCTCAACGAGCTCGGGGCCGCGATTACCGACCTGGATGAACCAGTCGGAGAGCACCATCTCTGCTGCGGCCTTTGCATAGTTGCCAGACTCAATGGCCGCTATGGTCTTCTTGAACTTCTCGAACCTTGACAGGCCGAGGTTGAAGACCATACTTGCGACTACCGCCTGCCTGACGTTATCGAGCCGCTCGAACCAGGGGAATGATCTGCACTCTCTTAGGGTCTGCTCGATGTCATTATCGAGCATGAACATAGCTTCTTCTTTCGAGATGCCGCGATCTTGGAGGTTGCGGCCCACGCCTATGGTGAGCTTTCCTGCCGGACACCTGTACGGTTTAAGCCTGAGGGCTTCGTGCTTTATCAGGAGCTCTTTGAAAGTCACTTTTGCCTCCGCCTGAATGCCGCGCCGAGGCCTCCGCCCGGAAGACGCCAGCCCAGGTACCATTCCCACTTTTTGCCCCTGCGGGAGATAAACGGGTACTCCTGGCCGTTATAAAAAGTCACTCCGAAGTTCCAGACAAACCCCTCCGGAGCCCAAACATGGGGGCCATAAAGGGAGACTTGATGGCTAACGCGCTTACTGAGGCCCCAGCGATAGGAGACGAGGTTGTGCAGCGGGTTGCGCCAGAAGAGCCATAGGGCCTGGCGAATCCAGAAAGGCCAGCCGGGGAGATAGAAGGAGAGAACTACCGGGTCATCGTCATTGCCGAATATCGACCAGAGCGCTTTCTTAACGTCCATACGAATGTCCTTTTTGGCTTAGGAGGTAGGACCGTCGCTCAGCGCAAGCGACCGTCCCGGTCGGACAAAAAGAGTTGCAACAGGGGGAATTTTACTTGAAAGAGGAAAGTAACTCTCGGAAGGTGCTTGAAGAAAGTTTCTGCGGAAAGCTGACTGCGCGGTTAAGGACGAGGGAAGAGGTCTACCTGGTCTTCATGGTCTTTTACTATTTCGCGGATCTGCGTATGGGTGAGGTTGAACTCGCGGGCAAGTTCGCCGACATTGTGCTTGCGCCAGCGCGCGCGGATAACCCTGTCGCGGACGTGCCTGAACGCGCCGTCTATCTTCGGAAAATACTTCTCCCGCCCCTCGAAGTACTCCATTGTCTTTATGACGTTTTCGAGTCCTATCAATTCGGCAAGGCCGCCGAACTCTTCAGGGAGGTCGTCAGCGGATATTCCTTTTTTCCAGTCTGCGCTCATATCCCTTCTTGCCGGTTCAATTCCTTGATCCGGTCCTTGAACGCCTTCAGGTCTGTTACCGCCATAAACCTGTAATGGGTATAGGTCCCTTTTAAAGCATGGCTGTTAATGAATGCGATCAGAGACTTTTTGAACTCATCGCCCCACCTGGCCCTGGCAGCGGCCTCGAGTTCGAGCAAAAGACCTGCCTTGCTGCTCTCGAACTTCTGGAAGCCTGACTGCCTGTATATCTTCATCACATGTTCGAGGACCTTGAGTATCTCACCTGACGAAGATTCCGACAGGCGCTTATTGATAACTGCGGGCGCTATATTTTCCCTCAGCTCAGTACTCTCGATGCCGAATTCACGCGCCTTGGCAAATAGAGAGGCGAGCAGGCGTTGACGCGGTTCGGTTTTCGGAAATGATCTACATTCCATCGATGTCCAGCCTCCCTTGTCTAAATATTTCCTCAATGCTCGATTTTGACAACGCCGCTGCCCTGATCAGGCACATGATGCCGCGATGCCTCAGGCTCCGTATTTGTCGCTCCAGCTCCTCGCGGTCCGTGATCACATAAAAGCCGGGCGGGTTGCCCGTGCTGCTGCCTATAAGCTTGCCGTGCTCTTTAACGAGGTGCGAGACTATCTCTCGGATCCTGACGCTCTCTATCTTCGTTTCCTCAGCCAGGTCGTCCGCCTTGATAGCGTTCGCCCGGCCTTGATGCTGCTCGATGATTTCCCATACCCGATATTCCTCGTCGCTCAATCCCTGTTGGAATATGTTGAGCTGGTTGGACATCCTTACTCGCCGCTCCTGAGCGCCGATTCAGCCTCGGCGATCTCCTGTTTTTCTTTCTTCAGTACCTTCCAGAGTATATCGGCTAAGGCCCTCAACGCCCATCTCTTGAAATGAATCTTCAGAAGATATTTATCGGCGAAGATCTCCAGGATAAAGGTGCCATCGGAACCGTTGAGGGTGAGATCAATGTAATTTACTCCCATTACGTTGATGGTCTTACGGTCGCTCACTGTATATTCTCCTCTGCCAGGGCCTTTAATTCGTCGATCTCGGCCTGGGTTGGTATTTCAATATCCGTTATCTGCCTTCTATACCGGTGAGCCATCCTGTAGAGGTGATATATTTGGCTCGGCGAAAGTGGAAACTCCGGACTGTACTTTGCGATCGTCGCCATATGAGCTGCAAACCTCTTATCAAAGGTGCCAACGGCAAAGGTACATTTGGCGAGTGCATTTGCGAGCTCAATTTGTCTCTCGGTCATTTTTCAATGAGCTCCTCTAAATCTATCTCTCCAAGCACAAATTCAAGAGCATAAGCCACCCCTTCCTCGTAACTCATGCCTGGAAACTTTGTGCCATTGAACTGTGCTATTCGTGCTTCGCTTAAAGCTTCTTTTATTTCGCTAATGCTCCTTAATGCCATACTATTATTCCTCCTCAGTCCACCACGGGTTCATGGTTCCTTCCTCCAGGGTAAGCCTTTAGTGTGTTCGCCTATCGACTCTGGCCTTTCAAATTGCTCCGGGTTTTCCGGCCTTGTGGTCGCTCGCAAACGGGCCTCTTTTTCCTTGAGCGTCTTCTCGACCTCTGCTGACTTCTTTCGCGCCTCTTCCTCAGCGACCGAGATCATTACCTTCTTGAGGTAGTTGTGATTTTCAAGTGGCACCTCGAAGCGTTTATTGCAGACCGTCTTGAGCGCCTGGACGATGCCGGCCTTTGATATCTCGTATGCCCGCTTCTGGAAGGCGAACTTTTCGCCGGTCCAGATATCGCGGACCTCTGTCAGTATCCTGAGGAGCTTTGCCGCCTTCAGGCCTCGCGTCGTCCAGAACAATTCCGAGTACTCGAAGACGAGCCTGCTGTGCGGAGCAAAGTCGGACTGCATCTTTATGACCTCGATAAGGGCAGCGTCCTTCGTCGCCTGCCGCACGTCAAACTCGTATCTGCATTGAGGGCACCGCAGATTCATTTTCTTCTACCGTCCTCAAGGAACCACTCCAGTGCCTGCCCGATCGCGTCCGAGCAGGAGAGCACCTTCTTTTCATCCATGCCTGCGGGCAGGTGGCAGCTTATGCCGGTGAGCTGGCCCGCTATCTCTTGCGGGTCCAAGCCGCTCCGCAGCGCGAGGGATACTACCCGGCCTATCGCCTCGCACTGTGAGGCCGAGCAGCCCCCGGCCTTGCCCATCTGCGTGAAGAGCTCGAAGGGTCTGCCTTCGTCGTCCTGGTTGATGGTGATATAGAGATTACCGCAGCCGGTCTTTGCCTTCTTGGTCGCGCCGAACCTTATGTCACCCCTCGGCCTGGGCTTGGATTCAGTTGAGCTCATGAGCAGCTTGCCTCCTCTCTGTGCGCCTCCCGGCCTTTCGACTCGGCGCATTCGAGACGCGCCTCGAGGATGCCGACCTTTATCGTGACCCATTGCGTGAGGGAGTCGCCCTTGAGCGCGAGCATGTCCATCAGGATGATCGCCACATCAGCCGCTTCGATCCTGATACTGGTTTCATCACGGCGGGAGACGGCCTCCGCGAGCTCGCCGAATTCCTCGCCGAGCTTCCTTATGAGCCACGCCATATCCCTGTCGGGCCAGCGGGCGTCTGCGTAGGCTTTTGCTTTCTGCTCGAGGGACCTCAGCATGCCAGGGCCTCCCCGGTCTGCCTCTTGTACTCTGCGAAAATTGCCGACGAGATCAGGTTTCTCGTGTCCTGGTTTATGGGGAAGACCAGGTCATGGTGAGTGCCGTCCCTTCGCTTCTTGGCGGGCATTGAAACGAAAGTCTTGCCGTTGCTCTGTATGATCTTCACATCTTTGATAGCTATAGCGTCGTCCAGGGTTATTGAGGCATACGCCCTGACCTTGCTCCCGTCCGATATCGGTGTGACCTTTACTTTAGTTATGCGCATCTTCGTCATCCCCTCTGTCAGATTTAAACCGCCTCTGCCGTCGTGTCTTCTACTGCGTCCTTGAGGAGCGCGTTAACGAGCTTTTCCACATCCCCCGCGACCGCCTTTATTACGACCTGGTCGCCGGTCTCTTCGACCGTTATGCCGAGCTTTCTCAGATCCTTTACATCGAGGCCGTCGAGGGCCTGCTTGTTTGGAGTCTCTTTCGTGTTGATCAGGATCTCGACCTGCTCTGGGAAGAACTTCTTAATGAGCTTCAAGACCTGCTCATCGTCTTCCCAGTCCATCTTGCCCTTGCCCTTCTTATAGCCAACCTTGATGCCGTGAAAGATGAGCGTCTTGGGCTTTACGAACGCGCCGGGCGCTGCCTCGAGCGCGTTCTTCAGGATCAACTGCAGGGTGGCGACCTTCTCAAGGCTCTTTTTGATGCCGGGCAGCTTCTGCCTTTTTACGAGCTCGATCTCATCGGTCAGGGAGGTGACCCGCTCTGAGAGCAGGTCCCTCGCGTCCGAGTATGATTTTGCGAGCCTTTCTATATTTTCGAGTACCGTTGCCATTCGGGAAAACCTCCTGTTATTTTCAGGCCATTGTTCTGCGCCTGAGCACATCACTGACGGCGCGGCGCGTGTCGCTGTATTTTTCATCAGTCAGCGTGCCTTGTTTTTCATTACTAATAAGGCTGAGGGTCGATTTAGGTATGCCGGTCTCCGCAGCGAGTTCGCTGAGGGAGATATTCACGCGCTTCATGACCTCCTTGAAGCCGCCGCCATAAAGATCAAAGACATCAAGGACCGATACCTTTTTTTCCCCGAGCTCCATAGCCTTGCTCATCAGATTGATGATGACCTCCTGGAGATCAAGGAAGTTGCGCGTCCCGTTCAGCCGCGAGACGGCCTCTATGGCGTCATCCTCGAAGCTCTTGCCCACGGTGTTTTTGATATACTCGCGGACCTCGGAATCGGTCATGCCCTTCATGTGTACGGTATCGGAGCGCAGCCTGACCTCGTCGACGTACTTTTTGCGCATCGGGTCATACTGGCCGACCATCACCACCGTGAAGAGCGGGCTCTGCCCCATCCAGTCCATCTCCCTGAAGGTCTTGAGCGCCCGCAGCGTCTGTCCGTGCATGCGGTGAGCTTCCTCAAGGATGAGGATGATGGGCTTTTCGCGGGAGGTCTCACCGATGATCCTGCGGATCTGCCTGGCGCGTACCTCTTTGGTCCTCTTGCATGACTCATTCGAGAGACCGAGTATAAGGGCCTTCTCGATGTCGCTGACGACCACGCGTTCTTTATCCGGCGTGATGAGCCTGCATACATGCGCGTCTATCTCCCTGAAGGCTATCTCCAGGGCGGACGTCTTTCCGAACCCCCAGCTTGCTACCACCGAGACCATCGCCCGTGACTCTACTGCCATTTTAAGGAGCCTTTTGAGACGCAAGCTATCCGCCGTTTCCATTCGGAACCCCTTAAACGGGTCTTTCGAGTAACCAAATTCTGCAAGCACTTCCAGCCTCGATACTGCCATCACTCCACCTCCGTTGTTTAACCGGCGTTTGCGCGCCTGATTTCAATCTCGGCCCTCAATTCGAGGGCAAGGTTATTCACAAAATCCCTGTCCAGGTTGTTTTCGGCGATCAGCTTTTTTATGGCTCTCCTTTCCTCCTCGGATATTTTCGTGCCGACTATTGAAACCACCTCGGCGTATGCCTCCTCCATGCTCGCATGCTTCGTAACATCGAACGGGTCCTCGATGGGCCGCTCGGTCGAGCGTATAGGCATAGCGACAATGTGCCTGTCCTTTTCGGGCGCTTGCCTGTAGAGCAGCGCGTCGTCTGTGATATTGAGGTTTGCAGCTTCCTTAACTGCCTTCTGGTGAGGCGTGTCAGGGTGCGCGTGGTATTCTCCGAGCGGGACCGGCGCGAATTTCATAACCTCGTACTTGTTGCCGGTAGCTATGTCCTGGACGACGAGCCTGTCCTCAAAGACACCCTCGATGACGTAGACATCAGCCTCGTGCAGGCCCTTGACCTCGTATATGCCGCCCTCGTATTGCAGGATGCCGTCGGCGCCGACCTTTCTTTTTGCCCTCTTGGCCGCCGTTGCGAGCGCGTTCTCAGGTATTGCGACGATGCCGCCGTGGAGGCTTATCCTGCGCCATGCCTGCATGCGGGTTATCTCGCGCTCGAAGCGGTGCGGCAGTTCGTTGTACTCTTCGAGATAGACCGCGAAACGCCTGTTAAGCTCCGCCTCCGTGATCTCGTACTTCTGCCAGTCGTCGACCGCGAAGAAGGGTTTCTCAAAGCGTTGCCATGCAGTTCTCCAGGGCCGCTCTATCTTGCCGTGCGCCTCTTTTTCATAAGGCATCATCTCTGGGAGGGCGACATCGAGCCGCTTAATGAGGTCTTGTGAGGGGAGGCCCTTCTTTAATACGCCCTGGTCGGCTATGAGCTGCTCTGGCAGGCCGACCGCAGACCACGCGTGCTGCAAGAAGAGCAGGGTGTCCGCCATCGATTCGCCAGCGGCAATCGTGTAGCGGGCTATCTGCCTGCCGGAGTGATCGTCCACCAGGCCGTATATCCAGGGCCTGAGCCTGTCGCATGGAATGGGCTTGTTCTTGTAGCCGTTCGCGCCGGGCCTGTGGAGCCTGATCACATAGTCGTTGCCGACCCTGCGGTGAACGAAAAAGAATTTTGAGGATGACGCGTCTACATGGTGGGCCTGGTTGGGCTTCTCCGCCTGATAGCGTGTGAAGCGCCTTTTGCGCTTGGTCACGCCGAATGACCTGATGATGCGGTCGAATGTCCCTATCGGTACAGAGAGGGCCTCGAGCGGTATAAGCCCCTTGGCAGCGGCAATCTCAATCGCCTGGTCCGTCGATATCTCTCCCGCGCCCTCAGGTGGCCTTTTCTTGACCATCATTACGACCTTTGCCCATTCATGGTAATCGGGCTTTTTGGCCTTGGAGGAGCGAGCGGACTTCTTGCCGTCTGCCGCGAGGCGGTATACCTGTTGAACGCTGCAGTCGAGGACAGCGGCCCAGCGTTTCGCTATGACCGACTTATGCCCGTGAGGCGCGTTCCTTAACTCGTGCCTTATCTGCTCGACGAGTGCGGGAGAGACCGGCATCGGCTATTCGGCCTCCCCGTTTACATAAGCGTCCCAGTCCGCGACGAAAATCTTGAAGCGCTTCTGGACCTTGGCCTGAATGCCCTCTATCTTTGCCTGTAACTCGGGGTGGTCGAGGATGCGCGGGTCCTTTACGAACTTGCGGAGAGCGGTGTCGAGCTCGTCGGTCATCTTGTCGATGACCTGCATCTGTTCGACAGACCAGGAGGCGTCCTTGCCCTCGGGGTCGAATGCCTTGAGACGATCGACTTCTTTGATGAGGAGCTTCTTTTCGGTCTCGATGTTCTTGACCTCCTCTTTTATGACCTTGGATGCGTCGTCCTTGTATTTTTTTAGCAGCTTCTTGAAATCGCGGACTGACATGCCGTCGTACTCGTCGAGCACCTTGCCGTTTATGCCCTTTTCCTCGATCTCCTTTAGCTGCTCATCCGTGGTCGAGTGTAAAAGGGCCAGAGTTTTGGACCAGTTTTTTTCGCCGAACTCCTTGATTTTTCTGAGGTCTACGCATTTTTTGGCAAACGCCATGTGGTAATAGGCGTCTCTTTGTGACATCCCCCCGAAGTTCACGGTGAGTGTATTTGCAAACGTTTGCAAATTTTCCCGCTCCTTGATTTCCATCAAGATACACCCCAAGACAAGCTTCATACCGGCCATCTGTTTTAGGCACCACTGCCCTTGCTGTACCCTGCGCTCATACTCATATTCCTGACCGAAGGAATACTGCTCCAGGGCTGCGGCCTTTAATTCGCGCTCGGAATCCGCCTTCATCAGCGCACTCGTTGTTTTAATTTGATCCTCGGTCATCTCTACCTTCTTCTTATTCGCCATGCTGCTTTACCTCCTCCGCGATTAAATACTTTTTCAGCGTGTCTGCTACCGCCTGTCTGAGCCTGTCCGCTATCAGGGTGAGGCGCGGGCTCAGGCGGTATCCGTAAGCGCCCTCCTCGACCCAGCCGACGTCCTGGAGGTTCCAGAGGGTGCGGAAGGTGACGTCCCTTGAAATGTTGAGGGCCTCCACGAGCTCCTTGATGGTCTTCGGCGTGAGGATGTCCACGGCAAGGTACATCACCACCTTCGCCATCGCCTGCTGGTTGTCGTTCGTGTATTGCCGTTTTTCCTTTGAATCCTCCATCCGGTCCCCCTTATCTTTTCACTCTGAATATCTTGTCGATCCGTGCGGTGTCGTTATGTGCAGACAGCGCGATGTAGCTTGATCTTTTGAACCGCGAGGCATCGACCAGGCCCCGATTGCGCCTGAGCCTTGTGAAGGCCGTTGCGATGGCGTCCCAGGTGAGGAGGACGGTTAATACGGTGACCGCCCCTGTAAAAAAGCCGAGCGCAAAACCCTGCTGGAACAGCGTGAACATAAGGCCTCCTTGGATTTTCCATCCCCCTTTTCTAAAGGGGGACTGAGGGGGATTACCCGCAGAATTCGCAGGTTGTGAAGCCTGCGCTTGCTTCCTGCTCCGGCATTGGCCGACCGCACTTGTCGCAAGTCGTACCGGCCAGGGGGATCAGGCAGTTTGCGCAGATATCCGGCGCGGCTTTTCTGCTGTTCCTGCATGTGGCATCCGTGATCGCCACCGCCGTAGCAGGGCATACGAACCGTTTCGCATTAGGATTGAACCGTCCGGTTGGTCGGACATCAACCGCTGTATCCTCGTGTTTTTCCCGCAGCCGCTCATTCATGGTCGACTCCCTCCCTTAATGTCTTAGCCCCTTCGTTCAGAATGGCGGCACCTACTACTGAGCAAAGGCCCAGCAGACCCAGCGTCAACATGCTGCCTACGAACACACCCATAAAAAATTGCCAGCCCATCGTCACCTCCCGCTCGTCTTAGTTATCATTATCAGCAAACAACCCTTGCTGTCCGGCGCGTTTCAAGGCATCACGTGATTTTTGGATCCTCTTTTGGCGCTGCTCTTCAGACTTCCTATGCTCGGCGAGAGCCCTTTGTTTAAGCATTTCATGATAGAGACGCTCGCACGCGAGGATCTGCCTGCGAGCCGCCATCGATGCGGCTCTTATCTTCTGGAGCATTGCCATTGAGGGCTTTTCATTGAGAGAGTTCGAGAGAACAACTGCCTGGTTGGAAAACGCCTTGACGTTCTTTATCAGCTCGTCGGCGGCGTCATAGGTGTCACATTCTGATGCAGGGATGGAAGGAGTCTCGCAGGTGTCGAGGCCGAGCTCGTAATTGGCATACTCGAATATGCCCATGAGCCCGATCTCTTTACAAAGGGCTACGGCCTTTTTGACGCTTATTTCGGTGGCGCCGTCCAGGTATCGCTTGAGCTGCCTCGGGGTTATCTCCAGCTTTTCAGCGAGGTGAGAATAGAGCATCTCTTTCGAGACTCTATTTTCCAGCGCGGCTTTGTTCTCGGCTATCCAGCGTTCAACGTCCTTGCGGAGGAACTCGTGAATATCCTGCCCTTCTAAGTCGAGCGCCTTTTCTTCTATGATCTTCGGCTTTGACATCTATGACATCACCCGGCTTCAAAAAACGGACTTTTTTGACATTGACTATAAAAACCCTCTGGCCTAAAATTGAGCCAGTTTTAAACGAGGTATGGAACGGGCCGTCCGCTCCCCAAGTGTCCGGCCCGCTCCAC
>Ga0209751_10002789_pt1 | contig 17244 bp, 18 predicted proteins | sample RifCSP13_1_FD_184019 | JGI IMG/M metagenome (GOLD analysis project Ga0209751, IMG submission 184019) | Soil microbial communities from Rifle, Colorado - Rifle CSP2_sed 13_1 (SPAdes) (version 2) | ecosystem: Environmental > Terrestrial > Deep subsurface > Rock core/Sediment | place: Rifle... | reverse complement strand
GGGCTTGAACATGCGGCGGACGGTGGAGCCTGAGCCGGCGGCCTCGCCGCCCGCAATCTCATCGATCTTGGCCGTCTTCGCCATCTGCCGGATCTTGCTCACCGGGGCGTAGCGCGGCGGCTGATGTGCGGCCTGCACGCCGATCACCACGGGGAGCGCGACTTCAAACTCGGCCATCAGGCCGCCCGCATACTCCTTGCGGACGAAGGCCTGGCCGCCTTTGACCTCGACCCCCGTAACCACGCCCACGTACGGGAGGTCCAGGTGAGCGGCGATCATCGGCCCGATCTGTCCATCCCGATCGTCGGCGGCCTGGACGCCTGTCATCACGACATCGGGCGACAGGCCCTTGATGGCGTCGGCGAGGAGCCTGGCTTGTGTGTGCGAGTCCGCGCCGCGCGGATAATCGCCGGTGATCTTCGCGGCTTTGTCTGCGCCTTTGGCCAGGGCGGTGTGCAGCGCGCCATCCAACTCGCCCGTCGTGTCCACGCCGATCACGGTGACCGCGCCGCCGGCGGCTTCTTTAGCCAGCACCGCCTCTTCCAGCGCGTGCTCATCCCATTCGTTGAGCACGTATTGCAGCGCGTCGTGATCGAGGTCCGTGCCGGCACTGTTAATATCGAGTTCGTCGGTTAGATTAGGGACTTGCTTGATGAGGACGACGATGTTCATAGTGGCCGGTGAACAGTGATCAGCAACCAGTGTTTACTGATCACGGATGACTGGTTATCCTCTCATGGATTCGTCCAACAACTCCAGAATATCCCGCACGATCAACTTATCATTCCCCGTGCTTTTCGCCGCGTCTTCGAAGCGGGAGACCTCGAAGGGACAGCAGACGGCCAGGACATCCGCGCCATACTCGACGGCCTCGCGTACGCGGCGCTCCGACAGACGCATCTGGGTGTGTTCTTTGGTGAACGAGTCGAGCCACATGCCGCCGCCCCCGCCGCCGCAGCAATAGCCGTTCTCGCGGCAACGGCCCATTTCCACCAATTCGATCCCAGAGATAGCGCGGAGCAGTTCGCGCGGCGCGTCGTATTCGCCGTTGTGCCGCCCGAGGTAGCACGGGTCGTGGAAGGTCACCTTCAGGTCAATGGGTTTCTTGAGCATCGGCTTGAGTTTATCCAAATGCTCGACAAGGAAGCGGGTGTAGTGGGCGATGGGTCGCTGGAAACCGAGTTTGGGATATTCGTTCTTGAAGGCGTTGAACTCGTGCGGGCCAGTGACCACCATCCGATTCCATTCGTACTTGTTGAAGGCGGCGATGTTCTGTTCGGCCAACATCTCGAACAGGCCCTTTTCGCCTGCCAGCCGCTGCGAATCGCCGTCGTCTTTCTCCTCCACGCCCAGGATGCCGAAGTCAACCCCGAGGGCGTTGAAAATGCGCGCGGCGGCGCAGGCGGCGTCAATCCCGCGCGGGTGATAGGAGGGATAAGAGCCAACGTACCACAGGATGTCCACCGGGCGTTTGAGGTCTTTCAGGATCGGCGCCGGCGTGCCCGCCTTCTTCACCCAATCGGCGCGTTTGCGCTGTGGCTGGCCGAGCGGGTTGCCATGCTTGGCCGTGTCCTCAAAGGCCTTTTGCAATTCGGGCGGCACGTTGCCCACGAGCACGGCTTGTTCGCGCACGGCGGGCATGATCTGGATCATGTTCACTTCTTTGGGGCACACGCGCAGGCAGTTCATGCAGGTGGTGCACAGCCACAGGTCGGGCGAGGTGAACAGGTCAATGCCCGTCTGCGTCTTGCGGTGAATCTTGCGCGGCGAGTAATCGCCGACGATGTCCACCGGGCAGACGGTAGTGCACTTGCCGCAGCCGTAGCACCAGTTGAGCGACTCACCGCCGGGGAGCGCCGTGACCCGCTCCAACTGTTCCACATCGTAATCCCAGATCACCCGCTGCTCGAACATCCGGTTCCAGTGGCCGGAGATGTCCATGCCCTCGACGACGAAATGTTCTTTCTGGGTGATTTTTTCGGGTTGAATCTTGTCGAGACCGACAGCCATGCTGCCTCCGCGTTAGAGAAATAGAGAATTGGAGATTGGCAATTCTCTATTTCTCAAATCTCTAATTTCCAAACGCCCAGTAGCCGCCTCGCCAATTCCGGCAGTTGCGGCACGACTTTATTGAATTCCTGAGTCATTCGTAGCCGCAGGGTGGTATACATGTAGACGGCGTACACGCACGAGAGAAACACGTCAATGCCGAAGGGACTGCTATGCAGGCCGAACCTGGCAAAGTCAGCCGCCTCGCCGGTGGCCCGCACGAAGGCGACGGCCACACCTACCTTCATATATGTTTCGCCCGCATCCCGCCCGTGCAAATCGTACTGGTCCTCGATGACAAGCGGCAACGCGCCGGTGCTCACACGCGGGTCCCACATCCATCGTGTCCACAACCAGTGCTTATCCGGGTTGGTGAAGTGCAGAAGTTCGGAGGCGAGGTCGCACAGGACGTTCTCAGGTAGGTGGCCTTCTTCACCGGGCAAGGCTTTGCCCCCTAGTCGCACATCGCCCCAGTAGCCGCAGAGCGAGTCCACAAAAACCTGAAAACGTTCTTGAACAGAGGCTTCGCCGCATAACAACCGGCGCATCGCCTGGCGCAACCCCTCCACGCCCATCACATCCAGAATAGCGTTGGCTTTGCGGCGTGTGGCGAAGATGGAGCGTAAAATGCCGCGCAGTTGTTCGCGTTCGAGTGTGGGCAGAGTCTCCGGGCTGAGGAGCGCCTTAAGCCGCGCGCTCTTGTGCTCAAGTTCGGCGACAATGTCGCCCAGTTCGGCCCGCTCAACCTTTTCGAGGGCCTGGGCCATGAACTCGCGGGCGGTTTCGGTGTCTACAACTTGCCCTTCAGGCATGAGAGACCTATGCCGCCACGCGCGACTGCTTGGCTACCAGCGCCGCCGCTTTCATCGCCGCCGCGCCCGCCATACTCATTGTGTCGTCGAGGTCTTTCGGCCCGGCGGCCGCGCCCGCCACGAAGATGCCGGGGACGGAGGTGGCCGTTGGGTCGAGCGCGTCGTGCGGCACGTCAATGAAGTTGTATTTGTTCTGCTTGAGGCCAAGGATTTTCGCCGCGTCTTTCGTGCCTTTGCTCGGCTCCATGCCGACGGCCAACACGACCACGTCCATCGGCACTTCCATCGGGCGGCCCATCGTGGTGTCCTCGCCGCGCACCAGCAGACGGTCGCCCTTGCGGATGATCTCGGTGATGATACCCTTGACGTACTGGACGTGATACTGCTCCTGCGCTGGCCAGTAGATTTCGTTTTCCCAGTAGCCGTACATCCGCATGTCAATGTAGAAGATGAACACTTTCGCGCCGGGCACTTGTTGCCGTATTTCAATGGCCTGCTTGGAGGAGATGCCGCAACACACCTTCGAGCAATACTCGTTGCCGATTTGTCGGTCACGCGAACCAACGCATTGGATGAAACACACGCGCTGGGGCGGCGTGCCTTTGGAGGGGGTGACGAAATTGTGCTCTTTCAACATTTTCTCCGCATCGGCCAGCGTAATGACGTCGTCGTATTCGTAATAGCCGTACATCTGCGTCTCGCGGCCTGGGTCGAAGTGCTGAAAGCCGGTTGCCACGATGATGGCCCCGACGTTGACTGCCTCGCCCGCGCCATTCCCGGCATTGGCGATTTTCACTTTGAAGTCGCCCGCCGTGCCGGAGCATTCCACTAATTCGGAACCCAGGCGGATGTCTACGGTGGGGTTGGCGCGCGCGGCGGCGATGAGTTCGTTCATCGCCTCTTCGGCCGAGCGAAAGCCGTGCGTGAGCGCCGCGTAATGTTCGTAGATGGGCGTGCCGCCGAGGGCCTCACGTTTCTCCACGAGAATCGCCTTCTCGCCGAGGTCGCCAATCAACCGCGCCGCTTCCAGCCCCGCCGGCCCGCCGCCGATGATGAGAACGGTGTCTGATGTCATTTGCCCTCCAGCAGCCAGTCGCCAGCAGCCAGCCTGACGACCGATGACTGACTACGGATAACTGATGTCATGCGTCCACGTCTTCCCACGTGAGATACTCTTTTTCGCCATTCTTGAGTCGCTTCAAGTCGTCCTGGAATTCCGCCCAGGCCCGCTCGTGGTCAATGCCCATCTTTTCGAGGAGCGGGCGGTAATCGGTGGAGTGCCAGTGCAACTGGCAAACCCGGTAGGGATGCGCGCCCATCGCAAGGGCGGCGAACTGCGCGTCCGACATCACCGGCACGCCGACGTTGAACCCGTGCGCCTTCCCGACGAACTGGCTCTTGTCCAGCGTGGTGACGCAGCCGGTGTCGTGGGTGATGACCACGTCGGGGTCGGCCTCGTCTTTCATCACCTGAATCTTGCGCAGCGTGGCAAACGAACGGGTGAAGTCGCGCTGGACGAGGATGTGCCGGAAGCCGAAGCCGCAGCAGTCGAACCACGTCGAGTAGTCGCGCACCTGCGCGCCGAGGGCGACGATGAGCGCCGACACCGTCGCCGTGCGCTGGCCGCCATAGATGTCGGGGTCGTAGATCGCATCCTCCTGCACCAGTTTGTAATAGTGGCAGGCCGGATGGACGGCGACCGAGATTTGCGAGAAGTCGCGCGTCTGGTTGGCGGCGATGCGGTCGCGCACCACGTGCACCCACTCGGAATAGTGGACGATTTCCTCCGGCATCACCATCGCCTTGCCGAGTTTCCGCATGATGTCCCTGACCTGATGCCGGAGCTCGGCGTGATGCAGCAGTTCCTCGCGCGTCTCTTTATAGTGGCCGTAAGACGTGCCGCAGTGGATGATGGGATAATAGCCGGTCTCGTAGGCGGCGGCGAAATTGCGCATGGCCACGCCCGCCTGCGCCGCGGCGTTCGAGGTCGCCGAGGCGTAGTAATTCCACGCGGTGCAGGAGGTCTGGTCAGTCGGGTCCAGATATTTGAAGTTCAATTTCCGGTTGAGCCAGAAGATCGCGGTCGAATAGCCGGGAATGTGGCCGCACTGGCCGCACGACTTGTGGTGCCAGGACAGTTCGAGCGGGATTTTCTTCTTGCGCCCATACTTCGTCATCACCTCGACGTACGGCTCCGGCACGCGCTGGACAATCCACTCGCCTTCCGCCTCCAGCTCAAAGAGGTGCTTGTGGAAATCTTCCGGCGCATACTCCGCCATGCGCTCAAACTTGCGCGAGGAACTGGTGTTCACCGCATCGTAGGGGATGATACCGGCAGTAGCAGTCATCGTGGTCTCTCCAATCACGTAGGACGTAGTGCGTATTGCGCAGCCGATGCGGCATACGCCCTACGTCTCGTACCCCGCTTCCTCTAGCTTCTCTTCCATCACGTCGTTCAAAATCATGTGCAGGCCCTCATCCACCTCGGCGATCATATCCATCACGCCCGTGTGGTGCCAGATGAGATAGAGTTCAATAACGGTCTTGTCGTCCACCTGCCAGCCGGTGGAGACGGTGTGATGGGTTTCGGGGGGAAGGGCGCGACGCCAGAGTTCGAGGTCGGCTGACACCTCGCGCACTTGCGGCCCCCAGTCGGGGAAGGCATCGGGCTGGAGCATGTCGGGCGAGACCTGCGTGCCGGTGCCCATGATTTTGTAAATGATGCGCGAGTAGCCTTCGAGGGCCTGCTTGGCAGACTTGAGGCCGTTCTTCACCGCCACTTCGCGCAGAATGGTGATGAGGCCGCCGGGCGAGTTCTGGCGCGGGCAACGGTTGCACGAGAAGCACTGCGAGCAGTTCCACACGTCGTCGTTCATTTGCTCGTAGATCAGCTCGACGTCTTCGCGCCCCGCCGCCTGCGCGATTTTGCGCGGCGAGAAATCGTAGAACCGCGCCGAGGGGCAGGCCGCCACGCAAATGCCGCACTCGTAGCAGCCGTACTGGACGGACGGGAAGCGCACGTCCGCCTTCACTTCCTCCCACAGCCGCAGTTTTTCTTCGTAGGGAACGTCGGGGTATTTGTCGGCGAAAAGGCCCATGGTGTCTCCGTTAGCGCATGGCCGAAGATAGCTTAGCTACCGCCATCGGCCATCAGCCATCTGCTAAAACGCTATGACCGCATCCGCCTCCAACGCCATGTCGTTGAACGCCGCGCCGCCGATGATCTCGACGCCGTCAATCAAATCCTCGAATTTGAGGGCGTGCAAATCGAGCGAAGGCTGGCAGACGTACAACTTCACGCCGCAGTCGAGGGCCTGTTTGATGAAGTAGGCCAGCTCGCGCCCGCCGCCGCCCTTCCTGGGCACGACCAACTTCTCCGGGACGCCCTTTTGCAGGAGCGTCGGGCCGTTCATCGTGAAATAGATGCCGACTTCCGCGTCCATCGCCGCGCCCGCCGCCGCCAGGTAGAAGGGCGTGGCCGAGCGTTCGGGCATGTCCACGCCGTGCGTCTGAACGTAGAGAATTTTCTTGGTCTCGTCGTCCACAAATATCTCCCGTAGGGGCGTACGGCCGGCCGCCCTACTCAAACGAACAGCTGCACGTCGGCGTCCCTGGCGTATTCCAGAAAGGTGGCCGCGCCGCCAAAGTTGGCTTCCGGGATGAAATCTTCGCGCTTGAAGCCAAAGACTTCGAGCGTCAGCGTGCAGGCGATCATATTCACCCCCCCCTCCACGCACACCGCGCGCAGTTCAGGGATTGAGGCCACGCCCTTGTTCTTGAACGTCTGCTTCATCAGGGAGGTGGCGAGCGCGTTGAAGCCGGGGGTCGCCATCATCGCCGTCGGGATATGCCAATTGATATTCTGAAAGCCCGTCGGCCCGAACGGCATTTTCATGGGCATGGCTGGGTTGCCCAGCGGCGAAACCGCAGGGTCCATGTCTTTCAGCAGCAGCGTCAGCCCATAGAAGGTGAAGAATACTCCCACATCCCAGCCCATGCTGACGGCGGCGCTGGCGAGAATGAAGGGCGGATAGGCCCAGTCGAGCGTACCCTTGCTGGCGATCAATGCAAGACGGGGCGGGGCATTGGGATCAGATTTGGACATGGCAGCCTCCTTTAGCTGATAGCTGATGGCTTACGGCAAACAGCAGACGGCGCTAGCAGTTGGCAGATGACGAAGGACTGAATGCGTCATTGGAATGAACCACGCTCCACGCAATCTGCCATCTGCCATCCGGCATCTGCTACTTCACGCGCTTCAGATAGAATACGAATTTGCCGTCCTCTTGGTGGGAGTCCAGCAGTTCATTGCCGGTCTGGCGTGACCAGGCCTCCATATCCGCCGGAGCGCCGGGGTCGGTGGCGATCATCTTGAGCACCTGCCCGACCTGCATCTCCTTGATGGTTTTCGAGGTCTTGATCACCGGCAGCGGGCAAAGCATTCCGCTGCAATCGAGAGTCTTATCTTCTTGAAGGGCGGTCATTTTTGTCACTCCTTGCCGCAGGACATAAACAGGCGGCGTGATACGTGCGCCGTATACCTGTATATCCTGAACTGGCCCAAAACAAAAACGCGCCTCCAGCCTGCCAGGGCCGGAAACGCGCTAAGTGAGTTGTTCGACCAACGCCGTCCGCTGCTCGAGGATGTCGGCGAGCATCGCGCGCAATAAGTTAAGCGCCTCGATGACCCGGGCGTCGGTGAGCGTGTAGTACACGTTCGTCCCCTCTCGCTGTGCCAACACCATGCCCCGGTCGCGCAGCACTTTCAAATGCCGCGAGACGGTCGGCTGGCTGAGGCCCAGGTTCTCTGCCAGCTCGCCGACGTTGCGCGGCCCCCCGCGTAATTCGTACAGGATCAGGATGCGGTTCGGGTCTGAAAGCCCCTGACAAATCTCAGCATGGAGCTGGTTGACTTCGCGCCGGAGGGTGTTTTGCATGGTAGTCGTTTCTGGGTCAAATATATGTGTAAGCGAATAGACGAATGAACACAAGTATTATATCCCATATGTCCCTGGCTTCATCCCCGCCGCGGGGGAGTTGCCTCCCCCGCAGGGGTGAATTGTGCGCCGCTGGTTACCAGCCTCCCGTCTACTGCTGGACGGGAAGGCAAAAAACATCCCCCTCTCCTGACGGTGTAGTTGCCGTCATCAGAGGAGGAGTGAAGGCAAGATCGCTTGTCTATCCGCAACGTCGGGGCGAGCCTTAAAGAAACGCGCGACGCACTTTCGCGTAGCGGGTGCGTCGCGCGTGAACACGTGCTTTACTATAACTGGGAATTCTTAATGAGAAGTGGGCTGAGCGTGAAATTGCTGCTCCTCGGTCGAGCCTTTGAGCGCCGCGGTGGAGACCTCGCCGCCTGTCACGGTCGTCTGCACGAGATCAAAATAGCCCGCGCCCACGAAACTCTGGTGCTTGATGGCCTTGAAGCCCCAGTCCTTTTCCATTTCAAATTCGCGCTGCTGCACGCGCACAAATGCGGTCATGCCCTGCCGGCTATAGCCGTGCGCCAGTTCAAACATGCTGGCGTTCAACGTATGGAAGCCGGCCAGGGTGATGAACTGGAACTTGTACCCCATCTCGGCTAACTTCTCCTGGAACGTGGCGATCTGATGGTCGTCCAGGTTGCGCTTCCAGTTGAACGAGGGCGAACAGTTGTAGGCCAGCATCTTGCCCGGATACCTGGCGTGGACGGCCTGCGCAAATGCGCGCGCCTCGCCCAGGTCCGGCGTGGGGGTTTCACACCAGATCAGGTCCACGTACGGCGCATACTCGATCGCGCGCGCGGCGGCGTATTCGAGGCCGTGCCGCACGATGTAGAAGCCATCCGCCGTGCGCTCGCCCGTCAGGTGATCGCGGTCCACCCGGTCAATGTCGCCGCGGATCAGCGTGGCGCTCAGGGCATCCGTACGGCCAATCAGGAGGGTGGGCACGCCCATCACGTCGGCGGCCAGGCGCGCGGCGATCAATTTCTGGATGTAATCGTGAATCGGGACGAGGACTTTGCCGCCCATGTGGCCGCATTTCTTGAGCGAGGACAATTGGTCTTCCAGGTGGATGCCGGCAGCCCCGGCCTCGATCATGGCTTTGATCAGCTCGAAGGTGTTGAGCGGCCCGCCGAACCCGGCTTCGGCGTCCACGACGATGGGCGCGAAGTAGTAAATGTCGTCCCGGCCCTCCATGTGCTGAATCTGGTCGGCGCGCATGAGCGCGTTGTTGATCTTGCGGATCACGGTCGGGACGCTGTTGACCGGGTAGAGGCTCTGGTCGGGGTACATCTGCAAGGCGTCGTTGGCGTCGCCCGCCACTTGCCAGCCGCTCAAATAGATGGCCTTCAGCCCGGCCTGAACCTGCTGGACGGCCTGATTGCCGGTGAGCGCGCCCAGCGCGCGGACGAAAGGCTCGGCGTGCAGCAGGTTCCACAACCGCTCCGCGCCCAGGCGGGCCAGCGTGTGATCCAGTTGAATCGAGCCGCGCAGTGTCACGACCTCCTCCGCCGAATAGGGCCGAACGATGCCCTGCCAACGCGGTTTGGCGGCCCAATCGCTCTTCAACTCTTCTGCCTGCTGGGTGTATTTGCCATTGAGGGTCATAGCGCATGGTCTCCTTTACTAATCCAAATATTGATAAGCGGGGATGGTCAAAAACTCGACAAACACATCGCTCAAAATCAATCCGTCCAGGATCTCGGCCGCCGCGCGGTAGCGGTCCGTCGCGGCCGGGTCGAGTCTGGCTAGCTCTTCGCTGCGGACTTGCGCGTAGAGCGCTTTCGTGATCGGCGCGCCGCCCTCGAGTTTGGCCTCGCGGCGGATCCACTGCCAGATTTGCGAGCGCGAGATCTCCGCCGTGGCTGTGTCCTCCATCAGGTTATAGATCGCCGCCGCGCCGTTGCCGCCGAGCCAGGATTCCAGATATTGCAGCGCGACGTTCACGTTCAAGCGCAACCCGGCTTCGGTGATCTTGCCGTTGGGCACGTGGATGGCCGCCAGGTCTTTGGCGGCGACCTGGACCTCCTCGCGCAGCCGTTCCTTCTGGTGCGGCCTCTCACCCAGCGCCTTGTCAAAGACTTCCATCGCCGTCGGAACCAGGTCGGGGTGCGCGACCCAGGTGCCGTCGAAGCCATCGCCGGACTCGCGCAGCTTGTCTTCGCGCACTTTGGCGAGGGCTGTCTCGTTCACCAGCAGGTCTTTGCGGCTCGGGATGAACGCGGCCATGCCGCCAATGGCGTGTGCACCCCGCTTATGACAGGTGCGCACCAGCAGTTCGGTATAAGCCCGCATGAAAGGGACCGTCATCGTCACCTGCGCCCGGTCCGGGAGCAGGCAGTCCGCGCGCTCCCGAAACTTCTTGATGACGCTGAAGATGTAGTCCCAACGGCCCGCGTTCAACCCCGAGGCATGGTCGCGCAGTTCGTAAAGGATTTCCTCCATCTCAAAGGCCGCCAGGATCGTCTCGATGAGCGCCGTCGCGCGGATCGTTCCGCGCGGGAGGCCGAGCGCATCCTGCGCGAAGTTGAAAACGTCGTTCCACAGCCGCGCCTCAAGATGGCTTTCCAGCTTGGCGAGGTAAAAATACGGGCCGGCGCCGCGTTTGATCAACTCATGCGCGTTGTGGAAGAAGTAGAGGCCAAAGTCGAAGAGGCTGGCCGAGATCGGTTGCCCATCTACCCACACGTGCTTTTCGGGGAGGCGCCAGCCGCGCGGGCGGACCAGGAGCGTGGCCGTCTCGTCCTTCAGGCGATACTCCTTGCCCTCCGGGCTGGTGAACGAGATGGCCCGCCGCACCGCGTCCATCAGGTTGATCTGCCCCGGGATGATGTTGCTCCACGTGGGCGAGAGGGCGTCCTCGAAATCCGCCATGAAGACCTTGGCCCCGGAGTTCAGCGCGTTGATCATCATCTTGCGCTCGACCGGGCCGGTGATTTCCACGCGGCGGTTCTCAAGGTCGGCAGGCGCGGGCGCAACCCGCCATTCTCCCCGGCGCACAAATTCGGTTTCAGGAAGGAAATCGGGGAGGACGCCCGAGTCCAGTTGGGCTTGCCGCTGGGCGCGGCGCTTGAGGAGGGATTCGCGCGTGGGGTTGAACTCCCGGTGGAGCCTTGCGACAAACCCTAGCGCTTCCGGGGTCAGCACGTTCACCAGTCCTGTGATGGCTGCCCCGCGCACTTCTACCCCTTCCAACACGCCGACACGTGTCGTCATCGCCAGTTACTCCTCGATTAATGGTATTAATCGCACCAACTAAGGCCAGTATACGGCATAGTTTGTTCAAAATGGAACAACCAATGGGGCTGTTTTGCTACTGAAAAACGGGTAGGTCACCTGCCCATTTGCGTGGGGGGAATTCACAGGAATTTAGGAAGAAAATCACATGACAAACCGCACCAGCCGTGCTAGGATGAAAATATGAACGCTCTGCGCGTCGGGCGAGATGTGTTCTCCCATGTGCTTTGACACCCCCGGTAAGATGACCGGGGGTTTTTTGTTTTCTATAACGGCCCGAATACACTGATATGTGGGAAGGAGGTGAATGCGAGGCAGCGTCGAGATTACACGATGTCTTCGATCATCACGACCGACAATTGAACAGACCGCCCTAAACAAACGGAGGCGTCGAACCGAGACCCGAATGTGGTCGCTTTTCCGTAAAGTAAGGTCAAGGTCTCGGAGAGCCAATAGCGAAACCGGCCGATGGTTTCGCTTTTTTGTTTTCCGGGCGGGTGACAGGAACAGGAGTGCGACATGCTTAGGCAGAAGCTATTGATCGCTGACGATGAGAGTGATCTCCTGGCTGAATTGACGCCACTGCTGGAGAGGGCAGGTTTTGAAGTGTGGAAGGCCGCAGATGGCGAACAGGCCCTGGCCGCAGTCGAAGCCAGACATCCTGACCTCGTTGTGCTAGATGTGCTGATGCCCAGAACTGACGGGCGCGAAGTGCTCCGGCAGTTGCGCGCGGCCGGCGATTGGACGCCCGTTATTCTACTCACCCAGGTCGGCACGCCCGCCGAGCGAGCGCTCAGCCTGCAGGAGGGCGCCGACGATTACCTCAACAAGCCCTTCGAGCCGCTGGAGTTGATCGCGCGGGTGCAGGCCGTGCTGCGCCGCACCCGCCGCGGCAACCTGCCCCTGAGCAGTTACCGTAGACTGGTCAGCGGCGACCTGGTGCTGGATCGCCAGACCCGCCAGGCCCGGCTGGCCGGCAAGGAGCTTACCCTGACATCCCGCGCCTTCGGCGTGCTGGAGTATTTGATGCTGCACGCGCCGGAAGTGGTCTCGCGAGAACGGCTGCTGGATGAAGTGTGGGGCTGGAGCTACGCGGTGGGCACCCGGGCCGTCGACATCCGCATTACCGAGCTGCGTAAGGCGCTCGACGACCATCCAGGCACCCCCCGGTACATCGAGACGCTGGTTGGCCAGGGATATTGTTTCGTCAGCGAAGTGGAGGGGCAAGCATGAACAGCAATCGACTCAGCTTCTTTTTTGTGGTGGTCGCCCCAACCCTCTTCAGCTTGGGCGGATCCGGCCTGACCAGGCTTGGGGTAATCCCGAACCTGGTGTTGATGGGCCGGTACCATGCAGATCTGGCAACCCTATGGCTTGTCGCCGGCTTGAGCGTCAGTCTAGTGGTTGCCAGCGCCTGGGCCGGCCGGCGCTGGAGGGAACAGCGAGTGAGCAGCGCTCTGGCAGAAGAGCGAGAAGGTCAGGCCGCGGATCGGCGGCAATTCCTGCGCCGCCTGGATCATGAATTGAAGAACCCCCTGACGACCATTTGCTTGGGAATCACTAACCTGCAGAGCAGTGGCCGGCTGCAGGCGGACGAAGTTAGTTCCCTGGAGCGGATCGCCCACCAGATGCAACGCCTGCATGGGCTGGTGGAGGACCTGCGACGGTTGGCAGAGCTGGACGAGGCCCACCTGGATCGCACGCGCACCAGCTTGCCGGAGATCCTGGAAGAATCCGTGCTGCTCGCCCAGGGCACGCCGGAATGGGCTGCCCGTGCGGTTGACATGAAGCTGCAGCAGGTCCCATGGCCGGTGGCGCATGTGTGGGGTGACCGCGACCTGCTGGTCGTCGCCTTCCGCAACCTGGTGGAGAACGCCCTGAAGTTCACAGCCATCAATGACCGGGTCGAAGTTAGAGTCGCAGATGATGGGCGGCACGCCGTCGTCGAAGTGGCCGACACGGGGCCGGGAATCGCGCCGGATGAGCTGCCGCACGTCTTTGACGAGCTGTTCCGCGGCCAGAACACCCGAGAACTGCCAGGGAGCGGCCTGGGCCTGGCGTTGGTCAAGCGCATCGTCTCTCTGCATGGAGGCCGGATTGACGTGAGCAGCCGGATCGGCCAGGGGACAGTGGTCCGCGTGTCGGTGCCGCTGGCCGAAGCGTGAATTTCCAACTTAAAGGGTCGTATTTCCAGACTGGTATCACGGCACTAACTGGTGGTGAGGGCTAGCGGGCGCAAGTTTTCAATATTGGCTGGGCCCATTGGCGGTAGATTCGGCACGGGACATGGACAGCGACGTGGGACGTTCAACATCAGGTCATCCCGGCGCACCTTCGGCGGTCGGCCGCGCCGCTTCGGTGGGACATAGAGAGGCGGGGCGACCCTGAACGTCAGGAGTTCCGCCACCGTCCAGACGTGATCCGTCAGGCCAGAGGCCATCGCTGGCGTGCGACAGGTCGAGCGGGGGCTGAGCACGTTCTCAAAGTTCGGAAGACGTAAGGCATGATGCACCGCACAGAAATTGTAGACACTGCCGACCAGATACATTCCCGTTTGCACCGCTTCGAGGCGTCGGGCGGCATGCCGACAGCGGCGGGTCAAGACCGCCAGCCGCTCCCGGAAGGTAGCATTCAGCCGCTCGATGTAGGCGGTGTTGATCTCCACCCCGCCCTGCGAGACAAACAACTGCTGGGCGATAAACGCGGGCGTGCCACGCACGCTCTGGGTGGTGATCTGCCACACCTGTTTCCCCGCCTGGGAAGTGTGCTTGATGACGCGGGCGATTCCCAGGGTGTCCCACACTTGCCAGCGAGGACGCCCCGGCTGCCCGGAACGGGCGATTTTCTCGCGAAAAGCCCGCACAATCGCGTTGGGATAAGCCCGCCAACCACCCACACACACCAGCACGGCACGGCACACCCCAACCGCGCACAGGTGCGCACGTGCTTCAGCAACCGCTCAGCCAGCGCGCGATCACGCTGGGCGCTCACCACGCCGCCCAACCCCAAGCGGGTCGAGACCATCAAGGCCGACCCCAACCAAGCAATCCAGCCCCGTCCTTTGACCCGAATTTCGTCCGCTTGGACATGCTCCAACTCCAAAGGGCCTTGCGCTACCACGGCTTCATGGACCGCTTGGCACTGCCGGCCCGCACGATCCCGCCAGGCGGCGACCGTGCGTTCATCCAACCCGTATGCTTTGACAATCGCCTGGATCGGACAGCCATACGCCAGCAACGTCACCACACTCACCACCAGCGTCGGATCGGTTCGCAAGCCCGCAAACAGCGTGCCGGTCCGTTCGCTAAACGTTTTCTGGCAACAGGTACACTTGTACCGGCGGCGTTTTCGACCGTGGATCACAATATTCCCCGCGCCGCGCTGACCCCTTGCGCGGCAGTCCAGGTTCGGGCAGAATTGGTCGTGAGGGTTCATCGGTTCGGCTTGTGTCCTAGTAAACCAAGTCTGCCCGATGAACCCTTTTATTTCAAGTTGTCACCCCCTTCCACCAATTAGTGGGGTGATACCTCCAGACTGTTACAGGGTCGAAATACTGTGAAACACGGGGTGGAGTACAAAAGAAGCAGTAGGCAGCTTTACCTCGCCCAGGCGGTCCTGACATGAAAGCAATGCCCCTGCCTCTTCTTCTGCTCGTCCTGCTCGTGGTGGGCTGCAGCAACATCAGCATCGAGGGGCAATTCCTTCAGCCAGCCGATGTCACCGCCACCGCGCTGGCCACCTCGATCCGTATGGCGCCGACTTCAACTTCTGACCTGGCCGCCACGGCCGCCATCGAACGATCGGTCAGACTGACTCTCACGGCGGCGGTTCCTTCTCCCACCAACACACCTCCACCATCGCCTACGGCTAAACCCACAACGGCAATCCCGCCAACAGATACACCTACGTCAACTGCCACGAAGAAGCCGGCAATTCAAGCAACTTCTGCGCCAGCCCTCACTAACGCGGACTCCATTGCAGGCAACTGGACGGGCACCCTCGATAGCACTTCGGTACGAATTGATTTGTTCATTCAAACAGGTTGTGCTGTTGGCAACGTGTGCGGAACCGCCTCGGCCCCACTCTGCTCGGTAAGTATCGCATTGGCAGCAATCAATGGAAATACGTTCGTTTTCGTAGAGCAGCTTATGGCCGGTGATCCTAATTTCTGTGTAACGGGAGGTTTCGAATATCTCCGATTGCGCCCAGACGGGACCCTCTCGTACACGTTCCGATATACGTCTCCCTCGGGTGAAACGACCGGGTCCACCGCTACCCTGAGACGGCAGTAGGATTTCAGTGCAAGGTATATGGTAGCTCAGCGACTCAGCCTCGCCTCGCCCGAGAGGTCTTGACATGAAAGTGACTCCCCTACCTCTTCTTCTGCTTGTCCTGCTCGTGGTGGGTTGTAGCAACATCAGCATCGAGGCGCAGTTTTTTCAGCCGGCAGAGGCCACCGCCACGGCGCTGGCCCTCCCCGCGGCGACGGCTTCGACTTCTGACCGGGACGTGACGGCCGCCATCGAACGAGCGGTCAGGCTGACTCTCACGGCGGCGGCGCCTACTCCCACCCACACGCTTCCACCGTCTCCCGGAGCCTTCCTCATCGCCTTGCCTGAGGACGAGGCCGTCGAGGGTTGGGAATGGCCGGAAGGAGCAGTCGTGCATCTGGCGATTGACGACCCGACTACGGCAGCCTCACCCGACTTCGAGCAGGATGGGATCATGGCCGTGACGACGTGGGGGGATCCGAGCATCTACGTGCGCTTTGACTTCGCAGGTATATACGACCTGAAGGCGCGCGATATTGTGATGGTGACCGACGGCGCTACGGGGCGGACCCATCTGGTTCGGAACCTATCGGTCATGGCGGTGGATGCGGCGTCTGACACCGTGGCCGGGACGGCCGATACGGGCGCGGTGATACAAGTGTGGCCGCACGGGTTCGATCCGATCGCTACAGTGCAGGTGACGGCCGGCGCGGATGGCGCCTGGCTGGCCGACTTTGCTGGCGTGTTCGACCTGGCGGCAGGCACGGGCGGCCGCTCGCGGATACTCGACGAGGTCGGCAATGCCACGGCGGTGAACTGGACCGCGCCCACGCCTCTACCGTCTCCTAGGGTCGAACCCACAACGGCAATCCCGCCAACAGAAACGCCGGCTCCCACTGCCACCACGAAACCTGCGCCAGGCGCCGGCCTCTCGACCATTAGAAATTTGGCGTTGAACCAATCCACGAGAGCTTCAAACAGTTTACAGAGCCCTGCAACGATGGCAGTGGATGGAAATACATCCACCGGCTGGGGCGCTGGCGCTGGCGTCCCACAGTGGATCGAGATTGATCTGGGAGCGCCGGCGACCATCACGAGAATCCGCCTGCTGGTCACGCAGCATCCATACGGAGATACCCTGCACCGTATTCTAGTTCGCAGTGTGAACGGTGATTTCTCAGAAGCCTTTCGGTTTGAGAAGTACACCTACACTGGCCTATGGCTGGTCTTCGCGCCAGAAAAGCCGTTAGAAGATGTTCAAATCGTGCGAATTGAAACACTCAACAGCCCATCTTGGGTAGGCTGGCTCGAAATTCAAGTACTCGGGGAGAGATGATGTGACGGATCTCCAACTGCCCGGGCTGCCCAACAACTCGCTTCAACGCGCTGATGAGATCGTGCTCGACCTCAATAGGCGGCGGCATTAGCCCAAGTTCGCGTCTTACCGCGTTGAGCCAGGAGAAACTATATGAACGATGTCCGTTATCGCATTACACTGAGCAGCATTTTCACCATGGATGCAAATATTTTGCTGGGTCTGCTTTGCAAACCCGCGTTCGCATCTATGCGTTGATCGACGAGGATCAAAATGGACACTACACATTCAACAAATAAGACTAAAGCAATCACCCTGCTTGCTACTGCAACATTGATCTTTGCGAGTCTCCTGACGATGGGCTTTGGGCTCCCTCTCCAGCCAGCCTGGCTCGCGGGTGTCGTAACGATAACGGTCACAAGCACGGATGATGTGCTTGCTGACGACGGGGTCTGCACCCTGCGCGAGGCGATCATCGCCGCCAACACCAATACACCATCGGGCGGGACGAGCGGCGAATGTCGCGCCGGCCAGGAGATCAAAAAAGACATCATCACCCTGACCAACGGCGGGACCTA
>Ga0209751_10002787_pt1 | contig 17253 bp, 17 predicted proteins | sample RifCSP13_1_FD_184019 | JGI IMG/M metagenome (GOLD analysis project Ga0209751, IMG submission 184019) | Soil microbial communities from Rifle, Colorado - Rifle CSP2_sed 13_1 (SPAdes) (version 2) | ecosystem: Environmental > Terrestrial > Deep subsurface > Rock core/Sediment | place: Rifle... | reverse complement strand
CGGGCGCAGGCGTCGTGGGCCCGTCGAGCGCTGGGGTTGTGTCGCTGGTCATTGATCGTGCTCTCCGTGGCGTGGGCCGGCGCGAACCGGGCCTGGTTGCTGAGTTCAAGGGAACCCCTGCTGGGTGAGAACTCGCTGAGAGCCGGGTCGCGGGGCTGCCGTACCGGCTGGTCAGCTCGCGGCGGCGCAGTCGTAGAGCGTCCCGGCCGAGGCCCCCGACGCGTCGACGGCGGTGCAGGACGAGGCAACCCACTCGCTGACGCCGCCGGCCCCCGATGAGCCGCCGAGCCGCCCGCCCTGCCCGCCGACGAGCACGTAGCGGAGCTCGCCGCTCGCGACGAGCCGGCGTAGCTCATCCGCGGTCGGGGCCGCGTCCGAGCCCGAGAAGCCACCCATCGTGAGGACCGGCTTGCCGGCCGCCAGCTGGATCGCGCCCGCCGTGCCGGAACCCTGCGCCGCCGCGATCCAGGTGGCGTCGCCCTGGTTCGCGACGAGGTAGGCAACGAGGGCCGCATCCACGGCCGATCCTGGGCCGGCGCCTGCGGCGATGCCAGCCGTGCCGGCGGTCGAGGGGCCCGCGGACGGGTCGCCGCCGGCCAGGGCCCGGCTCATCGTCGCGGCGCCGAAGGCGGCCGGGCCGGCGAGGACGGCGACCAGGCCCAGCCCGAGGGCCGCCCGCTGCAGCCGCCGATCGACAGCGGCGGCCGGGAGGAGCAGGACGAGCCCCGCGGCGACGGCCGTCGCCAGGGCGGCCGGCCCCAGCCCCGGAGCGAACGACGGGACGCGGCCGAGGACGACGAGGCCCCAGGCGGCGCTGCCGACGAGCCCGCCCGCGAGGATGACCCCGGCTACCGTCGACCTCGCACGATGCCGCCAGAGGTCGGTCACCCCAGCCCCGACGAGGGCCCCGATCGCCGGCGCGAGCATCACCGTGTAGTAGGGATGGGCGATGCCCGACATCAGGCTGAAGACGAGGACGTGGACCGTGAGCCAGGTCCCCCACAGGAGATACGCTGCCCGACGGCGGTCGGGGCGCGACGCGCGGTGATGGATGACGAGCCCGGCCGCGAGCGACACGAGGGCGAGCGGGATCAGCCAGCTGATCTCGCCCCCGAACTGGGCGTTGAACATGCGGAGGAGGCCGGGGCTTCCACCGAACCCGGCTCCGGGTCCGGCGGCTCCGGTTCCAAGCGCGCCGCCGCCGATGCCCGTGCCGCCGGCGGCGCCCGAGGCTCCGTCGCCGATCCCCTGGCCGAAGATGCGCCCGAAGCCGTCGTAGCCGAGGACAAGATCGAGGACCGAATTGTTCGTGCTGCCGCCGATGTACGGGCGAGCGGAGGCCGGGATGAGCTCCACGATCGCGACCCACCACCCGCTGGCAACGGCGACCGTCGCGGCAGACGCGGCGAGCCCGGCCATCCGGCGCCGCAGGGAGCCAGGGGCCGCCACGAGCCAGGTGAGCGCGAAGGCCGGTAGGACGAGATAGGCCTGGAGGTACTTCGTCAGGAAGGCCAGGCCGACGAGCGCCGCGGCGAGGATCGGCCAGCGCAGGCGCCCATCCTCGAGCCCGCGACTGAGTGCCCACGCCCCGGCCACGAGGAGGAACGTCAGGAGCGCGTCGGGGTTGTCGTACCGGAAGATGAGCACCGCCGCGGGTGTGACGGCCATGACGACCCCGGCGATGACCGCGGCCGGGGTTCCGAATGGCCGCCGGACCGCGAGGAAGACGACGCCGACCGTGGCGATCCCGAGGAGCGCCTGGGGCAGGAGGATCGACCACGAGCTGAGGCCGAGGAGCCGGACGCTCAATGCCATGAGCCAGACCGATGCCGGCGGCTTGTCGAGGGTGATGAAGTTGCCGGCGTCGAGCGAGCCGAAGAAGAACGCCCCCCAGTCCTGCGCAGCGGCCTGGGCGGCCATCGCGTAGTAGGTGTTGGCGTAGCCGCTGACCGTCAGGTTCCAGAGGTAGAGGGCCGCGGCCAGGGCAAGAACGCCGCCGAGCGCCAGGTGCGCCCGCACACGGTCGGCGAGCTTCGCCCACAGCAGCGATCGAGCCGCGGGTGGCAGTGCCAGGGTACGCTCGCCGGCGGTCATCGAGCTCCTCGCGGTTACGTCGGGCGCACTGGTGGCACCCGATCGAGGACCATCCAAGCAACGCTCGCTGAGAGCCGCGTGAGAGCACGACGTGCGTCGTGGGCCGCAACCGTGCCGATCCAACCCCGAAAGACCCGACCTCCGGCACTGGCTCCCGATCGCCCGAAGGTCGGAGACTCGTGCCTGGGGTAGGGCCGCGTTCCGGCCCGGCGGGTCGTACCCGCCAGGTCGATGGACCCCGGGGTGATGTCCATCCGGCGTCCCGAGGTGGGAGGCCGTCATGGCACTCGATCGCAGACTCGTCGAACGCGCCGTGCTCAGGCGCAAGCTCTCGATGGCCCTCCTGGCCGTCCTCGTTGGGGTGGCGCTCGTCGTCGGAGCGGCCATGGTCTTCGGCTGGACCCTCACGACCGGAGCCGGCTTCGACTTCACGATCACGACCGATCCGGCGGGCGCCCTGCCCTTCTGAGGCGACAGGCCGGCTCGGCCTCGCCGCAGCCTCGCCGGCGCCCGCTCAGTCGCCGGCCGGCAGGACCCGGTCCAGGAAGCCGACCGCCCAGGTCGCCCACTCGTCGGGGCAGGCCTCGACGAGCCTGCCGTGGGCGCCGCCGACGCACATGTGCAGCTCCACGTCAACGCCCGATGCCCGGGCCCTCGCGACGATGACGTCCGCGCTCTTCGCGGGAACGTCATTCCGGTCGGCCGTCCCGTGGATGACCAGGAGCGGCCGGTCGCCGAGCGCCGCCACGAAGTCGACGGGGTCGGCCTCGTCGAGGTCGTAGCCGGCCAGGAGCCGGACGCTCGTGGTGAGGGCCCATGTCGTCGGGACGGGCGGCAGGCCCTGGTCGACGTCCATCCGACGATCGAGGAGCTCGGCCATTCGGGCATGGGTCGAATCGAGGATCACGGCCTCGATCCGAGGATCGCCGGCCGCCGCGATCAGCGTCGTCCCGCCGCCCATGGAGTTGCCCATCACCGCGATGTGGCCGGGCGCCTTCTCGCGTACGAGCCAGTCCAGGATCGCCTCGAGGTCCGACTGCTCGTCGAGCCCGAAGGTCGTGTTCTTCGACCCGCTTCGACCACCGTTCCGGAGGTCGAAGGCCACCACGTTGAAGCGATCGTGGAAAGCCACGGCGTACTTCAGCAGACCGCTCTTGTTGTCTCCCCAGCCATGGACCAGGACGACCGTCGTCGCGGCCGGACCCGCGCCGTTCGTCGCCGGGATGTACCAGCCGCCGATCGGGACACCGTCGGCGGCCACGACCGCGGACCCGGCCTGGGCTCCCTGGGACGAGCAGCTCGTCATGTCCGGGTTCGCGGCCCGGAGGGCTGCGTCGTCGGCGATGTCGTAGTTGATCGCCTCGTACGGCCAGCCGAAGCGATCGGCCGGCGTCCGGCAGTCGGCGGCCGGATCGGGATGGAGCAGGGCGTCGGGGCCGATCGCCGCGACGTAGCCAACGTAGCCGCCCAGGGCCACGACCCCGACGGCGATGGCGGCCACGAGGACCCGGCGCACGGGAAGACGCCTCGGGACGCTCCGCGGAATCGACCGGTCGGCGGACATGCGATTACCTCCTGGCAGAGGACGCGCATCGCGGTCGCTCGTTACGCCGGATCAGGTCCGCGCACCTCGATGCTTGGCCGGTTCGGGTCGTTCGGCACCCGAGTCGACACCCAACGGCCGATGCGGGTCGAGGCCCGCCGGGTGACGCTGTCCCGACCTGGACGGTCCAGGGCTGGAGCGCCGGCGACGGCGTCGTCGATGGAGGCCGGGATGAACCGCAAGCGGATCGTGATCATGGGTGCCGCGGGGCGCGACTTCCACAACTTCAATGTCGCCTATCGGAATGACCCCGACGTCGAGGTCATGGCCTTCACCGCGACCCAGATCCCGGGGATCGCCAACCGCCGCTACCCGGCCTCGATCGCGGGGCCGCTCTATCCCGAGGGGATCCCGATCCTGCCCGAGGACGAGCTCGAGGCGATCGTCCGTGACCGTTGGGTCGACACGGTCGTCTTCGCCTACAGCGATGTCAGCCACGAAACTGTCATGCACGTCGCCTCGCGGGTGCTGGCCACGGGCGCAGATTTCGAGCTCCTCGGGCCGCGCCGGACGATGCTCGCGAGCCGCCGTCCCGTGGTCTCGGTCTGCGCGACGAGGACCGGCTCCGGCAAGAGCCAGACCACCCGCTACGTCGCGGCCCTGCTCGCGGAGCGGGGCCTCACGCCCGTCGTCATCCGGCATCCCATGCCGTACGGCGATCTCGCCGCCCAGGCCGTCCAGCGCTACACGACGTACGCCGACCTCGACCGCTACGAGACGACGATCGAGGAGCGCGAGGAGTACGAGCCTCACCTCGACGCCGGCCGGGTCGTCTACGCCGGGGTCGACTACGAGCCGATCCTCCGGGCGGCCGAGACCGAGGCCAACGTCATCCTCTGGGACGGCGGCAACAACGACTTCCCGTTCTACCGGCCCGACCTGTCGATCGTCATCGCCGACCCGCTCCGGCCAGGCGACGAGCGCCGCTTCCACCCGGGCGAGACGAACGTCCGCCTGGCCGACGTCGTGATCATCAACAAGATCGATACCGCCGATCGTGCTGCCGTCGATGCCGTCCGCGCCTCGGTCCACGACCTGAATCCGACGGCCGAGATCCTCACCGCCCGCTCCGAGCTGACCCTCGTGGGGCCGCCGATCGCGGGCCGGCGCGTGGTCGTCGTCGAGGACGGCCCGACCCTCACCCACGGCGGCATGGCCTTCGGCGCCGGCGTCGTGGCGGCCCGGCGGTTCGGGGCCGCAGCCCTCGTCGACCCGCGACCCGCTGCGGTCGGCTCGATCCGTGACGTCCTCGACCGCTACCCGGCGCTCGAGCCGCTCGTCCCGGCGATGGGCTACGGCCAGGCCCAGGTCGGCGAGCTCGAGGCGACCCTCAACGCGGTCGACGCCGATCTCGTCCTGTGCGCGACGCCCATCGACCTGACCCGCGTCCTCAGCCTGACGAAGCCGATGACCCGCGTCCGCTACGACCTCGTCGAGGCCGGCGGGACGCCGCTCGCCGAGCTCATCGAGCCGATCGTCCGGATGGCCCGGACGCCGGTGGCCGTGGGGACGAAGTCCTGAGCTCGGGGCCATCCCGGCCGGCGATCACAGGCCCAGGACGAGCCTGGCGATCTCGAAGTAGATGATCAGGCCGGTCCCGTCGACGAGCGTCGTGATGAGCGGCGCCGAGACGACCGCAGGATCGATGCGGAGACGGCGCAGCAGCAGCGGCAGGGCCGCCGCGATCGTGGCCGACCAGAGGCAGATGGCGATGATCGTGAGCGACACGACGGCCCCGATGTCCGGCCCGACGCCGAGCATCGCAGCCCGCCCGAACGCCACCGCGGCCATCACCGCGCCCAGGAGCAGCCCGACACGCAGCTCCTTGAAGACGATCCAGCCGACGTCGCGGAGGGCCACCTCGCCGAGGGCCATCGCCCGGACGACGAGCGTGACCGTCTGGCTGCCGACGTTGCCGCCGGTCCCGATCAGGAGCGGGATGAAGAAGCTGAGAGCGACGACCGTCGTCAGCTCGCCCTGGAAGTTCTGCAGGACGGTCCCCGTGTAGGCCTGGGCCACGAAGAGGAGCAGCAGCCAGGCGATGCGCTTCCGGACGAGGAGGGGGACGCTCGCCAGGCGATACGGCAGGTTCAGCGGCTGCGAGCCGCCCAGGCGCTCGATGTCCTCGGTCGCCTCGGCCTCGAGGACGTCGGCGACGTCGTCCTCGGTGATGATCCCGAGGAGGTGCTCGTCGTCGTCGACGACGGGGATGGCGATGAGGTTGTGGTCCGTCAGCAGGCGGGCGGCCGACTCCTGGTCGGCATCGGCACGAACGCGGACCGTGTGCGGCGCCATGAGCTCGGCCACGGGCGTGTCGCCCGGGCTCAGGAGCAGGCGATACAGCGAGAGCACGCCGAGCAGGCGGCGCGCGTCGTCGGTCACGTAGATATAGCTGACGGTCTCGGCGTCCTCGACGAGACGCCGAATCGCGGCGATGGCCTCGCTCGCAGTGGCGTCCCGGCTGACGGCGACGAAGGCCGGAGTCATGAGGCCGCCCGCCGTATCGGCGTCATAAGCGGCAAGGTCACGGATCTCCGAGGCATCGGCGGCGCGCATCCGGACGAGGATGTCCCGCGCCTCGCCCTCCGGCAGCTGCTCGACCACGTCGGCCGCGTCGTCGGGATCCATCTCCTGGAGCAGCCCGGCGGCCTCGTTCCGGCTGAGTGTCCGGAGGATCGCCGCCGCCTGGGCAGGAGCCAGCTCCTCGAGGAGCAGCGGGACCTCCTCGTCGGGTAGCCACTGGAGGAGGACGGCGACCTCGGCGGGCTCGAGCTGCGGGACCAGGTCGGCCCACTCGGCGGGGCCGATCTGCTCGGCCAGGCCGCGGATGCCGTCGCGCTCCCGCTCCCGGATCAGGTCGTGGATGTCGGCGAGCAGCTCGGTCGTCTCGGCCGTGGTCATCGCAGCCCTCCCATCGGGATCAGCGCGGTGCGGGGCCGGTCGGCCTCGGGGACAGCCACGACCGCCATGCGGGTACGGCGATCAGGGATCCAGGACCGGGCCGATGCGGCGCGGCTCGGGAAATGCGGGCCGGAGCGCGGCCGGCTCGACGGTACCAGTCTCTTCATGGCGAGAACCTCGTCGGCGGGTGACCACCGCCGGCTCTCGCTCGTCAGTCAGTGGCGACGGGACCTGACGTGAGCGCGACGATGGGACCACCCGGCTGTCCGCCGGCTATGCCGGCGCCGCCGGCTAAGCCGGCGCAGGTACTGGGAGAGGACACAGCGCATCAGCTTGCTGCGGTTTCCAATGGGCGGTCCGCCTCGCGGGCCGTGGCGACTCTAGGCCTGATCGGGCGGCGGCGTCAACGCGCGAACGCTCCTGTGTGAACGGACAGCGACTCTGTCCCAGTTAAGGGGACAGCGACTTTGTCACCCTCGACCCCATGGAGTCGTGAGCTCGACGTGATCTCCACGCCGGATGGGGGCGGAGAGCCGCCGGACGGCGTCGGGGCGCCTACTTCGGCTGCGCGACGCCCAGGACATTCCCGGACGGATCGACGATCCAGGCGTACAGGGCGAAGCCGACATCCGCGATGCCGTCGACCGTGTTCAGCCCCGGCAGGTCGTACTCCTCGATCTTTACGCCGCGCGAGCGCAGCCCGTCGAGCTCGGCCCGCAAGTCGGGCACGTCCCAGCCGACCTGGGTCTGCGTGTCCTTGGTCCCGGTCATGCTCAGAGTGACGACGAGGCGCGTCCCCTGCCCGCACCGGAATTCGAGCGCCGCGTCGCTCTCGGCGAGGACCTCCAGCCCGAGCTGGTCGTGGTAGAAGGCCCGCGTCGTACCCAGGTCGGTCGAAAGCAGGACAGGATGGATCGGGCTGTCGCCGAGCATGGCTCGTCTCCTGAGAATTGGCTGGATGCGAGCAGGATACCAACGCACGCGAGGCGCGCATCACGACACTCGGCGAGCCTCCAATGGGCACCGGGGAAGCTGCGACCCCGTGGACGCATTGGCAGGCCAGCGCGGCTGGCGGTAGAAGCCGCGGGCGATCCGCTTCGCTGGGCCGTGTTAGGCGCGCCAGCCCGGCGCCCGCCGGATGATGCCGTGCTCAGCAGCCTGCTCTGTCGTCAAGGATCCGTGCTGAGCCGTCACGGCAGCGAGAAGATGTCATCCACGACATGCGCCGACGTTTCGTAATCAGTAGCAATGGGGCAAATGGCTCCGGCGGCAGGACTCGAACCTGCGACCAAGTGATTAACAGTCACCCGCTCTACCAACTGAGCTACGCCGGAGCGAGGTCGCGATGCGACCGCGTGAGCCGGGCGACGAGCCGAAGCCCGACCGGGCGCCACGCGGCCGGAGGATAGCAGAGGATGGCGCCGAGCCCGGCGGTGTGCGACCCTGCGGTCACCGGCGGTGCGGGGGTCGCCGTCGCGGGTGCCCGGTCGCTCCACCGGCAGCCAGGGAGGGGAGGTCATGACGCCATCGCCCGACATCAAGGCAACGATGCTCGAGTTCTACCGACGGGTGCTCGCGGGTGAAGCCGACGCCGCGAATGACCTCATCTCGCGCGATCCGGCCACGATCTTCGTCGGCTCGGCCGGCGAGTGGGTGGCGGACCAGGAGACGCTCCGCAGCGGGCAGCTCCCGGCAGGCGAGGGCCTGGAGGCCGGGCCGGAGCCCGTGGCCTTCGAACGCGATGACGTCGGCTGGTTCGCCGACCAGCCGACCTGGCTGTTCGCCGACGGGTCGCGGGCACCGATGCGGATGAGCGCCGTCCTGCAGCGCGACGAGCCCGGCTGGCGGATCGTCCATACCCACCTCTCGGTCGCAGTGCCGGACGATCAGTGCGTCATGCTCCAGCGGCGCTGGAAGTACGGCCTCCCCGCGACCGGCTGAGCAATTCCGGCGGGCGGCGCCAGCCTCCGCGCCAGAGGCCGCGCCATACTCCGGGCCATGTCCTCGCCGATCGTGTCCGCCGAGACCCTGGCCACGTGGCTGGGCGACCGGCGGCCGAACCTCCGGATCTGCGACGTCCGCTGGTACCTCGGCCAGCCACCCGGCTCGGGCAGGGCGGCCTACGCCGCCGGCCACATCCCGCGGGCCATCCACGTCGATCTCGACACCGAGCTCGTCGCGCCTGTCGGGCCGGGTCGCCATCCCCTGCCGGAGCCGGCGGCCTTCGCCGCGGCGATGGCGACCCGCGGCATCGGCAACGGCGATACGGTCGTCGCCTACGACGACGTCGGCGGCTGGGTCGCGGCCCGACTGTGGTGGATGCTCGACGACCTCGGCTTCGCCGGCGAGGGTTGGGGCGGCGATGTGCTCGTCCTCGACGGCGGCTGGCAGGCATGGCTGGCGGCCGGCCAGGGCGTCTCGACGGACGTGCCGAGGACGGCGCGGCGCGACCTCCACCTCGCCCCGGCCTGGCGCCGGGTCATCGATCGCGCGGCCCTGAAGGGTCGCCTCGGCGGCATGACCATCCTCGATGCCCGGGCCGCCGAGCGCTACCGCGGCGAGGTCGAGCCGATCGATCCGGTGGCCGGCCACATCCCGACCGCCTTCTCCGCCCCGACCGCCGGGAACCTCGGGCCCGACGGGCGATTCCTCCCGCCGGACGCGCTGCACGAACGCTTCCGGAACCTCGACTGCGCCGCCCCCGGCGGCACCGTGACGTCGTGCGGCAGCGGCGTCTCGGCCTGTCACAACGCCCTGGCGATGCGGATCGCCGGCCTGCCCGATCCCCTCCTCTACCCCGGCTCGTACAGCGATTGGTCCACCGCCGGCGAGCCCGTCGCCGTCGGCGCGGACCCGGGAAGCCCCCCGGCGCGGTAGGCCGTCAGACCCCCAACTGTTCCAGCTCGTAGGGCAGCATCCGGCGCCACCACGGCCAGTCGTGGTTCACGTCGTGGCCCCAGTAGTCGACGATCGCCGGGATGCCCTTCGCGGCGAGGATCGCCTCCATCCGCCGGGTGTCGGCGAGCATCTCGTCCTCCCACGCCCCCTGCCCGACGACGAAGCAGATCCGGGCCTCCCGGACGCGCTCGAGGTACCACGGGTCGTCGAGGTTCGGCAGGTACAGGAGGGGGCTGTTGAAGTACACCGCGTCGTCGACGTGGTCGCCCACGAAGGTCGACAGCTGGTACAGCCCGGACATCGCGACGAGGCCGTCGAACCGGTCGGGGTGCCGGAACAGGGCGTTCGCGGCGTGGTACGCGCCAAGGCTCGCCCCGACCGCCCAGGCCCGGTCGTGGCCAGTCAGGTCGCGAGTGAAGGGCCCGACCTCGTCGGCGACGTACCGGTCGTAGGCATCATGGCGGCGGGCCCGGTCGCCCGGTGGCACGGCCTGGTTCGTCCAGCTCTGCCAGTCGATCCCGTCGATCGCGACGAGCTGCATCCGACCGGCCTCGATGAGCCCGGCGCAGGCCTCGACCATGCCCCAGCCCTCGAAGTCCCACCAGCGGCCGTCCTGGGACGGGAACGCGACGACCGGCCGGCCGTCGTGGCCGTAGACGCGGAGGGCCATGTCGTGGCCGAGGCCCGGGCTGAACCACAGGTGGTCCTCGGTGTGCATCGGCCCGAGGTCAGCGGGCCGGGGCGGGCGCGTCGGCCAGGGCGAGGATTTCGCGCCCGGCCGCCTGGAGAGGTTCGAGCTCCGGCCCCCGGAGGACGTAGCCGTAGTTGCCGATCGCAGCCGCGAAAACGTCGTCGATCCGCTCGTGATGGACGAGGCTAGCTCCGAACCGGGCGAGGACCTCGTCGTGCGACAGCCGGTAGGCCTTGCCGGACTTCCGCCCGGCCCAGAACGCGTACGCCGCCCGGCTCGGCTGGACCGTCGTCGTCCCGGTGACGACGACCTCGGCCCAGGCCCGGTAGACGTCCATGTCGTTGGCCCAGTTCCAGAGGTCGACGGTCAGGCCGCCCGGCTGCCGCATGTTGACCTCGAGGGCCGCGAGCTCGCCGCTCGGCAGCCGGAAGTACTCGGCGTGGAACGGCCGCTCGCGGATCCCGAACGCCAGGACCGTTCGTTGCCCGACGTCGCGGAGGTCGGGGGCGATCTCGCGGTCGATCCAGTACGTCATGTCGGCTCCGCGAACGGCATCGAGGACCGGGATGCCGTAGACGAGCGAGACCTCGAACACGACCCGTCCGCGGCGATCCACGAGACCGTCGTAGGTCAGGAGCTGACCCTCAAGACACTCCTCGAGGATGTAGTCCATCCGGGGCTTGTCGCCGAGGAAGGCCTCGACGTCGCCGTCGGCATCGAGGCGATAGGTCCGGGCCGCGCCGACACCGACATCGGGCTTGGCGATGACCGGGAGACCGACCTCGTCGACGAACGCCCGCGTCTCGTCGGCCGTCCGGCAGACCCGACCCCGGGCGACCAGGATCCCGGCCTTCTCGAAGACCCGCTTCATCCGTGACTTCCGCTTCACCCGGTCGATGTCGGCGGCCTGGAGGCCGGGGATGTTGAACTCGGTCCGGAGGCGGGCCTCGAGCTCCAGCCAGTATTCGTTCAGCGAATCGAGCCGGTCGATCTTGCCGTATCGGTGGCTGAACCAGCCGAGGGCGCGAATGTCGGCATCGAGGTCGTGGAGGTCCGGGACCCGGTAATACTCGGTCAGTGCCTCCCGGAGCGCGGGCCGAAGGCTGTCGAACGGGGCGTCGGACAGCCCGAGGACGGTGGCCCCGAGCTCTCGCAGTCGGACGCAGTAGAGGTAGGTCGGGGGCGGGAAGTTCGGCGACAGGAAGACGACGTTCATCGGCGCGGCCGAGTGTAGCCGCAGGGAACGGCGCGGTGGCGTTCCCCGTTTGACATCGCCCCGGCTGGGCGGCTAGACTCCGCGACCGGTGCGGGTTCCGCGCCGGTCAACCCACCCAATGGAGGGCGGCAGCAGATGAGCCACACGCTCCTCTACGTGCCCACGATCGCGCCCGATGGCGCGGCTGATCGCGGGAGATCTGTGCCCTCCTCGAGGTAGGTGCCGGGCGGCGAGGCCGCCCCAGTCACGAACCACGAGCCGTGGGCCAGATCGGGGCCCCGGCTTTTTTGATGCACTCGAGACGTCCGAGCGCATCGAACCCGAGCCGCGAGCCCATCCCGACGCAGACGCGCCGGAGGCAGGGTCCGCGGCTCGTTCCACGTTCGGGACCCGGACCTTCTCCGCAGCCTCACCCACGTCCATCCAACCCCAGCAGGGTGGCCCGCAATCGACGGACCATCGACGAGGAACCACCAGTGACCGCCACGCTGCTCCGAAAACCGAAAAGTTTCGTTCCGGACCGCCTGGCCGTCCCGGCCGAGGCGCTGCCGCTCGACGCGGCGCTGCCCGCCCTCCTCGTCGAGGGGGTGACGAAGCGCTTCCACGTCGGGCGCTCGAAGCGGCCGGTCCTCGCGATCTCGAACGTCTCCCTGCGCCTCGAGCGGGGCGGGGTGTTCGGGATCCTGGGGGCCAACGGCTCCGGGAAGTCGACCCTCATCCGGCTCGTGTCCGGCCTCCTGACCCTCGACGAGGGTCGCGTGGAGGTCTTCGGCCACGACATCGCTCGCGAGGAGATGGCCGTCAAGCGGCTCATCAACCGGGTGAGCGTGGATGCGGCCTTCTTCAAGAAGCTCAGCCCGATGGAGAACCTGCTCTTCGCGGCCCGGCTCTACGGCCTGGACGCTGGACGGGCCCGCAAGGACGCGATCGCGATCCTCGAGCGGCTGGGGATCGCGAGGAAGCGGGTCGATCGCCCGGTCGAGCAGATGAGCCGGGGCATGCAGCAGAAGGTCGCGATCGCGCGAGCGCTGCTGACCAGCCCGGCCCTCCTGCTCCTCGATGAGCCGACCACCGGCCTCGACCCGCGGTCGAAGCTGGAGGTCCAGGCCTTCATCGAGGACGTCCGGACGAGCCACGACGCATCGATCGTCCTGACGACCCACGACCTCGACGAGGCGGACCGGCTGTGTGACCGGATCTCCGTCCTCAACGACGGCCGGGTCGTCGCCGAGGACAGCCCGAACGGACTGAAGCGACTCGTCGCCGAGGTCCACCGTCAGGAGCCGACGCTCCACAGCGTGTTCATGACCTACACCGGCCGATCCCTCGACGAGGACGTCGAGGACGAGGCCGAGCCAGACGACAACGACTGAAAGGAAACACGAAATGCATCCCCACGCCGACGAGCGGCTGCGGCTCGCGAACGACTGGATCGCTCGCGAGGTCCGTCACGCCGCCCGGGCGCGCCTGGCCGACCAGGCTCGCCGACGACACCGTCTCTCGCTCCGCCTCTGGGCCGGTCGCCAGCTGATCAAGCTCGGCGAGCGGGTCGCGGCGGAGCCGACCCTGACGCTGGCCCGGTTCCGCTGAGGACCGGGCCGGCGCCCGAACCGATGAAAGGCCACCTCCCGTGACCATGCTGACCCACGAGCTGAAGGCCTCGTACGCCTTCGTCGAGCGCAACTTCAACCTGAGCCGCCGCTACTGGGGCTGGGAGCTCGCGTTCCTCGTCTACTCGGCGGCGGGCGCCCTCTCGATCTCGTTCATCGGCGTCCAGATGGGCGACGCCCGCCTGCTCCTGACCCTGATGGTCGGGGCGATCTTCTGGAACTACCTGTCGGTGGTCTTTTCCTGGATCGCCGAGACGATCTCGGTCGAGCGCTGGGAGGGCACGCTCGAGTACACCATGATGGCCCCGGTCCATCGGTCCACCCACCTCCTGGGGTCGGTGGCCTACGCGATGGTCTTCGGCCTCGTCCATACGGCCGCCATCCTCCTCGCGATGCTCGTCTTCTTCCCGAACCTCGCCCTGACGAGCGCGAACCCGCTGACGGTCGTGACGTTCTTCGTCCTCGGCTCGTTCAGCTTCGTCGGGATCGCCATGCTCGCGGCGATCCTGCCGCTCCTGTACGTGGAGCGGGGCGCGCAGATGACGTTCGTCCTGCAGTCGGTGCTGCTCCTCGTGAGCGGCGTCTACTATCCGATCGACGTCCTGCCCGGCTGGATGCAGGCGCTCTCGCACCTGTCGCCGGCCACGTACGCGATCGACGGGGTCCGCCGGGGCCTCATCGACGGCGTGTCGGTGACCGATCTCACCGGCGACATCTGGCCGCTCCTCGTCATGGGCCTCGTCCTGATCCCGTTCGGCCTGTGGGCCTTCGGGCGGGCCGAGCGCTATGCGAAGCAGACCGGCAAGCTGAAGCGAGTCGGGTGATGGCCTCGAGCTCACCCGTGCCAGGCCTCCGGCTCCGCCCCTACGCGGGCGAGCCGGACCTGGCCGACATCTCCCGCATCGAGAACCTCGAGGCGGAGGCCGACGGCTACCCCGAACGCACACATGTCGAGGAGCTGGCATCGCGGTTCAGCCACCCCAACGACCATTTCGACGCGAGCCGGGACGTGACGATCGCCGAGGTCGACGGTTTCCCGGTAGCGGTTGCGATGCGTGAGTGGGTCATCACGACCGACGGTCTGCGCGAGCTTCGCCACGGCGGCGCCGTCGACCCCGCCTGGCGCCGGCGTGGCATCGGCACCGCGCTGCTCGCCGAGAACCAGCGGCTCCTGACCGAGCTCGCGACTGCCAGCCCGACGTCAACCCCGTCCGTCCTCGGCTCCTGGACCGGCGACAGCCAGCACGGTAGCGTGGCCCTGCTCGGGGCGGCCGGCTACAGCCAGGTCCGCTGGTTCTTCGACATGTCGCGGCCGAGCCTAGACGAGCTGCCAGTGGCGACCCTGCCCGAGGGCCTCGTGGTCCGCCCGATCACGATCGACTCGGCGAAGGCGGTCTGGCGGGCAAGCATCGAGGCCTTCCGAGACCATTGGGGCGGGTTCGATGACTCGGACGAGAACCTCGAGCGCTGGCTCGCCGACCCCGAGACGGATCTGTCCCTGTGGATGGTCGCCTTCGACGGCGACGAGGTGGCCGGCGGCGTGATCAACCGCATCAAGGCCGCCGAGAACGAGGCACTCGGCATCCGTCGTGGCTGGCTGGCCAGCGTCTTCACCCGCCGGCCGTGGCGCCGGCGGGGCCTCGCCCATGCGCTCATCGCCGAGTCCCTCCTCAGGCTCCGCGATCGTGGCATGACCAGCGCCGGCCTCGGCGTCGACGCTGAGAACGGGACCGGAGCCCTTGGGCTCTACGAGCGCCTCGGCTTCGAGGTCGAGTACCGCTCGACCGCCTGGCGCAAGCCGTTGGCCTCGCCCGCGGCCGCAGGCGGCGCCGGACGACCGTCGGAGGACAGACCATGACCGGGGCTGCCGAGCTCCAGGCGATGGGCTGGCACCCGAGCTTTGCGGCCGAGCTCCAGGCGATCGGCTGGCATCCCACCTTCGCGGCGGCCTTCGTCGCCCACGAAGCGTCCGGGCGCGTGCCCGCCCGGGTCATCGCCGAGGAGCGCGGCCAGTTCCTCGTCCACGACGGCCTGGCCGCCCATTCGGCCGAGGTCTCCGGCCGGCTGCGCTACGAATCCAACGGCAATCCCCTCGCCTTCCCCTCGGTCGGCGACTGGGTCGCGGCCAGCCCGGGCCGGAGCGGCGGCAGGGCCACGATCCACGGCCTCATGCCCCGCCGCTCGGCGATCGTCCGCCGCGCGCCATCCAACCACGCGACCGGTGCCCAGGTCCTCGCCGCGAACGTGGACATCGTCTTCATCGTGACCTCGCTCAACGCGGAGATGAACCTCCGGCGCCTCGAGCGGTACCTCGCCGTGGCCTGGGAATCCGGGGCCCTCCCGGTCGTCGTCCTCTCGAAGGCCGACCTCGACGACGACGTGGCCGGCCACCGTGTCGCGGCCGAGGCCGTCGCGCCGGGCGTCGACGTGGTCGCCGTCTCCGCGGTCACCGGCGAGGGCCTCGAGATCGTCCGCGCCAACCTCGCCCCGGGTCGGACCGTGGCCTTCATCGGCTCCTCTGGGGTCGGCAAGTCGACCCTCGTCAACGCCCTCGCCGGACGCGAGCTGCTGACGACCGCGGGGATCCGCGAGGACGACGCTCGCGGCCGCCACACGACGACCCGTCGACAGCTCGTCCCACTGGCGGAGGGCCTCGTCATCGACACGCCCGGGATGCGGGAGCTGGGCCTCCTCGACGGCGACGGCCTCGGGAGCGCCTTCGAGGACGTGGAGCGTGCCGCGAGCGGCTGCCGATTCCGCGACTGCGGCCACGAAACGGAGCCGGGCTGTGCCGTCCGGGCGGTGCTCGCGACGGGCGAGCTCGACCCCGCCAGGCTCCGGGCCTACCAGAAGCTGGAGCGTGAAGCCCGCCGGGCGGAGCTGGCCGGCGACGCCGTCGCCCGCAAGGCCGAGCGCCGGCGCTGGACGTCGATGGTGCGCGGGGTCGAGCGCCAGATGCAGCATAAGTACGGAGCCGAGCGATGAGCGTCGAGGTCAACGCCGGGCGAGTCGAGCTGCCCGGTGTCCCGCCCCGGATCGCGGGCCTCGTCGTCCGTCATGCTGACCTCGAACGTGACGCCGCGGCGATGGCCGAGTTGATCAAGACAGCCAACATCCACGATGGCGTCGACTGGATCCCGAGCGCGGCGGCGCTGGCCCACGAGCTCGCTCACACCTCGGGCATGGACGTGACTCGCGACATCGTCGTCGCCGAGGTCGACGGATCTATCGTCGGAGCGGTCAGGACGAACTGGCGGATCCGCAGCGAGCGGGTCTTCCACCACCTCGAACCGCAGGTTCGGCCGGACCTTCGGCGGCATGGCCTCGGCCGGGCGCTCCTGGCCTGGGCGGAACGGCATGTCGCCGATGGGCTCGCGGCCGGGACGATGGGGCCGATGGATCGACCGCACGTTCTCGCCGGCGAGGGCGACCTCGCGATCGAGGGGGCCGCCGAGCTCGCCACGAGCGCCGGCTATCACGTCGACGGCTACGGCATCCTCATGGCCCGGCCGCTCGATCTCCCGGTCCCGGACGCGCCGCTTCCCGAAGGCCTCGAGGTCCGCCCGGTCCGGCCGGAGGACCATCGCCGGATCTGGGATGCCGATGTCGAGGCGTTCCGCGATCATCGCGACCCCGCCCTTCGAAACGAGGCGGACTTCGTCCGATGGTTCGGCCAGCCCGACCTCGACACGTCGCTGTGGGAGGTCGCCTGGGACGGCGACGAGGTCGCCGGCTCCGTCATGACGTTCATCTTCCCCGCGGAGAACGTCGCGCTCGGGGCCAGCCGCGGCTGGCTCGAGCACATCTCGGTCCGCCGGCCGTGGCGGAAGCGCGGCCTCGCGAGCGTGCTGATGGTCCGCTCGATACGCCGCCTTCGCGAGCTGGGTCTCGGAGAGGCCATGCTCGGTGCCGATGCCGAGAACCTGTCCGGCGCCGTCCGCCTCTACGAGTCGCTCGGCTTCCGGCGGACGCGCACGACGGCCAACTACCGCAAGGCGATCGAGCTGCCCGAGCCCACCAATGACGAAGCGGCCGGCTGAGCCGCGGACGCTGCGACGACGAGTCCCGGATCGACTCAACGGTCCGGCCAGTGCCCACATCGTCGAATGGCGGACGTCGATGCCTGAGGCGGGTGCATCGATATTCGCTTCGTCGCACGGCGACGACAGGAATCGTCGACTGTCAGACGGCGCTCCGGGACTCGCTGCGGCCAGGCCCCGATCATGTCCTCGGATGGCCA
>Ga0209751_10002786_pt1 | contig 17255 bp, 14 predicted proteins | sample RifCSP13_1_FD_184019 | JGI IMG/M metagenome (GOLD analysis project Ga0209751, IMG submission 184019) | Soil microbial communities from Rifle, Colorado - Rifle CSP2_sed 13_1 (SPAdes) (version 2) | ecosystem: Environmental > Terrestrial > Deep subsurface > Rock core/Sediment | place: Rifle... | reverse complement strand
GCGGATCTTGGCGGGTTTCCGCCCGCGCAAGCCAAAAGCCACGTTTTCGAAGACGGTCAGGTGTGGGAAAAGGGCGTGGTCTTGAAACACCATGCCGATTCCCCGCCGTTCGGGCGGGACGAATTTCGTTTCCGAGGTAAGCACCTGCCCGCGCAAGCGGATCAGACCGGAATCAGGGCGTTCGAGCCCGGCGATCAGGCGCAGAGTGGTCGTCTTGCCGCAGCCGCTGGGCCCGACCAGCGCGAGCATCTCTCCATTCTCTATTTCAAACGAGACGTCGCTGACCGCGCTATATTGAGCATTAAAGAACCGCTTGGTGAGATGTTGGACTTCGAGGGCGGCATATATGCCAGTGGTCATCGGAAAATCTGCTCCCGGCGTAACAGAAAAGACAACGGCAGGGCTGCGGCCAGCACCAAAAACAGGGCGGCCGGCGCAGCCTGCATGTAAAAACCGTCCACCGCCCAGATCCACACCCGTACAGCCAGGGTGTCAAACCCGGCGGGTCGAAGGAGCAGGGTGGCGGGCAGCTCCTTGAGCGAGGTCAGGAAGACCAGCGCCCCGCCGGCGAGAAGGCCCGGGGCAACCAGTGGCAGGGTGACTTGGAAAAAGGTTTGCACGGAAGTGCGCCCGAGGTTACGGGCGGCCTCCTCGAGCGAAGGCGAAAGCTGGCTAAAGGCCGATTCACTGGAGCGGACCGCCTGTGGCATGTGGCGCAGCACGTAGGCAATCACCACCACGAACGGCGTGGCGTATAGGAACGGCATGGTGCGGTTGACGAGCAGCACCAGGCTGAGGGCGATCACCACGCCCGGGATGGCGTAGCCCACCTGGCAGAAGCGAGATATAAATTGCGAGATGCGCGCGGGATGGCGGATGGATAAAAGGGCGATCGGCAGTGAGAGCGCCACCGCCGCCGCGGCAGCCAGGGAGGATGTCCACAGGCTGTTCCAGACGAAACTCCCAAAGCCAACCGTCCCGGTGCGGAAGACCGCCGCCAGCGCCTGGGGGTCCAGAAAGGACCGCACGCTCCAAATGACCAACACCGCCATGGGCACCAGCAGGCTGGCGGAGATCACGAGCAGCACCAGGGTAAACGCCGGCAGGCGCCACTTGCCGAGCGAGGCGAGCGGGGCTGGTCGCCAGTTGCTTTCCACCTGAGTAAAGCGGGCTCTCCCCTGTAAGCGCAATTCGGCCCACAGGATGAAAATAGCCAGGCTGACCAGCACCCCACTCAAGATCGACGCTGCGGCTCGGTCGTAACGCCCGGAAAGCTGGATGAAGATCGCCGAGGAAAAGGTCTCGTAGCGCAGCAACGCCACCGTACCGTATTCGGCAAGCACGTCGAGCGCCACCAGCAGGGCGCCGGCCATCAACCCGGGGCGCAGGGCGGGCAGTGTGACCTGCCAGAGGGTCTGCCACGGCGTGCGCCCCAGAGTACGGGCGGCTTCTTCCAGAGAAGCATGCAGCCTGCGGAAGGCTGCCCCGCTCAGCAGGTAAACATAGGGATAGGTGAACAGGGTGAGGATGAACGCCGCGCCCCAAAAGCCGATCGGGCTGGGCAGCGGCACGGGCTGGCCGAAGATGGCCTCCAGTGCCTGGGGGATGAACCCGCCGCTCGGTCGCAGCAATGTGAGGTGGACGATTCCGCCAATATAGGCCGGGATAGCCAGGGGCAAGGCGAGTATCCCCCGAAATATCCCCCGTCCCGGCAGGTCGGTGCGCTCGGCGAGCCAGGCCAGGCTGACGCCGGTCGCCAGCGCTCCGCCAGTCACCGCCAGCGCCAAGGCCAGGGTGTTTCCCAACAGCTTCCACAGCCGGGTTTGCAGCAGCCTTTGCCACGCTTCTGGCTCGGCGGCGAGCGCACGGATGAAGATATACACCAGCGGGACGGCGACAAAAAGCGCTACCAGCCCGGCAGCAAAGATCAGCCTTGGGCTGGTCCGTGCGCTATTCCAGCGGGGGAGTGTCAGTCGGGTGATTTGGGTTAGCTGCATGGATCTTCACTAGGGCGGGGAAGAGTCAACCTTTCGACAGTCGAATCCGCGCCCCCCATGTTCATTATGGCATGCCGACCTTCTCCATCAGGTCAAACGTGGCCTGGTATTCCTGGGCGGCTCTGGCGACGTCCACATCGGCCAGGCGGAAGCCATCCAGTGGCTGGACGCCTGCACGCAGCGCCACGTCTGGCAGCAGCGGGTACTCGTAATTCAGCTCGGCAAACAGCTCCTGGCCTTCCGCTGAGACCAGGAAGTCCATGAACGCCTGCGCCGCGGTGGAGTTCGCTCCGCCTTTCACGACCGCCCCAGCCGTGGCGTTGGTAATCAGCCCAATTTGACCTTCGCCCTGGTCAGGGAACACGATGCCCACCGGGCTGCCTTCCGCCTGCTGCAGATAGAAGTAGTAATGATTGACCAGGCCCAGCTTGAACTCGCCCGCCCCGACGGCTTTGCGCACATCGGTGTGGCCGCCAAAGAAAGTGACCTGGTTGGCGATCAAGTCTTTCAACCACCCTTCGGTGGCCTGCTCGCCAATGACCTGGCGCAAGACAGCGATCTGCGCCTGCATGGAGCCGTTGGTCGACCCGGCCGCGGCGATCTGACCGCTCCACTTCGGGTCAGTCAGCTCAAAGATAGATTTGGGGGCTTCATCGGGGGAGACCAGGTCGGTGTTGTACATGATGACGCGCGCCCGGCGAGTCAGCCCGGTCCAGAGATTTTGAGATCCGAGGAACTCGGCGGGGAGCTGCTCCGCCCCAACGGGCAGGTAAGGCTGGAAGATACCCTGCGCGGACAGCGACTGGACGGTGAACAGCTCGGTGGTGATGAAGACGTCTGCCTGGGGGTTGGCCTGCTCTTCGATGAGGGCGTTGGCGATTTCGCTATTGCTGCCCGCCTTGAGCAGGATTTCCGCAGCGGGATATCTGGCTTTGAAGGCGTCGATGACCGGCTGGATGAGTGGCTCAGAACGCCCGGAGTAAACCACCAGCTTTCCTTCGATTTTTGCCTCGGGCTCTGAAGCCGACCCCTCCTGGGCGGCGGGTGGTAGGGAGGTTTCCACCGGCGCGTCAGGCGCGCAGGCAGCAAGCGCTAGGGTCAGGAGCAGGAGAATGGAAGCAAGACGGTTACCAGGCATCGGGTGAAAGTCCCTTTCGGTTTATAATTTATTGATTGGATGCGCGGGCGCTTTCTTGATAGTCAATTCGCCCATGATAGAATGGACTTATCACACAAGAATTGTCCATGTTAGTATAGGCTAATCTTTGAAGTTAGTCAAGGCAATTACTCACGTTTTTCAAAGGAATTATGTCACGCCACAGTACTTCTACTCCTGACCAACGCCCAACCCACACCGTTGAAGACTACCTGATGACCATGCACGTCATGGAGCGCGATTACGGCGAAATCGTCGCCGCTCGCATGGCAGAGATGATGGGCGTTACGCCGGCCACCGTGGCGATGACCTTCAAGCGCATGGAACGCGATAATTGGATCACCGGCAAGGGGCGCAAAGCCGTGCGCCTCACCGACACCGGGCGGGCCGCCGCTCATTCCGTCACCCGCCGCCACATGCTCACCGAGTGGCTGCTGCTGAAAATTCTGAAAGTGGATCTTCCCCTGATACACGACGAAGCCCATGGCATCGAGCATGCCCTCTCTCCCCATCTCGAGGAGCGCCTGCTGGACGTCCTCGGCGACCCGCAGGTCTGCCCGCACGGCAACCCCCTGCCTGGCTACGAACACGTGGTCAGCAATTGGATACCCCTCACAGAGCTTGCCACTGGTGAAAGAGTCGTCATCCGCCGCATCCATGAATTTGCCGAGGAAAATCCCGGCTTGCTGAATTTTCTTATCGAGAATGGAGTCTTACCCGGCGCCGGGGTCCTGGTGGGGGAGATCCTGCCCTTCAATCAAACCATGACCATCGATATCGAAGGCGAGACGAAAGACGAGATGGAAGATAAGCAGGTCACACTCGGCTTCCCGGCAGCGCGTTACATCTTCGCCGAGCGACGCAACTCCGCTTGAATGAAATCGTTATCCAGAATCATCCAGTGGACTTTGGGCGCCCTGGGCGCAGGCGTCGCGCTGGCAGGCGCACTGGGGATCGGCGCCTCGCAGGTCGATTCCCTGGGCGCCCCGATCTGGCCTATGCCGGGTTTGGTCTTGCTGGAATGGTCAGTATTAGGCCTTCTCGGTTTCGTTGGATTGATCGCCCAAGGAAGCTGGAGGCGCACGTTCAACCTGGTGGATACCTGGTTCGTCGTGGGAGCCTTGATCCCCCTGATGGTTATCGGCGCCTTTTCAATCGGCTCGCTTGTGTTGATGACGCTGCTCGCCTTCTTCGTGGCTGTACTACTGGCCTCCGCCCAAATAGAAGGAAGCTGGCTCAGGTATATCAAGACGCTATTGATCGGCGCGGTTGCCAACCTGGCGCTTCTCTACTTGTTCATCACCCTGGGGCGGCCGCGCTTTTAGCGCAACGTATCTACCTTTAGGCGAATGAAAAGGTGTTCGTGATGCATGCGGTAGGATGTTCCTGCCCCTGCTCCATCTGGCCGCGGCTTACGCCATCCGTCAGGGCAGGAGCTGCACTACCCGTCCGGGACTGGGCAAGCCCAGGGTGAGGGATTGCTGACGACCGAGGTCAAATACCACTGCTTGGAATGTGTATCACTAGCGACAACCGCTGCCTGGTATTGACCGAGCCATTCCCGGTAATCGTCGGAGTAGTAAGAGCAGTTTGAAAACTGGCCTCTTACAGTGGGGAGCACTCAAAAGTTGTTGGTAAATTCCGGTTTGGGGGGCTGCGAGCGGCGTACGCCGCTCGCAGCCCCCCAAACCGGTAACAACCTTTTAGTGCACCCTTACAGTGTTGAATCATTGACAAATCTGATAAATATGGTTAAATAAGGAAAAGTTTTAGTACAATAATTGTTTGTTAACATGTCATAATGATCATGACCTAAAAGGGTGGCTTCAAAATGTCTGGCGCAGTAACGCCGGGGGATCAATGACGTTTACATAAGGTGATCAATAAGAAATTAACCCACCGTTCAAGTCGCCGGATTTGGCTAACCTGTATTGAGGCTAAGTTATGCCCTGGCGCTGGACAGCATTGTGTAGTGGGATCATTACGTGATCGTGCGCCAGGTTTTTGATCGGCAAGAATTTTGGCTTCCCCATTAAAAGAATGTCGTAATTGCACAAAGTATGTGCAGTCAATTTGGTGCAAAGCGGGGTACACAAGCCCCAATAGCTGTGAGTGTGGTTGGTAACGATCTGAAGCAACTCTAAAAGTGGATGATTGGCGGTTTCGATCATCTGGCGAGAGCAGTTTTTAAAAGTTTTTTGCGAGTTATAAATCGGACATCTAAGATAACCTTAGGAGGGTATCTTCAGGGACCCGTTCTAAGGAAGGCCCATCTCCGCTGAATCCCACGCTGTCGGAAGGGCGGAGCACGCCTTGCGCCGTTTATCAGAGAATTTTAATCAACCTGGGAGATAGGAAAATGGAAGTATTAAGAAAAGTATGGCAAGCTTGGAAACGATTTGGCCAATTCATCGGCGATCTAATTGGCCGCCTGGTTCTGACGGTCTTTTACTTTACTTTGTTCATGCCATTCGCGTTGGGCGTCCGGCTTTTTAAGGACCCGCTGGCTATCCGCCCGTTTCACCGCCCAAAATGGTTGGAACGCAGGACCCATGACCTGACGCTTATGGATTCACGGAGGCTTTTCTAATGTACATCCTGGGTATATCTTGTTACTATCACGACGCAGCCGCTGCTTTGCTAAAGGACGGCATGCTGGTGGCCGCCGCTGAAGAGGAGCGCTTCACCCGCAAGAAGCACGATTACGGTTTCCCCCATCACGCCATCGATTTCTGCCTGCGCCATGCCGGGATAACAGGCCGGGACCTGGACTACGTGGTTTTCTACGAGAAACCGCTGGTCAAGTTCGAACGCATCCTGATGACCGCATTGCAAACTTTTCCTGCGTCCTGGGGTGTATTCCGGGAATCGATGATCACCTGGTTCAACGAGAAGCTTTGGATCAAGGGCAGCATCCTGGCCAAGCTCGACATCCCGGACGAAAAGCTGCTCTTCGTCGAGCACCATCTGAGCCACGCTGCCAGCGCCTTCTTTTGCTCTCCTTTCGACGAGGCTGCTATACTGACCATCGACGGCGTCGGGGAATGGACCACGGCAACCTTGGGTCGAGCCACCGCCGATTGGGATGGCCAGGGCCAGAATCAGATCGAGCTGTTTGCTGAGGTGAAGTTCCCCCACTCACTTGGCCTCCTGTATTCAGCTTTTACCGCTTTTCTCGGCTTCAAAGTCAACAGTGGGGAGTACAAAGTTATGGGCATGGCCCCCTATGGCCAACCCAACCGGGTGGAGGACATCTACAAAACCTTCGAGGTGAGCGACGACGGCAGTTTTCGCCTGAACATGGATTACTTTTCATTTCATCATTCCACCTCCCGCACTTTCAACGACAAGTTCACCAGGCTGTTTGGTGAACCCAGAGTTGACGAATCGGTTTTCTACACTCCAACCACTCACCCCAAGAAAGACCATCCTCAATGGGACGAGGCCACGGCGCGGCTCAACCAGCACTACGCTGACATCGCCGCCAGCATCCAGTATGTTACCGAAGATACGATGCTCAAAATGGCGAATCACACCTACCAGCGCACTGGACTGAAAAAGTTGTGCATGGCTGGCGGCGTTGCCCTCAATTCGGTGGCCAATGGCCGCATCTTGCGCGAGACCCCATTCGAAGACCTCTGGATCCAGCCCGCCGCAGGCGATTCCGGAGGTGCGCTGGGGGCAGCCCTTTATGTTTATCACGTCCTCTTAGGCCAGCCCAGGAAGTTCGTCATGGAGCACGCCTACTGGGGCCAGGCTTATTCGTCGGATGAAGTACAAAGCGCTATCGAGGTTACCGGTCGTTCCTATCAGCGCGTCGAAGAACCCGAGCGCCGAGCGGAAATGATGGTGGACGACATGCTGGCGGGCAAAGTCATCGCTCTCTTCCAGGGACGCTTCGAGTGGGGCCCGCGGGCGTTAGGCAACCGCTCTATCCTGGCTGATCCCCGCCGGGCAGAGATGAAGGAAATCGTCAACTCGCGCATCAAGTTTCGCGAGCCATTCCGTCCCTTTGCCCCGGTGATTTTGGAAGAGCGCGCGGCTGAATATTACGCCGATCTGGAGAACCCGGCCCGAATTTATCCTCTGCGCTATATGCTGATGGTCTATCATACCCGGGATGGGAGTGGCAATCGCATCCAGGCTGTCACCCACGAAGGAGGCACGGGGAGGATCCAAACGGTGAAGAGCGCCACCAACCCGCTGTATTACCGGGCCATCGAGCTCTTCGGTCAGGCGACCGGTGTGCCGGTTTTGTTGAACACCAGCTTCAACTTGCGGGGCGAGCCCATCGTTACCACTCCCGCGAACGCCCTGAACACTTTTGGCAAAAGCGATATCGACACGCTGTATATGGATGACTTTGTGATTAAAAAGTGAGGCTAATATCATGAAAAATTTTATCCGCAGTATGACTTCAAATGTAGGCGTCGTTGGGGAGCTGCTGACATTTCTGTGGAAGCGCAAGCTGTGGTGGCTGATCCCCATGGTCGCGGTCCTGTTGCTTTTTGGGTTGCTCTTGATTTTTGCCTCCGCCTCAGGCGTCGGGCCGTTCATCTACACCCTTTTTTAGACCAATCGCCGGGCATCTTAGCCCCCAAGACTTTCTCTCCCACCTTGATCCCTGTTCGGCGCCATCGAGTTCCTGAGGCGCTGCGCTCCCGGCTGTGGTTGGCTGTCGATGAGCGGGGCGCTCCTATGCCTTCCCAAAGAAGTCCCAATCTGGGATGCTGGAGCTGGCGAGTATTGGATAATTCGGGACCATGAATAATCAGAAAGCTCTTCACCAGTTGCTGATCCTTTCTGCTCAAAAATTTCCTGACCGGATTGCAGTTGAGGAGTCCGACGACGGTGCAATCACGTATCACGAGCTTGACCGGCTTTCCGATCGGCTGAGGGATTGGCTTACCGACCTGGGAGTTCGCCCAGGTGACCGGGTCGGGATTTATCTGCGGAAATCGGTCGATGCAGTGGCTTCCATATTTGGTATTCTAAAAGCGGGCGCAGCGTATGTTCCCGTAGATCCGGGCGCGCCCCCTGCGCGCAATGCCTATATATTAAGCGACTGTACCGTTAAAGCCGTCATTATCGAAGAACAATTCTTGGAACGGCTTTCTGCAGAATTTGCGGACCAGCATGAGCTTCCCACGCTTTTTATCCTGGATGGCGCCGGATCCGGAAATTACCTGAAGAGCGCACTGGATCGAGTAAAGCCGGATGGCCCGGCGCTTCCAGGTTCTTTTGAGCCTTCCCCAGAGGATCTTGCTTACATTCTTTACACCTCCGGTTCCACAGGCAAGCCAAAGGGGGTCATGCTGTCTCACCAGAATGCGCTCAGCTTCATCGACTGGTGTTCACAGGTGTTCGCACCAGATGAGAGCGACCGCTTTTCATCGCATGCGCCCTTTCACTTTGATCTTTCAATCCTGGATATTTACGTTTCCATAAAGCATGGAGCGACATTGGTGCTCGTAAGCGAAGAAATTGGTAAAGATCCGCTTCGCCTCGCGCCGTTTATTGCGGATAAAAGGATCTCGATCTGGTATTCAACGCCCTCGATCTTGAGCTTTTTAGCTCAATATGGCAGGTTAGACCGGTATCGATTTCCTGACCTGCGGTTAGTGTTATTTGCCGGCGAAGTTTTTCCGGTTAAATATCTTCGCATGCTGAAAGATCTCCTTCCCAAGCCCAGGTACTTCAATTTATATGGACCTACCGAGACCAACGTCTGCACATATTTTGAGATCCCTGCGATCATCCAGGAGAACAGCACAAAACCATTCCCAATTGGAGATGCTTGCGCCCATTACAAGATTAAGCTCGTGGATGAACAGGGTCAGGAGGCAGGGAGTGGGCAAATGGGGGAATTAATTGCCGCCGGCCCGGGTGTAATGAAGGGCTATTGGAATCTTCAGGAGAAGACAGCAAAGGCATTTCTCGTCGATCCGTCTGGGCAGCGCTGGTATAAAACCGGGGATATCGTTGTCCAGGACGGTGTGGGCAAATATCTCTACGTCAGCCGCCGGGATAGGATGGTAAAGAAACGGGGATACAGGGTTGAATTGGGTGAAATCGAAGCAGGGTTATACAGCCATCCTGATGTCAGGGAAGCCGCAGTGATCGCTATTTTTAGTGATGAGAACGGTGTGCAGATTAAAGCTTTTCTGAGCTTCCGGGGCGGGCAGGCGCCATCCAGGATTGAGCTTAAGCGTTTTTGTGCGCAAACTATGCCGGCTTATATGATCCCCGATTTCTTTTCATTCCTGGATAGCCTGCCGAAAACATCAACCAATAAAATCGATTATCAAAAGCTAAAAACAATAGATTGAAGATCTTGCCTCACACGCCGCCCTCGGCGCAGCGAGCAGAATTAGATCGTTCGGAAATCACATGTTACATAGCCTGATCAAGCCCGATATTGTAGCTATTACCCACCGCATCGGAAGAGATGGGATCGCAGAGATGATCGCTTACGAGCTCTCTGCATTGGGTTACCAGCCTGTCTATTTTCAAATCGGCTCTCCCATCCCTGAAAATGCTGGGGTGGTTTTCTCGTTCGGTCCATACTGGAGATTCTTGACCGTCCCTCGTCAATTGACCGGAATCCCTCCCGAATTGAGACCTATTTTCGTCCATTGGAATACCGAGGGGATCCCTGATCCGAGAATTCCCTGGATCATCATGAGATCGATCTCTAGATGGCGTTCTTGGATAGGTAGGGTTGATGCAACCAGAAACGGTTCTGCCATTAACCCCGACAATAATCGGCTCTATACTCTTCTCGAATCCCGGATGTTGCGTTTCCGTCACGTTGGGGATTACTATTATGCTCAGCGCCGAGGTTGGTTGGATATATATTCAGATACCTCGCAGATATATGCTGATTTCCATCGCCTGCATGGGTTGCCGACCATCGTAGCCCATTGGGGAGCGACGCCGCTATGGTATAAAGACCTGGGCTTGGAGCGCGATATCGATGTTCTGTGGATGGGAACCCGAGGCACAAAGAGGCGCAGCCAAATTTTGGACCGGGTGCGGAGAGAACTCGAGGCCCATGACGTCCGCATGCATGTAGCCGATGGGGTAGAGAATCCATTTATCTTCGACGAAGAACGCATTCGTTACTTGAATCGGTCTAAAATCACCCTCAATATTACCCGCACCTGGTACGACGACAACTTTTCCCGCTTTGCTATGACGGCTCCGAACCGCTCATTAATTGTTTCTGAGCCCGTTCTCCCCCATTGTCCAAGCTTTAAAGCAGGCATGCACTACGTGTCTGCTGTGGTCGGGTCGCTTGCCGAGACGATTCTATACTTTTTGGAACATGAAGACGAGCGCTTGCACATAGTAGAAAACGCCTTTCGTTTGGTCACCAACGAAATCCCAATCAGGGAAAGCATCAAAACAATCATGGATGCTGTTCATCAAGTGTACCAATCGGCCAGTTCACACCTTCAATCCCCATCGCTGGCGCTTTCTTCCTCAAGAAGTCAAATAAAGTCCTGATCATCTCCCCGGAACCCTTTTTCGGGCCGTGAGGCGCGCCTATCTGCCGGTAACCCTGACAATCTTTGAAGACGAAAAATGCGAATTTTATTTCTCACCAATTTTTATCTGGTAAATGGGTCGGGCGGGGAACAACAATCGTGTCTGCAGGTGGTAGAAGGGTTAAAACAGCGAGGTCATTCTACGCTGGTTTTAACCAGCATGCATGACACCAATAATGTGCCTGTGGAAGCAGATGGAATCTTCAGGTCCTTATACCTGGAAATGGACTTGGTGCCCTGGCGGCACAGCATAACTTTTTTTACCAGCAGAAAAGCAAGGGAAAAATACAATTTAGAGTGCCTCGAGCGCGTTTTTAAGCAGTTCGAACCAGACATCGTCTTCATTTGGGGCATGTGGAACCTGCCCAAATCGCTGCCGGCCTTAGTTGAAGCCAGGTATCCGGACAAAGTCGTCTATCGGTTTGCCACATACTGGCCGACCTTGCCCAGCCAAAACGTATTCTATTGGCGTAAACCCGGACGCAAATGGTATAGCTGGCTTCCTAAGCGTGTGTTAGGCCAAATCGCTCTGGCGATGCTGGCCAAAGAGGCGCAACCACCCCCTTTGACTTTTAAGTATGCCATTTGTGTCAGCGCTGCGTCTCGCGATATCCTGGTCAAGGCTGGTATACCCGTCTCGAACGCCCGGATCATCCATACAGGTCTCGACGTCAAGCCGTACCTGGATGGCGGGCAGCGTCAGCAAAGCCGTGACAACCGAAGCCTCAATTTGCTCTACGCAGGCCGGCTGGCTCCCGACAAGGGCATTGACACAGCCATCAAAGCGATGAGTAGGCTGGTTTTCGATCAGGGCTTGCGAGATCTAAAATTGAGCCTGGCAGGATCCGGCTCCACAGAGTACAAAAACCACTTGCGCCGCCTAGTAAACCAGGAAGGCTTGGCTGACTATGTAATGTTCCTGGGGTGGGTGCCGCCCGAGGGAATGCCCGAGCTGCTGCGCAATTTCGACGTGCTTTTGATGCCATCTATCTGGGCGGAACCTTTTTCGCGGGTAGTGCCGGAGGGTATGATCTCGGGTTTGGTGGTGGTAGCCACGCCAACCGGAGGGACGCCTGAGATAGTTTCGGATGGTGAAAACGGGTTGTTGTTTACGCCAAATGATCCTGAAGATTTAGCCCAAAAGATCATTCGCCTCGTGGATGACCCCGAGGCACGTAGAAAGCTGGCGGATGCAGGTAAGAAAACCATAATGGAGAAATTCACCATGAAAAAAATGATGGACGATATCGAGGGCTATCTCCTTGAAATCGCCAGTGCTACGACCACTGAGAATACTGGCCAATCAATGTCTACCCAGAATCCTGCGTAGCCGGGTAACCAGAAAGGCTGCCTGGCGCCCATCACTGTAGAAACGAATCCCGTCATGGAGAGGTAGCACAATCTTGGAGTCATTACCAGCGATCAGTGTGATCATCCCCACTTACAACCGCAGGGACTCGCTCCGTAATACGCTAAATTCACTTGCACACCAGACCTACCCTGGCGATTACTTCGAGGTCATCGTCGTTGATGACGGTTCTACGGATGGAACAGAGGAAATTGTTGCGGAGACTTTCCCTTTTACCTTGCGCTATTTTTGGCAGATCAATCAGGGTGACGCCGCAGCTCGCAACTTCGGAGCCCAGCAGAGTCGGGCGGATATTCTGGTATTTTTGGATGATGATATGTGGGTGGATCCTGGTTATCTCACTTATCTCATTCATGCCCATGACACCTGTCAAGACAGGATTGTGGTTGGGACATGGCATCTTTGGCTGGAGGATACGAACCCTATTTCCCAGATCCCAGATGCTTCGCCAGGTCCAGAGGACGACCATTCAACAGTGGAACTGCTGTTCAGAGATGTGTACAGCAATAATATGTCTCTCTGGCGAGAAGCATATTTCAAAATTGGAATGATGCATAGTCTAGAATTCTCGGGTTCCAGTATGTGGTGCGATCTTGACTTTGCCTATCGCGCCTATCTTCAAGGATTTGAATTTCGACGCAGTACTAAAGCACTTTGTTGGCACCGGGACTTTTCGGCCCGCAATCGGGAAGAACACAAGAAGCGCATGAGAACGGCTGCTTATCGAGCGGTTGTTCTTTTCCAAAAATATCCCGAATTGCTCCCTCATCTGCCGATGTTTTATGACAAAACTCCGATTATCTGGGGTCAAGATTCGCCTCAACTCATTGCCCGTAAGTTGGTCCGCCATCTGGCTTCATCTCGTCCAGCCCTTTGGGGTTTGGAAAAGCTGATAAAAACACTGGGGAATCGTTATCCTCTGTCCACGAAACTTCGCTCACTGGATAGTTACATTATTGGCAACTATATATATCAGGGATATCGGGAAGGCTTACGTGAGTCTAAGGTGGCAAGAGCCCGGGATTGAAGCCATTACTCGGGATATCAGAGCCTTTTAGATGATTGGCGACAGCCAGTCGCACCAGTAATTCCCAATCAAAATGTGATGAACGGTCGAATGCCGATTAGCCTCTTACGTAACTACCTATCCGAAGATACACCCCTTTGGCTGCGCTTGCTGCTTGCCATTGGTCTTTTGCTATTTAATATCGCTCTGGCGTTCGTGGCTGCACAACGCCAGATGGTGATCGTCATCTATTTAATCCTGGGCGCTAGCCTGGTTTTCACCTTCCTGCGCTGGCCTCCACTTGGTCTAATCGCCGCCTCTTTGGCTGGGGCGGTCGTTCCCTACCTTGGTCCCAGCGGCTTAAATGTAACCACGATCCTGGTAGCGTTGCTGCTTGTCACCTGGCTGCTGGACATGATCGTCCGCCAGCGTCAAATACGGCTCGTTCCTTCTCGGACTATCTGGCTGTTGTTAGCTTTCCTCGGCGTAGCTGTATTTTCGTTCGGAGTTGGCCAATTGTCCTGGTTCACCTTCGCCCAACATGCACCCCTGGGCGCCCAGCTTGGTGGTCTATCTATTATTGCGCTTTCGGCTGGCGCATACCTGTTAGCGGCAAACCAGGTGCGTGAACTGGTCTGGTTGCGCAGGATGACCTGGGCATTCTTGGTCCTTGCAGGGTTAATATTAGTCTTTAGAGCCGTTTTACCGGCGCTGGGGCTGTCCACAGAGAACTTGTTTCGGCAGATGGGCAGCGTTTTTTTTATCTGGACAGTGGCTATGGCTTTCAGCCAGGCAGCTTTTAATCGGGATTTGCATCCCAGATGGCGGTGGGCGCTCGGCGGGCTGGTCCTGGTCACCCTTTATGTTTTATATTTTTTGAAATTTGCCGATAAATCAGGTTGGATGCCCGCACTGATCTGCATCGCCGCTATAATCGGATTTCGCTCCTGGCGCGCCTGGCTGGTCCTGGTCCCGCTTGCTGCACTGTCAGCTCTTTATCTTGTGACGGAGGGATTTGGCCCGGATCAATATAGCCTTACTACGCGCTTTGATGCCTGGTCGATCATGCTTCAGATCATCAAAATTAATCCCATCTGGGGCCTGGGCTTTGCCAACTATTATTGGTACACCCCGCTTTTTCCAATCAGAGGCTATGCGGTGAGTTTCAATTCGCACAACAACTACGTGGACATTGTCGCCCAGACCGGATTGGTGGGACTGGTCTGCTTCTTGTTTTTTTTGTGGGAGGTGGGCCGGCTGGGCTGGCGGCTGAGAGAGACTGTGCCCTCGGGGTTTGCCCAGGCTTACGTTTATGGAGCTTTGGGTGGCCTGGCAGGCATGGTTGTGGCGGGGATGATGGGGGATTGGATCCTGCCTTTTTTCTATAACCTTGGCTTGAATGGTTTCCGGAGTAGCATGCTGGGCTGGCTGTTTCTGGGCGGACTGGTGAGTTTAGAGCAGATGAATAAATCACGGCAGATATGAGAAAGTTCTATGCCTATCTCCATTTGCCTATTCTGATCATCTTCAGCACCGCTGCGCTGTTTTATTTCAATTTCACTGCTGAAGACGCTTACATAACCTATCGCTATGCAGAGAATTGGGTGGATATTGGATCGATGGTCTACAATGAAGGCGAGCCTATCAATGCCATGACTTCACCCGTCCACGCCATTCTCTCGGCCGCATTATATTTTGCGACAGGCGATACCGTGCTGGGTAACAAGATCATTGCTTTACTCTTCGTAATCGTTTCGGCGCTGATCGTTTGGTATCGTTTTAAGAATTTCCCGCAATGGCAGGTATTGGCCGTGATATTAACCCTGACGCCTCCCGCCATCTTGCTCTGGACGTTTGGAGGGCTGGAAACCCCCATTCTTCTTTTTCTGGCAACCATTACAGTCTTCCTAGTCGACCGTGCACCCGCTTTCAGCTTTAGCTCGCTTTGCCTGGTATTTTTTTTGGCCGGCCTGGCCCTTCTTACCCGCTATGATTCAGTCTTGTTCTTCCTGCCGGTATCGCTTTATGCGGCCTCGAAGGCCCGTTCGATAAAGCATGTCCTGATTGCCCTGATGGTTGCAGCAATTTTGCCAGCATCCTGGTTCGCAGTAAGTATTTTTTACTACGGCGATCTTCTCCCAACTTCCTTCTATGTGAAAACTCCGCAAGGGGGTTTGGATGATTTATTTTTCAATGGAAGGTATATCGCTTCTTACCTTTTATATGTTGGCGTAATTCCTGTGTTGTTTCTCGCCCTTGTTCTGCTGCGCTCAAAAAACAGGACATTTCACCTTCTCTATTGGCATTTCAAAAGCATGCTGTGGTTGTATTTGGGACTTTTTTTAGAGCTTTTGTATGGGCTCACGATGGCAACCCATCACATGATGTTCTCTTTTCGCTTCTTCGTTCCCTATCTACCTTCAACTGCGATCCTTGTGGTCGATCTTTTTCAGCGTGCATCTGAAACCACGGAAGTAGATTTTTCGTCAGGTAGACCTGCAAGCTTGTTCACAGGATTTATTCTCTGTCTGCTGCTGTTTCAGCTCTACCAAAATATATACACCTATAATCGTTCTGTTAATGGAATTTCATCGCTCGGTGAATACAGGTCGCTTGGTGTCCGAGATTATATTAGATTCACAGACATTCTGAAACAGGAGGCCTTTGATATCGAGAAGCACTGGGATACGATTAAAGAATCCCAGGATCGCCGTCCACGCATCATTACGTATGCAGCCGGCATGTTACCGTATACTTTCAGAGCTTCGTATATTTACGAGAAGTTGGTATCCTATCGTCACTGTCACCAACGCTACAACCAAGGATTGTATGCAGACTACCTCCATATACTTGCTCCCAGACATGGACAGGTCAATGAACAGCTACCGAGATCTGAAGACAGCTATACCCTGGTATCGTCTTACGAAATGTTTTTTGATGGTGCAAATCAAAAGTTTCTCGTTTATTACAATCCATATCCAGAGCGCCATAACATCAGTGCCAGGATTTACGAGCCCTGTCTGCAGGGCAATTAAGCCGTTACACCTGGCGGTTACGCCGCTTCCAACATCCAGCGTTATATGACAAAGATAAAGCGCTCACACCAATCCAGATGGCTGCTCAGGCTGGTGGGATTGTTGTTCAGCGGCATGCTGGTCATCGCATCTGTTACACCCCGATGGGCCTTGGCCCAGTCGACCGATGAACCCTGGGCTGTGCCTCTGAACCTTTCCCATTCAGGCGCTTCCACGAACCCGTCCATTTTGATCGATTCCGACGCGGTTGTGCACGTGGTTTGGCAGGATGAATTCGCGAATTTCGTCTACTCAAGGTTCGATGAAGGCCAGTGGACCGCGCCACAGCCCACCTTATTACACAACCTGTTTGGGAGCCCGGCTTCCCAGGAGGAAGCTGGTCAGTCCCAGGAGTCGCTTTACACCGGTCCGAATCCGCTCTTCCTGACTGGCCCAGGCGATTATATTTTCGCCGTCTGGATTACACCAGAAGGTTCATTGTTTACCAGCCGCGTGCTCAAGCGTGATTTCGGGAATGTCGCCGCATGGCGTGAGGCGAGACGTCAATCGTTCTCAGCAGCTTCTTTTGCCGCCGCCGTCGACGCGCGCGGCGAATTGCACCTGGCTTACTTCAGCGTGGACGACGATGGATCAAGTCCAGCCGGCCTCTACTATACCCGCTCCAGAGGAAGTGGCCGCGACTGGACTTTTCCTGCGCTCTTGTACGAATCCCCCTACTTCCGCACGTTGGGCAGGGGCGAAGCCAACCTCAGCCTGGCCGTGGCTGGGACGGTTGACGCGCCTCTGGTGTACATTGCCTGGGACAACCGGCCTCGCAAGCAGGTGTTCCTGGAAAAATCAACTGACGGCGGAGCGAGCTGGGAACCACCGCTGCAGGTCGCCGGCCCCGCGCTCGGCTCGGGGCTGGACGGACCGTTCAACATTCGCCTTGGCGCCCAAGAAAACAGCATCGTGCTCGTCTGGCAAAATGGCCAGCCAGAGGGCGCTTGCACCCAGTTCTATCAATTCTCCGTGGATGCGGGTGCGACGTGGGGCATAGCGCAAACGATGCTCGAGGATTTGCCGGGCTGCGCCCAGGCCAACGAGTTTGTCTCAGCCCCAGGGGCCAGCCCCGGAAGTATGATGTATTTGCTGACCGACAT
>Ga0209751_10002785_pt1 | contig 17258 bp, 16 predicted proteins | sample RifCSP13_1_FD_184019 | JGI IMG/M metagenome (GOLD analysis project Ga0209751, IMG submission 184019) | Soil microbial communities from Rifle, Colorado - Rifle CSP2_sed 13_1 (SPAdes) (version 2) | ecosystem: Environmental > Terrestrial > Deep subsurface > Rock core/Sediment | place: Rifle... | reverse complement strand
CTACCAGACGCCCTCGGGCCGCCCGCTAGTCCTCGGCAGCTTCGGTCGGGGCCTTCGCGGGCTCGGCCTCGGCCGCCTTCGCGGGCTCGGCCTCGGCCGCCTTCGCGGGCTCGGCCTCGGCCGCCTCCTCAGCCTTCGCGGACCTGCTGCCGGCCGCCGGCCTCTTGGCGCCCGTGCCCAGGCTCACCTCGGCGATCTCGATGAGAGTGAGCAGCTGTCGGTGCCCCGCCCGTCGGGCATAGCCGGACTTGTTCTTGTACTTGAAGATCGAGACCTTGTCGCCCTTCTGCTCCCCCAGGAGCTTGGCCGTGACGACGGCCCCCTGAGCGTCCTTGCCGTAATGGGTCTTGCCGTCGTCGTCCACGACAAGGAGCGGGTGGAACGTGACCGTCTCGCCCTCGGCCGACAGATGCTCGATCTCGATGATGTCGCCGGGCTTGACCTTCTGCTGTTTGCCGCCCGTCTTGATGACCGCGTACATGGTTCCTTCCTCCCTCCAAGGAGCGGATCAGCTATGCCGTCCGCACCCCTTCAGTTCACGTCGTAGGTCAGGAGCAGCCCGCGTCCCTCACAGGTGGGGCAGCTCTCCGAGAACGATTCCAGCAGTCCACCAGACACGCGCTTGCGCGTCACCTCGAGAAGGCCGAGGGGGCTGATGTCGAAGACCTGGCTCCGGGACTTGTCCTGCGCCAGGGCCTCCTTCACGGCGTCGATGACCTGCTTCTTGTTCTGCTCGAGGAGCATGTCGATGAAGTCGATGACGATCATCCCCCCGATGTCCCGCAGGCGAAGCTGGCGCGCGACCTCGCGCGCGGCCTCGAGGTTCGTGTTCACGACCGTCTCCTCGAGGTTGGTCTTGCCCACCGCCTTGCCGGTGTTCACGTCGATCACGGTGAGTGCCTCCGTGCGGTCGATCACGAGGTACCCGCCCGAGGGGAGCCACACCTTGCGGTCCAGGCCCTTGTGGATCTGCTCGACGACGTGGAACTCCTCGAACGCTGAAAGCGGGCCCTCGTGCAGGCGCACCTTCGCGAGCAGGTCGGGGGCGACGCCGCGCAGGTAGTCGGTCACGAGCCCGTAAACCCTTGGCGAGTCCGTGGCGAGCTCGCGGTACTCCTCGTCGGTGAACAGATCACGCACGACGCGCACCGTTAGCTCGGGCTCCTCGTAGATCACCGCCGGCGCCTTCGCTCGCTTCGAACGCTTCTCTATCCCCTCCCACTCCTCGATCAGCCGCTGCAGGTCCTCGGTCAGGGCCTCCTCGGTCGCGCCCTCGGCGGCGGTACGCACGATCAGGCCGTGCCGATCGGGCTTGACCCTCTTGAAGATGGCCTTCAGACGCCCGCGCTCGGCGTCGGGGAGCCGCCGGCTGATGCCCGAGACGTTCGAGTCGGGCGCGAGCACGAGGTAGCGACCCGGCAGCGAGATCTGCGCCGTGAGGCGAGCCCCCTTGCCGCCGATAGGATCCTTCGTCACCTGCACCAGCACCGATTGCCCGCTCTTCAGAACGTGCTCGATGCGCGGTGGCGCGCCCTCCAGGTCCTCGGGAGACCAGTTCACCTCGCCGGCGTAGAGGACGGCGTTGCGGCCACGGCCGACGTCCACGAACGCAGCCTCCATCCCGGGCAGAACGTTCTGTACCCGGCCCACGTAGACGTTGCCGACCATCGATGTGGCGCCCACTCGCGTGACGTAGTGCTGGACGAGGTCTGGTCCCTCGAGCACCGCGATCTGGTCGCGCTCACCGTGCTCGGTGATGACCATGAGCTTGTCGGTGACGCGCGGGACGACGGGCATGTCCTCGCGCCGACGGCGGACGGTGCCCCGTCCCTGGCGCTGGCGTCGGAGCCGCGTCGAGACGGGCGCCTCGCTCTCGTCCTTCTTCGCTTCCCGTGTCCTGGCGGGCTCGGCGGCGGGCCTTCTCGCCGGGGCTCGCGAGCGGCGTCCCGTGGCGGGCTTGTCCGCGGCGGCGCCGTTCGGTGACTCCGGCGTCTCCGTCGCGTCCGCGCTCGGCTTCCTCCCGCGGCCGCGGCCACCCCGACGGCGCCGGCGACGAGCGCCCGAGGTTCCCGTCCCTGCCTCGCTCGAAGCGTCTTCGGTGCCTACTGCCGGGCCATCGGGCGAATCTGCGCCCTCAGGGGCTGCGTCCGTCTTCGCGGCGAGGTCTGTCTTCGCGGCGGCGGTTCCGGAACCACCGCGTCCCCGACCCCGGCCGCCTCGGCTCCGACTCCTTGACCTGGTCGAAGGCGCCGGTACCTGCTCGCCATCGGCGGCCTGCAGCGTCGCCGGGATCCGTTCCACCTCGCCCGGCTGGGCATCCAGGTCCACCTCGGGCTGATCGGTGTCCGATGGGGGCTTCGAGGCGCTGGTCCGGCCAGCGCCGCCTCGGCCGCCGCGTCCACGGCCGCCCCGGCGCCGGCGGCGCGCTCCGGTCGCGGTCGTCCCGGCGGCGCTGCCGTGGCCCTCCCCCGCGTCCGTCTCGCCGGCCGAAGGCGGTGCGTCGACCGCTCCGGCCTCGGGGGGCGAAGTCGCATCCTCGGTCATCGTCGCCCCTCCCGTGCGTGTGCGAGGAGCGTCTTCGTCCTGCGAAGGCGGTGTGCGAGGCTTCCGGGCTCGAGGGGGGCGCGTGGGCGCCGTCGGCTCGGTCTCGTCTGATGTGCGCACGGGCTGGGGGGTCTGATCCCCGGGCCCCTGCGGCGCTTCGTCGCGCACGCGAAGTCCTGTCTCGGCGGGCGCTTCGGCCGCGACTCTCCGGGTTCTGCCCGGGGCCGGCGGGGCCGGCGCCTCGCCCTCGTTCCTCGCCCGCGTTCCCGCGGCCCCGATGGCCGCGCGCGGGCAGGCAAGTTCGCGTTAAGGGTAGCAGCCGACATCGCCAGCGACGGGAAGTCATCCGAAGCCTTGCGCCGTGACTAGCCCATTCCGACCATGACGGCCGTGGGATGGGAGGCGGAAGCGAAACGGGCGACCGCCGGATACCGGCGCTCGGTACCTGGCTGGGACACTTCCGGCGATGGAGCAGGCCGTCCTTCCCCGACCCCTGGACCACGCGCGCCCGATCCGCGTGCTGGTGGTCGACGACAACGCCGGCTTCCGCGAGTCGCTCCTTTCCCTGCTGTTCGCCGGCAACCTCCAGGTCGTCGGAGAGGCCGGCTCCGGGGCCGAGGCGCTGGAACTCGTAGGTGCGCTCGAACCCGATGTCGTCCTGATGGACGTTCGGATGCCGAAGATGGACGGGATCGCGGCCACGCGACTCCTGAAGGAGCGGTTCCCCGCCGTCGGGGTGGTGGCGTTGTCCAGCCACGAGGACCAGGAGATCATCCGAGGGATGCTGGTTGCGGGTGCCTCGGGTTACGTGCTCAAGGATTCGGACGGTGATGAGATCCTGACGGCAGTGAATCGCGCGGCCGCCGGCGGCGCCCTCCTCTCCCCCGAGGTGACCCCACGGGTAATCGAGGAGCTGACGGAGGCTCTCGAGCGCGAACGCCGGCGTGCGCACGAGCTCGAGCGGGCCCAGGAGGCCTTGGTCGAACGCTCGGTCCGGCGGCACGAGCTCGTCGCCCGCCTCTCGCACGAGCTGAGGACGCCGGTGACAGTCATACTCGGAGTCGCCCAGACGCTCCGGAAGGTCGATACGACCCCGGAGCAGGAAGAGGAGCTCCTGTCGCGCCTGGTGAGCCGCGCCGAGGACCTCGCGCGCCTGGTCGATCGGTTCGAACTCACGATCGACGCCGCGATGACCGAGCAGGTCGATGTCGCCGAGGTGGCCCGCGAGGTCGCCTCGGTGAGTCCGCGGGTGCGGGTGGACGCCAGGCCCCTCCTCCCCCACGTGCATCTCAACCGCGGCGTCGCTCGGCGGGTCCTCGAGGAGCTCGTCGACAATGCCCTTCGCTTCTCAGACGAGGATTCGAAGGTCGACGTGGTGGTCAGTCTCGGGTTGCAGGGCATCGAGGTCCGGGTAGCCGACCGGGGTCCGGGCATCGAAGCACACGAGCACGAGCGGATCTTCGGACCCCTCGAGCAGCTGGAGGAGCTGAACGTCCGGGTCCATCAGGGCGCGGGCATGGGCCTGGCGCTGGCCCGCACCGCCGCGCGCGCGATCGGCGGCGACGTGACCGTGGAGGCCTCGGGCACGGAGGGCTCGACCTTCCTGTGGACGATCGCGCTCGAGACCTGAGCGAGCGCGATCGCTAGGCGAATCGGCGCATGTGGATGCTCTCGAGCACTCCGATCGCGGCGGCGTTCAGCAGAAGCGAGCTTCCCCCGTAGGAGACGAACGGTAAGGGGATCCCGGTTATGGGCATGATCCCGATGTTCATCCCCACGTTCACGAACATCTGCAGCGCTAACATCGAGGCGATCCCGGCCGCCAGGTAGGTCCCGAACGGATCCTTGGACAGCATCGCGATCCGGAACGCCCGCCACAGCACCACCCCGTAAAGGGACATCAGCGCCGCTCCCCCGAGGAACCCGAACTCCTCTCCCACGACGGTGAAGATGAAGTCCGTGTGCTGCTCGGGCACGAAGTCCAGGTTGGTCTGCGTCCCCTGGAGGTAGCCGACTCCGACGAGGCCTCCCGACCCGATGGCGATCTCGGCCTGCTCGCGGTTGTACCGAGCCGCGTCATCCACGTTCTCCGAGTCCAGGAACGCCCTCAGGCGCTCGAGCTGGTACTCCTTCACGAGCCCCACCTGGAACCCGCCGAAGATCAACGCGACAGCCGTAAGCGCCAACACGCCGAGGTGACGCGCGCGGGCGCCGGCCACCACCAGGATCCCGACGAGGATGGCGAAGAACACGATCGAGGTCCCGAGGTCCGGCTGTAGGAACACGAGCGCGGCCGGGAGCGCGGCCAATCCACTCGCCCGGAAGACGTCGCGCAGGGTGAGGTCGCCGCGGATCTGCGATACGAAGGCTGCGAGTATCCCGATCACGGCAAGCTTGGCAAGCTCCGAAGGGGCGAGTTGGAAGCCGAAGAGCTCGAACCACCGCTGCGAGCCCTTGACCGTGGTGCCCAGTGGCGTGCGGACCAGAACCAGCAGGACCAGCGAGGAGACGTAAGCGATCCCCGCGTAGACCTTGAACAGGCGGTAGTCGACGCTCGCGACGAGGAGCAGAACGATCGCCGCGACAGCGACGAAAGTGATCTGGCGCTTCACGAACCGTCCCGGGTCCAACCCGACCGCAGAGAGCGACTGATGGGTCGCCGAGTAGATCGCGAACATCCCGACGACCGCCAGCAGGACCGCCGCGACGAGCAGCACCGGGTCGGCGTGCCGGATCACCCGCCGCTCGCCCGAAGCAAGCCGCCCCGCGGTCGCGTGCATCAGTCCGTCCCCGCGACGTCCGTGAAGTTGCTGAATCCGATCCCGTAGAGCCCCTCGATGATGTGCCGGGCGATCGGCGCGGCCGTCGTGGAGCCGTGACCGCCCTGCTCGACCAGGACGACCACGACGTGCTGCTCGCCGAACGCCTCGGTCATCGCGGCGAACCATGAGAAGTCCTGCTTTGGGTCGACCTCGGCCGTACCGGTCTTGCCCGCAACCCATACCGACCCGGACGGGAACCCGGCGAAGGCGCCAGCCGCCGTCCCGTTGCCGATGACCGTCTGGGTGAGCGCGTCGCGGACGTAGCGGAGGTCTTTGGGGTCGAACGGCAGCGTCTCGTCGCATCGGGGCTTGTAGCGCCTCAGCTGGATGTCGTCAGGACTCACGACCCGGTCCAGCACGTGGGGGACACAGAGCGTTCCGTCGTTCTGGAGCGCCGCGTATGCGCTGGCGAGCTGGAGCGGCGTGACCAGCGTGTCACCCTGTCCGATCGTCATGTTGATGAAGTCGCCGGGGAACCAGTCGCCGTCGGGGAAGTCGTCGGGGTAAGCCTCGTGGATCGCGCGCTTCCACTCCGAGTCGGGGACCCGCCCCCCGAGCTCGTACGGCAGGTCCACCTTCGTCGGCTGCCCGAGCCCGCCGGCGCGCAGATCCTTCTGGAGCGACTCCAAGGCCGGCTCGTCGTCGTTGCCCTCGACCCCGTCGTCCCACGGTGGCGGGTAGAACCCCCGCCAATACTCGTAGCCCATCGGGTAGAAGACCGTGTCGCACGAGCGCGCGAGAGCGGTCGCGAGGTTCATGTAACCGAGGTTGGCCGAGGTCCAGTTGTTGAAGACGTACCGGATCGCCTCGGGGTTGCTCTCGTCGAACGGGGCTGTCCACGAGGGAGGGCAGCTGTAGGTGCCGCCGGTGGACGCGATGTCGCGCCTGAGCGCCGACAGTGCCACCAACGGCTTGTAGGTGGAGCCCGGCGGGTACTGACCGGCGATCGCCCGATTCAGCAGGGGCAGACCCCGAGCCTGGCCGAACCGGCGGGCGAACTCGTTGTTCGAGATGCTCCGCGTGAATACGGATGGGTAGAACCACGGGTACGAGGCCATGGCCTCGATCGCGCCGCTCTCCGGGTCGATCACCAGGGCCGTCCCCGCGTTCGCGCTCAGGTTGCGTCCAGAGCCCTCGTCCCAGACCGTCCGCGCGTACCGGATCCCGCCCAGCAGGGCATCCTCCGTGTAGCCCTGGATGTCAGCGTCGATCGTGAGCCACACGTCGTTGCCCGGAACGGGCAGCTGCTCGCCGATCTGGCCGAGGTTCTCACCGAGCGAGTTCACCCGGTACTTCACGAGGCCCTTCTGACCTGCCAGGTCGCGCTCGTACACGGCCTCGACGCCCGCGACGCCGACGAGATCACCCGGCTCGTAGTCGGCGAACGTGGGGCGCTCGAGCTTCTCCGGCGAGACCTGCCCGAGGTTGCCTAGCACGTGGGCGGCGAGCGAGCCGAGCGGATAGTCACGGACGGGTGCTTCGAGGACGTCCACGCCCCTGAAGTGTCGCGAGTGCTCCTTGATGTAGAACGCGACCCGCTTCGGCACGTCGACGGCTACCGGGATCGGCGAGAAGGCGTAGTAGCGATCGTCGTCCAAGCGCGCGCCGAGCTCGGCGGCGGGCACCCCGAGGAGCTCTGAGAGCTCCAGCAGGATGCGCTCCTTGTCTTCGCCGGCCTCGTCCCGGTTCACGGTCAGGATGAGGCTGGGCCGGTTACTGACCAGGATCTCGGTGCCCGACGCGTCGCGGATCGTCCCGCGCGGGGCGGGGAGCTCCACGATGCGCACCGCGTTGTCGCGGGCGTCCTCGAGGTACTGCTCCGCGGCCAGGACCTGCAAGAACCACAGCCGGGTGGTGAGCGCGGCGAACATCACGACGACGAGGGTCGCGAGAACCCTCACTCGCATGCCGGTCCGAGGTTCGGTCATCCGTCCCTCACCACCGGTGCACCCGTCGGGAGCGCGACCCCTCGGCGGCACGCCGGAGTACCGGATACACGAGCGGTGTGAGGATCGCGTTGTAGAGCGCCGAGAGCACCGCCACACGGATCAGGTACAGCCACGACGTGTCCAGCTCGCCGAGCAGGAACGAGACGACGCCGTGGAACACCACACCCGCGCACGTCCCGCCCGCCACCAGGAACACGGGCAGGATCGGCGATGGGGTCACGATGTACTGGCGCGCCATCCCCATCGTGTAGCCGAGCAAAGTGAGAGTGAGCGCCGTGATCCCCTTCGGGGCATCCAGTAGGAAGTCCTGCGCCATACCGCCCGCGAAGCCGGCGATCGCCCCGGAGGCGGGTCCCTCCAAGATCGCGAACACGATCGTCACCAGGTACAGGAGCTCGGGCTTCGCCCCGAGAAGGTTCAGCTCGGCGAAGACCGTGGTCTGGAGCAAGAGCGCGGTGAGGATCACAGCTCCGAGCAGCAGCGTGCGTCGCATCGGCCCTACGCTCCGCCATCACTGGACAACACCACCAACACGAGGTCCAGCGTGGAGAAATCCACCGCCGGCCGAACGGTGACGAAAGGCTCGAGCGCGGACTCCTCCGGGAGCACGCGTGACACGGTGCCGATAAGGACGTTCGGCGGGTACAGGCTCTGCTCGCCACTCGGGATCCGGTAGCCGGCCGTGACGACCTTCTCGTCCGGCGCCACCTCGACCGTGGACTCGACCAGCCCCATCCGGAGGTCCGCGCCGCCTTCGCCTGAGACCAGCCCCGTCGCGCGCGATGCGTCCAGTCGCCCCGCGACGAACGAATCAGGATCGATGATCAGCTGGATCACGGACGAGCTCGGACCGACCCGCACGACGTGGCCCACCAGGCCGGCGTTCGCGATCACGGGCATGTCCTCGGCTATCCCGTCGCCCGATCCCTTGTCGATCGTGATCGTCCACTCGAAGTTGGAGACACCGTTCGCGATGACCTGGGCCGCCGTCGTCTCGGCTCTGCGTCCCAGGCTCGCCTGCAGCCCGAGCAACGCCTCAAGCTCTGCGAGACGGTCCAGATCCGCGACGGTCGTCGCGAACTCCTGCTCGAGCACGGCCACGCGGTCACGGAGCGTCTCGTTCTCCCGCCGGATCGAGGGCAGGCGGAGGAGCGTCGAGAAGAAGTTCCCGATCGGGTGGGTGACCGTGGAGACGGCCTCCTGCAGCGGGCTGATCACCGTCAGCGCCGCCTCTCCGAGCGTGGCCAGCGGGCCGTCGTCTCCCTGGCGGTAGTCGAGCGTGATCGTGACGAGCGATATCGACACGAGTGTGACCACTAGGAGCCGGGTGCTCCGCGCGCGGCTGCGCAGCGCCACCGCGGCCTACCTCCGGGACGGGCTCACCAGGACCCGCTGGAGGACCTCGAACTCCTCGAGGCACTTGCCGGACCCGATCGCTACGGATGAGAGCGGGTTCTCGGCGATGTGGACCGGCATGCCGGTCTCGTGCCGAAGGCGCTTGTCGATCCCTCGGAGCAGCGCGCCGCCGCCGGTCAGGAACATGCCTCTGTGCATGATGTCGCCGGCGAGCTCGGGGGGCGTTCGGTCGAGGGTGGCCTTGATCGAGTCGATGATCGCCGTGACGGGCTCCTCGATCGCCGTGCGGATCTCGCCATCCGTGATCTGGATCGTCTTCGGGAGCCCGCTCACCAGGTCGCGCCCGGGGATCTCGGCGATCAGCTCCTCCTGCATCGGGTACACGGACGCGATCGCGAGCTTGATAGCCTCCGACGTCCGCTCGCCGAGCAGCAGCGAGTACTCCTTCTTGACGTGGCTGATGATCGCCTCGTCGAGCTCGTCGCCGCCGATCCGCAGCGACGACGAGGTGACGATGCCGCCGAGCGAGATCACCGCGACCTCTGTGGTGCCGCCGCCGATGTCGACGACCATGTTGCCCGCCGGCTCGTGGATCGGGAGCCCCGCGCCGATAGCGGCCGCCATCGGCTCCTCGATGATGTAAGCGCGGCGCGCGCCGGCGGCGATCGTGGCCTCCTCGACGGCGCGCTGTTCGACGCCGGTGATCCCGCTGGGGACGCACACAACGACCCGCGGCTTCGCAAGCAGGCGGCGCTTGTGTACGCGCTGGATGAAGTACCGGAGCATCTTCTCGGTGATATCGAAGTCGGCGATGACGCCGTCCTTCAGCGGTCTCACCGCCTGGATGTGCGAGGGCGTCCGACCGATCATCCGCTTGGCCTCGTTGCCGACCGCGAGCACCGCGCCGGAGAGCGTGTTGATCGCGACGACCGACGGCTCGTTCAGGACGATGCCGGCGCGCCGAACGTAGACGAGCGTGTTCGCGGTCCCCAGGTCGACAGCCATGTCCTGCCCCAGGAACCCAAGGACCCCTTCGCCGCCCGCGCTTCGGCGACCCGGGGAAACGGGTAGTTCGCGACGAACCTTCTCGGCCATAGGTTCCAGACTGTTGTACAGGACGCCCTGGGGCCTGGCAACCCTCGACCGCACGTCGAGGCAACCTGAGGGTTGAGACCTGCCCTGAGCTGCCGTTTCACCACACCTACAGCGGCGGAGTAGGGTGCATCGACCATCGGTCGAGGTCGGAGGCGGATGCACGCGGCGGTCGTGTTCCCAGGTCAAGGTTCACAGTTCGTCGGCATGGCCGATGCGTGGGACCGTGACGAGGTCGGGCGGGCGGCGCTAGAGGAGGCCTCGGCCGCGATCGGCGGGGACATCGTGCGGGGCTGCCACGATGAGGCCGCACTCGCGACGACGGAGTTCGTGCAGCCGGCGATCCTGGCATGTGACGTAGCGGCGTTCCGCGTTCTGGAGTCCCTCGGCGTGACCTTCACGGGCGCGGCGGGACACTCGCTCGGCGAGTTCGCTGCTCTCGTCGCCGCGGGCGTGCTGTCGCTCTCCGATGCGCTCGCGATCGTCGTGGTGCGCGGCCGAGCGATGCAGGCGGCCGGGCGGCAGCGGCCGGGCACGATGACCGCCCTGCTCGGGGTAGGCCCACGGGACGCGAGCGAGCTGTGTGAACTGGCGCGCGGGGACGACGTGCTGCTCGTCGCGAACGAGAACTCTCAGCAGCAGGTCGTGATCAGCGGGAGCGTCCCGGCGATCGAACGGGCCGAGGCGCTCGCGGCAGAGCGACGGGTCCGCGCCGTCCGGCTGAAGGTGGCGGGCGCCTTCCACTCCCCCCTGATGGAGCCCGCGGTGGTGCCGCTCGCCGACGCCATCGACGCGGCGACCTTCGCACCACCGCTCTTCCCTGTCGCCGCGAACGTCACTGGCGAGCTCGAGGAGGACCCGGACGAGCTACGAGCGCTCCTGAAGCGCCACGTCGTATCGCCGGTTCGGTGGGAGCGGTGCGCGCAGGTCCTCGCCGCAGCCGGGGCGGACACCTTCGTCGAGGCCGGACCCGGCGACGTGCTCACGAAGCTCGCGAAGCGGGTGGTCCCGGGAGCGCGAGCCGTCGCGGTCGCCTCTCCGGAGGCGGCGGCGAAGCTCTCGTCGGGCTGAACGCCGGCTCTCCAGCCCCACAGCGCAACTGACGCCTACGGACGCTATCCTCGACCGTCATGGTTGCGGCCGACTCGGAGGGGAACCGTGAGTAACGGGCGGCACGCTGCCATCGTCGGCACGGGCTCCGTCCTGCCCGAGCGGGTGATCCCAAACGCCTGGTTCGAGTCCCTCATCGACACGAGCGACGAGTGGATACTGGAGCGCACCGGCATCAAGGAGCGTCATTTCGCGCCGGACGGCCAGGTGACCTCGGACCTCGCCGCCGAGGCAGCGAGTCTCGCTCTCGAGGCCGCCCGGATCGCGCCCGAGCAGGTCGACCTGCTGGTCTGCGCCACGTGCACGCCGGACACACCGATCCCCTCCGCGGCCGTGTGGGTCCAGCGCAAGCTCGGGATCGGCGCCCCGGCTTTCGACGTGAACGCCGCCTGCGCCGGTTTCTCCTACGCATTGTCCACGGGCACCGCGTTCATCGAGTCCGGTCAGGCGGATACCGTGGTCGTGATCGGCGCCGAGATCCTGTCCAGGGTCATGGACCTCAGCGACCGGACCACCTGCATCCTGTTCGGCGATGCTGCCGGGGCGGTGGTCCTGCGCCGGACCGAGAGCGAGGGCGTGCTGGGCTCTGTCCTGGGCGCGGACGGTCGCGCGGCGGAGATCCTCCTGATCCCGGCGGGCGGCTCGAGCCTGCCCGCGACCCACGAGACGGTGGAGGCCCGAGACCACGCGATCCGGATGCCGAACGGCCGCGAGGTGTTCAAGCGCGCGGTGGTCGAGATGGCGAACGCGTGCCGTCAGCTCCTCGAGAAATCTGGCTACACGCCGGACGACGTCGACGTGCTGATCCCCCACCAGGCGAACGCCCGGATCATGATCGCGGTCGCCGACCGCCTGGGCATCGGACTGGACCGCGCCGTCGTCGACGTCGAGTCGGTCGGCAACACCTCGGCGGCGTCGATCCCGGTCGCGCTGGACCGCGCGTGGCACGCCGGCCGGATCAGCGCCGGCGACCTGGTCCTGCTGACCTCCTTCGGCGCGGGGCTCTCGTGGGGCGCGAACCTGATCCGCTGGACCGGGCCACCGACACCGTGACCGGCAGGCTGAAGGTCGCCGTCATCACCGGAGGTTCGCGCGGCATCGGACGCGCGAGCGCCGAGGCCCTGGCCGCGGATGGATGGAGCGTCGCGATCGGTTACCGGACGAACGAGGCCGACGCCAAGGGGGCGGTCGAAGCCGTCGAGGCCTCGGGCACGCGGGGTATGGCGGTGACGCTGGACGTGACGGACGAGGCATCGGTCGCCGAGGCCTTCCGACGCGTGAGCGACGAGCTGGGCGGCGTTACAGGCCTAGTGAACAACGCGGGTCTGTCACGGGATGGGCTCCTGCTGAAGTACCCCATGGACGTCTACGAGCGCACGATGGCGACCAACCTGCGCGGCGCGTTCCTGTGTTGCCGGGGTGCATTGCGCGGGATGCTGCGCACGAAGTGGGGACGCATCGTGAACATGTCCTCCGCCGTGGCGCTGCACGGGAACGCCGGCCAGACGGTCTACGCCGCCACGAAGGCCGGCCTCGTGGGTCTCACGAAGTCGCTCGCTCGCGAGGTCGGGACCAAGGGCATCACGGTGAACGCTCTCTGCCCGGGCCTGCTCGACACCGAGATGACATCGCACCTGACCGAGGATGCGCGCGCCTACTACCTGGACCAGACCCCGATCGGGCGAGCTGCGACGCTGAGCGAGGTGGCGGCGGTCGTGCGCTTCGTGATGTCGGAGGAAGCGTCGTACGTGAACGGAGCGGTGATCGCCGTCGACGGAGGACTCACCGCCTAGTCGGAGAGGTCGCCGAGCCCCTAGCATGGGCCGGCGCACCGGAGGGGCCAACGGGAGGAACGATGGACAAGGCAGAGATCGAGGTCAGGGTTCGCAAGGTCTTAGCGGAACAGCTGGCGGTGGACGAGGCGCAGGTCGTGCCGGACGCGCGCTTCGCCGAGGACCTGAACGCCGACTCTCTCGACCTCGTCGAGGCGGTGCTCGCCCTCGAGGAGGAGTGGAACATCGAGATCCCCGAGGAAGAGATGGAGGGCGTGAAGACGGTCGGCCAGGCCGTCGCCCTCGTGAACTCCAAGCTAGGGCTCTCTTAAGAGCACGATGACCGAGCGCGTGGTCGTCACCGGCATCGGGCCCGTCACGCCGGTGGGCACCGGCATCGACGAGTTCTGGGCCGGCCTGACGTCGGGCCGCAACGGCGTCGGACCGATCGAGCGCTTCGATCCCTCGGGTCTGCCGGTGCGCCTCTGTGGCGACGTCCGCGACTTCGACCCCTCGAGGTGGCTGGACACCAAGGAGATCCGGCGCACCGACCGGTTCGTTCACTACGCGATGGCGGCGGCAAAGCTCGCCTGGGAGGACGCCGGGAACCCGGAGGTTCACTCGGAGAGGGCCGGCATCGTCTTCGGGACCGGGATCGGTGGGATCGAGGGACTCCTGCAACAACACTCGGTGATGCTCGAGAAGGGACCCGGGCGCGTATCGCCGTTCATGGTGCCGGCGCTCATGGCCAACGCTGCCGCCGGCCACATCGCGATGCACTTCGGTCTCACGGGCCCCAACTTCTGCACGGTCTCGGCGTGCGCGTCCGGGGCGCACGCTGTCGGTGAGGGGTTCCGGCTGATCCGCGACGGGTACGTCGACCTCGCGCTCGTCGGCGGTTCGGAGGCGGCGACCCTGCCCCTGACGGTCGCCGCGTTCGCCCAGATGACCGCGCTCACCAAGAACCCGGACCCCGAGACCGCGTCTCGTCCCTTCGACGCCGGACGCGATGGGTTCGTGCTCTCCGAGGGCGCGTGCGCCCTGATCCTCGAGAGCGAGACGCGGGCGCGGGCCCGCGGCGCGCGCATCTACGCAGAGGTGGCGGGCTACGGCGCCTCGGACGACGCCTTCCACATCACCGCACCGGATCCGAAGGGGACCGGAGCGGCGATCGCGATCCGGCGCGCGCTCGAGGACGCCGGCGAGGACCCCGGAGCCGTTGACTACGTGAACGCGCACGGGACATCGACGCCGCTCAACGACTCGGGCGAGACGGCCGCGATCAAGGTGGCCCTTGGCGAGGAGGTTGCCCATCACGTCGCGATCTCCTCCACGAAGTCGATGACCGGGCACATGCTCGGCGCCGCCGGCGCCGTCGAGGCGGCGGCCTCGATCATGGCCATCTACACGTCGACGATCCCGCCGACGATCCACTACGAGACCCCTGACCCCGACTGCGATCTCGACTACGTGCCCAACACGAAGCGCGAGGCCGAGGTGAACCTCGCGATCAGCGACTCGTTCGGCTTCGGCGGCCAGAACGCCGTAGTGGCGTTCCGCAAGGCGTAGACCGGGCCGGGTTCCAGATCCTTTACGCGGCGGAGCCCTTTCAGGTATCCTTCAGCCGGGATTCAGCGGAGTTCCCGCACGATGGACCGAGGGGCAGCGTGCGAGTTCTTGTCGTGGAGGACGAGAAGGGCCTGGCCGCCGGGCTGAAGAGAGGCTTGGAGGCCGAGGGGTTCGCCGTCGACAACGCCATGAACGGCATCGAGGGGCTCGCGGTAGCTCGGGAACGGCCTTACGACGCGATAGTGCTCGACATCATGTTGCCAGGCGTCAACGGGTTCCAGATCTGCTCGACCCTCCGGGAGGAAGGGAACTGGACCCCGATCCTGATGTTGACCGCCAGGGACAGCGAGATGGACGAGACGCAGGCGCTGGACAGCGGAGCCGACGACTACCTGACGAAGCCGTTCTCCTACCTCGTCCTGCTTGCACGCCTCCGCGCGCTCCTGCGGCGCGGCGCACGGGAGCGTCCGACGGTGCTGGTGGCGGGCGACCTGAGGCTCGACCCCGCGGCGCGCCGCTGCTGGCGTGGTGAGACGGAGATCGAGCTCACCCGGCGCGAGTTCTCGGTCCTGGAGTTCCTGCTCAGCCGCAAGGGGGACGTCCTGTCGAAGAGGGAGGTCCTCGACCACGTGTGGGACTACGACTTCGAAGGCGATCCCAACATCGTCGAGGTGTACATCCTGCATCTGCGCGACAAGCTGGACCGTCCGTTCCGCCGCGAGGCATTGCAGACCGTTCGGGGTTCCGGCTATCGATTGGACGCTCGTGGCGGCTGAGGGTACACGCTGGTCCCGGCTGCGGGTCGCGCTCCGGTCCGTGCGAGCCCGCGCGACCGCGGGTGCGGTCCTGGTGGTCGGCGTGGCGCTGATCGGCGCGTCGCTGGCTCTGGTCGCGATCACGCAGCAGGCGCTGGAGAGCGATTCGAGGAGCGCAGCGCAGCTGCGCGCGCACGAGGTGGCCTTGCTCCTGGCACGAGGGACCACGCCCGAGTCGCTTCAGATCGCGGATGACGAGGATGTCCTGGTGCAGGTGATCGACAGCGCGGGGCTCGTGGTGGCATCGACCCCGCGGTTACGAGGCGAGCCCCCGCTCGCGCATCTCGGCGGCGGCGAGAGCCGGATCATCCAAGGGATCCCGGACGAGGACGACGATCCGTTCATGGTGGTCGCTGAGGCCGTGCGTCCGGCAGGCGAGCCGTTCATCGTGCTGGTTGGGCGCAGCCTCGATTCGGTCCGGGAGAGCTCGGCGGCTATCACGAACGTGCTGCTCGCCGCCGTCCCCGTGCTGCTGATCATCGTGGGCGTCACGACGTGGGCGGTCGTGGGCCGTGCGCTCGCCCCCGTTGAGTCGATCAGACGAGAGGTTGCCGAGATCTCGGCCGCCGAGCTACACCGGCGAGTACCGCTCCCCTTGGGGGACGACGAGATCGCGCGTCTGGCTCACACGATGAACGCGATGCTCGTCCGGCTAGACGAAGCCCAGACGCGGCAGCGACGCCTGATCTCCGACGCCTCACACGAGCTCCGGAGCCCCATCGCGGCGATACGCCATGAGGCGGAGGTCGCCCTGACTCATCCCGACGAGACGACGGTCGGCGAGGTTGCCGGTGACATCCTCGAGGAGGACCTGCGACTAGAACGCCTCGCCGAGAACCTGCTCCTGCTCGCGCGCGCGGATGAGCACACCCTCGAGCTAACCGCGCGCTCACTGGACCTCGACGATCTCGTGCTGGCGGAAGCTCACCGGCTCAAGCAGGTCACCGAGCTCCGTATCGACACCACCGGCGTCTCCGCCGCGAGGACGCGCGGCGATGGCCAGCAACTGCAACGCGCGCTCCGCAACCTCACCGACAACGCCGCGCGATACGCCACCGCCGTGATCGCGCTCGGCGTTCGCGAAGCCGACGGCAAGGTCGTGCTCGAGGTCGACGACGACGGTCCCGGTGTTCCGGCAGAGATGCGGAGCACCGTGTTCGACAGGTTCACGCGTCTGGACGATGCCCGGGGCCGCGAGTTCGGGGGAGCCGGCCTGGGGCTCGCCATCGTAGCCGACATCGTCGCCGCGCACGGAGGAAGCGTGTCCGTGGGCGACGCGCCGTTGGGTGGGGCCCGGTTCTCGATCGTCCTGCCACGCCTGACTTCGGACGAGCCACCGGGACGACGGCTCAGGCAGCCCGCGAGACCGGCGACGTAGGCCTACCCACCCGCCGAGAAGCTCGTCATCTCGGCCGGTCCGTCCACGATCAGGCCGATGCCCTCGGCGTACACCTTCGTGCCCTGGCTGCCGTCGAGAGGATTCCTGTCGAGCAGGGTCGCCGTATCCGTGAAGGTTCCCGCGGGCACCTGCGTCGATCCGCCGAGCGCGATCACCTTGGCCTGGTCCTCAGCGATCCCCGGTGCGATCTCCTGCTGGAAGGCCTGGCCCACCTCCGGCGAGGGCGGCATGAAGATCCCGGGCTGGTTGCCGTCCTCACCGGCGCGCCACGCGCCGAGATGGGACGCGACCTCCCCGTCGGCGCCGTAGATATCGACCTCCTCACCGAAGTAGCAGACCGTTCCGTCCTCGGCCTGAGCGAAGAAGTTCCTCGAGATCTCGACGACCTGACCGTCCTTGGCCTCGTACTCCTCGATGACGCGGGTCTCCACACCCGCCACGGTCTCGGTCTCGTCCATGACCGTGATCCGAACCATGAGCAGCTGCCCCGCTTCTTGGCCCTTCAACACTGTCTGCTGTCCCACACGCAGTGGGAAGAACGGGTTGTCGATCTCCAGTGAGAAGGCCGTCGAGCCCGGATCGCACACGCTCACGTCCATCAGATCCTCGAAGCTGTCTGGACTGCACGCGGACGCCGCCATGCCTGCCGCGAGGGTCGAGGCCATCACGCAACGCCATCCGCTTCCGACGGGCAAGGGATCCCCTGAACGCTCGGATCGTTCGCGGGAGCGAGGATACCGGACCGCCCCGCGCTGGACGTCTTCCACCGACCGCCGGCGACATGGATCCGGATGACGCGGCGACCGTCGTTGCTCCGCTGGGCGGACCCG
>Ga0209751_10002781_pt1 | contig 17271 bp, 16 predicted proteins | sample RifCSP13_1_FD_184019 | JGI IMG/M metagenome (GOLD analysis project Ga0209751, IMG submission 184019) | Soil microbial communities from Rifle, Colorado - Rifle CSP2_sed 13_1 (SPAdes) (version 2) | ecosystem: Environmental > Terrestrial > Deep subsurface > Rock core/Sediment | place: Rifle... | reverse complement strand
CAGTGGCCGCCGGGCTGGCGGAGACTCAGCAGGCTTATAAGGACTTCATCTCACAACTGCCGGGCAACAACGCCGTTCAATTTCATTCGTTTGACATCACCGCGCTCGAAGCGCAAAGAACGCGCGAGGACGCCGGTTTGGCCAAAGTGACGTACCGCCTGCACTTCAGCGTCATCCGTAGCGGCCAGGCCATCTTCAGCGCCAAAGCCATGCAAGACATCGCCTTACTCAAAACGCCGCGCGGCTGGCGCATCATGGGCGGCGACGCGCCGCAACTGGAGGACGTGACCGGCAACTGGCCCCCGCCATGAAACTGAATGCGCTTGAGTTCGCTCTGATGAACAACCCGGTGCGCGCCGCGTCTCAACGCTGGCTGGAGACGCCGTGGTTGATTGGCCCGCGCCGCTCGCTCGCCGGAAAGCGCGTGCTTGAAGTGGGCTGTGGGCGCGGCGTGGGGATGGAAATCCTGTTTTCGCTTGGCGCGGCGCACGTCACCGGCTTTGATCTTGACCCAAAGATGGCCGCCCTCGCGCAACAGCGCGTCGCCAAATACGGCGACCGCGCCCACGTCTTCGTCGGCGACGCCGAAGCCACCTTCGGCGCGCCTGATGCCAGTTTCGATGCGGTGGCGGATTACGACATCATCCATCACATCCCGAACTGGTCACAAGCACTGAAGGAAATCGCACGTGTCCTAAAGCCGGGCGGGACATTTCATTTCGAGGACATCCTGAGAGGTTTTACCTCGGCCTGGCCCATGCGTGCTCTGTTTGATCACCCACAGGCTACGCAGTTTTATGGGCGCGAGTTCCGCGCCGGGCTGGAGGCTGCCGGGTTACGTGTGCAGAAATGGCAGCAGTGGGGAGAGTGGGGTATCATGGGGCAAGCCGGAAAACAAATGGCCCTGGAGCAAATCAACGCATGAATCAACCCGCGCCATCAAATGAGCCGGAAACCCGCACCGTTTGCGGCGGAAAGATCAGCGACCCTGATCGCTACCCCAGCGCCCTCTATCGCGGCCAGCGCGTCTATTTCTGCACCCGCGCCTGCCTGCGCGCATTTGAGTCTGACCCCGACCGCTTCGTGGCGGGTGAAATCGAACATCCCACCGAAGAGGATTGACGGGCATACTCGCTCGCAAAGATTAGACGGGGATGAGAGAAACCTGTTCTAATCACCTCTAGCCACCCGCCAAACGGCGTATCCCCAAACAGGCTAAACGCCTCTCACACCCTCAACCCCAGTCCGCTTAGAGTCATCCTTGGAGCAACACTTCGCTTCCAAGGAGACTCACATGGAACACAATCACCCCATAACTGATCGTCCCGTGCGTATTCCGCCCGTGATCTGGATTCTGGGCTCTGGCCTGGCTATCGCGCTGGCGGCGATCTTCATCTTCAACGTCCCGTTGAGCACCGTCGGCTATTACGCCCTGTTCGCCTTGTTCCTCGGTGGGCACTTCTTCATGCACGCTGCACATGGCGGCCACGCCGGTCATGGGCAACGTCCCCGCTCGACAACGAATGTGGATGGCCCGGCCAGCGCGGCCCAATCCTCCAAGGACGAGCACGCTGGTCACTCCGGCGGCTGCCACTAAACCTTCTCTCGCAGAAAGGTAAAACGCCATGGATGAGAATTGTCACGTCGAACCGCTGCAAAAAACGGCCACCGCCGAAGAGCAGCAGACGACCACCTCAGCTTTGCTCACCGTGCAGGGCATGGGCTGCCCCAACTGCGCGGCGCGCGTCCGCAACAGCCTGCTGTCACTCAAGGGCGTCGTGGACGCCGAAGTGGATCACACGATTGGAATGGCCGAGGTGGTATTCAATCCCAACCTGACGGCTATCCCCGCCTTGATTGAGGCCGTGGCCCGGGCCGGTGGCGATGGGCGACACGAGTATCGCGCGCGGTCTTTGACTTAAATTGGGACGTTTGGCAATGCCTGAGATGCACGATGTGATTATCGTGGATGCGGGGCCGGTTAGCCAACGCGACTTGAAAAGGAGAATACAAGCATGAGCAAATACGCCAAACCTGGAAAGGCAGATGCCAAAAAGGCGCGCCAGGATTGGCCACTGGTGGTCTACGTCTGGATCATCGGATTGGGCTTCGCCGGTTACATCATCGCCCGGATCGCCCTCGACGGGCAACCTCACCCGCTGCATTGGGCCTCTGGATTGGCGGGCGCCGTCCTCGGCTATTGTGTGGGCTGGATGTGGTATCGCTGGCGCGGAGACATCATTTGAGGAGAATCGCTCAAAGCGGTCGGCTGTTGCGGGCAATCTTCTTTTGAGTCTCCATAACTTCAGGCGGCCAGCCCATCGACGGCAAATCCGGCACGGTGAGCAGGGCAAACGCCTGGTTGTCGTACGCACTCAGGCCATTCGGCAGTCCCCCCGGACGCGATTCGAGAGTATTGTTAGCCCGGTCATTTCATGTAAGATTGGCCAGGGCAGAAATCGGGCCCCTCCTCTTGGCCCGGGAGGCAAGAAATATGAAAACCACCGTCATCAACTTGGAAGGCGTCGAAACGCCGCTCGCGCCCGCCGGGGTGGAGAAGCAGTTGTGCAAGCACCCCGGCATCCATAAAGTCGAAACTAATTTCATGACCGGTACCGCCACGGTCTATCACGACGAGTCGGTGACGCTGGCCGAAATTAAAAAGTGCGTGACCGACTGCGGCTACGGTTGCTCGGGCGAATGCCTGCCGGAGCATGTGGCCAAGCCGAACGATCCGCCGCTGGCAATGGCGCACGGGGGACACACTATGGGCGCGCACGCTGGGCATGCGATGCCGGCTGCCAAACCTGCCGAGCACACAGAACACGCCGGACACGCCATGCCCGCCACTAAACCTGCTGCCGTCAAAGCGGAGGTCCACGCCGGACATGAGTTGGCCGCCTCCGGAGAAATGGAAGCCATGGCCCACGAGACACTTGCACCGCATGCAAGTGCAGGTGTGGGCCATGGCGCAGGCATGAGCATGGAAGGCATGGTGCGCGACATGCGTAACCGCTTCCTCGTCTCGTTCGTCCTTGCCATCCCGGTCTTCCTGTACTCGCCGCTGTTCACGGACTTCTTCAAGATTCAACCCCCTCTGCCATTCGGACTGTCCAACGAAGTGCTCTCGTTCCTGCTCGCGACGCCCGCCGTGCTGTACGGCGGCTGGGTGTTTTACACTGGCGCATGGCGTGGACTGAAGAATGGCGTGTTGAATATGGCCGTACTTGTCACGCTCTCCGTGTTGGCCGGGTACCTCTTCAGCGTGGCAGCCACATTCCTGTTTGAGGGCGAAGTTTTTTACGAAGCGGCGGTGCTGCTGCTGGCTTTCGTGCTCTTCGGCCACTGGATGGAGATGCGCGCCCGCTCCGGGGCGTCGCAGGCCATTCAGGCCCTGATGAACCTCGCGCCGCCGAAGGCGACGGTCATCCGCAACGGGCAACCGGCCGAAGTGCCGACATCGGAAGTCGTTCTGGATGACATCGTCCTCATCCGCCCCGGTGACAAAATCCCAGTGGACGGCGTGCTCGTCGAGGGCGAGTCGAGCGTGGATGAGTCCATGATCACGGGCGAGAGCCTGCCGGTCAAGAAATTGGTCGGCGCCACCGTGGTCGGCGCGACGATCAACCAGACCGGCACGTTCAAGTTCCGCGCGACGAAAGTCGGCGTGGACACGGCGCTGGCGCAGATTGTCAAACTCGTGCAGACGGCCCAGAACTCGAAAGCCCCCTCACAACGATTGGCTGACCGGGCGGCGCAGTGGCTTGTGGCTGCCGCCGTCATCTTCGGGCTGGCGACGTTCGTCGGATGGTATTTCTTCGGCGGGTCGGCAGTCCCGGCGGAGATGGATAAAACGGTGTGGGCGCTGACGTTGGCCATCACGGTCGTCGTCATCGCCTGCCCCGATGCGCTCGGCCTGGCCACGCCGACGGCGGTGATGGTCGGCACTGGCCTCGGCGCACAGAACGGCATCCTGTACAAGAACGCCACCGCGCTCGAACAGGCGGCCAAGTTGCAGGCCATCATCTTCGATAAGACGGGCACGCTCACGGAGGGCAAGCCACAGGTCGTGGAAATCCTGGCGGCGGGCAATCCGCTCACCCAAGACGAATTACTGCGGTTGGTCGCCTCCGCCGAGCAATCCTCCGAACATCCACTGGCGCAGGCCATCGTGGACAAGGCCAAAGCGCAAAATCTGACTTTGGAGTCGGCAACTGGTTTTGAAGCCATTCCCGGTCACGGGATGAAGGCGACGGTGGCGGGCAAGACGCTGTTGGTGGGCAACCGCAAACTCATGCGTGACAACAACATCGCGCTGGATGGACATGGCGAACACGCGGCCTCGCTGGAAGGCGCGGGGCGCACGGTGGTGTACGCCGCTGCTGATGGCAAGTTCGCGGGCCTGATCGCCATCGCCGATGCGGTGCGGCCCAACGCCAAACTCGCCGTGGAGAAGTTGACCGGCATGGGCGTTCAGGTCGCCATGCTCACGGGCGACAACCGCGCCACCGCCGAGCGCATCGCAGGTGAACTGGGCATAAAGACCGTCTTCGCTGAAGTGCTGCCGGGGCAAAAGGCCGACAAGGTGAAGGAATTGCAAGCGCAGAGGGCGACCACGCAGGGTCGGGCGACCACGCAGGGTCGCCCCTACCTGGTGGCGATGGTGGGCGACGGCATCAACGACGCGCCCGCGCTGGCGCAGGCCGACGTGGGCATCGCCATCGGCGCGGGCACCGACGTGGCGATGGAAACCGCCGACGTGGTGCTGATGAAGTCCGATCCGTTCGACGTGATCGGCGTGATTACCCTCAGTCGGGCGACGCTGCGCAAGATGCACCAGAACCTGTGGTGGGCGGCGGGCTACAACACCATCGCCTTCCCGATCGCCGCTGGGCTGTTCTACCCAGCCTTTGGGTTTGTCCTGCGCCCAGAAATCGCGGCGATTTCGATGTCCGGCTCGTCGCTGCTTGTGGCCATCAACGCGCTGCTGCTCAAACGCACGCGGCTGGAGGGAATCAAAACGAAGACACAGTGATCTTCATGCAATCTTCATATGTTACGCATCCACTCTTCATGCCTCTCGGCTACACTGTCTGGGAGTTAAACCGAGAGGAGTGAAATCATGGCCCACAAAAACAAACTCATCGCGGTCGGATTACTTGCCATCCTTGCCGCCTTACTGCTCAGTGCGTGCGGTGTTGTGCAGCGTCCGGCAATTTCTCAACCGACTGCCGCGCCGGGGTATGGCTCCGGGCCGGGCGTCCCTGGCGGGATGATGGGCGGCGGGGGAATGATGGGTGGCGGACATATGGGCGGGGGTATGATGGGCAACGGCGGCATGATGGGCGGGTATGGCTACGGTCAATCCGGCCCGACCGCCGAACCGACTCCCATTGGCGCAACGCCCGCGCCGGTGGATGAGGAGATTCAAATCACCGCCCTCAACCTACGCTTCACCCCGGCGGAGATCACCATCAAGCCTGGCGAGACCGTGCGCTTCGTGGTGACCAACAGCGACCCGTATCTGCACAACTTCGTCAGCCAGGAGGCGGGCATCCCCTTCCTGAACCTGCCCGGCAACACCACGCAAACGCTGGCGTGGACAGCACCGCCCGCCGAGGGCACTTACACGGCGCTCTGCACGCTCCATCTGGGAATGAGCCTGACGATCACCGTCAAAGATTAACCGATCCAGACAGCCATTCAACACAATCGGACCACCCGACAACCTGCTCGCGAGCAGGTTGTCGCGTTTTCAGGCCATCTACTTCGCCCCACCGGGAACCCCCGCGCCCTGAGCGGTGTATGTAGAATAGGCAGACTCTATGAAGTCGCCCTACACGGAGGAGGATCGGTGATGAAGCGAGCGACTATCTTACTATGTCTACTCTTCGTGCTCACGGCCTGCACCGCGCCAGGGCAGGCGACGCAGGACCCTCGCGCGTCACCTGGCACACCCACAACACCTCCGGCGCAATCCACGGCCGCTTCCGCATTTGAATCAAGCGTGCTCCTGGCCCGGCGGGGCGAGGACGAACGTCGTTACGAGATCCGCTTGGTTGATCCGGCCACGGGCCGGGACGTTCCCGGCTACACGCCAATCATCGTAGGCAAGAACACTCAGTTTGTCGCGCCGCACATCCTCTCGGCGGATGGCAAGATACTGGCGGCGATTGAGTCTCAGGGGCAAAGCTGTGAACCTTCCGCGGGAGGAACTGCCTGCAGGGCGAGCGCCGATGTGTTGCACTTGGTGGACCTGCAGACTTGGCGCGAGGCGACCGCGACCCTCTCCTCGGGCAGGGGCTGGATTGAGTTGTTCACTTTTAATCCTGACACGACACGTCTGGCGCTGGCCTACAACGAACCGAAGTCCAGCATCGTGATGCTTTTCGACGCCGTCACCGGCCAGCTTCTGGGCGAGCGCAGCCTCGACTTTCGGCCCTCGCTGATGGGGCACAGCCCGGACGGAACGGCGCTGGTGGTCTATGGTCAGCCCCTCGGCGCAGACCCGGGCATATCGCAACCCGACCCGCCGCGTGTGCTTTTGCTTGATGCTGTGACTCTGGAAGTCATGTGGGATCAACCGCTCCCGAGCATCCTCAGCGGCGAGTGGTGCCTGGAAAACTGCGAGGCCTCCCACGAGGAACAATCATTTGCCTATTGGAGGCCAGCGGTCGTCCTCTCTCCCGATGGGCGCAAGCTCTATATCGTGCACGCCGACGAGGAGAAATTGACTACCGTGGACTTACAAGATCGCGCGGTGCAGAGTATTGAATTTCGGGAAGCGCAGTCGTGGCTGGAGAGTCTCCTGGCCCTGACTGCTGGCGTGGCGGAGGCGAAGGGCGGCCTCAACGGAACCACCAAAGAGGCGGCCTTATCTCCCGACGGAACGCGGCTCTACGTGCTCGCGCGCACGTATACGAATGGCCCTTGGGGCGTCTCGCTCGGGCTACAGGTCGTGGATGTGGAAAGCGGCCGCAAAATTGCCCAACAGGACAGCGAGGGGATTGCCATCAAAATGACACCCGACGGAGCGTACCTTCTCCTGCTCAACCACACTCCGGATAACCGTTGGTGGACGGACGTGCTCGACGCTGAAAGCCTGCAGCCTGTAGCGCAGCTTGAAGATAGGGACGTGATGGTTACCCGGCGAATGAACGGTCAACCCCTGTTTGTGGCCCAAACGATCCCCGAACGAGCGACACGACTGGCCGTGCTCGATCCGCGATCTTTCGACATCGTCCACTCCTGGGCGTTCAACGGCTATGCGTCGTGGATAACTAATCCTTAAAAAAAGGGGGGCGAGGCTCGCCACAGATAAAGGCGAAAGGAAGTCTGTGCGCCAGCACCAAAACGGTAGCGTGAACGGCCAATGGTAAATCGTGCCGACACCCGCCTTTTGCTGACTCGCGATTTCCATCCACGTAAAATGAGTGTGAAGGCACGCCTATCTCTTCGTCGCCACAGCGATGTAGAGGCATCCCGCCCAGTATTTGCGGACTGCCACGCGGGCGAACACGCGCTGCAGTTTGTCAACGGTATGGTGGCCTAAATCAACCGCGCAGATGTGTGGCATCCCGTGCAACCGGCGCGGCAGGGTGCTACTGATCATCTTGACGTCGAGGACGACGAAGCGCCCGCCGGGCACAAGCACGCGCTCCGCTTCCGCAATTGCGCGCACGTAGTCCGGGATGATGTTCATGGCGAAAGCACAAATCGCCTTGTCGAACGACGCATCGGGGAAGGGCAACCGCGCCGCGTCTGCCTCGCGTACCTCGCCATTCTTCCATTCGTGCCGTGCGATTCGCTGGCGGGCGATGTCGAGCATAGCCGGCGTCACATCTATGCCTATGAGGTAGCCCTCCTGGCCGACGAGCTCGCGTAGATGCGGAATATTCAATCCCGTGCCGCACGCGATGTCGAGCACACGGTCGCCGCGCTGAACGCCGAGTGCCAGCCGGGCCGCGCGACGACCAGGCAATGTCCAGGCGTGTGTCGCATCGTAAATCGGCGCCCAATCAGTAAACGTCTTGCGAACGGTGTCGAGAGTCATGACGACGCTCCTTTTGCTAACGTCTTTTGGATATTGGCCCATGCACGCCGGATACCCAGGCGCACCAGCCATCTGGGAATCAGCCAGTTCGATATACCCGGCGCGATAGCGCAAGGTGAATGTCTCCTGTGTCCCGCCATTCTCAGGTGTGAGCCCTGCCAACACTGCATCAACCAACCCGTCACGAGCACCGCTCAGTCGCACGGTCAGGCGATCATCGGCCTCTTGCACAATCTGCCAGCCGCTCACCGGCAGAATGTCCATGACACGATTGAACATCAAGGGTCGAACAGCCACCCGACCACCAGACCTGGCGGGCAAGTGCAGAGCGTCTTCCACGCGCCCTTGAATACTTTCCAGCATAGCGAAGGGCAGTCCGTTCGGGCACCCCCCATTGCGGGGGGCAGGTGCCTCTGCCGCAAGCCGCACACTGTCATTCAATTCGTATCCACGAGCGAACGAAGCCACGATGGTCAACCATTCCGGCTCACTGAACAGGAAAAAGCCAGGTTGGCCGCTGCTGCCGGAGGTGGCCGTCACCCAGTAGCGGTCGAGCAAACGTCTGCCCTCCACGCGCGCCGCGGCAAACTCGCGCACTGCCTCCAGGCGAATGGAACGGTCAGTCACTACCTCATCGAAGTGCTCCATGAGGATCGCTTTGGTGAGTACAGGCAATTCGTGCAATGGGCGGTCGAACAGTCCTCTGTGGAATCGTTGATAGAAGGGCGAATGGGCGTCAGCGTATTCGCGCAGGCGGCGCAACGCCTCAGCCTGATACGCCTCCAACTGTGGTCGTGTCCAGCGTTCGTGCTTCGCAATTGCTCCAGCGTGTGCAGTAGCCTCAACATGATCGAGATGTTCATTTTGCCTCCTTCTCTTTGAACTGCCCATCCTCCAGCCACAGCACCCGGTCGGCGATGTCCTTGATGCGCTGGTCGTGCGACACGATCACCACGCTGCGATTCTGTTCCCTGGCAATACGCCGCAACAGCTGCATGATCTCATGGCCAATCTTAGAGTCCAGGTTGGCCGTCGGCTCGTCGGCCAGGATGAGCGCCGGATCGTTCACCAGCGCCCGGGCGATCGCCACGCGCTGCTTCTCGCCGCCGGAGAGTTTCTCCGGCAGGAAGTTGAGCCGCCCGCCCAACCCGAGTTCGGTGAGCAATTCCGCCGCGCGTCTTCTCGCCAGCCCGTTCCTCATCCCGGCCAACTGCCCAACCAGCGCGACGTTCTCCAACGCGGTCAACGCCGACAGCAAGTTGAAATCTTGGAAGATAAACCCGAACTGCCGCAGGCGAATGTCTGGCAAGCGGTTCTCGGCCAGCGCGCTGATGACCTGGCCGTCCAGTTGGATCGTGCCCTCGGTCGGCTTGAGCAGGGCGCCGAGCATGGAGAGCAGTGTCGTCTTCCCCGAACCGGACGGCCCCATGATCAACACGATCTCGCCCGGCGCGACGGCGAGCGACACTTCCCGCACCGCCGTCACCTCGGTCGCCCCGGAGCCGTAGCGCTTGGTCACCCGGTCAACCATCAGCGTCGCAGCCTGCGAATCAGAGAGTGGAGACTGGGGATTGTTCATGGCCTCACTGTTCATTGTTCATCTCCTGAACACCATCGCCGGATCCAGCCCCGCGATTTGCCTGACCGGCAGAACCGCCGACAGCCCGGCGATGACGAGCGATACACCACCGACTTTGAGCAGCGACTCGCCGCTGACCTTCAGCGCCAGGTTCAGGCCCAGGCGCGGCACGGCCGCCGACAACAGCAGGGTGAAGGCCAATCCCAATCCAAAGCCCAACAGAACGCTGATGAGCGCCTGCGCCAACACCGCGCGATACAGATGTCCGTTGCGCGCGCCCAACGCTTTCAGCACGCCGTATTCCGCCCGGCGGGCGAGCGTGGCTGTGTACACCGTGAGCGCCATCACTGCCAGCCCGATGAGAAAGCCAACCAGATTCATGATCGTGATGACGTCGGTGCTCATGTCGTTGATCACTTTGCGCTCCTGTGCGGCGAACTCCTGTCGTGTTTGGGCCGTGACTTTGTTCAGCCACGCTTCGATGCGCGCCGCAACGGCCTCCGGTGATTCGCCCGGCTTGACCTTGACCAGCAGGAAACTCACCGTCCGGCTGTCGCCCCGCACTTCCGCGAAATCTTGCTTGGAAATGAAGGCGACCGAGTTGACGAGCGTGGCCGTGCCTTCAGACAACCCGACCACCGTGAATTCCTCACCGAGAATCTTGACCTCGTCACCCAGTCCCACGCCCGACTTCTCAGCGATGCCATGATCAATGACGGCCTCGCCGACCGAGGGGGCCGATTTGCCCGCGACCACCCGCCACGGCCCCCCGACGACCGGGCGCGGCGGCAGTCCGATGACATAGGCCAGGTTGCGCGCCTCGCCGAGGTCCACCACGTTTGTCAGGTAGAGGATCGGCGTCACCGAGGCGACCCCAGGCACGGCCTTGACCTGGCTGGCGACCGACGCCGCGAGCGACGAGGAAGCCATGTGCATGTTGCGCACGCCGTCCTGGGCCACGAAAATATCCGCGCCGGAGTAATCAATGTACGCCGTCACCTGCCGCTCCACCCCGGCCATGACGGCATCCAGGGAGAGGATGAGCATCAACGCCAGCGCGGCGCCGCCCACCGAGATCGCCAGCCGGGTCTTGTTCTGAAAGAGATTGCGATAGGCGAGTCGCAACATGGGCAGTTACTTCCGAAAGACTTCTGCCGGCGCCAGCCCGGCGATAATGCGGGCCGGGAAGAGCGCCGCCAACAGCGCCATTGCCAGCCCGACGATCAGGGCGCGGGTGATCATCGCCGGCTCGATCACGATCAGGAACTGCGGCCGCAGTTTCATGATCAGTTCGGCAGATCCGAGCGCCAGCCCCACGCCGAGAGCCGAACCCGCGCCGGAAGCGATGACGGCCTGAGTCGCCACCACTTGATAGAGCATCGCATTCCTCGCGCCGATGGCTCTGAGCACTCCGTACTCGCGCTGGCGCTCGACGGTCGCCGTGTAGATCACCAGTCCGACGATGAGGGTACCCACCAGAAACGCAATCCCGACCATCAACTGCAAGGGCGCGCTCAAGAGGCGGGCAAAGAGTTTCAGGTCGTTGGCGATCATCTCACGCTTGAACAACACCTCGACGTTGGAAAGATGGCTCAGCCGCTCGCGCAGTTGCGCGGCGGTCAGCCTGTCCGACGGGGTGACGAGTAGGAAACTCGTCGCGCCCGGCGCGCGCATCAGGTTTTCGGCAGCAGTCTTGCGGATGAAGATGAAACTCGTCATCCACGAGGTCGTCCCTTCCGACAGGCCGACGATAGTGAAGTCCCGATCCATGATTTCTACTTTGTCACCCAGAGTCAGGCCGTGCCGCTCGGCCAGCACGCGGTCGAAGGCGACTTCGGTATCCCGGCGGGGTTCGCGTCCGGCGGCCAGTTGCCACGGCCCGCCGCCGCGCGCCCGCTCATAGCCCACGAGATACACCGGCTGTTTCTTCCCGTGCAGATCGAGGATGGCAAACTGCGAGAGGAGGGGCACGACGCGGGATGCGCCTTTGGCCTTGACATCGCCCAGCGTGCCGGGCGGGAGCAGAGAGGTGGCGCCGAGCAGATTGGTCACGCCGTCTTGTGCGACCACCAGCGTGCCGGGGGCGTGTTCGAGATAGGCCGAGATTTGGGCGTACATCCCGCTGAGAAGGCCATTCAACAACAGGATGAGCATGACCGCCAGCGCCACCCCACCGACGCTCAAAGCCAGACGAGTCTTGTCTTTGAAGAGATTCCGACGGGCGAGTGGCATGTCTGATCACAACTCCCAGTAATCCACGAGCTCGACATCCGCCCGACGCCGCAGGCGAGCAGCGAGCCAATGCTTGCGCTGGCACTGCACCGCCACCAGCACGCGGCGACCCCTATCCCGCCGCACGGCCTGCACGATGTTCTCAGCCAGGGTCTCGTTCTGCGCCTCCCACGCCGCGCGGTCTTCCGCCGTCCACATCATCTCGGTCAGCGCGCAGAGCGTGTGGCAGAACGCGCCGAATATTGCCCCGTTGACCGCTTCCGGCCTGTCGGCTTCGCGCTGACCCCATCGCAGGGCGCGGTTGAACGCGCGCGCCACATCCCGCCGCCAGCCGGTTGCGGGCGTGAAGTCGGCGTAGTGTGTCGGGGTCGGCAACACCGGCACGAGGACGATGTCCGTGGCCGCGACCACCGGGGCCAGGGCCTCGCGCACTTCGACCGCTGCAGCAGAGAGGTCGCCGCCCTCCCACGCCTCGCGGGTAATTTCGGCGCAGAGCAGGTCGGGCGCCAGGTCGGCCACGAGGGCGCGCAGACAGTTGAGATCGTAGGCAATCGGCTGGCGGTGCAGGTCAGACAGCGTGCCGAGAACCGCCAATCGGGTGCGAGAGGCTGTGTTCATCAATTGCAGGGTAGCACGCAGGCGACGGTGAAGAGAAGCGCCGTGTGGCGCGTTGAGGGCAGGTAAAACTACCTGACTTTCGAGGCGAGGCCGTGTTGGATGGCAATCAGCGCGGCTTCGGTGCGGGAGTGCACGCCGAGGCGGGTGTACAGGTTGGCAAGATGGCCTTCCACCGTGCGCACGCTGAGGTATAGCCGGGAGGCGATGACTTTGTTGCTCAGGCCTTCGGCCAGCAGCGCGAATATCTGCCGCTCGCGGTCGGTGAGCGTAGGCAGGTCAATTTCATGGGAGGCGGCTTCGGCCTCACCGCGCTCAAGCAATGCTAACGCCAGGGACGGACTGAGATACTGGTCGCCGCGAGCGACCTGCCGGATCGCGACGCCCAGCGCCTCTGGCAGCTCGTCTTTGGAGAACAACCCGGCGACGCCCGGCGAGAGAGTCGGAGACTCCATATCGCCGACGAGGAGCAGCACCTTCGTCTCAGATACGAGGCGCGGCAGGTTTACGTGCTCTCCCTGCCCAGGATCCCAGACCAGCACTCGCGGCGGTGGGTCAGACGCCAGCGGGATCACCTGCAAGCCCGGCAGCTCCGTAATCAACGCTGCCAGCGCCATCTGGTCAAGCGGATAATAAGCGCCGACGGAGACCGTGAGAAGTGTTTGATTCATTGCTGATCTCGAACCCAACACCCTTATTCTATGTGAGGCAGCCTCTCCATGTCATGCGCCATCTGCCCGGTATCGTCACCCGCTAAATGGCCTGTGCCCAAACGCCCAAAGTCATTCGCCGGGCATGACAATCTACACTATTCAGACAATATCACTCCGTATAGAGTCAAACTGGTTGTCTGTCACCGTGTGTCTGCCGTTGCGCTTCGCCTCGGCGACCGGGTGAGGCATCTCGCATTCCGGGAGGTGGCCCATGCCCCTGACTAAACTCTCTGACCACATTCGCCTGCTCCGGTGGGCACTTCCCCTCGCCCTCGGCCTTTTGTCGGTGCTGTACCAGCTTGGGCCGGCGCGTTGGGTGCATGACGCCTTCTCGCACTCCCTCCATTACGGTATCGAGATTCTGTTTTATGCCCTCGTCGGCCCAGCAGCTGCGTTTTGGGCCGTTGGGCAAGTCAGCCGCTGGCTGGAGGAGAAAGAGCAGGTCGAGCATCTGGCGCGGACCAGTGAACAGCGCCTGGCATCCATCACGGCAGCCTCGGCAGATGCCATTCTTGGCCTCGACTCGGACGGGCGCATCGAATCCTGGAATCACGGCGCCGAACTCATCTTTGGCTACCGGGCCAATGAGATTCAGGGCCGTCCGCTCACCGACCTGCTCGCCGGAGGCGAGGCGGCGGGAGTGGAATACCGCTGGCTGGTCGAGCGCGTTCAGCAGGATGGATTCGTCCGTGGGCACGAGACCGCCTGCCGGGACGCCCAGGGCCACGTGGTCACCGCCGAACTGACGGCCACGCGCCTCAATCGCGAGGCCGGGCCGCGCCTCGGCATGTCCGTCATCCTGCGCGACGTCACCGAGCGTCAGCGCCGCGAACAGGAGATCCGCCGCCTCAACGCCAGCCTCAACGAGCAGGTGGCCGAGCGCACTCACGCGCTGGCCGAGAAAGTAGAGCAACTAGCCCGCGCGAATGCCGAACTGCAGAAACTCGACCGGATGCGGTCGGAGTTCGTGTCGCTCGTCTCGCATCAACTGCGCGCGCCGCTCACCAACATGCACGGCGCGGTCGAGCATATCGAAGCCACTTGCAACCAAAAGAACGCAACTTGTATTCGGATGCTGGGCATTCTGAATCAACAGGAGGATCGGCTCGACCGTCTCGTGCGGGATGTGCTGAACGCGGCCCGCATCGAGGCCGGCGAGTTGGTGCTCCACCCGGAGCCGATTTCGGTGATACCGGTTGTGCAACAAGCCGTGGAGCAGATCTGCGCTCGTACGGCTAACCGTCCTTTTCGCCTGCCGATTAAGCCTGGGCTACCACTGGTCTTCGCCGACCGGGATCGTGTGGCGGAAGTATTGGCGAACCTGCTCGACAACGCCGACAAATATTCGCCACCGGGGAGAGAGGTCGTTATCGAGGCCCAGGCCAACGAAGTCGCAGTCACTCTATCTGTGCGCGATTTCGGCCTCGGCCTGCCACTGGACGACCTTGAGCGCATCTTTGACAAATACTACCGGGCCGACAGCAGCGACTCACAGGCTGCCTACGGCTATGGCCTCGGCCTGTATGTCTGCCGCCGATTGGTGGAAGCGCACGGCGGGCGCATCTGGGCCGAGAATGCGCCGAGCGGCGGCGCGGTCTTCTCGTTCACGCTGCCGGTGGCGAGGTAAGGTGAGAGGGTATCTCGCCTCACAATGCAATGATGGCCGGGCAGACTCTTCTTCTGGTTGACGACGACGCGACCCTGCTCGAATTGCTCTCCGACCACTTGCGGGCGGCGGGGTATCAGCCGACGACCGCAGCGGACGGCCCGACCGGTTTGCGTCTCACCGCCGAAGCCGCGCCCGACCTCGTGGTGCTGGACGTGATGATGCCCGGCATGGATGGCTGGGCCGTGTGCAAGCGATTGCGCGAGAAATCGCGCGTCCCCATCATCATGCTCACCGCGAAAGGCGAGGAGATTGACAAACTGCGCGGCTTCCGCCTCGGCGTGGACGACTACGTCACCAAGCCTTTCTCGTTCACCGAATTGACCGCACGAATTGGCGCAGTGCTGGCCCGCGCTGCGCCTGGCCCGGCCCCGACTCACAACCTCACCAGCGGCGACCTGGCTATTGACTTCGACAGCCGGCGCGTGACCGTCGCCGGGCATCCGGTCGAACTCACGCCCATCGAATACCGCCTGCTCGAAACGCTCGCCCGCCACCCCAACCGCACCGTGCCAGCCGAGGCTCTCCTCGCCGAAGTGTGGGGGCCAGCGTACGCGGGCGAGGTCGAGCATGTCAAGCACTACATCTGGACGCTGCGCAAGAAAATCGAGGCCGATCCCGGCGACCCAAAGCACCTAGTCACCGAGCGCGGGTTCGGGTATCGGTTTGAGTGACGACCTCACCCCCACCCCCCTCCCTCTCCTGAGCCTATGGCTCAGGAGAGGGAGGGGTAGCGCATAACGCTGGGGAGAGGGGGGAGGTTCTACCCAACTTACACCTCCCGTACACCCAATCTACACGTTCCGTTGCTACACTCGCGGTGGGAGGCCCCATGTCCGAGTCCGAGGCCAGCTACCGCCCCCTGACGGGGATCTACGACGTTTCCATCCCTGATCTCACCTTCTACCAGCAAACTGTCGCCTGCCAGTTTGCCTGCCCCGTGCGCACCGACGGGCGCGCCTATGTCACGGCCATTGCCCGTGGCGAATACGAGCGAGCGTACCTCATCGCCCGTGAGACCAACCCCTTCGCCTCCACCTGCGGTTGGGTGTGCGGTGCGCCGTGCGAGGCCGCCTGCCGGCGCGGGAAGATTGACGCGCCCATCGCTATCCGGGCCCTCAAGCGTTTCGTCAACGACCGGTATGGCGTATACCTCGGCGAAAGCGGCGCATCCCGGCACGCCCCGGCCTGGCCCGCTTACGTCGGGCCGACGAATGCCTTCGACCTTGGCAATACCACCTTTCCCACGAGCCGCACCGGGTTGAACGCCGCCCGCCAGCGGGGCGATAGAACTGGCAAGCGCGTCGCCATCGTCGGCGCGGGGCCAGCCGGACTCTCGTGCGCACACGACTTGGCCCTCCTCGGGCACGAGGTCATCCTGTTCGACTCGGCCCCGGCCGCGGGGGGCATGTTGCGCCTCGGCGTCCCCGAATATCGCCTCCCGCGTGAGTTGATTGACCTCGAAATTCAATCCATCCTCGCCCTCGGCCCGACGCTCAAACTCAATCAGGCCATTGGCCGCGATTTCACCCTCGCGGATTTGCGCCGTGACCCTTCGACAGGCTCAGGGGGGCCCTTCGACGCCGTCTTCATCGCCATCGGCACATACCGCAGCCGCAATCTCAATGTGGAAGGCGAACAGTTCGACGGTGTGCTGCGCGCGGTGGATTTCCTCATCAACGTCAATCTGGGCGGCTACAACCTCGACCTCGGCAAGCGCGTGCTCGTGATCGGCGGCGGCAACGTGGCCATGGACGTGGCCCGCACCGCCGCGCGCCTCGGCCATCCGGCGCAGTCCGGCGGCGACCTCGAAGTGGCGCTGGACGTGGCCCGCGCCGCCCGCCGCCTCGGCGCGACGCAGGAGGTGCGTTGCCTGGTCGTCGAAGACCGGCACGAGATGCTCGCCGACCCGCTCGAGATCGCCGAGGCTGAAGAAGAGGGCATCGTCATCCACAACCACGTCGCGCCCAAACGCATCGTCGGCGCCCATGGGCACGCGACCGGCGTCGAAACGTTGAACGTCGCGCGCGCGTTCGACGAGCGCGGGCGCTTCAATCCACAACTGATCCCGGACACCGAAAAAATCTGGGAGTGCGACAGCGTGATTGTCTCCATTGGACAGGCCGGGGAACTCACGTGGGTTAAGCCCGAAGACGGGCTGGAGGTCACACCACGTGGCACGTTAGCGGTGGATAAGGAAACGCTGATGACGACCGCGCCGGGCGTGTTCGCCGGGGGCGACATCGCCTTTGGCCCACGCCTCATCATCAACGCCGTCGCCGACGGCCAACGCGCGGCGCGCGGCATCCACGCCTACCTGCAAAACGTCCAGCCGCGCCTCGTTCGCAAGGGCTTCTTCACGCCTCTCTCCAAACGTGAGTACCCGAACGTCGGCCCGCTGCGCGACTATCTG
>Ga0209751_10002780_pt1 | contig 17271 bp, 7 predicted proteins | sample RifCSP13_1_FD_184019 | JGI IMG/M metagenome (GOLD analysis project Ga0209751, IMG submission 184019) | Soil microbial communities from Rifle, Colorado - Rifle CSP2_sed 13_1 (SPAdes) (version 2) | ecosystem: Environmental > Terrestrial > Deep subsurface > Rock core/Sediment | place: Rifle... | reverse complement strand
CTCATTGCGCTTGTCGTCCGGACATGAACTCAGGTCGATCAGCGGAAAGTCTACGGATCGGTTTCGACCTACCGACTGAACGGCAGTCCCGCCGTCCACTAAAGTAAATGTCGTGCGAAGAACCTCATGCCGGCACACGATGGCATCGAGGGCCTTTTGCAGCGCCTCTACATTCAATGCGCCGCTCAGCCGCACTGCTTTAGGCTGATTGTACGCCGAACTGTCAGGCTCAAGCTGATCCAAAAACCACAGGCGCTGCTGGGCAAAGGAAAGCGGCACCGGATCAGCCGTATGCGCACGCGGTATGCCCGGCTCAGCAAGGCCGCCGCGGCCTCTCTCCGTCAGAGCCCGCTCGAAAAGATTTCGTTTTGCCGGCGAAAGTTTCGCGATTCGGTTGGTAAAGTTATCCATAGGTGTGCGGGAAAAATTGCTTCTTCGTGGCAGTCAGCCGGCTACTTGACACGGGAAGTTGCTTGGGGCAGAGAACGTTCCGCCTCTTCATCCGACAAGGACTCAACTCCGGATAAGATGCGATCAAGTTCTTGCTCGCCGAGTTTTTTTGTCTGGTGCTGTAGTATAACGGCGGCCATCTCGCCGACTGTGGGCGCTTGAAACAAGGATTGAAGAGGCAGCTCCAACTGATATGCGTTGATGACGTGGGATACAACTCGCGTGGCTGCTAAAGAGTGTCCTCCTAACTCGAAAAAATCGTCGTGAACGCCGACGCGATCCAGCGACAAAACTTCCGCCCAGATTCTTGCCACTTCTTTTTCCATGGGCGTTCGCGCCGGAGAATAGGGTGTGTCTAGCTCCGGCCGATCGCTGCCGGGGTCAGGGAGAGCTCTCCGGTTTACCTTGCCGTTGGGAGTCAGAGGCAGCGCGTCAAGCATGACAAACCTTGACGGCACCATATGAGACGGCAGCTTCTGTTCTACAAACTTGCGAGCGTCGCTCACGTTCAGGAGCGCGTTTCCAGCAGAAACAATGTAGGCTACCAAACGTTTATCGCCCGGCTTATCCTCCCGGGCTATAACGACAGCCTCACGAATCGCACCCATGCTGCGCAACGCCCCTTCGACCTCGGCGACCTCGACCCGGAGGCTTCTAATTTTTACCTGAAAGTCTTTTCGTCCAAGGTGCTCCAGACAGCCATCAGGCGACATTCGTCCCAAGTCCCCCGTTAGACAGATCCGCCGGTCTCCCCCGTCAGGGTCGGGCAGAAATTTAGCCTCTGTGAGGTCAGGTCTCCCCCAATAGCCCGTCGAAAGATAGCGACTCTTGACGGCTATTTCTCCCACTTGGTTGATGCCGACCTCTTGGCCGTTATCATCGAGCAGCAGCACTTCTTTGTCGGAGATTTCGTAGCCAACCGGTACTATCTCTCCCAAGATCTTTGTTTCCCTGCCGATCACGTACATTCTGAACGGTCCGACTTCAACTGCAGCGCAAGTGTTGACTAGGAGACAGTCTGAGGAAAAATGCTTCTTAAACAGCTCAACATCGGTTCTGTACGCGGGGTCACCCGTTAGATTGATCACGCGAAGTTTAGGAAACTCTTCCTTGCCAGTAAGGGTGCCCACAAAGTGACGAAAGACCCTTGGGCCGGAGCGGTAAACGGTGATTTCCTCCTGGATTAGCCAGTCAGCGAGGTGCGCGAGTCCCTCTTCTTTGACGTACCAGGGAAATGAACCTGCGCCGCTCAGTAAGGTGGCAAAGGGGGTCCTTCTCTCTGCCGAACCGGCAGTGGTAACGCGATCACCTGGACCAAGTTCGAAATGCTTGTGATGCGTGTTGCTATGACTATGAAGCACCCTTCGATGGGTAGTCATAACACCCTTTGGCTCGCCTGTGGAACCAGAAGTATATATGACCGCTGCAAGGGCGTCTGGTGATATAGGCAGGCCGAGGTTTTCACTGGAGAGGCTGGAATCAAGCCCGTCAATGTTGAGCAAACGGCAGTCCCTCTGGGCCAGTTCCGTAGCCAGGGAGAAACCCTTGTTGTCAGTCACGATGAGGGCCGGCTCCGTCTGGTTAATAATATAGCTATTCCGCGGGCGCGGATGCGAAGGGGATAGCGGTACATAAAAACTCTTTGCCTTCAGCACCCCCAGGGTCGCGGCCATCGTAGAGGCCTCCCGATCGAGCAGCAGCGCGATGGGTTTTCCCCGACCCTCACACGCTCCCAGAATGGCTCGTGCCACACGATTGGCAGCCCGATTCAACGCATCCCAAGTAAGCGCATCTTTCGTGGTCTTAAAAGCAAGCCGGTCAGGATGCTTGCGTACGTGTTCCTCAAAACGGTCTGGAATCGATCGCTCGAATTCTTCCTTGGCGACGCGCGTCGTATTGTCTTTTCTCTCTTCCATGGCCTTTTCCATTCGATTGAGCCCGACTTCACCCGCAGCCGCTAGGTCGGGCTTTGCGACCGGTCGAAAATTCCTTGGCCGACTTTCTCTTCAGCGAAGGTTGCGTAGTGTCCATCGAGGTAACGATCGTGATATCTATCCCAGCCTGTTTTCTACGACTTCTGACCGGCGGCTTCCATTTTCTTCCTCAGGCTGAGCGGGCGCATGTCAGTCCACACCTCTTTGATGTACGCCAGGCATTCGGCTTTGGTCCCGCTCTTGCCCGCGTCCTTCCAGCCGAGCGCATTTTCTTTATCGGCCGGCCAGATCGAGTACTGCTCCTCATGATTCGCGACGACCTTATAGATGGTGGTGTCTTCTTTCTCGTCCAGAACGGGTTTTCCTGTTGCGCGCTTTAATCCAAATGGGTTTGATCAGGACGCCTTAGCTCAGACTGATCCAGAATGGCATGTGCCACTCGATTGGCCGCTTGATTCAACTCCGCATAGGTTAAGGCGTCGGCTTTCGTTTTGACGGTGATCCGGTCAGGATGCTTGGCGACGATCTGCTCGAAACGCTCCGCGATCGATTGCTCGACCTCTTCCTTCTTGAACTCGACGAAGACGCCGCTGGGATGCACGCACTTCGCCCGAATCGCCTCTTGCGAAGGGTTATTCGTGATTGATCTCATAATGGGAGGAAGAACAATTTGCAGCGTTCCGTTCTAGGTGTCTTCGTTGGAAAGAAGTTGCTACGCCTCTTCGTCGGAGAGCGATTCGATATCGGCTAAGATACGGTCTATTTCTTCAGCCCTTGCTGTTCCGCCTCGACTCTGGGTAATCGCAAAGGCCAGCTCCGCAATAGTGGGTTTCTCAAAGAGGCTGCGCAGGGGCAGCTCGACTTGGAAGGCGGCGCGGATGCGAGATACAACCTGAGTGGCTAGAAGAGAATGGCCGCCCAGTTCGAAGAAGTTGTCGTGGATGCCGACCTTTTCCAGTTTCAGCACTTCAGTCCAAATCCCCGCCAGAACCTTCTCAACAGAAGTTCGAGGGGCAACAAAGGCTTCCTCTAGCTCGGGTCTGCCGCCGTCCGGTGGCGGAAGGGCGCTGCGATCTACCTTGCCGTTGGAGTTTAGCGGCAGTGCGTCAAGCGCTACAAAGGCCGAGGGGATCATATAATCGGGCAGCTTCGATTTGAGAAAATTCAGTAGATCATTAGGTGTGAGTGCCTGATCTTTGTTTGGGATTATATAGGCGACCAGCCGATTGTTCCCGGGTACATCCTCACGCACGACAGCAATCGCCTGCTGGATAGCCGGATATTGAGTGAGTACGGCCTCGATCTCTCCTAGCTCAACTCTGAAGCCGCGGATCTTGACCTGGTGGTCGATACGGCCCAGGAACTCGATGTTGCCGTCCGGCAGATAACGCGCCAGGTCTCCGGTTTTATAGAGGCGCGACCCCGGCGCGGAACTGAAGGGATTGGGAAGGAATTTCTCGGCAGTCACGTCGGTGCAATTGAGGTATCCCCGCGCCAGGCCGGCACCGCCGATGTGTAATTCACCCGAGACCCCTATGGGGACAGGTTGCAGATGGCAGTCCAGTAAATAGATTTCAGTGTTGGCAATCGGGCGACCGATTGGGACACTCCGCTCTTTGCTCTCCCCCGTGCAGCTCCAGAAGGTGGAGTCAATGGAGGCCTCGGTGGGGCCGTAAAGATTGTGTAAGTCCACGGGCAGTTTCTCAAAGAAGCGCTCCACCAGTTCCCGAGATAGGGCCTCTCCGCCGCAGAAGACGCGCTTTAGGTGCGTGCAGCTCTCGATCTCTTTCTCCTCCAAGAGCATCTGCAGCAGGGAGGGGACGAGTTGAAGGACAGTGATTTTTTTCTTGGCGATGAGCTTGACGAGGTAAGAGCTGTCCTGATGCCCCCCCGGTCGGGCCATGATTAGTTGCGCTCCCGCAAACAGGGGCGCGAAGAACTCCCAGACCGAGGCGTCGAAGCTAAATGGCGTCTTCTGGATGACTCGATCCGTCTCGCCTACGGGAAACTCACGTTGCATCCAGAACATGTGGTTGCAGATCGCGCCGTGAGGGATCATGACTCCTTTGGGGCGACCGGTGGAGCCGGAGGTGTAGATTACGTAGGCTAGACCCTCCGCTGGAACAAGTCTCTGCGGGTTCTCTGTGCTCTCCTGCTCAAATTTGAACCCATCTCGATCCAAGCAAAGTACATGGGCTCGGTGCTCGGGCCGATTGTTGTGCAATCGGACCTGGGTCAACAAGACGTGGGTCTGGGCATCTTCGAGCATGAAAGCGAGCCGTTCTTTGGGATAGGCTGGGTCTAGGGGGAGGTAAGCCCCGCCGGCTTTGAGAATCCCGAGTAACCCGACGATCATTTCGATGGAACGTTCCACGCAGATGCCGACCAGCGTCTCGGCGCCGACGCCAAGCTTCATGAGATAATGCGCTAACTGATTGGCTCTTTCGTTTAGTTCTCGGTAGGTGATCTGTTGCTCTTCGAAGACCACGGCGATGGCGTCCGGGGATTTCTCAACCTGCTCTTCAAACAACTGGTGGATGCACTGGTCCTTGGGGTAGTCGGTCGTAGTGTCGTTCCACTCGACCAACAACTGGTGTCTCTCCGGCTCGGTGAGCAATGGCAGTTCGCTTATCGGCTGCTCGGGATTGGCCACGATCCCTTCCAGCAAGGTCCGAAAATGGCCGATCATCCTTTCGATGGTGTCCGCATTGAACAGGTTGGTATCGTAGTCGCAATATCCTTTTAGATGTCCGTCTATCTCTTCCATAAAACAATGCAGATCAAACCTTGCGATGCCGGTTTCAACTTCTAATTCGTGCACATCGATAGCGGACAACTGCGGCGAGCGCCGAGGCGTATTTTGAAAAGCGAAGCTCACCTGAAACAAAGGATTGTGGCCTAGGTTACGATCCGGATGCAGCTCTTCCACAAGCTTCTCAAAAGGTAAATCTTGATGGCTTAAAGCCCCTAAACACACCTCCCGCACTCGACGAATCGCCTCAGCAAACGTTGGATTGCCGGACAGGTCGAGACTCAGCACTAACGTGTTTAAAAAGAACCCGATCAGTTCTTCAAACTCTCTGCGGCTCCGCCCGGCCACCGGAGACCCGATCACAATGTCAGTCTGCCCGCTATAACGATGGAGCAACGTCTGAAACGCCGCCAACAGAGTCATGAAGAGAGTCGCGCCGTGTTGATTACTTAACTCTTTAAGCTCGGAGGACAGTGCGTGGGAGAGCGCGAAGTACTGTCGTGCCCCGCGTGAGATCTGAAGCGCCCGCCTAGGCCGATCGGTAGGTAATTGCAGAGTTGCGATATTTTCGAGCTGTTTTTTCCAATATAATAATTGGGGCTCTAGTCTCTCACGTAGGAACCACTGCCTCTGCCACACGGCATAGTCTGCGTATTGGACCGGCGGATCGGCCAGCGGTGAAGGTTTTCCAGTCGATAAGGCCTCGTAGATTTCCGAAAGCTCGTGAAACAGAACTCCCTCGGACCAGCCGTCAGAAACAATATGATGCATAGCTCGAAGTAACACATACTCATCGTCGGCTAATTGAAGTAGCGTGATTCGTAGCAACGGGCCGTTCGATAAGTCGAAAGGCCGTTGAGCTTCTTCTTTCAGCCTTCGGCGGACTTCGGTCCATCTGTCCTCTTCCGAGACCGTTGCTCTTAATTCGAATATTGGAATCCTGATCGCAAAAATAGGAAGGACGACCTGTACCGGGTTACCGCCCTCTGATTTGAACACCGTTCGCAGGACTTCGTGGCGCCTAAGGATCTCGTTAAAACTCTGCTCTAATGCCGCTACATTGAGCTCGCCTTTGAGCCGGTAGGCGGAAAAGAGGTTATAGGTAAAACTGCCGGGATCAAGCTGGTCGAGAAACCACAAGCGCTGCTGCGAGTAAGAGAGCGGAAGTAAGCCCTCTCGCGATCCACGACCTAAGGGAGGGGCGGCGAAATGATCCTGTTTATCGTTTCCCGACAGCTTGCCTTGGCGCTGCGCGACCACCGCAGCCATGTTGGCTATTGTAGGAGATTGAAACAGCAATTGTAGGGGAATTTCCAGCTGAAAATGCTTGATAACTTGGGATATGACTCGAGTGGCTGACAGGGAGTCTCCACCCAAATCGAAGAATCCGTCGTTGACACCGACGGGACGAACATCGAGCACATCCTCCCATATTGCAACCAGCTTCTGCTCGATCTCGTTTCGTGATGAAAGATACGGGGTAGCGAGCTCTGGTCTTAAATTGTCCGGGTCAGGAAACGCGCGACGATCTACTTTGCCGCTATGGGTTAGCGGTATCGCGTCCAGCATCACAAAGGTTGAAGGGATCATGAAATCAGGGAGTTGTTTTTTTAAGAAACCGCGCAATTCACTGACGGTCGGGGTCGGTAACCCAGTGCAAGTGTAGTACGCAACCAGTCGAGCCTCCCCGGATTCTTTCTCTCGCGCTACCACAACCGCCTGCCCAACGGCGGCATGAGTATTCAAGACTTTTTCAATCTCCGCGATCTCGACTCCATATCCCCGGATCTTAACTCGAAAGTCCTTTCGTCCCTTATGGATCAGGCTTCCGTCGGGAAGCATGAGACCTAGGTCGCCACTGAGATATATACGCTGGTGACCGCCATTTGGGTCGGGTTTGAATTTGTTTGCGGTGAGTTCTGGCCTATGCCAGTAACCCGGGGAAAGATAGTGGCTCCTGACGGCTATCTCACCCACCTCATTGACGCCAACTTCTTTCCCGCCATCATCCAATAAAAGAAATTCTTTATCCTCAACAGGATAGCCTACTGGGACTTCTTGGCCTGCGATTTCTGTCTTGAAATCGACCGGGTACAGGCATATCAATCCCGATTCTGTGTTGGATAGTCCGTTGATCAATATGCACTCAGGTGAGAAGTGCTGTTTATATAGTTCAATGTCACTTTTATACGTAGCCTCGCTCGCCAATCTGAGAATACGGACATCGGGAAATTTTTCGTCGCCGGTCAGGACCTGGCAGATATTGCGGAAAAGCGGCGAGCCAATCCAGCAGATCGAAATTTTCTCATCTAGAAGCCAGTTGACCAGCCGGTTGACCCCATGAATTTGTACGTCGAAGGGGAGAAGCGCAGCGCCGTTAAGCAGAGCTGAAAATCCGATCGTCATGGCGTTCGCGGTGCCGGACGTAGTCAATAACAGCCTGTCGCATTCGGAAAATTTGTAGGCGTTCGTGAACAGCATGACCTGATGCAATAGGTTTCGGTGAGCCCAAATGACCCCCTTGGGTTCTCCTGTAGAGCCTGAGGTATAGTTAATGGCCGCAAGTGAGTTCGGCGAGATGTTCCACCTAAGGTTTTCTTCAGCAACATGAGAAGCGATCGAGTCGAATTCAAGCAGATTAGAATCGGCACTATTAAAGTGTCGCGTTACTTCACCGTATTGTCGTTCGGAAATGATCAGGCCAGCTTGAGAGTCTTCTAATACGGCAGCCAGTCTTGCCTTAGGAGATGATCTGTCCAGCAACACAAAGAATTTACCTGCCTTCAAGACCGCAAGCATGACGGCCGTGAGTCGTGCACCCTTATCAAGCAAAATAGCAACGGCTTCCGCTTCGGGTCCCCGCCGGGCAACGATTGTGTGAGCCAAGCTATTGGCCATGGCGTTTAGTTGCGAATAAGTAACAACTTCGTTGCCCGTCTTTACCGCGATCCGGTCGGGATACATGCGCACGATTTTCTCAAAGCGCTCGGGAACGGATCGCTCAACTTCCTCCTTCGGAAAAGGCGTGCAGTCACTTGTCGGTCCGATAAATCGCGCGTTTGTCGCCTGCGCGGACCGGGGAGCGTCAAGCGCAACAGACAGCCGATTGAAAGTTTGTTTATTGCCAATGACTGCCGCAATGGCTGCAACAGTGGGGCGGTCAAAGAGGGACTGTATGGGCAGCTCCAGCTGAAATGTTTCGGTTATTCGCGAAACGACCCTCGTGGCCGCTAGTGAATGTCCCCCAAGGTCAAAAAAATTGTCGTGAATGCCGACACGGTCAATGCCAAGAACCTCCGCCCAAATTTCAGCCAATTGCCGCTCTGCTTCGCAGCGCGGCGCCATGAAGGGGCTGTCAAGATTGGGGCGCGTCTCGCCAGGTAGCGGGAGAGCTGTGCGATCGACTTTGTTGTGAGGAGTCAGAGGTATGCTGTCCAGCCTCACAAAAGCTGATGGGATCATGTAGTCGGCCAGCGTCTGTCCCAAGAAACTCCGCAACTCACTCTCCGACGGGCTAGTCCGGAACGTAGAAGTAAAGTAGCCTATGATTTTCTTTTCTCTTCGCTCATTCTCTCGGGCGACAACCACCGCATCCGCTACCGTGGGATGATTACGTAACGCCAGTTCGACCTCCTTCAGGTCGACTCCGTAGCCGCGAATCTTGATACGAAAATCTTTGCGTCCTTTGTAAACTAGGCACCCGTCTGGCAACATCACGCCTAAATCACCCGTCAGATAGAGACGGTTTCCCTCTCCCTTCGGATCGGGCCTGAATTTCGCTTTTGTCAATTGAGGCCTGCGCAAATACCCCGGGGAGAGATAGCGACTCCGGACGGCGATTTCGCCTACTTCGCCCAAACTCACTTCATTGCCCAAATCACCAAGGAGAAATATGTCCTTCCCGGACACCGCGTAACCGACGGGAACCGCACTGCCGGACACTTCAGTTTGGTGATCGATTAAGAAATCTCTCAACGGTCCGGTTTCATTGGAAGATAGGCCGGTCACGAAAACACAACCCGGCGAGAAGTGGGTTTTGTATAGATCGGCATCCTCTTTGTAAACGGCTTCACTTCTCAACCGGACTACGCGCAAGTCCGGAAATTTGTTTTTTCCAGACAAAGTTCCGCAAAGACTGCGGAAAAGCGGCGAACTCATTGGCGCGATGGTAATTTTTTCCTCCACTAGCCACCGGGCGAGACGCGCCACCCCTTCCTTTTTGACCTCCAGTGAATAAAGCCCTGCGCCGTTTAGCAAGGCCAGCAGTGAATTCGTGATTGCATTGGAGGTGCCCGAGGAAAGAAGGCTGATGCGATCATGCTCGCACACGTGAAGTAGATTGGTGCGCGACATGATGTTGTGCAGAATCATTCTGTGGGTCCGAAGTAATCCTTTGGGTTCTCCCGTCGAGCCTGAAGTGTAATTGATAAAGGCCAGCGCTTTCGGCGCGATCGAGAGACAAAGATGATCGTCGGCAATCGCGTCATCGATGGTTTCCCATTTCATCAACTGGCGGTCCCCGGTTACCATTTCATTGGCCAACCAAGCATTTTGCCGGTTGGTCACGATCAGCTTTGCGCGGGAGTCCTGCAACATGGCGGTGAGCCTAGCCTTCGGAAAGGAGGGATCCAGAATCAAGAAGAACTTTCCCGCCCTCATCACTCCCAGCATGGCGGCAATCTGGGCGACATCCTTCTCTAATAACAGTGCCACCAGTTGAACCTTTGGCCCTTGCCGTTGCAGCAACGCTCGGGCGAACCGATGGGCCAGGGTGTCGAGCTCCCCGTAAGTAACAACCTGAGTTTCTGTTCTGACCGCGATCCTGTCGCGGTACTGCTGCACCATCTTGTCGAACCGCGCGGGAATCGAAGTTTCCACATCCGCGTTCGGAAACTCCACAAACGTCCCCGACGGATGAAAACACTTCACCCGTATCGCCTCCTGCTCCGGCGGTGGGTTCGTTATCCCAAGTGTGCCATCGCTCATCTCAGTCTCTGACTTGCTCCATTCCGCCGACTTCAGCCAGTAACCGCTGTGCTTCCTCTTCCGACAACGATTCAAGTTCTGTTAGGACGCGTTCCAGCTCTGTCTCGCCGAGCCGTCTACCTTGACACTCGGTAATCACCTTGGCCATCTCAGCAACCGTCGGTGACCGAAAAAGAGCTTGAAGCGGTATTTTCACCTGACCCTGTTCAATGACCCGGGAAGCTACCCGCATAACCGCCAACGAATGGCCGCCTAGGTCGAAAAAATCGTCGTGAATTCCTACTTGATCGAGTGAAAGAACTTCTGCCCATATCGATACAAGCTTTGCCTCCAGGGGTGTTCTTGGCGCTACGTAGGGAGCGTCCAGGTTTGGCCTCGACGTGTCAGCCGTGGGAAGGGCCTGGCGATCGATCTTGCCATTCGGCGTGCGCGGTAAAGCCTCGACCATGATAAAGGCGGATGGAATTTTGTAACTCGGCAGTTTCTGTGCGAGGGCGCGTCGCACTGTACTGATCGTTGGGGCGGTGTCACGCTTCGCCACGAGATAGGCGACGAGGCGTTGCTCGCCCGGTATAAAATCTTGTCCAACCACGACCGCCTCCTTAACCGTATCTATACCCAACAACGCTCTCTCGATTTCAGCAGGCTCCACGCCGTAGCCCCTCACTTTGACGCGAAAGTCCTTCCGCCCGCAGTGAATGAGGCAGCCGTCAGGCAACATGCGGCCAAGGTCACCGGTTAGGTAAACGCGATCGTCTCCTCCCCTTGGGTCGTTGAGAAAGGCTGCTCGGGTAGCTTCCGGCCTTCTCCAATACCCCGGAGAGAGAAAACGGCTCTTCACTGCTATTTGTCCTGTCCGGTTACCGCCAAGCTCCTGCCCGTCGTCGTCGAGCAAGAGAAGCTGCATGTCCTCCGCCGCATAACCGACAGGCACAGAATCGCCGGCGATAATTGTTTTCTTGTTAATAAAGTAGTAACTCACCGATCCGGCTTCACTAATTCCAAACCTACTAATGTATACGCAGCCTGGGGGGGAAAAATTTTTGTACAGCTCTATATCCGCCTTGTAGACCGGTTCTCCGCCCAGATAAATTATCCTTAAGCTGGGGAACTGTGAGCCAGCTAGTAACCCGGCGACAAAGCTGCGGTATACAGTTGCGACAGAGCTGTATACGGTAATTTCTTGTTGGCGCAGCCACGCTGGCAGATAGGTTGGTCCTTCCTCTTTGATGTTGAAAGAACAGACGGATGCGCCGTTGAGCAGCGCCACGAGCATCGTGTTAATGGCCTGACCGGTAACCGAAGTAAAAAGGGTCAAACGATCATCCGCGCAGATATGGAGGGTGTTGGTATTATTCCTGATTTGATGAAGCACGTTGCGATGTTTCTGCACCAGTCCTTTGGGCTGCCCGGTTGATCCGGACGTGTAAAGAATATAGGCGAGGGCGTCCGGTGAAATTGCTGTTTCAAGGTCCTCAGTCGAGAAATTACTATCGATGTCATCAACGTTGAGTATCCGGGCTGCATTTTTCGCCAGGTCGCTCGCGAGCGAAAAATTCTGACTATTGGTGACGATTAGAGCCGCCTGTGAATCCTCGATCGTGTAACGGATGCTCGCACGGGGATAACAAGGATCCAAAGGCACGACCATCTTTCCCGCTTTCAGAACGCCCAAGACCGCAGCGATCCCAAGTGGCCCCTGCTCGAATAGGACTGCTATCGGCTCTTCTCCTTTCCCGCGCTGTGCCAATAGGGAGCGGGCCATGCGATTGGCGGTCTTGTTCAGGAGCTCGTAAGTCAATTGCTGGCTTTTGTCTTTTACGGCGACCCGATCGGAGCACCGCGCAACGATCTTCTCGAACCGCACCGGGATTGACTGCTCGACTTCTTCTTTCGGGAACTCAACAAACGTCCCCGTCGGATGGAAACACTTCGCCCGTATCGCCTCCTGCTCCGGCGGTAGCTTGGAGGGGGATGCCGAGAGTTCACTCATGTCGCGCTCCTCCGCTCGTTGACGTGGTTTCTTCAGCCAGGATACGCTGTGCCTCTTCGTCCGACAGCGACTCCAATTCGCCCAACATGCGCTCCAGCTCTTCCTCCCCTAACCTCTTTCCCTGATGCTCCATAATCACAGTGGCCATCTCGGCAACCGTGGGAGTTTGAAACAAAGATTGAAACGGCAGTTCCAACTGAAATTTTTGGATTACCTGAGAAACAACGCGCATAGCCGCCAGAGAATGGCCACCTAGGTCGAAAAAACTATCGTGGATTCCTACTTCTTGCAGCGACAAAATCTCGGCCCAAATCGAGACGAGTTCCCTTTCAATCATTGTCCTCGGTTCAACGAACTGCGTATCCAGCTCTGGCCTTAAGTTGTCGGCAGCAGGAAGCACTTTTCGATCAACTTTGCCATTGGATGTCAAAGGGATTTTATCGATATTTACAAAAACTGATGGAATCATGTAGTCCGCTAAAGTCTTTTGCAAAAAGCCACGCAACTCGTTGACACTGGGCACTTGCTGGGTCGAGGAGGTAAAGTAACCAATCAACCGCGTTTCGTCTGATTTGCTCTTGGATGCGACCACGACCGCTTCTCTGACACCATGGTGACGAAGCAAGACTTTCTCGACTTCGATCAGGTCGACACCATAACCTCTTATCTTGACCCGAAAGTCCTTGCGCCCCTTGTGGATTAAACAACCGTCCGGAAGCATCATGCCTAAATCACCCGTGTAATAAAGACGCTTGGCTGGGTCTCGCGGATCGGGCTTAAACTTCGCTTCAGTGAGCTCAGGCCGGCGCCAGTAGCCGGGAGAGAGATAACGGCTGCGCACCACTATCTCGCCAACAACGTTGCGTCCTACGTCGTTTCCGCAATCGTCCAAGAGCCGTATCTCTTTGTCCAGCACGGGGTAGCCTACCGGCAAGTCTTCGCCAACACCGGTACATTCGTGATCTATCGCATACAGTGCGAGATATCCCGTTTCGCTGGATGACAAACCATTACCAAATATACAGTGGCGCGAAAAATGATTCTTAAACAACTCGATATCTTCTCTCTGTCCGGCTTCGCTTCTGAGTCGAAGAAAACGGAGAGACGGAAACCATTCTGTCCCGGTGAGTGATTGACAGAATGTCCGAAACAGCCGAGAGCTAATCCAACAAAGCGATACTCCCTCCTCTACCATCCAACTCGCCAGTTGATTAGCGCCTTCGGTTCGAACATCGAAAGGAAGTAAAGTCGCGCCGCTCAGTAAGGCGAGCAACATGTCGAAGATAGAATTAGCAGTACCTGAAGTAAGGTCCGCAACCCGGTCATTGTAGCAGGCGTTGCTATCGTGAACACGGATCCAGGTGGTATGCAAAATGTTACGATGATTCTGGATAATTCCTTTCGGCTGTCCGGTCGAGCCGGAGCTGTAAATAAGACAAGCAAATGCCGCCGGTGACATTTGCAGTGGAAGATCCACACCGGTAATGTCTTGATCCAACATCGCAAATTCGACTACGTCACAGGCGCTGCCTGCGACACATTGAGCCAGCCCGATAGACTGGGCATCGCAGACGAGCCATGGGGCTTGGGAGTCGCATATCATCGTCCGGATTCGCTTTTCCGGAAATAACGGATCGACGACGACAAGAATCTTTCCTGCCTTCAAAACGCCCAGCATGGCAGCAATCTGTTCAGCCCCCTTTCTAAACATCAGGGCGATCGGTTCGGACTGTTCGCTACGACGCCGCAAGATCGAGCGGGCAATGCGATTCGCCATGTCGTTGATCAACGCGTAAGTCAGAACTTGATTGCCAACCTTTACGGCAGGCCGGTCCGGATGACGCCGAACGATTGTTTCAAATCTTTCGGGAATAGAGCTTTCGACTTCATCCTTCGGGAAATCTGGGAGCACGCCGCCCGGGTGAAAACACTTCGCCCGTATCGCCTCCTGCTCCGGCGGTGGGTTTGTAAGAAGTCTTGAGAAATCACTCATGTCTGTCTTCTATGTAACTTGCTCTCGTCGCCAACGAGCCGCTGCGTTTCTTCTCTGATCCAAGCGCACGCCTTGCGCGCTGCCTCTTCCATTTTCTTCCTCAGGCTGAGCGGCCGCATGTCCGTCCAAACCTCTTTAATGTACGCCAGGCATTCCGCCTTGGTCCCGCTCTTGCCCGCGTCCTTCCAGCCGAGCGCATTTTCTTTATCGGCCGGCCAGATCGAGTACTGCTCCTCATGATTGAGGACGACCTTATAGATGGTGGTGTCTTCTTTCTCGTCCATAACGATTTCTCCTGTTGTGCGTTTTAATCCGAATGGGTTTGATCAGGACGCCTCAGCTCAGACTGATCCAGGATGGCATGTGCCACTCGATTGGCCGCTCGATTTAACTCATCATAGGTGAAAGTGTAGCGCTTGGTCCTGACTGCAATTCGTTGAGGATGCCTGGCGACCTGCTGCTCGAAACGATCCGGGATCGATTGCTCGACCTCCTCCTTCTTGAACTCGACAAACGAGCCGCTCGGATGGAAGCACTTGGCCCGGATGGCCTGCTGTGGTCTCAGAATAGTGGCTCATCTAAATAGCCCGTGCTACTTACTTTTACCAGTGAGAGAATCTGCTCGAACGCCTTGCGTTCGACTAAATCCTATGAATCTTTGACTAGCAGATCTCGGAGAATCTTGCTTAACGAAAAGCGAGAATAGGGCTGTATGCTTCGTCAGTTCCCTTTGGTTTTTTCTCCGACCAGAAGGCGTTGTGCATCCTCGTCCGATAGCGATTCCAGTTCGGTCAAGATGCGATTTAGCTTTTTTTCTCCTAGCTTCTTTCCCCGGTGTTCGGTTATCACGACTGCCATCGCAGCCACCGTCGGCGATTCGAACATGTGCCGTAGCGGTAATTCAATAGAAAAAGAATTGCGTATTCGAGATATGATTTGCGTGGCAAGTAACGAATGCCCTCCCAGCTCGAAGAAGTTGTCGTGGATGCCGATTTTGTCGAGCTTGAGTACTTCGCCCCAAATAGCAACGAGCGTTTCTTCGCCCCGTGTGCGCGGCGGTTGGTAGACATCCTCCAATTGGGGTCTATCTTGATCCGGTGCCGGCAACGCGTTGCGGTCTACCTTGCCATTCAGTGTCAACGGCAATTCATCCAACAGCACCAAAGCGGAGGGAATCATGTACTCAGGTAGTTTCTGCTTGAGATACTTTCTTACTTCCGAAGCGTCGAACGACTCTTCCGATCGCGCTACTACATATCCCACCAACCGAGTGTCTCGACGATTGTCTTCCAGAACCGTTGCAATAGCTTCTCGTATCGCCGGATGTTGACAGAGAACCGCCTCGATCTCGCCCAACTCGACGCGGAAGCCGCGAATCTTGACCTGATGGTCGACGCGCCCGAGGAACTCAATGTTGCCGTCGGGCAGATAGCGCGCCAGGTCTCCGGTCTTGTAAAGGCGAGCGTCTGGTTCGCTCCTAAAGGGATCGCGAATAAATTTCTCCGCCGTCAACTCAGGACGGTTCAAATAGCCACGGGCCACTCCCACCCCTCCAATGCATAGTTCACCTGGCACACCAATCGGAATCGGCTCTAAGTGAGCGTCAAGGATATAGATTTGCGTGTTCGCAATGGGGCGGCCAATGGGAACCGTCTGCCGGCTGCTGTCTCGCTCACAGGCCCAGAAAGTCACGTCCACCGCGGCTTCGGTCGGACCGTAAAGGTTGTACAATTCAGCGCCCAGGCGAGCGAAAAAGCGCTCCTGAAGTGCAGTGGGCAACGCCTCGCCGCTACAAATGACACGCTTCAGCGAAATGCAAGTCTCCACTCCAAGATCTTCCAGAAAAACTTGCAGCATGGACGGGACAAAGTGGAGGGTGGTGATTTGCTGATCAGCGATCAGATTGACCAGATAGGCGCTATCCCGATGTCCACCCGGTTGCGCCACAACCAGTCGAGCCCCCGTAAGCAGCGGCCAGAAAAACTCCCACACCGACACGTCAAAACTGAACGGTGTTTTCTGCAAAACCCGGTCTTCTTCTGTTAACTTGTACGCCTCCTGCATCCAGAGCAGCCGGTTGTAGATCCCTCTGTGCGTGTTCATCGCACCATTGGGCTGGCCCGTGGACCCAGAAGTGTAGATCACATAGGCCAGGTTTTCCGCCGTTTCCCCACTTTCCGGATTCGCTTCACTCTCTCGCGCAATCTCAGCCCAGTCCCGGTCCAAACAAATCACCCGCCCGTCGTGCTCAGGGAGATCACCTAGCAACCGCTCCTGAGTCAAAATTACGGGAGCCTTAGTGTCCTCCAACTGGAAGGCCAAGCGCTCTTTGGGGCATTCCGGATCGAGTGGCACGTAGGCTCCACCAGCTTTGAGAACACCCAGTATCCCCACCACCATCTCCACCGATCGCTCCACACATATCCCGACCAGCACCTCCGGCTTAACCCCATGCTTTCGTAGACAATGCCCCAATTGGTTAGCCCGGCTATTGAGTTCCCGGTAGGTTAACACTTTGTCCTCAAACACAACTGCCACGGCATCCGGCGTCCGCTCCACCTGGCTCTCAAATAGTTGATGGATGCAATTGTTTTGAGGATACTCGGTTGCGGTGTCGTTCCACTCAACTAAGATTTTCTGTCGCTCCGCTTCAGTAAGTAAAGGAAACTCGAAAATTCGCTGGTCAGGATCGGTGACAATCTCTGTTAGTAGCGTTTCAAAATGCCCTAACATCCGAATTATCTTCGATTCATCAAATAAATCGGTACTGTAGTTCAAATAACCTTGTAGCTCATTATCTCTTTCCTCCATGAACAGCTCGAGATCGAATCTTGTGATTCCCGTAAATATCTCCAGCTCTTCGGTCCTAAGGCCGGCCAGTTCCAGCGAAAGCCTTGGAGTATTCTGAAGGGTAAATATCACTTGAAATACTGGATTGCGGCTTAAACTTCGCTCCGGACGCATTTCCTCGATCAATTTTTCGAATGGTAAGTCCTGGTGTGAATAAGCGCCGAAGCAAACTTCCCGCACCCGAGCCAGGACATGCCTAAACGTCGGATTGCCTGACAAGTCAGTGCGCAGCGGCAGCATGTTAAGGAAAAAACCGATGAGGTTTTCTAGCTCGCTACGATTTCGCCCGGCAACAGGAGACCCAACCAGAATA
>Ga0209751_10002778_pt1 | contig 17280 bp, 17 predicted proteins | sample RifCSP13_1_FD_184019 | JGI IMG/M metagenome (GOLD analysis project Ga0209751, IMG submission 184019) | Soil microbial communities from Rifle, Colorado - Rifle CSP2_sed 13_1 (SPAdes) (version 2) | ecosystem: Environmental > Terrestrial > Deep subsurface > Rock core/Sediment | place: Rifle... | reverse complement strand
ACTCCAAAAAAGATATCAATATAAAGAACGCCCTCTCATCGTTCTCTGCGGGCGCGCTCTCCCTTGATTCCTCTGCCGTATACGCTGAAAGAGAGCTTGGCCCCAAGGCAGGGGTGAGGTTCTTCTTCCCCAATCCGAAGGACGGCAGCCCCTGCAAGCGGCTGAATTTATACCTGAGGTGGATGGTGAGGAGGGGAGACAGGCTGGACTTCGGCCAGTGGAAAGGCGTTGACCCCGCAAGCCTTGTCATACCGCTCGATACGCATATAGCCAGGATATCGCAGAACATCGGCCTTACGAAAAGGACGAGCCCGGATTGGAAGATGGCCGAAGAGGTCACGGAGGAATTGAGGAAGCTCGACCCGAAAGACCCGATCAAGTACGACTTCGCCATCTGCAGGCTCGGCATACTGGACAGGTGCCCCAAAAAGGCGGACAGGTCCAAATGCGCAAGCTGCCTTATTGCCGGCATCTGCGTGCTCTGACATGATGTTGAAAAAGTCCGTCCTGGACTTTTTCAAACACGACTTGGCCGAATGGGATTTGGCCAAGCCTCACAAATTGATCGACTTCTTAAGTCTCGCAATTTGGCAATCCATCCCTGGATTGCATGAAAGAATGCTGCGTCCAGCAATCTTTCAAAGCCGTAACTATCGCAACTACCTTGTTTTTCTTTCAAAGATTAAATTTGACAGAGCAAGATACTTGGGTTACCATTTGCGGGATTTCCTTTCAATCTCAAAGGCTCTTGAAGCCGGGGCGACTATTCGGAGCGTTTTGGTGCAGACTACAGGACTTAAAGAGAAGAAGGCAGCCACAAGCATGCAGATTCAGGAAGTATTTGACATTATAAAGGACGATATATCCGCGATGGAGCAGGGGTTCAGTGTGAACCTCAACTCCAACGTCTATCTTGTAAGCAAGGTCGGCGAGTATATATTGAAGAGCGGGGGCAAGAGGTTCAGGCCCATGGTGCTCCTGTTATCTTCAAGGCTATGCGGCTACAAGGGTTCTAACCACATACCGCTTGCGGGCGTCGTGGAGTTCATACACACGGCGACCCTGCTGCACGACGACGTTGTCGATAACGCCAACCTGAGGCGCGGAGCCGCCTCGGCCAATACCGTCTGGGGCGAGGGCGCGAGCATCCTTGTCGGCGACTACCTCTTCTCAAAGGCGTTTTTCCTCACTGTCAAGCACGGCGACATGAGGGTGTTGCAGGTGCTCTCTGATACGACCACCCGCATGGCCGAGGGCGAGGTATTGCAGCTCATAAAGCACAGCGACTCGGAGACGACCGAGCAGGAATACCTGGACGTGGTCACGAACAAGACAGCTGTCCTTATCGCCGCCGCCGGCCGGGTCGCGGGCATACTGGCTGAATCAGGGAGCGTAAAGGAGGATGCTCTCGCGAACTACGGCATGGGGCTCGGCATAGCGTACCAGCTCATGGACGACTGCCTGGACTATGTCTCGACGGACGAAGACCTCGGCAAATCGGTAGGCAACGACCTCAGGGAAGGCAAGGTCACCATGCCCCTCATAAGGGCTTCGAGCCTTGCCACAGAGGCAGAGCGCGCTATCATCAAAGAAGCTGTCGAAGGCGACGACATCACGCAGGAGCAGTTGAACGATGTCATCGCGATAATCAACAGGTACAAGGGGATCGAGTACACGATGGAGCGCGCAAGGGCGTATATAGACGGCGCCAAGAAGGAACTCGACATGTTCGAGCCGACCGTCGAGCGAGCTGCCCTGCTCGCGGTAGCTGATTTCGTCATCGAAAGGACGTACTGAGCCGGAAAAATCATTGCCCGGAGGACGGTGCGCCGTGGACAGGAAAGAGAAGGCCGCGAGAGAAGGCCGCGAAGGTCCTCGATATACTGGAGAAGGAATTTCCCGACCCCCGCACTGCGCTCGAGTTCAAAAACCCGCTCGAGCTCCTCATCGCAACGATACTATCCGCACAGGCCACCGACAAACTCGTCAATAAGGTAACCGAAACGCTCTTCAGGAAATACAGGACGGCAAAGGACTACGGCGCCTCTCAGACGCTTGAAGATGACATAAGCTCCATAAATTTTTACAGGAACAAGGCAAAGAACATAAAGGCGTGCTGCGCGAGGCTTATAAACGAGCACGGCGGCAAGGTGCCGGATACGCTTGAAGAGCTCACGGAGCTGCCGGGCGTGGGCAGAAAGACCGCAAACATAGTCCTGGGCAACGCCTTCGGCAAGGACGCGCTCGCGGTCGACACCCATGTAAAGCGCGTCTCACAGAGGCTTGGCCTGACGGACGCCGGCGACCCTGACAGGATCGAAGCTGACCTGACCTCTGTCATACCTCCAAAAAGATGGACAAAGACCACCCACCTCTTCATCCTTCACGGAAGAAAGACCTGCAAGGCCGTAAACCCTGACTGCGAACACTGCCCCATCCAGGCATACAGCATCTACTACAAGGAAGTATTCAGTAAGAAGAAACGCCGCTGAAGCTGGGAAGAACCTTTTTACAAAAAGGTTCTCTCAAGGTCTTAGGCGGCGCTTATGGCGAGGACCCTTGACTGGCATTCGACGAGGCTGGCATAGTACCCGCCTGTCTTCAAGAGCTCATGGTGGCTTCCGGACTCTATTATCTGCACGAGAGCCTGCTGAACCGCGAGTTCCGACTCCGCGTCGAGGGAGGAAGTGGCTTCGTCGAGTATGAGTATGGGCGGGTCTTTAACGATGGCGCGCGCGATGCTTACGCGCTGCTTTTCGCCGGCCGAGATCATGCCGCCTCGCTCGCCTATGACGGTGTCATAGCCTTTTGGCAGGCGCATTATGAAGTCATGGGCGTTTGCCACCTGTGCGGCCGCGACTATCTCGTCCTTCGAGGCCCAGGGCCTGCCATAGGCGATGTTGTTGCCGACGGTGTCGTTGAAAAGGAGCGCGTCCTGCGATACCACGCCAATCTTTGCCCTGAGAGAGCGCTGCTTCAATTCCCTTATGTCCGAACCGTCGATCATGATGGACCCGTATTCAGGGTCATAGAGCCTCTGAAGAAGGGCGGCTATGGTGGTCTTTCCCGCGCCGCTGGGGCCCACGAGTGCTACGCACTCGCCGGGCTTGAGGCGCAGGCAGATGTTGTTGAGGACCGGTCTTTCGCTCTGGTATGAGAAGCTCACTCCGTCGAAACAGACGTCTCCGCGCAATCCCCGTACCGGCCTTGCCTTGGGCGAATCGCTCATGTGATCGACCGGCCTTGCCTTGGGCGAATCGCTCATGTGATCGTGCGCGTCGAGGATCGAGAAGATTATCCCGAGAGAGACCGTGGCCTTGCGCATGGTCTGGTAGACGCCTGTAAGGCCCTGCACCGGCGTGAAGAGGCCGGTCGCGTAGCCCAGGAACGCCACGAGCGTGCCCGCGGTTATCTCGCCCTTGATGACGAAGTAGCCTCCCGCCCCAAGCGCCGAGACCCTGGCGAGGATGCCGATTATGTTCTTTGCCGCGTCTACGCCTGTATCTATGCCCACGCCGCGGAGCACCATTTTATTTGCGCTCACCACGCCTGACATGAACCTGTGCTTCTCCGCGTCCTCCATCGCGAAGCTCTTTACGGTGAATATGCCGGTGAGCACCTCGTTGAAGCGTGAGAATATCTTTGTCCAGCGCTCGACGAGCATGCGCTCCCTCTGGGTCTGCTCGTCAGCGGCCCACATGCCGATGAGGGCAGGCAAGGGCGCGAAGAAGAGGACTATGAACGAGAGCCTGGCGTCCAGCTTGAACATGATGAAGAGCGATATGAGGAGGTAGACTACGCCGGGGAAGACATTGAAGGCCATGTCGGATATGGCCCCGACGAAGCCGTTTACGCCCCTGTCGAGTTTGGTCATTATTCCGCCCACTGTTTCCTGCCTGTGATAGGTGACCGGCAGTGTGTGGAGGCGCGACACGGTGGCTTCGAGTATGCCGTAGTTTACGTCCAGCCTCACCCTCCAGGCGAGCCAGTTGGAGAGGCTGTTTACGGCCTCGCGCGCGATATTGAGGCCCACCAGCATGAGGATGCCGGTGAGGAGCGACATCATCACGCCGGTGCCCAGCTTGTCGAAGATGTATTTCATGACGAGCGGTTCGAGGGCCCCGAGCGCGGCGAGGATGATCGTGAGGAGCATTATGACGGAAAGGATGCCTTTGTGGGGGACGATGAAGCCTATGGCGCGTTTCGAGTGCTTGAGCCAGTTGCAGTTCAATTCATGGGGGATTTGCATCTGCTGCCTGTTCCTGTCCAAAAAAAACTAATAGATATAAAATAGGGACATTGTAAGTACCTTAATGTGATATTGGTCACAAAGGGCTTTTTTTAAAAGGTGCGCTGCAAGTGTGCTTTTGATATACTTTTTCCATGAAGGCGATAGTTTGGGATAACGGATTGAGGATGGACGCCGGCTACCCGGCGCCAAAGCCAGGCCCGGGCGAGGCGCTCATCAGGGTAACGCTGGCGGGGGTCTGCGCCACGGACCTTGAGATAGCAAAGGGCTACATGGGCTTCAAGGGCGTGCCCGGCCACGAGTTCGTGGGCGTGATAGAAGAGTGCGCCGACGAGAGGCTTTTCCGTAAGCGCGTCGTCGGGGAGATAAACATCGGCTGCGGCAGATGCGAGTACTGCTCTCACAAGGTCGAGAACCACTGCCCGTCGAGAAAGGTCCTGGGGATTCTCGGGAAGGACGGGGCGTTTGCGCAATACCTTACGCTCCCTTTCAGGAACCTTCATCCCCTGCCTGAGTCCATTACCGACGAGGCGGCTGTCTTTGTCGAGCCCCTTGCCGCTGCCTACGAGATTCTGGAGCAGGTGAGGGTGAACGATGAGACCAGAGTCTGCGTGCTCGGAGACGGCAGGCTGGGCCTTCTGGTGGCGCAGGTCATGGCCTCCACGGACTGCTCTCTTCTGGTAATCGGCAGGCACGAGGAAAAACTGTCGCTCCTGAAGGCCAGGAACATCCCCTGCCGCACAAGTCCTGACGGGCTTGGTAAGCAGTTCGACCTCGTGGTCGACTGCACGGGGAGCGGGGACGGCCTTTCAACGGCCCTTGACCTCGTGAGGCCGCAAGGGACGGTGATATTAAAGACCACCGTCGCGGAGAGGAACGGCGCGGACTTGAACCGCCTGGTCATAGACGAGGTTACGCTCCTGGGCTCAAGGTGCGGACCATTCCAGCCCGCGCTGCAGGCTCTTGAGGAGAATCGGATAGACGTGAGGCCGCTCGTCTCAAAGGTCTTCCGTATGGACGAGGGGCTCGAGGCTATCGAATACGCATCCCGGAAAGGCGTCTTGAAGGTGCTTATCAGGATGGAGTGATGGATGGACAAGCTTTTCCTGGATAGACATGGCGAGATAGTCGAATGGGACGGCAAAGATAGAAGGGAGAAGGTCCGCTTCCCGGTCTGCCTGTCTGTCGAGTGCAGGGGCCATCTGAACGAGAGCTGCGCCGACTTCATAATGAACATCTCCAGGAGCGGGGTCTTCATCATGACCGACAGGCCCTTGGAGAAGGGCGCGAAGCTCAAGCTCAGGTTCTATATCCCGCCTGAAGAGAAGGCCCTGAGCGAATTCGAAGGCGTGGTCGTCGGGGTAAATACGAACCCCGGATATCCCAGGGGCATGCATATAAAGATAACAGGGTGCAACCCCGAGGGTCTGAAGAGGCTGGAGGATTTTCTGGAAGGCAGGAGGCACCTGCTGGATATTGAGGCGTAAATTAAAAACCCCGGGGAAAATACCCGGGGGTTTTTTTTGATATTTGCACATTCTGAGCGAAGCGAAGAATCTCTGAGTATAATTTGCAAAATACGAGATTCTTCGGTCGCTCCGCTCCCTCAGAATGACAGAGAGCATCCTCCGCGAGTGTCAGCATATCCTCGGCAGCTGCTCTCCTGAGAGCATATCGAGTATCCTCCTGTTGCCTATCGAGGTCTCGAGCAGCACCTTTCCCTTGTGCCCTTCTTCGGCTACGCCTATAACAGCGGCATCCTTTCCGAGCGGGTGAGAGCGCATGGCCTTGAGCACCGCCTCCACGGAGCCGGCTTCCACAACTGCGATGAGCTTGCCTTCGTTGGCAAGATAAAGCGGGTCAAAGCCCAGTATCTCGCACGCGCCCTTTACAGCCTCCCTTACCGGGATGTCGTCCTCCCTTATGGAGATTGAGCACCCGGCAGATGCCGCGAACTCGTTCAATACAGTGGCAAGGCCGCCGCGCGTCGGGTCCCTCATGGCTTTTATGCCTGATGGCGCAGCCGCCAGCATTGCATTTGTCAGCGTATGCAGCGCAGCGCAGTCGCTCTCGACAGGAGACTCCATCTGTATGCCTTCCCTGTGCGTGAGTATCGCTATTCCGTGGTCGCCCATTGTGCCAGATACGATAACAACGTCGCCGGGGCGGATGTTCGCCGGCGTAAGCTCCTGGTCGATGTTAAGAACGCCTATGCCGGCCGTGTTGATGAATACCTTGTCGCCCTTGCCGCGCTCCACTACCTTGGTATCTCCTGTCACTATGCTTACGCCAGCCTCTTTGGCGGTCTTGGCCATGGAAAGGACTATGCGAAGAAGCTCCTCCATGCTGAGCCCTTCTTCGATGATAAACGACGCGCTAAGATAGACCGGCTCGGCCCCGCCCACGGCAAGGTCGTTTATGGTGCCGCAGACTGAGAGCTTTCCGATGTCGCCGCCGGGGAAGAATATCGGGTTGACGACATACGAGTCGGTAGTGAAAGCCAGTTTCTTTGCAGGAAGCGTAAATACAGCCTGGTCGTTCAATGGGGCAAGGAGAGGGTTGGAGAAGGCCTTTGCGAATACCTCCTCCACGAGCCTCCTTGAATAGCTTCCGCCGCTTCCGTGGGCGAGCAGTATGGTCTTATTTTCTTTCATCAGGCTACCTTCCTGTATTTATAGAATGCCGCGCAGGTGCCCTCTGAAGAGACCATGCACGGGCCTATGGGGAACTCCGGATTGCACGCCTTTGCGAAGAGCGTGCACGCGTCGGGCGTAATGAGACCCTTTAATACCTCGCCGCATCTGCAGCCCTTTGGCTCTGCGTCGGCGCCGGGCGGTATCGAGAAGCGCTTCATGGCGTCGAACTCCGAGAGCTCCTCCCTTATCCAGAGCCCGCTTCCGGGTATGTTGCCGATGCCCCTCCAGAGGCTGTCGCTCGGCTCGAATACGTTATTTATGACCTCTTGGGCCAGCTGGTTGCCTTCCCATGTGACCACGCGGTTGTATTCTATCTCGATGTCCTTGCGTCCCTCTTCGAGCTGCCTGACAAGCATGTATATGCCCATGATGGCGTCTATAGGCTCGAAACCCGCGACAACGCAAGGTGCGCCGTAGTCGGTCGCGAGGAAGCTGTACGCGCGCGCGCCTATAACGGCAGTGACGTGGCCGGGGCAGATGAAGCCGTCTATGTGTATCTCGCCGCTGTCCATCAATGCCTTCATCGCAGGAGGCGTGAGCTTGTGGAGCGAGAGCACCGAGAGGTTACGGAAGCCCTCTTTCTTTGCCGCCAATATCGTCGCGGCCACCGTAGGCACCGTCGTCTCGAAGCCGACGGCAAAGAGCACGACCTCGCGTTCCGGGTTCTTTTTGGCAATGTCTATCGCGCCGAGCGGCGAATATACGACCCTTATGTCAGCGCCGTTTGCCTTCTCCTCCTGCAGCGAGGAGACAGAACCCGGCACCTTCATCATGTCGCCGAAGGTCGCGATGATGACGTCCCTCCTGGATCGGCTGAAATCGATGATGCGGTTGACGTCGGCGGCAGATGTCACGCAGACCGGGCAGCCAGGGCCTGAGATGAGTTTTATATTGGGGGGCAGGCCTTCCCGTATCCCATACTTCGATATGGAATGGGTGTGCGTGCCGCAGATCTCCATTATGCTGACTTCCTTTTTGGATATCTCGCGGATCTTTCTCAGAAGCCCCTGAGCCTCTTCCCTTCTCCTGAACTCGTCTATGTACTTCATTATCCGGTTATCTCCTTTATGAGGCTCAAGGTCTCCTGCGCCTTAACCTCGTCGACCCGCTCTATTGCAAATCCGGCGTGTATGATGACGAACTCGCCGGCCTTCACTGAGTGCATGAGGCTGATATTTGCCTCTTTCACGGCGCCGGCCACGTCGACCCTTGCCATCTCCCCGTTTATTTCAATTATCTTTCCTGGTATGCCAAGACACATTTTATCTTCCCTTTATCCTTTCCCAGGCCACTACAGCCTGGCCGAGGGATATTCCCCCGTCGTTTGCAGGCACCTTCTCCTGCGAATACACCTTGAAGCCCGCGTTTATCAATCCTTGATTGGTCAGAGCAAAGAGGAGCCTGTTCTGGAAAACCCCTCCGCTCAGCACGGCCCTCTCCAGCCCGGTCTCCTTACGGACCGCCTCCGCCATCTTGAGCGCCATCTCCGCCACAGTCGCGTGGAACCTGCCTGCCATGATGCCCTTTGGTACTCCGTTGTTCACGTCATCCACTATGTTTCTTATCATCGGCGCGGGATCTATCTGAACCGGACTGCCGCCCTTTACGATGAACTGATAGGGCAACGCCCCTTCTGCGTCGGCGATGTTCTCAAGCTCTATCGCTGCCTCTGCCTCGAAGGTTATCTCATCCCTTATTCCGGCAATTGATGCGACGGCATCGAAGAGACGCCCCATACTCGATGTGAGGGGAGAGTTGATATTTTTTTTCACCATTGACGCGACAACGCCTGCCCTCGAGCCGATCCTCTCCTTGAAGCCATTGAGTGCGTCCAGATTCCCGCAGGCATCTATAAGGTACGAAATCGCGGTCCTCCACGGTTCTTTTACGGCCATGTCGCCGCCCGGCAGTCTCATGTATTTAAGGTGGGCAGCGCGCCTGAAATCCCGCCTTGAGGCAACGAGGAACTCCCCGCCCCAGATATTGCCGTCAGTGCCGAATCCTGTGCCGTCAAAGGAAATTCCGATTACCTCGCCGGTAAGCCCGTGTTCTGCCATGGCGCTCGCGATGTGAGCGTGGTGGTGCTGCACCGCAATCGTCCGCTCGGCAGGTATCCCTTTCTCGCGGGCATAATCGAGCGCGAATCTCGTGCTGAGATAATCAGGGTGCATGTCATAGGCGACGGCGGTCGGCTCTGCCCTGAATGTGTTCTTGAGGTTCCTCAATGTCTCCTGGTAGAACTCGAGCGCATGGAAGTTCTCGAGGTCGCCTATGTGCTGGCTCAATATGGCGTTGCGCCCCTTTGTCAGGCAGAATGTGTTCTTCAGTAATGCGCCAGCCGCGAATATCTCATCCATCTCATCATTAAGGTCGATGGGGTCGGGTGCGAGGCCTCGCGCCCTGCGAAGGACCCGCTTTCTCCCTTCCTCTACCTTTGCTATCGAATCGTCCACCCTCATGTATATGTCCCTGTCATGGAGGAGGAAGTGATCAGCTATACCAGCGAGCCTCTTTAGCGCCTCTTCGTTCGAGACCACGATGGGCTCTTCGGAGAGGTTGCCGCTCGTCATCACGAGCGCCCTGAAAGACCCGCCGGTGAAAAGCAGGTGGTGCAGGGGCGTATACGGGAGCATCACGCCGAAGTAGTTGTTCTTTGGCGCTACCGCCTCGTCGAGGCTGTGCGGCATCCTCTTCTTGAGGAGCACTATAGGCCTTGTCCTGTCGATAAGAGCCCGCTCCTCTTCAATTGAAAGCTCGCAAAATGACCTCACTGCATCGATGTCCGGCGCCATTATCGCGAATGGTTTGTTCGAGACTTGAACAGCCTCTTTCTTGAGCGAACGGCGCTTCCTGTCCCTGAGCTTATGCACGGCCTCAGGGTTGTCAGCGTCGCATGCGAGGTGAAAGCCGCCGAGGCCTTTTATGGCAAGTATCGCGCCGTCTTTAAGGAGCCTCCCGGCCTCTCTTATCGCTTCGTTGTTGAATATGTCTGCCCTGCCATGCAGCCAGGAGCGCGGCCCGCACTTGGGGCAGGCGTTCGGCTCAGCGTGGAACCTCCTGTTGGAAGGGTCCCTGTACTCGTGTTCGCAATCGGCGCACATGGCGAACGGGGCCATGGTCGTCTTCGGCCTGTCGTACGGGGTGTCGAGGACGATGGAATAGCGAGGCCCGCAGTTGGTGCAGTTTATGAATGGATATAGATAGCGTCTGTCCGAAGAGTCGAGCATCTCGCCCAGGCAATCGTCGCAGAGCGCCACGTCAGGGGAGACGAGCACGAACTTGCCGTCAACGGCCCTGCTCTCCCGTATGGTGAACGCGCTGTAGTCCTCGCCGTCTTCGACCCGCTCGACGGTCATCTCCTCAATTCGTGATAGCGGCGGCGGCGAGGTCCTTATGTCGTCGATAAAGGAATCGACCGAAGGACCCTGTACCTCAATGACCACGCCTTCTGAGTCGTTCAGGCACCAGCCCTTGAGCCCGTGCCTTGCGGCGAGGTTATATACAAAGGGGCGGAAGCCTACGCCCTGCACTACGCCGGTTATATGTATCCTTGTGCTCTGCATCGCTATTTCTTCTTTCCGTCCTTTACAACCCCTGCGAGATAGGCGGCCCAGGCGTCTACGCCCGCGCCTGTCCTGCAGGATGTCTCGAATATCTTGAGATACGGGTTTACCTTGAGCGCGTTCTCCCTTGCCCTGTTGATGTCGAAATCAGTATGTCGAAATCAGTATGGGGGGCAAGGTCTGTCTTGTTTATTACGAGCGCGTCAGAGGCGTTGAATATAGCCGGGTACTTCAAGGGTTTGTCGTCGCCTTCAGTGGTGGACATGACAGTGACCATGATGTCCTCGCCCAAGTCGTACTCCGCCGGGCAGACCATGTTGCCGACATTCTCTATTACAAGGAGTTCTATGCCGTCCTGGCCGAATACCCAGGGCAGGGCATGGCTTATCTGGTGCGCGTCGAGGTGGCAGGCCCGGCCCGTCGTTATCTGGAGCGCGCTCACGCCGTGCCTTTCAATGCGTTTGGAGTCGAAATCGCCTTCGAGGTCTCCCTCGACGACAGCGAACTTCACTCCGAGCGTTTTCAGCTCTCCAGCCATCCTCTCAATAAGAGATGTCTTGCCTGCTCCGGGCGCGCTCACGATGTTGATGGAATAGATGCCTTTTCCCTTCAGTGCCTTCCTATTCTCCGAAGCGATCTCGTCGTTCCTCGCCAGTATCTTCTCTTCTATCAGTATTTCGTGCATTCTTTCCTTTCTAACGGCTGCTGAAAAAGTCCATCTGCTGTGTTGGCTTCAGAAGCTCGTCGCTGCGGCGTACGACAAAGAGTACGCCTCATTCCTCGCTCCCCGATTTAATTGGGGCCTTGCATATGGAGCTTTTTGAGCAGCCTAAGGTTCCGTTTTCAGTATGCCTCTATTGACTGAATATCCAGCTCTGTCCCGCCAGTCCGCTCTATGCGAGTGCATTTGCACTTCGGGCAGAGAGACTCGAACGCGGTTATCCTGAACGAATTTCCGCAATCCTTGCATCTGCCTGTAAGCGGGACCTCTTCTATATCCAGGGCAGCCCCCTCGAGCCGCGTCCCCTTAATCGTTGTCTCGAAGCAGAAGCGGAGCACGTCCGGCTCGACTGCCGTAAGCTCGCCGACCCTGATCCTTACCTTATCAAGACGAGTGAACTCTGCCCTGTCCATCTCTTTTTCGACGGTCTCGACGATGCTCCTCGTTATGGACATCTCATGCATGCTTCTTTTTAGCCTCTATCTTGAACCCGAATTTTTGGAGCTCCTCGCCTATGGCCTTTGCCGCAAGCGGGACGGCCTTCTTAATCTCGGGAGTGAGCTTAAGGCCGACTGAGATATCCTTCGGGATGACGCCTATAATCATGAGCTCCGGGCTCAAGCCCTGAAATTTGGCTATGGCCAGGAGGTCTCTAAGGCCTATCTGGTGGGCAGTGGAGGGTTTGAGAGCCGGCCACTTCTGGACCTCTTCGCCGGGTATGCGGAAGATCTTTCCAGGAGCGCCGTTTGCAGCGACAGCGTCAACGATGATGATATGCGAGTAGTCTTCTATGTAAGAGAGAAGCCCCAGCCCGGAGGTGCCGCCGTCAAGACAGACGACATCCGGGCCGAAGCTGAAATGCCCTTCAAAGTACTCTATTGCCCTTACCCCGAGCCCCTCGTCCCTCAACAGGATGTTGCCTATGCCGAGTACGAGGGCCTTCTTGCGCTTGCGATTTGCCATCATGAACAGGGGTTCTTTCAGCAGGCCCTAAGAGTATTTTAACAGAAATAGGCTTCCGTTCCAATCAATTAAAGGCTTGTAAATACAAGGAAATCAGGATTATAATAGCCCTGCCGCGGCTCTCAGGAAAACAGGTACAAGGCTAAAAAACCGAGGACCACGGCAATGTTCACGGCAGCGCCCAGGAGTATGATGAAGTCCGCGGGCCGGGAATTTCTAAACACACTCTTAAGCATCCCTTAAGGTTAATCCATGCATAATTTTTTGTCAAACCAGTAAATATGAAGACCGTTCTCGCATTCATAATATCGATAGCAGGCTTCGGGGCGCTCTTTTTCATCATCGACGTAATCCTTCTCAATGCCCAGGGGCTGAGCTTTATTTTCAGGGGCTGAACGGCTGATGGCGCTGTCCAATAAAAGGCTCTCCATAAAAAAGGTCGTCTTCTCGCTTTCCTTCCTCGCGTTCCTGCTCGCCGTCTATTTCTTCGCTTCGGGCCAGCCGGTCGTATCGGCGCCAGTGCTCGGTGCTCTCGATTATCCGGCTACGCACGGAGTGAACAGGAGGCTTGCCGTATGGATGGCCGCGCAGATGCACCTGTGGTTCGCGGCCTTCGTGCTCGCGGTGCCGATACTCGTCCTCATACTGGAGTTCATCGGCGTAATAAAGAAGGACAAACGCTACGACAGGGTCGCCTGCGAGTTCCTCAGGGTCAGCATTACCGCCTTTTCGCTCACTGCCATAACCGGCGCACTCCTCCTTTTATCCCTTATCGTATTCTATCCGCAGCTCATGAAGTACCTGGCCTCGATATTCGGGCCTACCGCGCTCTTTTACGCGCTCTTCTTCCTTTTCGAGTCGGCAACGCTCTACGCCTATTATTACGGCTGGGGCCGCATGTCAGAAGGCAGCCTCAAATGGGTCCATCTCCTTATAGGACTCGGCCTGAACACCGCAGGGACAGGCCTCATGTTCGTGGCCAACGCGTGGGTGACGTTCATGATGACGCCCGCCGGGGTCGATGTCAGCGGCGTCTTCAACGGCAATCTCTGGGAGGCGGTGAACAACCACCTCTGGAGCCCCATGAACCTCCACAGGTTCATAGCCAATATCGCGTACGGTGGGTCGATTGTCGGCGCTTACGCCGCGTACAGATACTTAAGCGCGGCGAATGAGAAGGAGAGGGCGCACTACGACTGGATGGGTTACACCTCAAGCCTTATCGCCATCGGCGCCCTGCTGCCGCTTCCGTTCGCGGGCTACTGGCTCACCGCTGAGATATATTCGTACAGCCAGCAGATGGGCATTACGCTAATGGGCGGCGTCTTCGCCTGGCTCTTTATCGTGCAGGCCGTTCTCATAGGCGCGCTCTTCCTCGCGGCCAATTATTACCTCTGGTGCGGCTTCGGCAGGGGCAGCTACGGCGAGCGCTATCTCGGATATGTGAAGTATATAGCCTTTGTCATCGCAATATGTTTCCTCGTCTGGTTCACTCCGCATACGCTTATACTTACGCCAACGGAGGCGAGGGCGCTCGGCGGCCAGTATCATCCGTATCTTGGGCCTCTCGGCTTGATGCCTGCCAAGAACACGGCTGTGAATATAATGCTCCTCTTCACCTTTCTCTCCTTCCTTCTCTACAGGCGTTCTCACAGGACGCCGACCGTCGCGTGGGCGGCGTACGGCAAGGCAGCGCAGGCAGGCCTCTTTACGGCGGCTGTCATCAATATAACTTTTCTCGGCGTCTATTACGGGTACTTCACGAACACGCTGTACAAGGTCGCGTCATCGGTTCCGCAGGTCGCGACAACCCTGTTTGTCATAGTGGCATGCCTTGTAATAGAAGCTTTTATGCACAGGGGCGCCGAGAGAACTGAATTCAGGTGGGGGCGCATGCCGGGCAGGAGCCAGTACGCACTCCTCCTCATTGCGGTATCGTTCACCTGGCTCATGGGCCTCATGGGTTTCGTGCGCTCCGCGATAAGGCAGCACTGGCATGTCTACGGAGTCATGAGAGACGCCTCTGCCGAAGCCTTTACGCCCTCGATCGCATACGCCGCGAAGGTCGTCTCCATCGGGACGATAATCTTCATGTCGATAATCGTCTTCATATTCTGGCTGAGCAGCGCCGGAAGGGAGGCCAGTGATGAATAATTTTTTGAAGGTCGCTGCCTTCAGCCTCGCTGTCATCGGACTCTACACCTTTTATTCGGTCTGGGTAATCCCGCCGATTAACCCGGAGGCTCCGCCGAAGGAGGCCGTCGTTGAAGAGCCCGCGACAGTGGACGAGCTGGTCGAGCTGGGAGAGTCCGTCTACAACGGCAAGGGCGCGTGCAGCCTCTGCCACACGGCTGCCGCAGGCAGGGCGCCTCTGCTGGAGAGGGCGGCCGTCATAGCAGGGCAGCGTATAAAAGAGCCCGGCTACAAGGGCAACGCAACGCATGCAGAAGGCTATCTTTATGAGTCGCTCGTAAACCCGTCCGCGTATGTAGTGCCCGGCTTCGGCGCGAGCGGCAGCGCTGACAAGGTAAGCCCCATGCCTGATGTCAGAGGCAGTTCCATCGGCCTCAACGATCAACGAGACGGAGATAAGGGCCATAATAGCCTATCTCCAGAGCATCTCTGGCGTGGAGGTAACAATAGCGCCCGCGCCGACTGAGGAGACAAAGGCAAAGGAATGAGGCTTCTAAAATTCATACTCATCAACCTTTTCTTCTTCGGCCTCTTGAAGGCCCCGGGCCTCTTCCTGGGCAAGCCCATACCTGCGAGCATCGTCTCGATGTACATGTTCTTCATCGTCATTACGGTATTGCTCGTGATGACGATAACTGACAAGGGCGCGAAGGGTTTGTTTGCGCCCATTGCCGCGCTTGTCGAAGACCCGTCGAAGGCCCTCATTCGGAACATCGTCTTTGTCATCGTGCCTGTAGTGGCAGCCTTCGTGGTCTATATGCAGTCGAATGACGCTTTCGCGCCGCCAGTTGAGTTAAGGTCAGCGCACCCTGCGCCCCCTGCAATGGTCAAGGCCTATGGGAAGACATTCGACCTCGCTACCCTTGAGAACCCGTACAGGAGATTGGCAAAGGAAGGCCCGGTTGCCTTCAGCGCCCTTGTAAGGGAAGGCGGCGAGGTCTATTTCAAGAACTGCGTCTTCTGTCATGGTCCGAAGCTCGACGGCAGGGGCCATTACGCGAATGCGCTCGACCCGCTGCCAATGCCGTTTTCAGGCAACGACACCATAGCCCAGCTGCAGGAGTCATACGTGTTCTGGCGCGTGGTAAAGGGCGGGCCTGGCCTTCCGAGGGAGGGCGGCCCTTCGATATCTTCGATGCCTTCATGGGAGGCGTCGCTTACTGAGGAAGAAGTCTGGAAAGTGATACTCTTTATCTACGACTACACCGGCAACACTCCGAGGAGCTGGAAGTAGATGATATTCAGGTTTTTGATATTCTTCCTCTTACTGGCCTCATTCTCGCATCCTGCGCTGGCTGATGATATCGACCGCGGCAAGGTCATCTATGACAAGAGGTGCTCCTGGTGCCACGGGGCCGAAGGCGCGGGCGACGGCCCTGCTGCGGAGTTTTTGAACCCGCCCCCCAGGGACTTCACGCTCGGCCTCTATAAATGGAAGTCGACCCCGTTTGACGAATACACGCCATCTGACGAAGACTTCGCCAGGATGATAGCCGGGGAGAGCGCCCACAAGAAGGTCTCGGGCTGGGACGGCATGAGCAGAACATCGATGCCGGGCTGGGGAGACCTCTTGAGCAAGGACGAGGTCAGAGAGGTCGCAGCCTATATAAAATCCCTTGCCGGGCTTGAGAAGGCGGAAAAGCCGTCCATCAGCACCTCCGGCAAGGTCAGCGCATCCAAAGAGAGCATCGAGCGCGGCAGGAAGATATTCAAAGACGCGTGCTCCGAGTGCCACGGCAATGAGGGCAGGGGGGACGCCGCCAAGAAGCTCAGGGACGACTGGGGCGCGAGGACATGGCCCAGGGACCTTACAAAGGGCTGGAGCTTCAGGGCAGGGAACAGGCCAGAGGACATCTACACAAGGGTCACGGCAGGCATCAATGGCACGCAGATGCCTTCCTTCGCGGACCCGGCTTCGAAAAAGACCATGACTGAAGAAGAGAGATGGGACGTCGCAAACTATGCCGCCTCTCTCGACGAGCCTCAAAGAAAGCCGAAGCCGGAGAGCGTATTGAAGGCCGTAAGGGCGGACAACAGCCTGCCGTCCGCGCCCGAAGACGCGGCATGGGACAAGGCCGAAGTCTCGAACTATTATCTCTTCCCCCAGATAATCGCCGGTGAAAAGGCCTATACGCCTTCTCTTGATTCGATATCGGTCAAGGCCCTGTACAACGATAGGGAGATAGCCTTTCTGCTTGAATGGGATGATCCCACAAACTCCATGCCGTGGGACGACAAGTCAAAAGAGATAGCCGGCGGCGAGCTATTCCCCGATGGCGTAGCCATACAGATCCCCGCTGATATCAAAGGCAACGAGCGTCCCTACTTCGGCATGGGCGGCGCAAAACCCGTCATCATCTGGCGTTGGCAGAGCGAAAATGAACCGGGGGCAGGACAGAGCGTAAAGACTCTTTTTTCCAAAGGCCCTGAACGCATAACCGTAAAGGAAGAACCCGGCATCACGGCTTCCGGCAGATACGATAACGGCAGGTGGCGCGTAATAATCAAAGCCCAGCTCAAGCCCGCGACAGGCCCCGTAATCGAAGAAGGCTCTTTTCTTCCAATAGCCTTTGCCGCGTGGGACGGCTCAAACCAGGACCATAAAGGCAAACACACCATGACAGGCTTGCAATGGGCAACCCTTCAAAAACAGGCCAGCAAACCCTCCTATATCTGGCCCCTCATCATCGGCATACTCGTCCTCGCCGTCGAGATCCTCTGGCTCATGAGCGCGCGAAGAGGCAAGCAGGCCCGTTAAATACTTGAGAGAACCTTTTTTGCAAAAAGGTTCCCCCAGGTTCTTAAAGAGCCTGCTTGCCTTATCGGGCGCGCCATGTGCCAGCGGCTATGAGAAGAGCGCCGATGGCGGCCATGACGATGTAGAGGGTATCGGGG
>Ga0209751_10002776_pt1 | contig 17287 bp, 18 predicted proteins | sample RifCSP13_1_FD_184019 | JGI IMG/M metagenome (GOLD analysis project Ga0209751, IMG submission 184019) | Soil microbial communities from Rifle, Colorado - Rifle CSP2_sed 13_1 (SPAdes) (version 2) | ecosystem: Environmental > Terrestrial > Deep subsurface > Rock core/Sediment | place: Rifle... | reverse complement strand
GCCGCCCGCGGAGGTCCTCGAGGATTGCCCGGGCCGCGTTGTATCCCGGCGCCCCGGTGATCCCCCCGGCCGGATGGGCGCCCGCGCCGGACAAGGACCGACCCTCGATCGCCGTGCGATACAGGCTATGGCCCGGGCGCGTCCCATGCCCCGAGACGACGCCCCCTCCCGGCGGGAGGCGTCCGGCGTGCCCTCCCTTTCGTCTTCCGGACGATACGTGCGAAAGCGTTTCATACGTCCGGGCCGCCTCTCCCCCCACCCCGACAGGAGGTCCTTCGATGCAGGAGTACGTCGAGCGTCTCAAGAAGGCCGTGCTGGAGTACGACATGGAAGGGATCGAGAAGCTGGCGAACGAGGGCCTTCAGCATGGTCTCGACCCGCTCAAGGGCATCGAGGACGGCCTCGCCGCGGGGATCCGCGAGGTCGGCCAGCGGTTCGGGGCCGGCGAACTGTTCCTGCCTGAACTCGTGATGGCCGCGGAGACGATGCGGGCCGGCGTGAAGATCCTCGAGCCCAGGATCCCGAGTGGCCAGGACACGCGCCACGTGCGCAGAGTGGTCCTCGCCACGGTCCAGGACGACATCCACGAGATCGGGAAGAACCTCGTCGGGACGATGCTCAGCGCGAATGGGTTCGAGGTCGTCGACCTCGGGGTGAACCAGCCCTCGGCCGCGATCCTGGAGAAGGCGAAGGCGGTCGGGGCCGAGGTCGTAGGCGTCTCCGCGCTCATGACGACCTCGATGCCGCGGATGAAGGAGGTCTTGAGCCAGGCGGAGGCGGACCGCGTGCGGTCGAGGAGCCGCTTCATCGTCGGCGGGGCGCCCGTGACGGACGCCTACGCGAAGGAGATCGGATCCGACGGCACGGCGGGCGACGCCTCGGGGGCCGTCGTGCTCGTCCAGCGCCTGGTGGGCCTCGGCCGATGAGTGGAATCGCCCTCCGCAGGCCCTACCCCATCCTCGACCGGGAGGGCCTCGATCGCATCCATGCGAAGGCCCTCGAGGGCCTCGAGCGGATCGGGGTGAAGGTCGGCACCGCCCGCGGCCGCGCGGCCCTCCGGGCGGCCGGCGCGATGGTCGACGACGCGACCCAGGTCGTCCGCATCTCCGAAGGGCTCGTGCGGGAGGCGATCGGCCGGACGCCGGTGCGGGTGGCCCTGGCCGCGCGCAACCCGTCCCTCGACGCGGATCTCGACTTCCACCACGTCCACATATGCAACGACGGCTGCGGTCCCCTCGCGGTCGACTTCGAGACGGGCGAACGCCGCCTTTCGACGAGCGGGGATCTCGCGAGGAGCGCGCGGGTGTCGAACGCCCTCCGGAACCTCCACGTCTTCTGGCCGATGGTCACCTCCCAGGACGTCCCTGCGCCCATCCGGACGTTCGTGGACCTCAAGGTCTCCTTCGAGAACACGGACAAGCACGTCCAGTTCGCCACCGCGGTGACCGCGTCGGACGCCCGCCGGCTCGTCGCGATGGCCGCGGCCGTCGCGGGCGACGAGCGGGCGCTCCGGCGACGCCCCATCGTGTCGTCGGTCCACACGTCGATTGCCCCCCTTCAACACGACGCGGGGAACATGGACGCCGCCTTCGTCTTCGGCGAAGCGGGGGTCCCCGTCGCGATCTTCACGATGCCCAGCCCGGGGGCGTCGGGGCCCGTGACCCTCGCCGGCTCGTTGACGGTCGCCGCGATGGAGTTCCTCAGCGGCCTGGTCATGTGCCGCCTCATCAACCCCGGGTGTCCCGTGATCTGGGGGGCCGGGATCGCACCCCTCGACATGAAGACGACGACCCGCGCGGGCGGGTCTCCCGAGCACGGGATGGCGGGTGCCGCGGTCACGCAGCTCGCCCACGCCTTCGGGGTCCCGAGCCTCTGCGGCGGGTTCGACTGCACGGCCGTCGTGCCGGGGAGCCAGGCCGCGATGGAGAAGTTCGCGAGCGGGGCGTCTCTCGTCCTCGGCGGCGCAGACCTGATCGTCGGCACGGGTCTCCTCGAGGACGCGCGGACCCTGTGGCTCGAGCAGCTCTTCATCGACGACGAGATCGTCGGGATGCTGAAGCGGATCGCCGACGGGATTGTCGTGGACGAGGAGCGGATCGCCCTCGACCTGATCGAGAAGGTGGGCATCGGCGGGACGTTCCTCGGGCAACGGCACACGATGAAGCACCTGCGGACGGAGCAGTTCCTCCCCGCCCTGGTGGACCGCCGTTCGTTCGACCTGTGGGCCGCCGACGGCCGGCGTTCCATGGAGGATCGGGCCCGCGACCGGGTCCGGGAGGCCCTTGCGCGACCCCCGCCCATGCCCCTCGACCCCGACGTCGCCGCCCGCCTCGACGCCCTCATCGAGGAGGCGCGGCTCGAGGCCCCCGCGGCCTGACCGTCGGGTACCGGCTCGGGTCCGCGTGGGGGAGCGGCAAGGCGGAGGCGAAGGCTCTCGGGAACCGGGGGTCCCCCGCGAGGGGGGCGTGGCGGATCCGCCGAGCCAGGGACCGCATCGCGGCCCTCTCCCGGGAGGACAGGAGGGCAAGCCGCGCCCCCGAGCCCGCGGTGTTCCCCACGAAGGCGACGCGATCGAGGGGGAGGTCCGGGAGCATGCCGACGGCCTTTGCGCTCTCCGGCGCAAGGTAGGAGCCGAAGGCGCCCGCCATGTACACGGTCCGGACGTCCTTGGTCGCCGCCCCCAGGTCGTCGAGGAGGATCTCGATCCCCGCGTGGATCGCCGCCTTCGCGAGCTGGAGCTGCCCGACGTCGGCCTGGGTCAGCAGGATGTCCTGCCCGATCGAGGTCCGCTCCCGAGGGACGACGACGAACGCGGGCTGACCGCCGATCGTCCGGAAGCGAGGGTCCCGTCCCCCGGCGAGGATCCGCCCCTTCGCGTCGAGGGCCCCCGCGAGGAAGAGCTCCCCGAGGAGGTCGAGGAGGGCGGACCCGCAGAGGCCCCGCGGTTTCCTCCTCCCGATCGTGCGCACGTCGACATGGAGGGTCTCGGGCTCGATGGCGACCCGCTCGACGGCCCCGTCGGCCGCGCGCATCCCGAACCGGATGTGGGCCCCCTCGAACGCGGGCCCGGAGGGGGTCGAGCACGCGACGAGTCGCTCCCGGTCGCCCGCGCAGATCTCCGTGTTCGTCCCGACGTCGATGAGCACGCGAAGGCCGCGGGTCCGGTGCATCCGGGTCGCGAGGACCCCCGAGATGAGGTCGCTCCCGACGAACGCGGCGACGACGGGCGGCGCCACAATCCCCGCGGCGTCATTCGCCCGCAGGCCGAAGGGTCCCGCCCGCCGCGACTCCTCCCCCGTCGACGAGGGCGCGTACGGCGCACGCGAGAGGCCGTCCGTCGGGAGCCCGAGGAACAGATGATGCATCGCCGTGTTTCCAACGACCGTCACCGCGAACACGTGCTCCGCGCGCACCTTCGCCCTCGCGCACGCCTCTCCGAGGAGTCGGTTCACGACCTCGAGGATCTCTCGGTGGAGGAGGTCCTCGTTCTCCGGCCCCTCGCGGGCGAAGGCGAGGCGGGACATGATGTCCTCTCCATGGACCATCTGGGGGTTCGGCGCGGACACGGTGGTCCGGAGGTCCCCCGTCTCCAGGTCGAGGAGGAACCCCGCGATCTTCGTCGACCCGAGGTCGAAGGCCATCCCGAGCGCGCGGTCCGCCCTCCCGAGGAGCCCGAGAACCGTCGTCCCGGATACGACGAGCCGGACGCCGGAGGCCCCCTCTCCCCTCGCACGCTTAAGGGAGGGCCGGGCCTCCCTCGCGATGCGAAACCCCGCGGCGCGGATCGACTCGGCTGCAAGGGACTTCGGGGCGGGGGCGACGCGAATGGATGGCGCGAGGGTGAAGGGGGGCATGAGACCCGAGGTCTGGAGCCTCTGCCAGCCCCGCTGCGCCTCGGGGGGGATCTCGAGGACGACGGTCCCCGGGTGCGCGGGTCGCGCCTGGCACGCGAGCCTCATCCCGCGGGTGAGGTCCTCCGTGCCAAGGAGCGCCTCGTGCGGGGTCGGCGGGCGGAGACGATCCGCTCCTCGCCGGACGAGGACCTTGCACTTCGCGCACGTCCCCCGGCCCGTGCACAGGTCCTCGATGGCCACCCCGCACCGCCGGGCTGCGTCGAGGAGGTCCTCCCGGGGCCCGATCCGGGTGCGTCGGCCCTCGGGCTGGAACACGACCAGGGAGGACGGCACGCGCGGGCGAGCCCCCTGGACATACCTAAGCCTTCCGTCCGTCGAACCCGACGACGATCGACGCGAGGTCGCGGCCGCGCGGGATCCGGAAGCGCTCCTTCAGGTAGTCGTCCTGCGGCGTGTCGGGGCTCGCGGACACGACGTTCGCGAGGTCGGGGAGGGCCTCGAGCTCCGGGAAGGGGACGGGCGGCAGGGAGAACCGGTAGCGTCCGCGGGGCCGCGAGCCCCGGAACAGGACGAAATCCTTCCCGAGGAACACGAGTCGACGGTCCTCGGAGGAAGGCGGCGCCTCGCCGGGCAGCACCTCCCGCCCGAGGACGTTCCCGGACTCATCCACGAGGAGGACGGTCGGCTCCGGCGGAGGGCGGAAGGACGAGTCCTTGAACAGGCAGACGACGCGCTGCCGGGCCAGGGCAGCCCGCATCCCCTCGTTCTCTGCGCTCGTCGGGGTGAAGAGGCGCGCGAGGGCCTCCCGGTCCTCTCGGGCTAAGGGTTCGGCCCTCACGACGCCCGGGAGCCCGCGGACGATTTCCAGGGCCCGCTCCTCCGATTCCGTCACGGATCCCTCCTGTGGGCTCGCTTCGATTAACGCGTTGTCGCGGGGGGCGCTGCGGCCGGGGGCGGTGCCGTTTCCGCGGCCCGTCTCCGGCAGTAGGCCATCCACCGCTTCCCGAACGGGTCCTTCCCCAGCAAGAGGTCCCCCGCGCCGACGGCCCTGGAGATTTCCGGCTCGAGGGGGTTCGCGATCGCGGCCGTCAGGCCGCGGGCGGCCCCGAGGAGGATGAGGCTCGCGGTCAGGGCGGGCCGGTCCGGCATCCCGAAGCCGACGTTCCCCGCCCCGATCGAGACGTTGACCCCGAGCTCGTCGTGGACGAGCTCCACGGAGTCGACGCAGACGCGGCCGAGCTTCGTGTCCGCGCCCACGGGCATCACGATCGGGTCGATGATGACGTCCTCCGCGCGGACCCCGTGGTCGTTCGCGCGGTCGAGGATCTTCCGGGCGACGGCGAGCCTCAGCTTGGGGTCGTTCTTGATCCCGGATTCGTCGTGGGTGATGCCGATCACGGCGGCCCCGTGCCGCTTGATGATCGGGAGCAGCCGGTCGAGGGTCTTGTCCTCCCCCGTGACGGAGTTCACGAGGGCCTTGCCCTTGTAGGCGGGAAGCGCGGCCTCGAGGGCGTCCGCCCGCGAGGAGTCGATCGAGAAGGGCACATCGACGAGCTCCTGGAGGGTGGCGACCGCGTCCCGGAGGATAGTCGGCTCGTCCGCCCCGGGGACCCCGCAGTTCACGTCGATCATCGGCGCGCCGGCCTCGACCTGGGCGACGGCGTCCGCCTTCGCGCGCGTGAAGATCCCCTGGCGGAGCTCCTCCGCGAGCTTCTTCCGGTTCGTGGGGTTGATCCGCTCGCCGATTACGACGAAGGGTTCGTCGGGGCCGATCACGAGGGTCTTCTTCGCGGACGAAAGGACGGTCTTCACGGGATTTCCTCCTAGGCGCTCGCGAGCTCAGGGACGGGACTCGCATGAAGGGGCGGGCGGGAGGAACCGAGGGCGGGCCGCAGGCCCGCCCCCTTCGAGATTGTCGCGACCGCGGCCTCCCACGCGATCGGCATGAGATGGAACCCCGCGAGGCCCGGCATCCCCCGGAGCTCGTCGATGATCTCGACGCAGATCCGGATGCCCTCCTCCTCCCTCCTCGCCTTCTTGTCCCCCGCCGCCTCCATCCGGCGGACGATGGCGTCGGGGACGTCCATCCCGGGGACGCCGTCCCGCATGAACGTCGCGGCCTTGACCGAGCGCACGGGGGCGACGCCCGCGAGGATGGGCACGCGCTTGTGGAGGCCGAGGTCCACGACGCGCTCCATGAAGGTCCGGAACCGCGCGACGTTGAAGACGATCTGGGTCTGGATGAACCGGGCGCCCGCGTCGACCTTCTTCCCCACCCGCAGGGGACGGAACTCGTAGGGCGGGGCGAAGGGGTTCGCAGCGGCCCCGGGGAACAAGCTCGGGGGCGGCTTGATGGGCCGGCCGCTCAGGTACGTCCCCTCCCGGGTCATGTGGGCCGCAAGGGCGACGAGCTGGACGGAGTCGATGTCGTACACGGGCTTCGTGTCCGGGTGGTCCCCGTGGACCATGTGGTCCCCGGAGAGGCACAGGACGTTCCGGACCCCGAGGAGGGCCGCGCTCAGGAGGTCGCTCTGGAGGGCCAGGCGGTTCCGGTCCCGCACGGTCATGTGCATGACGGGGTCGATCCCCTCCTGGGCGAGGATCGCGCACGAGGAGAGGGGCGACGCGTGGACCATCCCGCCCGTGTTGTCGGGCACGTTCACCGCGTCCACGTGATCGCGCACGAGGCGCGCACGCTTCCGGACGTCCTCCGGGTCCGCGCCGTCCGCGCTCCCGATCTCGCACGTGACGACGGGGCGTCCCGAGACGAGGGCCTGTTCGAACCGGCCCCATCCGGCGGGAGGGGCGCTCATGGCTCCCCGTCCTCCGCGAACGGGTCCGCGAGCATGTTCACGATCGCGCTGCTCCCTTTCCGCCTCCAGTCGAGGGGCGCCTGGACGCGGAACAGGTCTCGCCGCCAGGGCAGTCGTCGGGAGCGGCGCTCCGCCTTGACCCAGACGCAGACCATCTCCGGGATGACCTCGCAGTGGCCGTTCGCGCGGACCCCGCCGCACGGACCGTCCCGGTTTTGTTTCGGGCAGTTCATCGGGCACGTGAAGCCCGTCTCGTGGAGGACGCACTGGCCGCACATGTTGCAGCTGAACAGGATGACCTTCGTCAGGTTCTCGAACGGGGCCGCGGCGCGGTTCACCTGGCGCGTGAGGCGCGGATGCCGCTGCAGGAAGCCCATCGGCCACCGGAACAGGGGCGGAGGTTCGTAGCGGAACCCGATGGCAGGGCGGCTCGCTCGGTCTCCCATCGTATCGGTCCTTCCGGGTTGGGACTGCGAAATATTTAACCGTTTCACATTGGCAGTTCATACATGGCGGCCCTCGATGGGGGCGCGCGATCGGCCCGGGGATTCCCCAGGCATCGGGTTTCAAGTGCCCGCCCCCCTTTCCGCGTCCGTCCCCCGCGAGGATCTCCCATGCGCCCCCTCCTCACATCGGAAGGCAGCTTCCCGCGCATGGCGACGGACCTCCACGACGCGATTCGGAGCGCCGTCGCGTTCCAGATCGCGCACGGGCTCGAGCTCCTCACGGACGGGGAGCAGCGGGGCGACATGCTCTCCATGTACGAGGGGCTCCCGGGGATCACCGCGGACCGCGGGATCCCCCGGTTCACGGGTCGCGTCCTCCCCGTGGACGACCCGGCGCGCTTCGTGAAGCTCCAGGACCTCGTGTTCGTCCGCGGCGCGTTCCCGGACCGCGCGTTCCGCGTGAACCTCACGGCCCCCACGACGTTCGCGTTCGCGTGCGGCTCGAGCGGCGCGGGCCCCGCATACCGCGGCGCGACGGACCCCGCCCTCCACGACGACCTGACGGAGGCGATCCGCCCGCTCGCCCGGGAGGTCGGCCGGAAGGGGGTCCATCTCCAGATCGACGACCCCATCCTCTCCCAGGGGATGCGGGACTTCGGCCCCGCCCTCCGGAGGCTCGACGCGATCGCGGGCGAGGTGCCCCGGGACCGCGTCTCCGTCCACGTCTGCGGGTCCCTCGCGCGGGGGAAGGCCCTCGAGGCCCTCCTCCGGCTCGAGAACGTCTCCGTTCTGAACCTCGCGTTCGCGGGCCGCCTCGAGCGGTCGAACGTGGCCCTCCTCGATCCGCGACCGTGGGCGGACCGGGATCTCTCCCTGGGGGCGGGCTGCGCGCACCTCCAGGTCACGAAGGCGGAGGAGGTCATGGCTGCGGAGTCCGTCGGTCGCCTCCTCAAGGAGATCGCGGGCCGGATGGGATGGGAGCGGGTCCGGTACGTCCTCCCGGACTGCGGATTCCGGGGGACGCCGCCCGAGTTCGTCGGCCCCATCCTCGACGGCCTGCAAGGCGGCTTTGAGCGAGCCTACTCGGGCGGTCCTGCGGACCCCGGGGAACAGGCCCGTCCACCCCGTTGAACGCACGGGACCCTGCAGTCATTTCGAAGGGACTATTAGGGCCGCGCCCCGTGGGCCGCGCGGGAACCGTGGGCGACGCGGTTTCGTCACGCCAGGGGGAACGGGAGGGATCGTGCCCATGAGCCTTCGGCTGGAGCCCTTCACGAAGACGGAGTTGCAGCGGATCCACGGGGCCACGGTCCGCGTCCTCGAGCAGACGGGGGTCCGGATTCTCGAAGCCGAGGCGGAGCGGCTCCTCCTCGCCGCAGGGGCCCAGGGGGACCCCGACACCCACGTCGTGCGGATCCCGGAGGCCCTCCTCAAGGAGCTCATCATGCGCGCTCCGAGCCGCTTCAAGCTGTACGGCCGCGGGGACCGCGTGATGGCCTTCGGCGAGGGCAACGTGTACATGAGCAGCATGGGGACCGCGGTCCAGGTCGAGGGATTCGACGGGAAGGTCCGATTCCCGACCCTCAAGGACGTGGAGAACTTCACCCGTCTCGTCGACGCCCTGCCCCACCTCGACCACACGTCCTGGGTCGTCTGGCCGCGGGACGTCCCCGACGCGCTCGCCCACATCTACCTCGTCATCTACGGCTTCCGGTACGGGACGAAGTCCGTCGACGGGTACAACTGGGGCCGGTCCTTCGCGCAGGACACGATCGACCTCGGGGCCATCGTCGCGGGCGGGCTCGAGGAGCTCCGGAAACGCCCGCTCCTCATGGGCTTCACGAACCCCGTGAGCCCCCTCACCCTCGCGAAGGAGACGACGGAGGGCCTCCTCGTCTTCGCGAAGAACCTCCAGCCGACGACGATCCCCCCGGAGGCGATGGCGGGCGGGACCGCGCCATCGACCCTCGCGGGGGTCCTCGTCCAGCAGAACGCGGAAGTCCTCGCGTCTGTCGCCGTCGCCCAGTGCGCCCGCCGCGGGGCCCCCGTGCTCTACGGGAACGTCTCGACGATCATGGATATGAAGACGGGCGCGGTGGCCCTCGGCGCCCCCGAGGCGGGCCTGATCTCCTTGGGGGCCGCCCAGATCGCCCGCTACTACGGGATCCCGTCCCGCGGGACGGGAGGCAACACGGAGGCCTTCACGGAGGACTACCAGGCGGGCCTCGAGTCCATGTGGACCCTCCTGGCCCCCGCCCTTGCGGGGTTCGACTTCATCTACGACGCCGCGGGGAGCCTCGAGTCGAGCCTCACGGCGAGCTATGCGAAGCTCATCCTCGACCACGACCTGTGCGGGGAGGTCAAGCGAATCATCGCGGGGATCGATGTGTCCGAGGACGCCCTCGCGACGGAGGTGATCGCCGCCGTCGGGCTCGAGGGCGACTACCTGAGCCATCCCCACACCCTGCGGAACTTCCGGAAGGAACACTTCCTGCCCGCGACGTTCATGCGCGGCCTCCGGCCGACGACCGTGAGCGTGGATCGCGCCCTGAAGGAGAAAGCCCACGCGAAGGCCCTCGAGATCCTCGCGTCCCACGTCGTCGACCCTCCCCTCGATCCCGCCGTCGACGCGGAGCTCGACGCGTTCCTGGAGAGGGCGAGGCGGCGGGCCGCGCCCACGCCTCCGGTCCCCCCGTGATCCTCTGACGCCATCCCCGGCCGCTGCGAGCCACCTTTTCGGTTTTCGAGCGCATTCCTAAATCCGCTCCCGCGTGCCGGAACCTTTAAGAAAACCTCCGCGTACGGGACGTCGCGCAGACGCGAGGACACGCCTCGCGAGGTGTGCCCAGATGGACGATCGGGACCCAGACAAACGCATTCGGGAGTGGCGAGATGGAGCTCTGGCTCATCTACGCCCTGCTCACGGTCGTGGTCTACGGCGTGGGCGAGGGCCTGTCCAAAGAGCCGACGGTCCGGCTCGGGCCAGGCCGCATGCTCGCCCTGTACTCCCTCTATAGCGTCCCGATCTACGTGGCCTGGTTCTTCCTCGGCGGCGGCTGGTCGACCCTCACCCCGACGGGCGTCCTCCTGGGCCTCGGGTCTGGGGCCGCGGGCGCCGCGGGCACGGCCCTCTGGTTCATCGCGCTCGAGCGCGGCAACGCCTCCGTCGTGAGCGGCTTCACGGCCGCGTATCCCGTGATCACGGTCGTCGCCGCGGTCGTCGGCCTCGGGGCGACCCTCCTCCCCGTCCAGGTCGCGAGCGTGGCCCTCCTCGTCTCGGGCGCGTGTCTCCTCGGACTCGCCGGGCACGACGGGTCCGCGGAGGGGGGCCGCGCGTGGCTCCCGCCCATGTTCCTCGCGGTCCTCCTCTGGGGTGCCTGGGGCGTCTGGGAGAAGCTCGCGATCCAGGAGATCGGGTTCGCCGCGAACGCGGGCGTCTACGTCCTCGCCTCGACCCCCCTGTATCTCCTCGTCGCCCGCTGGGACGGCGAAGGGAGGGCGCCGTGGGACCGGAGGGCGATCCGCGGGGCCCAGCCCGCCCTCCTCCTGTTCGCGATCGGCGGGATCACGATGTACGTGGCGATCGGCCTCGGGCCTCTCGCCGTCGTCGTGCCCCTGACGACGGCCTACCCGATGGTCGCGATCCTCGTCCGGCGCCTCTGGATGGAGGAGCGGATGAGCTTGGCCCAGAAGGTCGCCGTCGGGTTCTCCATGCTCGGGGCCCTCCTCGCGAGCCTGTGAGCGCATCGGGCCGTCAACCTTTTCCGGGTCCGGGGGCTCCCCGGCGCCGTGTTCCGGCCGTGGCGGAGCTTCCCGCTCATGGTCAGCGCAGGTCTCGTCCTCGGCCTCGCGACGGGCGGGTACCCCGCGTACTCCCGGGAGATCTCCCAGCTCGCCCTTCTCGTCGCGATGACGTTCTCCCTCACGGAGATCTCCTTCGCGGGCATCTCCCCGAGGGCGGAGGCCCGCGGGATCCTCCTGGCCCTCGGGATGAGCTACGCCGTCCTCAGCGGGCTGCTCCTCGTCTTCGCGGCCTTCGCGGGAGACTCGGGGATCCACGACGGCTGGGTCCTCATGGCCGCGGTCCCGCCCGCTGTCGCCGTGATCCCCATCACGTCCCTCCTCAAGGGCGACGTCCGGCGGTCCCTCATCTCCTCTGCGGTCCTCTACCTCCTGGGCCTCGCCCTCGTGCCCGGGCTGACCCTCGTCTTCGCGGGGCGGTCCGTCCCTCCCTGGGATCTCTTCCTGCAGACCCTGCTCCTGATCGGCCTCCCTCTCGTCCTGTCCCGCCCGCTCCGCCGCGTCGCCCGGATCGACGAGGTCCGTCCGACGGCCGTGGGCCTCTCCTTCTTCTTCCTCGTCCTCGCGATCGCGGGCTCCACGCGGGCCATCCTGTTCACGAACCCGCAGGTCCTCGCGCCGCTCGCCGCCCTCTCTTTCGTCCGCACGTTCGGGCTGGGGATCGTCTTGTTCGCGGTCGCCGGAGCCGTCGGGGCGTCGCGGTCCGATCAGATCGCCGCGACGACGTTCTCCTCCTTCAAGAACCTCGGGCTCACGGTCGTCCTCGCGTTCGCGTTCTTCGGGCCCGAGGCGACCCTGCCCTCCATCGTCTCCCTTGTGTTCGAGATCCTCTGGATCGCGGCCCTTCCCCTTGTCTTCCTCCGACGCGCGCCTCCGGCCCTGTGAGGCGTCCCCCCCACCGGGACGGAATCTCCATACCCCACGATCCCTTTCCGCCCGACGGTCGAGGTCCGTCCCCGTGGAGCGACTGTCTTCCGACGTCGAGCGGGTTCGCGCGAGGTACGACGTCGTCGGCCGACGTTGGGCGTACGGGGCCGTTTCCGTCCTCGGATTCTCGGGGCTCGAGCCGATCCTGCGCGAGCGGGCCGTCTTGCGCCTCGGACTCCGACTGGGGGACCGCGTCCTCGACGTCGCCTGCGGCCGAGGGGGGAACGTCCGCCACCTCGAGAGGGCCGTCGGGCCCTCCGGGCGGATTGTCGGGATTGACTACTCCCCCACGATGCTCGCGGGGGCGACGCGCCTCGTACGGGCCCGCGGCTGGGAGAACGTCGAGCTGGTCCGGGGGGACGTTTCTGAGATGGACTTCCGAGAGGCGTTCGACGGCGTCCTTTGCACGAACGCGATGAGCGTGATCCCCCGCTGGGAGGACGCGATCCGGCGGATGGCCGTGGCCGCGAGGCCCTCGGGTCGGATCGCCATCCTCGACGGCCGACTGCTGACCGGCGCCGGCCGGGTGTGGAACCCCTACATTCGCCTCTTCGCGCATGTCGTCGCGGCAGATCTGGGGCGGGACATCCCGGGCGCATGCCGCGCGGTCCTGTCCGACGTCGAGGAGGAAGCCCTCCTTGGAGGCAGCTACTTCGTCGTCTCCGGACGGCCTCGGGTCCCCTGATGAGGGGGCAGGGCCCGTCCCGCTACAGTTCCCCGATCTCCTCGCGGGAGATCACGAGGCGCTGGATCTGGGACGTCCCCTCCCAGATCTGGAAGACCTTCGCGTCCCGCATCCACTTCTCCACGGGCTCGTCCCGCATGTACCCTGTCCCGCCGAGGATCTGGACGGCGTCCGTCGTGACCTCCATGGCCATGTCCGCGGCGTAGAGTTTCGCGATGCTCGCCTCCTTGTTCATCGGCATCCCCTGGTCGAGCATCCACGCGGCCCGCCACGTGAGGAGGCGCGCGGCATCGATCTTCGTCTTCATGTCCGCGAGGAGGAACGCGATCGCCTGCTTCTTCGCGATGGGCCCGCCGAAGGCCTTCCTCTTCCGCGCGTAGTCGAGGGCGTACTCGTACGCCGCCCGGGCGATCCCGATCGCGCCCGAGGCGACGACGGGCCGCGAGGACTCGAGGGTCTTCATCGCGCCGTAGAACGCGGTGGACTCGTCGCCCCCGAGCATGTTCCCTTCCGGGATGCGGCAGTCCTCGAGGACGACCTCCGCCGTGTGGCTTGCCCGGACGCCCATCTTGTCCTCGACCTTCCCCATCTTGAGGCCCGGGGTGTCTTTCTCCACGACGAACGCCCGGATCCCGAAGTAGCCGAGGCTCTTGTCCGTCGTCGCGAAGACGACGTGGACGTCCGCGATCCCCCCGTTCGTGATGAACCGCTTGACCCCGTTGAGGACCCATTCGTTGCCTTCCTTCCGGGCCGTCGTCGAGATGTTCGCGACGTCGGATCCGGCGTCGGGCTCCGTCAGGCAGAGGGCGCCGAAGCGCGGCTCGGGCCCCGTGAAGTGGGCGAGGAACCGCTTCTTCTGGTCTTCCGTGCCCATGTGGATGATCGGGAGGTACGCGAGGCCCGCCCCGATGAGGCCCGTGGCGATCCCCGCGCAGCCCCAGTTGAGCTCCTCCATCACGATGACCTGGGTGAGGACGGAGTCAACCCCGCCCCCGCCGTACGCCGCGGGGATGAAGGCCGTATCGAGGCCGATCTCATGGGCCTTCTTCACGACGTCCCACGGCACGACCCCCTTCTTGTCGTAGTCTAGGGAGACGGGACGCATCTCCCGCTCCGCGAACTCGTGGGCCGTCTTCTGCATGAGCCGCTGCTCCTCCGTCAGCTCAAAATCGACCATGATCCCGCCCGCTGCCCCGGCGTTTCCCCATGGGGGCCTCCATATTTAATCGTTTGAGCAGGGCTCCGCGAGGTTCAAGTCGGACCGCACGTTCGGGGCTGCGAGGGGTCGTCGGATGAGGGTCTTCCTCGCGGGCGCGACGGGGGTGCTCGGCCGCCGGCTCGTCCGCGGCTTCCGAGCACGAGGCCACGAGGTCCTCGGTCCCCCGCGAACGAGGCGGCGATCCGCGAGCTGGGCGGGCAGCCGAGGACGGCCGATCTGTTCGATCCGGACTCCCTCGCGGAGGCGGCCCACGGCGTCGACGTCGTGGTCCGTGCGGCCACGGCGATTCCCCGAAGCCTGCGGGTCCGTCGTGCGGATTGGGCCATGAACGATCGCGTCCGGAGGGACGGCACGCGGGCCCTCACGGAGGCCGTCGCACGCGTGGGCGCGCGGATGTACCTCCAGGAGGGGATCGTGTGGGTCGCCCAGCCCGCGGACGGGACTCCCTTCGGCGAGTCCTCCCCTGTGACGGGCCGTGACTGGTATGCCGCGGCGGCGGACGCGGAGCGGGTCGCACGGGAGGCGGCGGAGGCCCACGGCTTCCAGGCGGCGACCCTTCGCTTCGGCGCGTTCTATGCCGCGGACTCCGGTCGGACCCGGATGATGGGCGAACAGCTCATGAAGCGAAAGCTTCCCATCCTCGGGTCGGGGGACGCGGTCTGGTCCTCGATCCACGCCGATGATGCGGCCGCCGCCATGGTCGTCGCGGCGGAGGCGGGCCGCTCGGGCGTATGGCACGTCGTGGACAACCGGACCGCGACGATGGCGGAGTTCTTCGTGACGTTGGCCCGCCTGCTCGGGGCTCCCCCTCCGCGTCAGGTCCCCCTGTGGCTCGCGAGGATTGTCGCGGGCCGAGACACCGTCTCGTTCCTGAACGCCTCCACGCGCACGTCGAACGCGAGATTCCGGCAAGACTTCGGGTGGGCGCCGCGATTCCCGACGATCGGGGAAGGACTCCGTGAGGTCGTCGATGCGTGGCGCGAGGAGGGGTTCCCCGGGTGAGGAGGGGCGAGGCCCCTCGCACCTCGGACCTGCGCCCTTCAGAATTCTTTCGGCATCTGCTGGGCGAGGGCCGTGATCCGGTTCATCTGGCCCATGATCGCCATGATCTTCGGCATCGATCCGCGGAACCGGAGCTTGCCGCCCATGACGAGGGACTGGAAGTCCTTCTCCCCGCGCCCGAGGGTCGACCAGGCGTCATAGTTCCCCTCGAACTTGAAGTCCGCCGGGACGTCGGGAGAGACCTCCGACGCACTGACCTTCCCGGCCTGGATGTCGAGCAGGAAGGACTGCTTGCGGTCCGCACACGTCAGGACGAGCTTCGCGGTGATGTTCCCCGCCTTCTTCGTCCAGTCGGCATCCCCGTTCAGGCGGCCCGCGAGCTCCTCGAAGAACGCCGTCGTGAAGTATTGGACCATGGTCGTCCCCGGCGACGGAACGAAGGTCTCCACGGGGAAAAAGCCTTCGTGCGTACACTTCGGTCCCGCGCCCCGACGGCAAGGTATTTGGCACGGGGCGCCGCTCGCGGCCCGTGCGTGGGTAGCCAAGCCTGGTCAAAGGCGAGGGACTCAAGATCCCTTCCCGAAGGGGTTCCCAGGTTCGAATCCTGGCCCACGCATCCGGATTCATCCCTACTTGTGGGCGAGTGAGAGTCGATCAAGGATGCGTGAGTGTGCACTCATCCCTGTCCTCAGCCCTCGACCGTCAGCTCGGACGTCCGTCGGTAAACGGTAATGAGTTCATTAAGCAATGAATTAATATACTAGTCTCGTCATACACCTTGTTTGTGACGCCCTCCACGTCCATCATCTCGCACAAGGGTCCAACCGTGGCCACGCTGAAGGCCATCGAAGATGTTCTGCAGCGGGAGGCGATGCCCATGACCCGGTACAAGATTCGTCAGGCCCTCGGATACCGCATCGCCCAACCGTTGCTCGACGAGGGCCTCGAGTACATGGCCGACCACGAGATGGTCTACGATGAAGGGCCGGGTGGCAAGGTCCTCTGGATCCGCACCTCCGCCGCAACGCGTGCTCGGCTGCGAGGCGTGTAGGCGGTCCGCGTGGCCAAGCCGAAGCTTCTCGGCATTGAGTACGCCATGAAGGCGGCACCCGTGATCGAGGATTGGCGCCGGTTAGTGAAGCTGGGAACCGAGGACGAGCAACGTCTTGCGAGAGCCAAGCTCAAGAGCCTCACGACGTTCGAGCTTCGTGGCCGGGCGAACCCGCTGACTGCTGGCGACCCGGTGGCAAAGGATCGCTGGCCTCGCGATCTCGTCCGCGACTATGGGGCGGACATCCCGAACCTTTTCCGATTTGAACTGGCCGACAGGTGGCGAGGCTACTATTCGCTCATTGGGGAACCAGGTGGCGCGCGAATCTGGGTTCTGTACCTGTGGGACCATCCCACGTACAGCGAACAGAGCGGGTATTCGAAGAAGTAGCTGATCCCGCGCCATCAGAGACTCCCCGCGGACGGTTATGGTCTTGAGTGTCCACACGGTCGAAAGAATCCGACGGATGCACTCGACCATGAACGTAGTGTGATCCTGGCCCACGCATTCGGATTCATCCCTACTTGCGGGCGAGTGCAGGACGAACTCGTCCCTTCCAAAGTATGCATTGGCCCGGTCGGAACCGCGGATCCGATTCTGTGAGCGCTCAACGACTGTAGCGGCAAGGCGAAGTCCCAACAATTGGGTCGCAGGGCGCAGAGCATGACGCCCCCTCCGCGACATTGGGGCCTGGCGCTCGCATAAAGTCTTCACCGCTATTGGGGAACCGCTAACCTTGGTAGACATCGCTCCGATGTCCAAACTTCGTGAACACAACCTTGGAGCTTTCGATCGCGTAGATGCCGCGGTAGTCGCCCACCCGGAGGCGCCAGGCATTCGCCGTTCCCGAAAGGAGCCTAACGTCGCACTTGGGTCGTCGACGCCTGGGATCCTTCCCTAGAAGCTCGAAGGCCGCGGCGAAACGTCGCTGGACGTCGCGTGGCAGTTTTCGAAATTCCCTCTCCGCGCTGACCGTGAAGTCGATTTCGAAGTCGGGCAGCACATCGCCTCAGAGGTCGAGTTCCCTTCGAATCTCTGACCAAGCCCGTCGGGGTTCCCGGTTCAGCCGACGCAGGTGTTCGAGGAAAAACTCCTCAGGCGGGTGTGCGTCGAGGAGATCGTTGAGGAGCCGATCGTAGCTGACGCCTCCAACCTTGTAGCCTTTCAGCCGGCGCAGAGTCTCCGTGCGGACGGGGAGGGTCGTGTATTCGCGTGTCTTGGTCCCCATCGAATTCATGGCTTGCATGGAAATCATCATACTTATAGATGTGCCCGGGGTTGCCGAAAGAACGCGACCGAACATCCGTACCGACCCGGACTCGCCCCGAATCGTGGTCGAGTTCTGGCCCACGCATTCGGATTCGGCCCTTCTTGTGGCCGAGGACGGGGAGATCACCGAGGAGCGGTTCTTCTACGAACTCGTGGGTCTGATAAGACAGATCGGACTCGCATGAAGGCGGGCGCAACCCATTCGCTGCCCTCGCGGTCG
>Ga0209751_10002774_pt1 | contig 17287 bp, 12 predicted proteins | sample RifCSP13_1_FD_184019 | JGI IMG/M metagenome (GOLD analysis project Ga0209751, IMG submission 184019) | Soil microbial communities from Rifle, Colorado - Rifle CSP2_sed 13_1 (SPAdes) (version 2) | ecosystem: Environmental > Terrestrial > Deep subsurface > Rock core/Sediment | place: Rifle... | reverse complement strand
TTGGCCGAGCCGGAGATAGCCGAGTCCAACCTGCTGCAACTGCCACAGCGCCTGACCGAGCTTCTCTTCCCAGGGGAAAAACCGGATGGCCTGATCGACCGTGAGTTGCAGAATGTCGTAGATCGACTTCCCCTTCACGGTCACTTCCAGCACATCAGGCTTGAAACGCCGGCCGCCGCAGGTGTCGCAGGGCACGAACACGTCCGCCATGAACACCATTTCAATCTGAACGACGCCCGCGCCTTCACAGGCATCACAGCGTCCGCCGGCCACGTTGAAGCTGAACGTGCCGGGCGAGTATCGCCGCTCCCTCGCCAGCGGCTGCGACGCGAAGATCCGACGGACCTCGTCGTAAGCCTTCACGTACGTGACAGGATTTGAGCGCGGCGTGCGGCCGATCGGCTCCTGGTCGACCAGCACCACAGCCTCCAGCAACTCGGCGCCGGTCATTGACGTGTAGACTCCCACGCGCTCGCCCAGGTGCCGCTTGGCGCTGTGCCCGCCCGACAGCCGCGTCTCCAGCGCCCGGTACAGCACGTCGTGCACGAGCGTGCTCTTGCCCGAGCCCGACACCCCCGTCACGACCGTCAGGGCGCCTAACGGGATCTCGATGTCGACGTTCTTGAGATTGTGCTCCCGCGCCCCCTTGAGCGTGAGGCGCGTCCGTGAGAGAGGGCGTCGCTTGGCCGGAACGGGGATCGACAGCGCGCCCGTCAGGTACTTGCCAGTCAGGGGACTCCGCTCGGCGTCGCTCACTGGACCCTCGAACACGATTCGGCCTCCCTGCTCGCCGCTGCCGGGCCCGAGCTCGATCAGGTGATCCGCGCTCCGTATCGCGTCGAGGTCGTGTTCCACGACGATGACCGTGTTCCCGCTGTCCCGCAGTCGTCTGAGCAGCGACAGCAACCGGTCCATGTCCCGTGGATGCAGGCCGATCGAAGGCTCGTCGAGGACATACAGCGTGTCGACGAGCCTGGCGCCCAGTGAATTGGCGAGCGAGATCCGCTGAGCCTCCCCGCCGGACAGCGTTCGCGTGGCCCGATCGAGCGTGATGTAGCCGAGCCCGACGTCGCAGAGGAAGTCGACGCGATCCATCGCCTCGCGCAGCACGTGATGGGCGACCTCTCGCTCGAAGGCGGTCAGCTCGATGGACCGCATCCACAGCCTCAGCGCCTCGATCGTCAGCGCCGACACTTCGGCGATGCTCTTCGCTCCGACGCGCACGTTGAGGGCATCGGGCTGCAACCGCGCACCCTGGCACGCGCCGCACGTCATGGCGGTCTGGTACTGCCTGAGGAAGACGCGGATGTACTGTTTGTACCGCTTCTCCTCGAGGTCGGCGAGGAAGGGAAAGATGCCCTTGTAGCTCCGCGTCCGTGCGTGAAGGACCTTGTGTCGCTGTTCGGCCTCGAGATCGCGCCAGGGCCTTCCCATCGGGATGTCTTCGCGCGACGCGAACTCGGCCAGGGTGCGCCGGCGACCGTCGTAGCGCGGCTTGGTCCACGGGTCGATGGCGCCTTCGCGAAGCGACCGCTCGGGATAGGGAACGATCAGCGCCTCATCGTACTCCAGCACGGCGCCAAAGCCGTTGCAGGTCGGGCACGCCCCGCGCGGGTTGTTGAACGAGAAGAGCTGCGGACTGGGATTCGGCGCGCGAAAGCCGTCGTTAGGGCATTCAAAACGCTCGGTGAAACGGAGTTCGTGATTCGTGATTCGTGATTCGTGACTCGGCACTGCAACGGTGCTCGCGCTGCCCGCGGCCCGCTGCCCGCTGCCCGAGCCTTCCTCGGACTTCGGACCTCGGACCTCGGACCTCGCCAGTACCACGCACTCTCCATCTCCCTCCCTGAAAGCAGTCGCTACTGCTTCGGCTATGCGACCGGCAGAATCAGGGTCTGCCGAGAGCCGGTCGACAGCGACCATCAAGTCGGCCGCGCGAGTGAGCGAGAGATGCTCCGACTCGACCTCCTCCAGGGTCTTGAGCTCCTTATCGACCACTACCCTCAGGAACGCCTGCGCCCGCAGGTTCTCCACCACCATGGCGTCGGTCACCGCGGCGGAGAGCTTGAGCGGGAAGGCCACGACCAGGCGCGTTCCTGATGGCAGCCCGAGCACGGCGTCGGTGACCGACTGCACCGTGTCCGGCTTCAGCTCCCGGCCACAGCGCGGGCAGAAAGTCCGCCCGATTCTCGCCCACAGGAGCCGCAGGTAGTCGTAGACCTCGGTGGACGTGCCCACGGTCGAGCGCGACGTCCGCGTGGGATTCTTCTGCTCGATGGCGACCGCTGGAGAAATGCCGTCGACCCCGTCGACGTCGGGCTTCTCCATCCGTTCCAGGAACTGCCGGGCGTAAGCCGACAGGGACTCGACGTACCGGCGCTGCCCCTCGGCGTACACGGTGTCGAACGCGAGGGACGACTTGCCAGAGCCGGAAGGCCCCGTGATGACCGTTAGGCGCCGCCGCGGAATGGCGACGTCAAAACCCTTCAGGTTGTTCTGCCGGGCGCCCCGGACGAGAATCACGTCCTTCACGATCCAAAGCTATAGGGGCCGCCCGCGACCTACGGATTGGGCCGACTCCAAGGTTAGAAACGTCCCAAGTCCCATCGTCACCGCTGCTTGCGTGGCCCGCGGGTCGCGGAATAGCTTCCCCACTCCCGACGCGGGCGGCGGGGCAGTCGCGGTCGGTTTGGACCGCCGATAGCTTCACCCCGCCACCCATCCCCATTTCCCCAGATGCGACAATCCCAGGTTCGCGCGACCGTGACCCAGATGACTCTGGATCCCACGCCCCGCGCCCGGTGCTTCCTGAACCTGTGGTTCCCCCCGCGCCAGGGGCTCGCTGCTCCGGGGCTTGCCCCCTAGTGCCGTTCCAACCGGAATTGCGACCGATTACCAGCGTCCCGATGCGCGACAGGGCATTGACTGGGTTCCCAGTCACTTCCAGCGCCAACAGGTTGGAACGGTACTAGTGGACATGCATGTAGCCGCCCGCAGTGACGTGGGCATGGTGCGTTCGGGGAATGAGGACTCCTTCTTCGCTCACGCCAGTAAGCAGGGGGGGCTGTTCATCGTCGCCGATGGCATGGGCGGACACGCCGCCGGCGAGGTGGCGAGCGAGATGGCCGTGCAGATCGTATCGCGGGACCTGACCGACGTGCATCAACTCACCGGTTCGGCCCCCCGCGACAAGGTCGCCGAGTCGATCAGGAACGCCAATCGCGCGATCTACGAACGCACCATCGCCGAGTCCGACAAGCAGGGAATGGGAACCACGGTTTCCGTCCTCCTCGTCTCAGGGGCCCGCTGGCTCATCGGGCAGGTCGGTGACTCACGCATCTACCTGCTCAGGGATGGCGCGCTCACGCAGCTGACCAAGGATCACTCGTACGTCCAGGAGCAGGTGGACGCCGGCCTCCTCACCCCCGAGCAGGCCCGCTATCACCCGTACAGCAACGTGATCACGCGGTGCGTTGGGGCGGGCGAGGAGGTCGAGGCGGACACGTTCAGCGGCGAATTCCGGACGGGCGATGTCTTCCTGGTCTGCAGCGACGGGCTGACGGGCATGGTGGACGACCGGCGGCTGCAGCAGCTCCTTCTTTCTCGCGCGTCCGCGGGGAGAATCGTGGACGCGCTCATCGCCGAGGCGAACTACCGCGGCGGTCTGGACAACGTCACTGCCGTGGTCGTCCAGATCATCGCTGCCGCATCAGGCGACGACGAAACGACCGAAGAGTCCCCCGCGCTCCCTCCGGGTCACACACCTCCCAGTGGCGGCCCGGTCTCGAACGCTGCCTGATGGCCGAGGAAACGGTCGGCGAGCTTGCTGAGCTCTATCTCGGGAACCTGCTATACGCGCTGGAGCGGTGCGCGATGTCGCTTGAATCCGAAGGGAAATCGGAGGACGCGGCGTTTTATCGGGCAATCGCGCGTAAGCTGGCGCAGGCGCGGGGACAACAACCAGACTGAGTTGTTGGTCACCCAGCACTAACAACTCAGCGTGCTGTTAGAAGTGATTCTCCATTAGCCACTCGCGACCGCACTTCCGACTCGGGCATCACGGCCAGCCTGACCACGGCTTTTCGGTCAAGTAGTGCCGGCCGCGCGACAAAGACGCGAAGCCACCTCGCCGAGCGATACAGCTCGTTCGACAGCATCGGCAGGTTGATCGCGCCCTCGAGTCCTTCGCCGGTGAGCCGTCGCACTTCGCCGTTCCTGCGCAGCACCGGCAGGTCGAGATCGAGCATCTGTGTCTTCACCGGGTAGTCCAGCAGTACTTCGCCGAGTTCGAGTCCCACGTCCCGCGCGATCTGGTTCTCGGCAGCGGCGACCAGTCGACGATCGGAGGCAATCCACTCCGCGGCCTCCTCAGGCAGTTCGGCGCTTGGGCATTCGAACGCCCGCTTGTACAAGCGCCGCTCCCGGAGGCCACGCAACAGCCGCGACGGAGCGCGTTCCTCGAGCTGGTGAAGCAGTGATTCATCGCTGAATGAAGCCAGCTCGGCCACGCGCAGCGACCCGCTGTCGATGGCATCGGCCACCAGCCGTTTGTACATCGCCGTCGCGCTTCGCACCGCGTGGTGCCAGTACACGTTCCGGTACATCTGATACTTCGCGAACAGAAGCGACTCGAGCGCCGAGAGCCCCTTCTCGGAGACGCCGACGGTCGAACGACCCGTGACGGGATCCGACACCAGGGTCAGGGAGTGGATCAGCCGATCGACGTCGATCTCGCCGTAAGGCACCCCGCACATCAGCGCGTCACGCTTGAGGTACTCGATCTTGTCGAGATCGAGCGAGCCCGAGACGAGTCCCTGCAGCGGACTCGCGCTGCGGCCGCGGATCAGCTCAACAACGCGCTCCGGTGCGTCCGCGGCGATGGCGTCGCGCAGGACCTCGGCGATCTCGCCGCGCGTCAGGAGCGCGCCGGCAACATCCTCATGATGGGGGGCGCCGATTTCCTCGAGCGCGTGCGAAAAGGGATAGTGCCCGATGTCGTGCAGCAGCGCGGCCGCGGCCACCACCCGCGCCTCGCGCTCGTGCCCGGCCGTGAGTTCACCCCGGTCCTGGAGCAGCGCGAGCGTGCGTCCCGCCAGATGCCAGGTCCCTAACGCGTGCTCGAACCTGGTGTGGGTGGCGCCGGGATAGACCAGGTACGCCAGCCCGAGCTGCCGCACATACCGCAACCGCTGGAACGCGCGTGTGTCGACGAGGCGAATGGCCAGGTCGTCGAGCGTGATGTTGTTCCAGAGCGGATCGCGAATTATTTCAAACAAGCGTAGATGTGAGATGTGAGATGGGAGACGTGAGATAGACTGCTCACATCCTGATTACGCTGAAATTGAATTCCGCTCGCGCGTTGCGAGGCCCAGACACCTTGAGGGTTCTAACCAGAATCAGTTGCAGTATCCGCCGTTATCCGTGTAACCCGTGTGATCCGTGTCGCCACGGCGAAAATCGCAGTTACCGCGGTCCTGCCGCCGCGATCGAGGAATCGACGTTACCGAACTTGGAGAAGTTGGACCGGAACATTTCGGCGAGCTTCTGCGCCTGCGCGTCATACGCCGCGGGGTCTGCCCAGGTCGCGCGAGGATTCAATACCTCTGATGGCACCCCTTCACACGACGTTGGAATCGCCAGGCCAAAGACGGGATCCACCTGCGTCGGCGCGTTGCGCAGGGCCCCGGATAACACGGCGCGAACCATGGCCCGGGTATACGGAAGCTTCATGCGCTTGCCAACGCCGTACGCACCACCGCTCCAGCCCGTGTTCACCAGCCAGACGGCGGAACCGTGCTGGTCGATCAGCTTTCCAAGCATGTCGGCGTACTTGCCGGGACGCCACACCAGGAACACCGCGCCGAAGCACGAGCTGAACGTCGCCTGCGGTTCTGTAACGCCGCGTTCCGTGCCCGCCACCTTCGCCGTGTAGCCGGACATGAAGTAGTACATCGCCTGCTCGCGCGATAACCGCGCGATCGGCGGCAGGACGCCGAACGCGTCGGCCGTCAGGAACACGATGTTCTTCGGATGTCCACCACGCCCGCTGGGCACGTGATTCCTGATGTATGGCAAGGGATACGAGGCGCGCGTGTTCTCCGTGATCGACTGGTCGTCGAACCGCACACGGCGCGTGACCGGGTCCAGCACCACGTTCTCGAGAATGGTGCCGAACATCTGCGTGGTCGCGAAGATGTCCGGCTCCTGTTCCGGAGACAGGTTGATCACCTTCGCGTAGCAGCCGCCCTCGTAGTTGAACACGCCGTTCACGCTCCACCCATGCTCGTCATCGCCGATGAGCGACCGCGCCGGATCGGCCGACAGGGTCGTCTTCCCGGTGCCGGAGAGGCCGAAGAAGAGCGCCGTGTCGCCGCCGGGGCCGATGTTGGCCGAGCAGTGCATGGAGAGCACGCCGTCCTTCGGCATCAGGTAGTTCATCACCGTGAACATGGCCTTCTTCAGTTCGCCGGCGTACCGCGTCCCGCCAATGAGGATCATGCGGCGGGCGAGGTGCAGCACGATGAACGTGCCGGTGCGCGTGCCGTGCGCCTCGGGCGTGGCGTGGAACTCCGGCGCGTGCAGGACCGTGAAGTTCGGGTCGAAGCCGGCCAGCACGTCCGCCGTGGGGCGGATGAACATGTTGCGGACGAAGGCGGCGTGCCACGCGTTAGGCGTGATGTAGCGGACGCTCAGCCGGTGGCCCTCATCGGCGCCGCAGAAGAGATCCTGCACGAACAGGTCATCGCGGCCATTCAGGTAGGCGCGCACGTCGGCCAGCAGGCGGTCGAAGTGCTCCTGGCCGATCGGCTGGTTCACCTTCCCCCAGTCCACGTCTCCCTCGGTGCTCGCTTCGCGCACCACGAACTTGTCGTTGGGTGACCGGCCCGTGTGCGGGGCCGTCGTTGCCACGAACGGACCCATGTCAGCCAGCATCCCCTCACCACGGCGGATCGCTGCCTCGATCAGCGACGGCGCCATGAGGTTCCAGTGCACCGCGCCCGCCGGCGTCAGTCCCTGCTGAGAGAGTCGTTTTTCCTCGTTGGCGCTGGCTGCGACGGGCTCGGTCTGCGTTGCCATTGTCACGAAATCCGGTGTTAGAGAGTCGGGACCGAATAGACGCCTGGCGCGGTGGGAATCGGGCGTTCTACCAACGGACGGACGCGGTCCTGCGCGTCCATCACCGCCACCGCCGCCATGTTCACGATGTCCTGAACATCGGCACCCTGCTCCAGGACGTGGACTGGCTTGGCCATGCCCACCAGGATCGGGCCGATCGCCGTCGCGCCACCCAGATGATGCAGCAGTTTGTAGGCGATGTTGCCGGCACTCAAGTTCGGGAATATCAACACGTTGGCTGGCTCTTTCAAGGAGCTGAACGGGAAGGATTCGGTCAGGGTCGCCGCGTCAACGGCGGTGTCGGCCTGCATCTCTCCGTCCACCATGAGATTCGGGTCCCGCTGGCGCAGCAGCTCTACCGCGCGTGCCACCCGCGCCGATTCCTCGCCGCGCACCGAGCCGAAATTCGAGAAGCTCAGCATCGCCACGCGAGGCATCTCACCCAGCGCGCGCACAATGCGGGCGGCCGAGTACCCGATCTGTGCCAGCTGCTCCGAGTTCGGCTGGAAGTTCACCGTCGTGTCCGCGCAGAACACGATGCGCTTGTCGAAGACCAGCATGTACATGCCGCTCACCAGGCCGGCCTTCGGGTGCGCGCCGATCACTTCGAGCGCAGGTCGCAGCGTCTCCGGGTACGTCGTCGTCGCGCCGGACAGCATCGCGTCGGCTGCGCCGGTCGCGACCATCACGCACCCGTAGTAATTCGGGTTGTAGAGCCGGCGGCTCGCCTCGGCCAGGCTCATGCCCTTGCGCTGCCGTCGTTCCCAGAGATGCGTCGCGAACGCCTCGCGGCGCGGCGATGCCTCGGCGGGGTCTTCGATTTCGATGTCGTCGAGCGCCACTTGCTCCGATTCCGCCTTCCGGCGGATCCGTTCGGGATTGCCGAGAAGGATCGGGACGGCGATGCCGTCGTCGACGAGTATCCGCGCGGCGCGGATGGTGCGGCGATCTTCGCCTTCGGCCAGTACCACGCGCCGTGGGTCACTCATGGCGCGGTTGATGATCCCGCGCAGGATCCCACGTGCCCGGCCCAGGCGCGCCTCGAGTTGTTCTCGATAGGAATCGACGTCGATGAACTCCTTCGCCACGCCGCTCGCCACTGCTGCCCAGGCCACCGCCGGCGCCACCCAGAGCAGCACGCGTGGGTCGAAGGGGAAGGGGATCAGGTACTGCCGCCCGAACTTCACCTTCTTCAGGCCGTAGCGCCGGGCCACGCTCTCCGGCACGGGTTCGCGCGCCAGCATCGCCAGCGCGCGCGTGGCCGCCATCTTCATCTCCTCGTTCACTTCGGTCGCGCGCGCGTCGAGCGCACCGCGGAAGATGAACGGGAATCCCAGCACGTTGTTGACCTGGTTCGCATAATCGCTCCGGCCGGTGGCGACGATGGCATCGTCGCGCACGGCGGCCACTTCCTCGGGCAGGATCTCGGGCGTCGGATTCGCGAGGGCGAAGATGATCGGATCGCGGGCCATGGGCGCGATCATCTCCTTCGTCACGGCGCCAGCGGCCGATAGCCCGACGAAGACATCGGCACCCACCAGCGCATCGGTGATCGTCCGGGCCGCGGTCGCACTGGCGAAGCGCGCCTTGTAGGGGTCCATGTGACCGTCGCGGCCTTCGTAGATCACGCCCGCACGGTCGCACATCACGATGTGCTCCCGTTTCACGCCGAGTCGTACGTAGTGCATCGCGGTGGCGAGAGCCGAGGCACCGGCGCCCGAGAAGACAACGCGCACCTCCTCCAGCTTCTTCCCCACGACCTCCAGCGCGTTGATCAGCGCCGCACCGGAGATGATCGCGGTGCCGTGCTGGTCGTCGTGAAAGACCGGGATGCGCATGGTCTTGCGCAGCGTCTCCTCGATCTCGAAGCAGTCAGGGGCCTTGATGTCCTCCAGGTTGATCCCACCGACCGATGGCTCGAGGAGCTGGCAGAAGCGGATCACATCCTCGGGCTTCTGTGAGTCCACCTCGAGGTCGAAGACGTCAATGTCAGCGAACTGCTTGAAGAGGTTTGCCTTGCCCTCCATCACCGGCTTTCCGGCCAGGGGGCCGATGTTTCCGAGGCCCAGCACGGCGGTGCCGTTGGTCACGACGGCCACGAGGTTGCCTCGCGAGGTGTATCGATATGCCTCCTCGGGGTCCTTCTCGATCTCCAGGCATGGCTCAGCCACACCGGGCGAGTAGGCAAGAGAGAGGTCGCGTTGGTTGGCGAGTGGCTTGGTAGGGACGACCGCGATTTTTCCGGGTCGTGGGAGGCTATGGTAGTCGAGCGCGTCCTGGCGTTTCATCCACCAAAAATAGACGCCAGACAGGGAACCCGGGGGCGGGAGAACCACCAAACGGTGTCATCGCCCCCCCGGCGCACAGCCCGGTGCGTTCACCTCGGCCTATGCCTACGCCACGCGCCCTCGAAACCCGGTAACGAGACTCACGAAAAGGAGAAGCAGCCCGCATGCGCACACAATCGCCGCTCCCGTCGGCAAGTCGAGTTGATACGATGCAAACAGACCGATCAGGCTTGCGGCGGCGGCCACAGCCCATCCGATCGCCAGGCGCGTCGCCCATCGTTCGGCGAGCATGACCGAACAGACTGCCGGTACGATCAGGTAAGCGAACGTGAGCAGCACACCCGCCACGCGCACGAAGCTCACGACGACCAGCGCAAACGCCGCATAGAACAGGAAATCCCACAGGCGCACGCTGAGACCTTGCGCGAATGCCGCATCCGGATCGGTCGATATCATCGCGAAGCGCTTGTGGAACGTCGCATAGAAAGCCGCCAGCACCGCGAATATGCCGGCGCGCTGTCCCACTTCCGCCACCGTCACGTTGAGGATGTCGCCGGTGAGCAGGTGTTCGAGTTCCTCCTTTCCCCCGGCGACCCTGCTCAGCAAGAGGATCACCCCGGCCGCCGCAACGACGAAGGTGATCCCGATGATCGCCTCCTGAGGCACGCCGCCCTTCTGGCGCGTGCGCGACCAGCTGAACAGCGCCGCACCCAGGAACGTCACCCCGAGCGAAATCCAGAACGTGATCCGGTCATTGAAGTGGTAGCCCAGGATCAGCGCCAGGCAGGTGCCGAGTGTTGCGACCTGGGCGAGCGCGAGGTCGACGAAGATGACCTCGCGCTTGACGACGTGCAGTCCGAGATAGACGAGCAGCGGCGGCAGGATGAGACACGCCGCCAGCGGCCATTTCATTACCTGCCAGGCCACCTCGAAATCGGCGCTCATTTATCCCCCTGCAGTGCATTCACGAGCGTTTGCACCAGGTGATCCATCAAGTCGAGATAGGTGTCGGTGCCCTTGATGGCGCCGGGTTGCTGCGAGACGTCCAGCACGACGGCGTCGGTCTGACGCGCGACCGTCTCCGCCGTCCTGCGATTCTGGTACGGCTGCACGAGGATCACGCGCGCCTTTTCCGCCCTCATCGTGGTGATCACCTTGGCGAGATGAGCGGGCGACGGCGCGATGCCGGGCTTTGGCTCGAGCGTCTCGACGACCACGAGCCCGAACCGCTCGGCCAGGTACACGAAGTCCTTGTGGTACGTCACGATCTTCGCGCCGCGATACGGTGCGAGCTGTTTCTGCCACTCGGCCAACTTCGCATCGAGCGCCGTGTTGAATGCCTGCAGGTTCGCCTTGAAGACGTCAGCGGATTTCGGATCGACCTGGGCGAGATGGTCGGCGATGTCCGCGGCGATGATCTTCGCGTTGAGCGGGTCGATCATGAAATGCGGGTTGCCAAGCGCGTGGACATCGCCCTTTGACCGATCGAACGTCTCGGGGATCTCCAGCATCTTGATGCCGTGTGAGGCGACGACGCGCCCGGGCGCGCCCGCCGCGATCCTGCTGTTGCGCGCGCTCTCGAGCAGCGGCGGCAACCAGCCGAGTTCCAGTTCTGCGCCACCTTCGATCAGCACGTCGGCGCGGTTGAGCGTCACGATGTGGCTTGGCTTGGCGTCGACGAAGTGCGAGTCTTCCGTCGGCTTGGCGAGCGCTTTCACATCGACGGCATCGCCGCCGATGGCCTTCGCCAGCGACGCCAGGTCGGGAGTGGTCGCCACGACGCTGAGTTTTGCCGCGAGCGGTTCAGTCGTGCCCCGCGGCGCGCCCAGCGCGGCGGCGGCGAATGAGAGCAAGGCTATGGTCTTCATGTTGGTCGGTCTCGCGTGTTAGAAACGGTGGGCGGCGTGGGCGCCGAGGATGAACTCGAACTGCAGCCAGATGGAGTGATCGCGCCCGATGCCTTTGCGATCGTCGTAGTTGTATTGCAAACGGACTTTCGAGAATTCAGAGGGATAGAGTGTGAAGTTCGGGGAGATGCGGGTGCGGTCGGCACGCAGCTCCGAATCGAACGAGGTGGTGTTGCCACTGGCGACTTCGGCGCGGAGCCCCGCGACGATGCGCGGTCGTATTCCCCACAACACCTGGGTATACGCACCGCGGTCCCCGATCGTCTCGCGTGGGAGCGTTACCGTAGCCTGGTCGATTGCCTCGCGCTCCGCCGCGCCGTAGCGCCGGTAGAGCACTTCACTCTGCAATGAGAAGAAGGGGAAACCCTGACCCGCGGTCGCGGATTTCCACCGCCAATACAGGTCCGCGCCGTACACGCTCGTCCGGTTGGACGTGCCCGAGTTATTGGGTCCGAACGCGCCCGAGACGCCCAGCAGCAGCGTCTGCGTAGGCGTCAGGTCGAACGATGTGGCCAGGCGAGGTACGACGACCATGTCGCCGCCGCCACGCACTTCGCGCTCGGCCGGAATGCCTCCGTGAATCTCTGACGATTCCTCGGAGCGAAAGCTGTACATCGTTTCGCCGAGACTGTTCTGCACGGTCACCATGGCTTCGGTATACCACGATGTCGGCGCGAGCCAACTGAGTCTTGCACCCTGCCCGCGCATTCCGTCGGGCCCGAACATGCGATTGAGCACCAACGGCTGGTCGACGAAAACCCACGCATGCGGATGCTGCTGGTTCTGTCGCCCGAACTCGGTGTAGAACTGCCCGGCCTTGAGCTGCAGGTTCGCTGGCAGGGACGTGGTCAGGATGTACGCTTCCTCGAGTTCGAGGGCCGACTCCCCTTCTGGATCGATCTTGTACACGATGTCGACGAAGCCCTTGAAGTACGGGTCGACGGCGCCATCGAGCGTGATCTCCTCATTCGGGACCGTGAAACCGCGCACGGCAGGGTCATGGTCGCCACGCTGAAGTGATTGGACATCCGCGGTGCTTGACCATCCGGCATCCATCAGTCCACTGAAGCCGATGTTCATGTACATGCCGCTTCGCGGCGGCGTGCCTTGCGGCGATTGTTGCGATGTCAGCGTCGTCGCGTTCGCTCTTCCGGCTGTCTCGCGGCTTGAAGTCTCGCGGCGAAGCAGGCTGTCGCTCCCGAGGGACGAACGACGGACGAAGGTCCCGAGCGAGTCAGCTGCAGGTTGCTCGCGCGCCCGGATCTGTTGTGCGTCCAGCGGTCCGGAAGCAAGCGTGACCGCAAGCAGAATCGTGGACGACACTGTCGTCCCTCTCCAAGGCTCCTTCGTATTCGCAGACCTCTCGCCAGGCATGCGGCAGGCAACACCCGCTGTGGCGCAGGGCGTTTCCGTGCTGGGGAAGTGTTGATTCACGTGGTTGGGGGTGAACGGTCGGGAATGAGCCGGCCGGGAGAAATCCCGGCGCCGGCGCCCACGGACACGTTCAGGCCGAGTCACGTGGGCAATCCCGCACGGTCCCCTCATCCTGCCGGCCACGCTCCCCCTTGGGGCGCGCGGGCCGATGGCTCGTTAGGCGACCGGGCGGTTCAGGCTCAGCCCACGCGGGGGGGCCCGGGATCCCAGCGGACCATGGCAATCATCACCGCTGACGCTGACGGCGGGCGCGTCCATCGCGCCGGTGCCCCTCGATGCCGAAGGCAGCAGTTCCCGCGCGCGCCCGGCGATCGCACCGGACGCAAAGGTCCGGCAGATGAGGCAATCGAGGTGGCTGTGAATCGGCGGGCACGCAGTGGTGCCCTGGTCCTCCACGTGCGTGTACCGCGCCAGGGATTCCGCTGCGGAACGCGCCTCGACGATCGATCCGCCACCCCAAAGCAGGGCCTGCAGTCCGAGCAGTACAACGGCAACCGCGCGCGGAATCCCGCTCCACACCGTTGGCCGTGCCCGACTCGGGAAAAGGCGGAAAGACATGAGCCTAGTCTACCCTGCAGAGAGCCCGGCGGTCCAGTCCGCGACGCCGCCGGCAGGCATCTCGACAGCCTTCAGCGCCGTGGCGGCTCATGCGGCGCCGGCGGCAAGCTCGCGCAGACGCCTGAGCATCCGACCATCCGTCGCGGTGGCATCGTCCAGTTTGGGCGTTTCGATGACTTTCGGAACTCCGGCAAGTCGCGGATCCGTCATCAAGCGCCGGAATGCACCCTCACCAATGCACCCCTCGCCGATCAGCTCGTGGCGATCCCGCCGGGATCCCAGGGGAGCCTTCGAGTCGTTCAGGTGAATCATCCCCAGCAGGCCGATGCCAATGTGCTCGTCGAAGCGCGACCAGACGCCCTGGTAGTCGTGAACGATATCGTAGCCAGCCGCGAAGACGTGGCACGTGTCGACGCAGACGCCCACCCGGGTGCGCGCCTCCGCCGGGATCAGGCTGAGCAACATCGCCATCTCCTCGAACGAACTGCCCAGCGCCGTACCGGTGCCGGCGGTCATTTCCATCAGCAATCGCGTCCGCCCGGGGACTGTTTCCAGGGCGATTCCTATCGCAGCCGCGTTGCGAGCGAGGCCCTCGTTCCGGTCGTCAATGAAGTTCCCGGGGTGCGATACCAGCGCGTCGAGGCCGAGGGCTTCGCACCGTCGCAGCTCCGACGTGAATGAGACGAGAGATCGCGTCCACAGGGTGCGATCGGGCGACGCCAGGTTGATCAGGTAGCTGTCGTGCGCGTTCGCGTGCACGATGCCTGACGACTCCCGCGCGGACCGGAACAGCGCCCGCTCCTCGTCGCTGATGGCGGGCTCACGCCACTGGCTGGCCTGCTTGGTGAAGATCTGGATCGCCGTCGCGCCGATGGCGGCCGCGCGGGGAAGGGCCGACGTCACCCCGCCGCTGGTCGAGACATGGGCACCGAGAATCAACGGCGAAATGTGAGATGGGAGATGGGAGACGTGCGTTAAACTGCAACATCAAGATGCACGCGGTCATCGATTGGATGTTGAGCGGGTGCCGACTGAAATCTGATCTCATCGCCCTGCAGGTGCTCTCAAATCTCCCATCTCCCATCTCCCATCTCGTCTACCGCCTGCGCCCTTGCAGCCACGTCAACGGGTCGGTTGCCCGGCCTTTTGGCCTGATCTCGAAATGCAGGTGCGGGTTGAGGTCGGGATCCGCCTGGCCCACGGTGCCGATGACCTGGCCCTTCTTCACCTTCGCGCCCTTTGTCACCACGGCCCGTTGCAGCGACCCATACACGGTATAATCGCCGCCGCCGTGCTGAACGATGACCGTCAATCCGTACGTCCCGATCGGCTCCGCGATCATGATTTCCCCGTCGGCGATCGTCGTCACCGATGCGCCTAACGGCGCTTCGATCCCGATGCCGTTCCAGCGGATCGACGTGTTGTTGGGATTGATGGCGCGTCCGAAGCTGTACATGATCGAACCCTCCACCGGCCAGTCGAGCGCCCCGTAATCGCCGGTCTTCAGCGCGCTGGTGGCCGGTGCCGCGTCAGCCGAGCCCGGGGCGGCCCTTCGCGCCGCGGCTTCCGCGGCCGCGATGAAATTGGCCACCCGTGCCTCGTCGCGCCGGATCTGGTCGAGTCGCGTTTCCACCTGCTGCGAGGTGCGTCGGGCCTGCGCCAGCGTCCGCTGGCGTTGCACCTCGAGATCCTTCAGTCGCTCCTGTTCGCGCGCCTTTTCCTCGCGACTCCGCTCGAACTCATCCTGCAGCCTGACGAGCAGCTGGCGCTGACCGTCGATCTGCTTCAGAAGGTCCTCGACACGCTTCACCACCGACTTGTCGTACAGCGCCAGCTCATGCAGATACTTGTAACGCGCCACCAGTTCTCCGAACGAGCGCGCCGCCAGGAAGGCCTCGGTCGCAAAGAGCGGTCCGCGCTTGTAGATGTCCCGGACCCGCCCCCTCAGCTTTTCGCGGCGCACGGAAACCTCGCCCTGTGCCGCCACGACGCGCTGGTTGGCCGTGTCGACTTCCGCCCCGATGTTGGCCAGCTGCTGATCGAGCGACTTCACCAGACGCTCCGTCGCGGCTGCCTGCCGGCCCAGGAGGATCACTTCGTCCTGCAGCGACCGAACGCGTCCCTGCAACTGCCGCGACTCGGCCTGAAGTGAATCGCGCTCGTTACGGATGCGATCGAGTTCCTCGCGCTGTGCCCGAAGCCGCGCTTCGGCGCTCTGACCCCATGCGGCACTCGCGCTCACACACGCGAGCAGCACTGTCAGTCCAACCCTGCGCACTAGTGCCGTTCCAACTTGTTGCGCCGAAGGTCGGCGAGCGACGTGGCCAGACGTGCCTTGAGATACCGGCCGCCTCGCCCCGACTTGAGATACCGTTCACGCCGAAAGGCATCGTCGGCGCTGGGGCTGGTCTCGTAGTACAACAGCGTCAGGGGCCGCCGGTGGGCAGTCGACCGAATGCGACCCGCCGTGTGAAGTCGGAGTCGCTGCCGCAAGTCAGCGGTGGCACCAGTGTAGAGCTTCCCATCGGCTTCGCTCAGTAACACATACGTGAAGTGCATGCGGTATTCTTCCATAGCCCGAACAAGTTGGAACGGCACTAGCGGAGCCGCTTCAGATGACGCCGGACCGATAGCGCGCTCACCAGGGTGCCGAGCGCTGCTCCACCCGCCACGCCGAGCGCGGCGAGATTGGATGGGAAGAAGTCGGCCTGAAGGAAGGACTTCGACACGACGGCATGTGCGCCCCAGGTGAACAGCAGCGCCAGCAGGCCTCCCAGGACGCCCTTGGCGAATCCGTCGATGAGAAACGGCCGACGGACAAACGCGTCAGTGGCGCCGACCAGTCGCATGATGCCGATCTCTCGCGCCCGGGCCAGGACGGTCATCCTGATCGAGGCGCTGATGATGATGATGGCCACCGCGGCAAAGGCGATGCCGAGTACCACGCCGGTCGCCGCTGCGATGTTGCGGATGCGATGCAGCTTCTCGATCCAGTCGGCACCGTATCGCACGTCTTCGACATATGGAAGCGTGCGGACGAAATCGGCCACCACGAGCACTGATTTGGGGTCGCGATACCCCTCGCGCAGGCGCACGTCCAGCGATGCCGGGAGGAAGCCCGCCTCGAAGACGTCGCGGAACTCGCCCAGCTCTTCGCGAGCGCGAGCCAGGGCTTGTTCCTTGTCGATGTATTCGACACGCTGCACGTCGTCACGCTTGCCGAGCTCCTCCATCATGGTGGCGATGCTGTCGGCCGGCGTGTTGTCGACGAGGAAGGCCCGGACCTCGACGCGCTCTTCGATACTGCGCAGGGCGGTGCGGATGTTGAGCGCGACCAGGGAGAACAGCCCGAAGGCGAACAGCGAAAAGGCGATGGTGGTCACGCCGAGTGCGCTGAGCAACGGGGAGCGCCGGAAGGCCATCAGCGCCTCGCGCAGGGCCAGCCTCATCAGATTGCCTCCGGCATGCGTGCCTGCGGCATGCGTGCCTCTGGGGCCCGCACCTGCTCGACCGAATCGAACACGAGCTGGCCCCGGTTCATTTCCAGGACGCGGTACTCGTTGCGCCTGACGAGCTCCAGGTTGTGTGTGGCCATGACCACGGCCGTGCCTGACGCGTTGATGTCCTTGAGGAGCTGGAACACGCCTCGCGTGGCACGGTCATCGAGGTTGCCGGTCGGTTCGTCGGCGATCAGAACGAAGGGATCGTTGACCAGCGCGCGGGCGATGGCCACGCGCTGCTGCTCGCCGCCGCTCAATTCGCGCGGATAATTCGTCGCCTTGGACGCGAGTCCGACCCTGGTGAGCAGGCGGCTGACCTTGGGCCCGATTCTCCCCCGCGGCGTGTCCACCACCTCGAGCGCGAACGCGACATTGTCTTCGACCGTCCGGTCGTCCAGCAGCAGAAAGTCCTGGAACACGACGCCGAGCTTTCGCCGGAGCTGGGGAATGGCAGAGCGGCGGACCCCTGGCGACTTCGTGCCGC
>Ga0209751_10002768_pt1 | contig 17311 bp, 18 predicted proteins | sample RifCSP13_1_FD_184019 | JGI IMG/M metagenome (GOLD analysis project Ga0209751, IMG submission 184019) | Soil microbial communities from Rifle, Colorado - Rifle CSP2_sed 13_1 (SPAdes) (version 2) | ecosystem: Environmental > Terrestrial > Deep subsurface > Rock core/Sediment | place: Rifle... | reverse complement strand
GCTTGCAGATTTCGTTGAAGGGTTGAAAGAATTCGGGCCGGGTAATGTAAGCGGTCGTCTTCACCACATCATCGAAGTCACAGCCGGCTGCCCGCAACAGCGTACCGATGTTCTCCAGCGTCTGCCGGGTTTGCGCTTCGATGGTATCGCCCGCCAGTTGGCCGGTCGCCGGCTCCCGGCCCACCTGCCCGGCGACGAAAACAAACCCGCCGCTCACCATCGCGGGCGAATACGGTCCGCCGGGCTTGGGACCGCCCTCCGGGAAAATTGTGCGACGATCCTCATTCATCTTATCCTCCGTGTTTCTCGCCGCCGAGTGCGCGGAGAACGCAGAGAAGAAGCGAGAGGCTTTTGCTCCGCGCGCTCCGCGTTCTCCGCGGTCAGGCTACAACTGGCGCTCGCCCTGCAATCCTGGTGTGGTCAGCGCGGCCACCTGCCCACCTGGGAAGCATTGGACGAGGATGGATTTGTTTTCAAAGCGGCGCGTAATCACTTCAACATCTCATCCTTTTTCATCTTCCCAGAGGCCACGAGTTCGCGAAAGCGCTGGATGGTATCGGCCACGCCCTCTGCCAGCGGTGTGCGCCGGAGATCACTCAGCACGCGGGCCAGGGGCGCACCATCCACCTCTTCGGGGAAGGGCAGGGGTTTGGTTTCAAAGGTGATTCGGCCTTTCATCTCTGGCGCGGCGGCTTCAATGGCGGCGACCACCTCGTGCATGTGGACCGCGGCCCCCGTGAGATTAAACACCTCAGCACCCTCGAAGGGCACCCAAGCGGCGGCAATGAAGGCGCGGGCGACATCTTCGACGTATTCAAAATCGCATCGCCCGCCATAGGAAATGTGATAGGGTCGGCGGACGGCGGCGGCGAACATGGCTTTGGTCGGCGTCGCGGTCAGGCCCTGATCGCGCCCGACGCCGTACACCACATAGGGGCGGAGGCCGATGCTGCTCACCCGGTTATCCTGCCAGTAGACGCGCGCTGCGCCTTCGTTGGCCTGCTTGTAGACGCCATACAGGGTATTGGGGCGCAAAGGGGCATCCTGCGGCACGGGAACACCCGCCGGGTAAGCATCGGCGTCGCTGTACACCGCCGCGGAGGAGGCATAGACGACTTTGTTGATGTGTCGGCGCTTCTTCACAGCCTCGAACACGTTGACGGTGCCAACGACGTTAACGCGCGCGCCCAACGGGGGGTCGGCTTTGCAGAACGGGACTTGCAGGGCGGCGAGGTGAATGACGTGCGTGACCGCGTTTTCGTCCAATGCGCGTTCCAGCGCGGCGAGGTCGGTAAGATCGCCGGAGACGAAGTGGATGCGGGCGAGTTCGTCGGGGGTGAGGAGCAGAGCAAGACGGCGCGGATCAGTAGAGAGATCGAAGGCGGTGACGGAGATGTTCGCAGATACCAGGTTGCGAACCACCCATGAGCCAATACAGCCCATCGCGCCAGTGACGAGAAAATGTCCAGCCATAGCAGATGTTATAACCCGATTTCGTGGTGGGACAAGCGCTCGGAACCAGCCTCGGTGATCAAGTCATCATGCTCAAGGGGATGATTTTGAGCGCGGCTCTTGCGGCGCCCATTATAGAGATACTGGCAGAAAGCCGCCACTTGTTTTGGGAGACCATTTATACGACAATTCACTCTACATTTATACGACAATTCACTCTACGGCATATCATGTCCGACTATCTCACCGACATTCTGAATCAAACGGCTCAAATGCTCTCGCTGGCGTTGGCACAGTTGCGAAGGCATGAAGCCGGGCGCTTTACGCGCGCATCGAAAGCGACCACGATAGAGTGACACGGTCTTAACCTGTGGGAACTGATCGCCGCCGTTTATCGTCTTGAAGAGGAGAGCATGGCATGACTACTCCTCGGGACCTCGACCGCCTCTCGGCCTACCTCGACAACCAGCTTTCGCCCGCCGAGAAAGCCGGCCTCGAAGCCCGCCTGGCGGGCGAGCCCGGACTCCGCTCGGCTTTGACCGATTTGCGAGTGACGGTGCGCCTCCTGCGCGCCCTGCCGACGGTCAAGCCGCCGCGCAGCTTCACCTTAACTGCGGCTCAGGCGGAGGCCGTGCGCCGCCCTCGGGGCCTGCGGCTGTTCCCGGCGCTGCGCCTGGCGACGGCGTTCGCAGCCGTGGCTTTGATCTTCGTCCTGGTGGTGGATTGGAGCAGTTCTCGTGGCAGCCTCGCGTCGGCGCCGCGGGAAGTCCAGAGTTTCGCCGTCGAATCAACAACTGCTCCAACCCCGGCGGCGCAGCAAGAAATGGATGTGGCGCCGACCGAGGCCCCAGTCGGCCTATCGGCCGAAGCGACCTCGGCGACTGCGAGCAAAGCCGCCACGGTGGAGGCGACCGCCGCTGCCTCCGAGGCAGCCATCGCAGCACCGGCGCTCACCCCGCCCCCCGGCGCAGCTGGCGGGTTGCCGGGAGCGACCCCGGCAGTTACCGAAACCCCTGGCGATGCGGCCCGCGCGATGGCGGCGCCTACCGAAACCCCCATGGCCGTCGCAGACTCTGCGTTGACTGCTTCCAGCACCGAAGCCCTCGCCGTGCCTCCGGCTGAGGCGCCCGCGCCGGCTCAGGCCCCCACACCATTGGTCACTCCGCCTCTGCGCTATGTGGAAGTGGGGCTGGCGGCGCTTGTGGTGCTCCTCGCCGTCGTCGCCTGGCTCGCGCGCGGTAGTTAAAGCATCCCGCGGATGGATGATATCAACTTCTGCCTGCGCTGCGGGCACGCGCTGGAATACCGCGAGGCCTATGGCCGCGTCCGCCCGGTTTGCCCGCAGTGCAGGCGCATCCATTTCATTGACCCCAAAGTCGCCGTCGGCGTCGTCATCGAACGCGCGGGCAAGCTCCTGCTCGTCCGCCGCGCCAATGATCCCGAGCGGGGCAAGTGGTCGGTCCCGGCCGGCTTCGTGGACAAAGGCGAAGACCCGGTCCACGCCGCCGCGCGCGAAGCCGAAGAAGAAACCGGCCTCAAAGTTCGCATTACCGGGTTGTTTGACGTCATCGCCAAAGAACAGGATATGGAAGGGGCCGATATCTTCATCGCCTACCAGGCCGAGGTGATGAGCGGCGAACCGGCCCCCGGCGACGACGCTTCGGACGCGGGTTACTTCAGCCCCGCCGAATTGCCCGAGCTTGCGTTTGCCTCCACGCGCAAGATCATTGCGCGTTGGAGAGGCGGCGCGTGACATGCGCCCGTGTTGAGCCGGTTGTGTCACGCTCGTCGCCTCAATCTTTGCTAATCCCTCCGCTTGACGTATAATCCACGATGACTCGCATGGTTATACTTCCGTTTGTTGTGGAGGTAATGTCCTAGAGATGCCTACCGCCCCGTTATCCATCCTCGGCAAACAGATCGGCGACATGAGCAAACTGGCCGCGGATATCAAGGCGTTGTTGACCAGCCAGAAGGATGTTCTCGCCAGGGCCGGATTGAGCTATCCCCCCGGAGTGACGGACGGGTTGGCGCAGTTGCGCGACACGCTGGAAAAGCTCAGGCCGCAGGTGGCCTCGCAGGAAGATGAGGTATCCCGCCTGCGCGCCCTGGCCGACACCTCCGCCGTCATCAACTCCTCGCTCGACCTCACTACCGTCCTCAACCAAGTGATGGACACCATCATCCGGCTCACGGCCGCGGAGCGCGGCTTTCTCATGCTCCGGGACGACAAGGGCGCGCTGCAGTTCCGCATCGCCCGCAACGTCGAGCGCGAGTCGCTGGACCGGAGTGAATTTCAGGTGAGCCGGACCATCGTCGGGATGGTCGCGGAACAGGGCGAACCGATCGTGACGACGAACGCGCAGGCCGATCCGCGCTTCTCGGCGCAGGAAAGCGTCATCGGCTACAACCTGCGCTCGATCGTCTGCGTGCCGCTCAAGGTGAAGGGCGTCGTCACAGGCGTGATCTACGTAGACAACCGCATCCGCACGGGGCTGTTCACCGAACGAGAGCGCGACCTGCTGGCGGCGTTTGCCAACCAGGCCGCCATCGCCATCGAGAACGCGCGGCAGTTCCAGCAGGTCAACGATCTCAAGACGCTCCTCGACAACGTGTTCGCCTCCATCGCCTCGGGCGTCATCACGACCGACGTGCAGGACATGATCACGCTGTGCAACCGGGCGGCTGAGAACATCCTGGGGCGCGCCTCCGCCGAGATCGTCGGCCGGGCGCTGATGGAGGCCCTGCCCGCGCTGGGCGAGACCTTCTCCAGCATGTTGGATAAAGTCAAAACCGAACGGCGTCCCGTCGTCGGGCACGAGGTGAGGCCGGTGCTGCCCGACCGTGGCGTGCTGAACTGGAGCCTGAACGTGGCCCCCCTGAAAGATGCCGGGCAGGGCGCGGGGCAAGGGTTGGCGATCGTCATGGACGACCTCACGGAGAAGAAACTCCTGCAAGGCAAGTTCGAGGTCTTCAAGCGGATGGTGCCCCCGGCGGTGATCGAGCGCCTGAACCCGGAAGAGCTCGCGGTCGGCGGGACGCGCAAGGAACTCAGCATCGTCTTCGCCGACATTGTGGGGTTCACCTCCCTCAGCGAAACGCTCGACCCGGAAACCCTGATCGAAATATTGAACCGGTACGTAGGCACGGCGGCGGAGGCCATGCTCCTGCACGAGGCCACGGTGGACAAGTACATCGGCGACGCGGTGATGGCCTTCTTCAACGCGCCGGACGACCAGCCGGACCATCCCCTGCGGGCGGTGCGCGCGGCTATCCGCATGCGTGACGACATCACCGCTCTGCAGGAAGTGATGGACCCGCGCTTCCGCCTTTCGTACCGCATCGCCGTGCATCTGGGCGAAGCCGTCGTCGGGCTGGTCGGCACGAAAGACCGCCTGGACTACACGATCATCGGCGACACGGTCAACACTGCCAAGCGCCTGCAGGAGAACGGCTTCCCCGGCAAAGTCTTCATCAGCGACGCCGTGTACGAACGCGTGCAGGACGTCGTGCTGGTCAACCCCTTGGAGCCCCTCAAGGTCAAAGGGCGGGTCAAACCGGTCCCGGTCTTCGAATTAATCAGCCTGAAATAGTCCGGCCCGTTGGGGCTGCGGCTTTGCGCGGGACCCGCGACGAACGTTGTCGCGGGTCCTCGTTTGTCTGAGAGTGGCGTTGTGCTTTTCCTGAGTTGGATTTACACCCTGGCGATTGTGGGGATGGCGGTCTTCGGCTTCCATCTCCTCCTGCTGGCGTTGATCGCCGTGGCCGCGTGGATGCGCGGGGTCCGGGCGCCCGCGCCCGCCCCGGCGCGGTGGCCCTCCGTCCTCGTGCAACTACCGGTCTTCAACGAGCGCTATGTCGTCGAGCGGCTGATTGCCGCCGCCGCCGCGCTCGACTACCCGCCTCATCTGCTCACCGTTCAAGTTCTCGACGACTCGACGGACGACACTGCCTCCATCGCCAGGGCGTGTGCGGCCTATCACCGGGCGCGCGGACGGGACGTCACGTACCACCACCGCGCGAACCGCGTGGGCTTCAAGGCGGGCGCGCTGGCCGAGGGCCTGGCGTCATCCACGGCCGAGTTCGTCGCCGTGTTCGACGCCGACTTCGCGCCCCCGCCCGACTTCTTGCGCCGCGCCATCCCGGCCTTTTTCGTCGCCCCACGCCTGGGCATGCTGCAAGCTCGCTGGGAGCACCTGAACCCCGACCAGAACGCGCTGACCCGCGCGCAGGCCCTCGGCGCCGACGGCTACTTCATGGTTGACCAGGTCGCGCGCAGTTCGGCGGGGTTGCTCATGAACTTCAACGGCAGCGCCGGGGTGTGGCGCAGAGCGTGCATTGACGACGCGGGCGGCTGGCAGGGCGACACGCTGGCCGAGGACCTCGACCTTTCGTACCGCGCCCAGCTCAAAGGCTGGCGGCTGGATTACCGCGCCGACCTGGCCGTTCCCGCTGAGCTCCCCTCCTCGATCATGGCGCTCAAGAACCAGCAGTTCCGCTGGGCCACAGGCGCGTTCCAGGTCCTCCGCAAGCTTGGGCCGCAGCTGCTCACGGCGCGCGTCTCGCTCTTACGCAAAATTTTGGGGTTCCTGCACATCGGGGGCTTTTTTATCCAGCCGCTGGCGCTCGTCACGCTCCTTCTCAGCCTGCCCGTCGTGCTGCAGCACGGGCGCACGCCGCTGAACTTGAGCGGGTTTGGCTGGCTCACGCTCGTGCCGGTCTTCGTCGGCCTGTGGGGGCAAATCACGCTCCGCCGTGACGCCTGGCCCCGGCGGATGCTTTACTACCCCCTGCTGTTTTGCGCGGGGATTGGCCTCGCGCTGACGAACACGCGCGCCATGTGCGAGGCGTTCTTCGGCGGCGGGCACGAATTCCGGCGCACGCCGAAAGGTGTGTCTGTCACCGGACGGGAGGGCGCTTATGCGCTACCGATTGACTGGACGACGTGGGGTGAGCTGCTCCTCGCGCTCTACGCGCTGGCGACCGGGCTATTGGCGCTGGACCTCGCGCCCGGCCTCGCGCCGTTCGTCTTTTTATACGCGCTCGGCTTTGGTTGCACGGCCGCACTTGCGTTCTGGCAGAACGGGTGGACGTTTGCAATGACCAATGAGCAAATGAGCAAATGACAAAATGGGCTTTTAGCGCATTTGTCATTTCAACATTGGTCATTCGGTCAATTGCTCTTCATACGCATACAGTGCGGGCGTCCCGCCCGTGTGCCAGAACAGGATGGTCTCGCCTATGCGGATCACCCCGCGCCGGATCAGGTCAATCATCCCCGCCGCCGCGCGGCCCGTGTAAACCGGGTCAACCAGGACCCCCTCCGTTTGCGCGAACAACTCAATCGCCTCGCGCTCAGGCTCTCCCATGATGGCGTAGCCCGCGCCCAGGTAATCAACATTCGCTGAGATATCCTGTGGCGCGTAAGCGCGCGGCTGGCCGAGCAGGGAGGCGGTCCCGGTCGCGATGCGCGCCACGGTGCTGGTCAGCGTCTCTCGGTCCTCGTCCACGCTGACGCCCAACACCTCGCCGCGAAAGCCGGTGATCTGCTGGCCCACGACCAACCCGGCGTGCGTCCCGCCCGAGCTGGACGCGAAGAGGATGCGGTCGAAGTTTAGCGTCTGCGCTTCCATTTGCGCTTTGAGCTCTTCCATCGCCAGCGCGTAAGCCGCTGCGCCCAGCGGCGTGGAGCCGCCCAGCGGGACGGGATACGGCTTGCGCCCGGCGGCGCGTTCCTCGTCGGCGACTTCCGCCATCACCTCTTCGCGCGACCGCTTGCCCGCCCACAACACCTTCGCGCCCAACAGATGGTCGAGCAGTAAATTGCCTGTGGTTTCTTTTGGCTCATCGCCGCGCAGGACGAGGAGGCAGCGCAAACCCGCTTTCGCGGCAGCCGCAGCCGTCTGGCGGCAGTGGTTCGATTGCACCGCGCCGACGGTGATGAGGACATCGGCTTTTTGCGCCAAGGCGTCGGCGACAAGAAATTCCAGCTTGCGCGTCTTGTTCCCGCCGCCCGCCAGGCCGGTCTGGTCGTCGCGCTTGACGTAGATGCGCGGGCCGAGTTCCCGGCTCAAGCGCGGGAGAAACTCCAGTGGGGTGGGGAGGTGGGCCAGGTGAAAGCGAGGCAGGTCAATCGGCATAATCGCGCGCCTCTCATTGTGATTTGGTTACATTGAGCGTACAATTGCTTTCAGGCCATTATAGACCGGAAAGGAGAATGGTATGGCGACCCGCGAACTGCCTAAACCCGGCGAACGACTGCGGATGACCTACGAAGAGTTTCTGGCGTGGGCCGACGAGGATATGCACGCGGAATGGGTCAACGGGGAGGTGATTATTCATATGACGGCGAAAGAGCGGCATCAAGAAATAGTCCGTTTTCTGCTTGAACTGTTTGGCCTCTTTAATCAGTTCTTCCGCGCGGGGCGGTTTTTCATAGCGCCTTACCAAATGAAACTCAGTCCCGAGGGATCGGGGCGCGAGCCGGATATTCTCTTTGTGACACGCGAGCACGAATCGCGTGTGACCGAGCAGGGCATTCGAGGCCCGGCGGATATGGTGATTGAAATTGTCTCCGACGACAGCGTGACGCGCGACCGGGTGGAAAAATTCGAGGAGTACGAGCAGTACGGCGTGCCGGAGTACTGGATCATTGACCCGCGCGCTAAGCGCCCCCGCGCTGAGTTCTATCAATTGGACGAGCGCGGGCAGTATCAGCCCGTCCCGGTTGGGAAAGATGGGGTGTACCACTCCAAAGTGCTGCCCGGTTTCTGGCTGAGAGTAGATTGGCTGTGGGCCGAGACTCTGCCGGATTCGCTCTTCGTCTTCGCCGAGATCGCTAATCTCCCGGCGGAAGTGGTACAGACCCTCCGCACTCTGCAACGTAAGTAAAAAGAAGTTGGCTCAGCGATTGAAAGGGTGAGAACCCTTGCCGCGGCCCACGTTGACAGGCATTTTAGGGATGAGCCAAGAAGTTATTCCAGCGTCTGTTGTGTCTTCCGCTTCCCCCTCCATCGCATCACGTCCAGCATCCGCGGCATAACGACCGTGTACAACCAGTAGAGGACCGGCGAGGGGGCGTAATCCCATGCGCCGACGTGGCAGGTGACCTGCCCGCCGAAGCCTTCTTTGAATTTCCACACGCCCCACATAGGGTCGGTCTCCACGAACTCGTCGGGCGCACCCCAAAAGTCGTAAGTCGCACACCCCTGCGCTTTGGCCCAGCGGATGGCCTCCCATTGCAATAAGTGGTTGGGCATCTTTTCGCGGTGGGCCTGGCGGCTCATGCCATACATGTACCAGGCGGTTTTCGCAAATTTGAACATGATGACCGCGCTCACGACCTGGCCCTCCACCTCGGCGATGAGCGGCTGAGCGAGGCCCGCCTGGATGAAGCTCCCCCACGCATCGCGGTAGTAATCGGCGGAGCGTATGACAAAGCCATCGCGCGCCGAAGTCTCCACATACATGCGATAGAGAAGGTCGAGATCGGCGAGGTCGCCGAGGCGGATGCGCACGCCTCTGCGCTCGGCCAGCCGGACGTTGTAGCGCGTCTTTTGCTTCATCCCGGCGAGCAGCTCGGCCTCCGTGCGGCGCAGGTCGAGCGTGACCGTGTTGCGGAACTGAATTTGATCCGGGGAGAATTGCCAATTCCGGAGTCGCAGATCCGCAGGCGCGTTCTCTATCGCCTCCTTCGACTGCGCCGCTGCGCGGCTCCGCTCAGGAGGCTCATCTTTCGACTGCGCCGCTGCGCGGCTCCGCTCAGGAGGCTCATCTTTCGACTGCGCCGCTGCGCGGCTCCGCTCAGGAGGCTCATCTTTCGACTGCGCCGCTGCGCGGCTCCCCTCAGGAGGCTGTGGCGATGGGAGGTCGGGGTCTATCTTGATGAAGATGGCCCGTTCTCGGCGGGCGAGGAACTGCAGGTCGTCGAGGACGCGCGAACGCAGGGTCTCGTCTTCCCAAGCGAGGAGCGGGCCTTTGGGGACGTAGAGGATGGAGACGGGAAGCTGGAAGTTGGGGAGGCTTCGGCGCAAGATTTGCGCGGCGGCGACAACGCGGCCGTTTGAGTCAATCCATGCGAAGCGGCGCGGAGTCCAGCCATAGCGGCTTTTGAACTCACCCCATTCCCACGATTGGAGGAGGTGACTGTGGGGGAGGGCGGAGATGAGAGCGTTCCACTCGGAGTGGTCGGTAATAAGATTCATGAGGTTGAACCACGAAGAGCACGAAGATGCTTGGCGCCCTTTGTGGTTTCATCCGAGCGATTGTCGGCGCAGGTTGAGATACAGGAGATAAGCCTGGTAGAGGCCAGGGTTATAGATTTTATCCCACGCGCCCACCGTGCGCACGAGTTTGCCGCCCCAACCGCGCTTGAAACGGTAGACCCCCCACAGGCCGTCATGGCGCGTCTCGAACTCGGCTTCGAGCACGTCTTCGTCGGCGTCCGGCACGCCCCACAGGTCGTAGGCGAGCGCGCCCTGCGCTTTGGCCCAGCGCATCGCCTCCCACTGCGCGAGGTAGGGGGCCATGCGATTGCGCTCGCGGTCGGATGACGCGCCGTAGAAATACCACGCGCGCTTGCCGAGGACGAAGGCCATCACGCCCGCCAGCGCTTCGCCGTGGTATTCGGCAAGGAAGAGCTCGCACTGGCCCGGCGGGCGGAAAAGGCTGTAAGCCTGACGGTAATAGTCCGGAGAATGGACGCCAAAGTTGTCGCGCGCGCTGGTGACGCGCATGAGCGCGATGAAGGTTTCGAGGTCGGCGGGGGATTGGGCCGGGCGGGCGGCGACTTCTTTTTTGGCGGCGAGACCAATGTTGTAGCGGGTCTTCTGTTTCATGCGCGCGAGGATGTCAGCCTCGCCGGCGCTGAGGTCTACGACGATGGTACGGCGCGGCTGGACGGTTTGGGGCGAGGGCCCGAAACCGACCGAAGCCAGCAAATCCGCGCAGGCCGGGGAGTCGGGGAGGTCAGGCTCCCACTTGAGGCAGAGGGCGCGGCGGGCGCGGCACGCGCCATCGAGGGCGGCGATCAAGTCCCCTAGCGCGGAGGGGTCTTGCCAATCCACGAGCGGGCCGCGCGGGACGTAGGCGAGCGTCCATCCCAAAGGAAAGGGACGGAAGAGCACCAGCGCGCCCTGATCCCCGGCGCGGATGGTCTCGGCCTGCCAGCCGAAGCTCGCCTTGAGTTGGCCCCAGGCGCTGGTCTGGAGGATGTGGCCGTGCGGATGAGCGCGCACGAAGTCGTCCCAGGCGGCAGACATGCGTCGATTATAGCAGGCGGGCAAAAGTAGGAGTTTTGGGCTATGTTACTTTGACTTTTGATTTGACTCATGTTATATTCCGCGACATTCTTCACAAAGTGGAGCGACTGCCCCCGTCGGTCCAAAACTCGGAGAGACTATGCTGAATGATTGGGCGTTCATCGGCTTGTTCCTGATCATGGCCGCCATTTTCCCCGGCGCGCCCATTGTCCTCAATAGTTTGATCTTTGGCCCCAAGAAGAGCAATCCCGTCAAGAACAGCGCGTACGAATGCGGCATCGAAACCGTCGGCGACACGTGGGTGCAGTTCAAGGTGCAGTACTACATCTTCGCCCTCGTGTTCGTGGTGTTCGACGTGGAGACGGTTTTCCTCTTCCCCTTCGCGGTGGCCTTTGGGCAGGTGGGGCTGTTCGCCGTCGTCGAGGTGGTGTTCTTCATCCTCATCCTGGCGGCGGCGCTCGTGTATGCCTGGCGCAAAGGCGCGCTCCAGTGGGTGTAGCTGATTCGCAGAGTGGATTTCGCATCGCCTATCGTTTTACGGTAGGCGTTTTGTTGTCTGGCAACTTTCCCGTTCGAGGCTGAGATGGATTTCTCCCAACTGCTAAGTGATCCGATTGGTTTTATCGCGGGCCTGCTGACCGGCCTGCTGACCGGGATCGGGATTCCCGAACCGGCGGCGCGAGTCGTCCTCATGGTGATCGGGGTGATTGTGGTTGCTTCCTTCTGCCTGGTGTTCCCCCTGTTCCTCATCTGGTTCGAGCGGCGGATTGTCGCCCGGATGCAGGACCGTATGGGGCCGAACCGCGTGGGCCCGCAGGGACTCCTGCAGACGATTGCGGACGCGCTCAAACTGCTGACCAAGGAAGACATCACGCCGATTGGCGCGGATAAGATTGCCTACAACATCGCGCCCGTCCTGGCGGTCGTCGCGGTGATTTCTATATGGGCGGTCATCCCCTTCGCGCACAATATTGTTGGCACGGACGTGAACGTCGGCGCGCTGTATATCGTCAGCGTCGGCTCGCTCGGCACGCTCGCCATCATGCTCGGCGGGTGGGCGTCGAACAACAAGTACGCGCTGCTCGGCGCGTTCCGCACGGTGGCCCAGCTGGTGTCTTACGAAGTGCCGATGATTCTCAGCCTGTTGGTGCCCGTGATTCTGGCGCGGAGCATGGGAATGAATGACATCGTGCGGGCCCAGGAGGTGTGGTTCCCAGGAGGTGTGGTTCATCGTCTCCGCGCCCATCGCCGCGCTCATCTTCTTCGCCAGCTCGGTGGCCGAGGTAGGCCGCACGCCGTTCGACCTGCTTGAAGCCGAGTCCGAGATCGTGGCCGGGTTTCACATTGAATACTCCGGCATGAAATTCGCCATGTTCTTCGTCGCCGAGTTCATGCACGCCTTCACCGTCGGCGCGCTCACGGCCATCCTGTTCCTCGGCGGCTGGCGCGGCCCCTTTGCGGAACAGTATCCGATTCTGGGGGTGATTTACTTCATGCTCAAGGCCTTTGCAGGGTACTTCTTCGTGATCCTGTTGCGCGCCACGCTGCCGCGCATCCGCATTGACCACATGCTCGACCTGAACTGGAAGTTCCTGACGCCCGTCTCGCTCGGCGCGGTGGTCTTCACCATCGTGGCCGACAAGCTCATCCCGCTGGGGGCGGCGCCGTGGTTCCGCGCAGGCGTGTTGTTCCTCGCCAACCTGCTCCTGGGCTGGATCACTTTCTGGCTCCTCTCCGGATCGGCGCGACGCATGCGGCAGGCCGAGGAAGGCGGGGAAGCGGGGCACGGCGAAGAACACGGCGGACAGGCGGAAGAACACGCCCCGGCTCACGCTCCGGCGCATTGAAACGTTTGCGTCTTGCGTATTTCGTATGCCGTAGGAGTAGTACGCAATACGCGATACGCCATACGGATAAGCACATGACCTCTCTGCAAATCATATTTCTCGCGACGGCGGCGGCGACGCTGATTTCTTCCCTCATGGTCGTGACGGCGCGCAACCTGGTGCATGCCGCGCTCTGGCTCATCGTCAGCCTGTTCACGGTGGCGGTTTTATTCGTGCTGCTGGAAGCCGGCTTCCTCGCCGCCGTACAGGTGGTGCTGTATATCGGCGCGATTGCCATCCTGATCATCTTCGCCATCATGCTCACCCGGCGCGTGATGCAGGACACCGGCCCGCAGACCAACCGCCAGTGGTGGCTGAGCGCGCTCATCGCCGCCGCGCTGTTGGCGGCGCTCATTTTTACTTTGTCGCAGGTGCAGTATCCGCTCTCCACCGCCGGCGTGCCCGATGACAGCCTGCGGACGCTGGGCCGCGCGCTGGTGGACCCCAACCAGTACATGCTGCCGTTCGAAGTCGCCTCGGTGCTCCTGCTCGTCGCGCTCATCGGCTCGATTGTGGTTGCGGGCGATAGGAAGTGATCGTGAATTGTCAACCGTGATCACTTGGAGCACTCAATGATTCCCCTCTCCTGGTACCTCACCCTCGCCGCCGCCGTGTTCTGCGTCGGGCTGTACGGCGTGCTCGCGCGCAAGAACGCGGTCGCGATCCTCATGGGCATCGAGTTGATGCTCAATGCCGTGAACATCAATCTCGTCGCCTTCTGGCATTACCTGACGCCGACGCTGGCCTCCGGGCAGATGTTCGCCATCATCGTGTTCACGGTGGCTGCCGCCGAAGCCGCCGTCGGCCTGGCGCTCATCATCTCCATTTACCGCCGCCGCAACACGGTCGTGGCCGAAGAGATTGATTTGATGAAATGGTAAAAGGATGGCTGATTCTCGATTGCTGATTGGCGATGGGATGTTAGTCAGAAATCAGCCATCACCAATCGGAAATGGTTTTGCGGAGCAACTATGTCCTCTGAACTCATGACCTGGCTCATCCCCCTCCCGCCGCTCCTGGCGTTCTTCCTGATCGTGCTGTTCACCAACCGGAGCAAGGGGTTGAGCCACACCGTCGCCATCGTCGCCATTGCCGCCTCGTGGGCGATGAGTTGGATGATCTTCTTTCGCACGCTGGAGGTCGAGCACTTCGGCCAGGCGGTCATCGAGAACTGGGTGCCGTGGCTCCCCTTCGGCTCAGAGGAGGTCGGCACGGAGGCGCTCGCGATGGGCGTGCTCGTGGACCCGCTCACCTCCGTGACGCTGTTCTTCGTCTCGCTGACCTGCTTCATGATCTTCGTCTACAGCGTAGGCTACGGCAACTGGGGCAAGCCGCGCGACCTTCGGCATGATCTTCCCGGTAACCCGCCGCACAACGGCATCGAGCCGCTGTACTCGCGCTTCTTCGCTTTCCTCTCCCTGTTCGCCTTCGGGATGCTGCTGTTGTGCGTGGCCGACAACCTGGTCCTGCTCTTCGTCGGCTGGGAGATCATGGGCCTGTGCTCGTACCTGCTCATCGGTTTCTGGTACGCGCGGCAGTACGAAAGCCCGCACCAGATTACCCCGCGCCAGGCGGCGGTGAAGGCCTTCATGACCACCCGCGTCGGCGACGTGCTCATGCTCCTCGGCATCGTGTACCTGTACGCGCAGACCGGCACGCTCTCGTTCCGTGAGATCATGTACGCGCACGAAGGCGAGATGTTGACGAAACTCGCCGCGACGCCGTCGTACATTGTGGGCCTCTCGGTCGCGGGGCTGGCCGGGCTGCTGTTGTTCGCCGGGGCGGTCGGCAAATCCGCTCAGTTCCCGCTCCACATGGTCGGCAAATACGCTCAGTTCCCGCTCCACATGTGGCTGCCGGATGCGATGGAAGGCCCGACGCCGGTCAGCGCGATGATCCACGCGGCCACGATGGTGTCCGCCGGCGTCTACGCGATGATCCGCCTGTTTCCGCTGCTCTCGGCGGGCTGGCATCACGGCGACCCGCTCACCGCCCCTATGTGGGCCATGGCCTTCATCGGCGCGTTCACCGCGCTCTTTGCCGCGACTATCGCCGTCGCGCAGAACGACGTCAAAAAAGTGCTGGCCTACTCCACGATCTCGCAGCTCGGCTACATGATCGCCGCGCTCGGCGTCGGCGCGTACATCGCGGCGGCGTTCCACCTGGTGACGCACGCCTTCTTCAAGGCGCTGCTCTTCCTCGGCTCCGGCTCGGTCATCCACGGCGTCGAGCATGGCATGCATCATGCGCACGCCGAAGGCCTTGACCCGCAGGACATGCGCAACATGGGCGGCCTGCGCGCGAAGATGCCGCTCACGTTCTGGACGTTCCTCATCGGCGGATTGGCGCTCGCGGGTTTCCCGTTCGTCACCGCCGGGTTCTGGTCGAAGGACGCGATCCTCGGCGGCGCGTGGGAGGGCGGCTACGTCGTCGTCTTCGTCACGCTCGCGGCGACCGCGTTCCTCACCGCGTTCTACACCATGCGCCAGATCAGCCTGACCTTCCTGGGCGAGCCACGCACCCAAGCAGCCGAGCACGCGAGCGAGTCTGATCCCATCTTCCGCTGGATGCTGTTTGCGCTCGTCGTGTTGGCGTTCTTCGCCGTGACCGCCGGGTGGGCCGGCATCCCGGAGAGCTTCCCTGGCCTCGGCGGGCTGCCGCACGCGCTGGGCTTCACCGCCAACTGGTTCCACGAGTTCGTCGGCGGCGCGCTGCTGGAGCATCCCCCGGCGGAGGCCTTCGACGTCGTCCCGCTGGCGACCTCGCTCGTCGTCGCGCTCGGCGGCCTGCTCCTCGGCTGGTGGGTCTACCGCGACATCCGCGCGGGCGCCAGGGATCCGCTCGAAGCGCCGCTTGGCCCGATCTACACCCTGCTCAAGAACAAGTATTACCTCGACACGGGCAAGTACCGGGACGAGGCCACCGGCGAATACCGGGACAACCTCTACCAGTTCCTGTTCGTCCGCCCGACCATCTGGCTCTCGGAGACGCTCGTCTCGGCGGTCGTGGATCGGGGCCTCATTGACGGGACGCTGCACCTCATCGGGCGCGTGGCCCTGCGCCTGGGCGACATCTTCCGCAACTACTTCGACGCCCCGGTGGTCAACGGCTTCGGCGACCTGGTGGCCGAGGTCGTCAAACGGTTCGGGCGCAACTTCCGCGTCATCCAGACCGGCAAAGTGCAGCAGTACCTGATTGTCGTGATGGCGATTGTGATTGCGCTGGGCGTGGTCATGTTCATGCCCGGACTTGGTCGCTAGGGAATTGATCCATGGACTTCATCATTGACCACCTTCTCAGCCTGATTTTGTTCATCCCCGTCGCGGGGGCGGTGATCATCACCCTCCTGCCCAAAGATCAGGTCGGCGCGATCCGCTGGGTGGCGCTCATCACCACGCTCTTCCCGCTGGGCTTGTCGCTCGTCCTGTGGACGCGCTTCGACTCCGCTCTTCCCGCTGGGCTTGTCGCTCGTCCTGTGGACGCGCTTCGACTCTCATGCGGCAGGTTTCCAGTTTGTCGAGCAGGCCCCGTGGTTTACGGTGATTAATTCGTCCTACCACCTCGGCGTAGATGGGATCAGCGTCGCGATGATCCTGCTCACGGCCATCCTCATGCCGCTGGCGGTGCTCTTTTCCTTCAGCATCACCGAGAAGGTGAAGGCCTACATGGCCTTGTTCCTGCTGCTGGGGACGGGCATGTTCGGCGTGTTCATGACGCTCGACCTGATCCTGTTCTTCCTCTTCTGGGAAGCGGGCCTCATCCCCATGTACTTCCTCATCAACATCTGGGGGAGCGCGAACCGCCAGTATGCGTCCTTCAAATTCTTCATCTACACCATGGCCGGCTCGCTCGGCCTGCTGCTGGCGATCCAGACTATCGGCATCACGCTCGGCTCGTTCGACATGCTGAACGCGATTGAGAAGTGGCCCACTTTTGCCGGCGCGATCTACGGCATCCCGGCCACGACCATCCGCGCGGCCGCCTTCTGGGCGTTCACGATTGCGTTCGCGATCAAAGTCCCCGTCTGGCCGTTCCATACCTGGCTGCCCGACGCGCACACCGAGGCCCCGACCGCCGGTTCGATGATCCTCGCGGGCGTGCTGCTCAAGCTCGGCGCGTACGGTTTCCTGCGCCTCGTGCTCCCGCTGTATCCTGCGGAAGCCAAGTTCTACGCCGGGGCGCTGGCCTTCCTCGCGCTGATGGCGATTGTGGCCGGCGCGCTCGCCTCCTTTGGCCAAACCGACTTCAAGCGGCTGGTCGCCTATTCCTCGGTGGGCCACATGGGCTTCGTCGTGCTGGGGATCGCGGTGGCGGCAGTGGCGCGCGACTCCGAGATTTGGTGGCGGCAGTGGCGCCCGACTCCGAGATTTTCAAGGGCCACGCCATCATGGCCGCGAACGGCGCGGTCCTGCAGATGTTCAACCACGGCCTGAGCTCGGCGGGCATGTTCCTGCTCGTCGGCGTGATCTACGACCGCACGCATACCCGCAACCTGAACGACTTCGGCGGGTTGTTCCCGCTCGCGCCGGTCTACGGCGGCATTTTGATCTTCACCAGCATGGCCTCGCTCGGCCTGCCCGGCCTCAACGGCTTTGTCTCCGAGTTCATGGTCGTGCGCGGCGCGTGGCCGGTGTACACCGTCATCACCGCTATCGGGATGCTCGGCCTGCTGATGACCGGCGCGTACATCCTCAAGGGGATCCAAAAGGTCCT
>Ga0209751_10002767_pt1 | contig 17315 bp, 14 predicted proteins | sample RifCSP13_1_FD_184019 | JGI IMG/M metagenome (GOLD analysis project Ga0209751, IMG submission 184019) | Soil microbial communities from Rifle, Colorado - Rifle CSP2_sed 13_1 (SPAdes) (version 2) | ecosystem: Environmental > Terrestrial > Deep subsurface > Rock core/Sediment | place: Rifle... | reverse complement strand
CGACTCGTGCAGTACCGGCAGCGGAGGTACCAGCGGGTAGAGGCGTGCCCCCGGGACCACCGGGAACCGCCTAGCCAGCGTAGGGGGCTCGCGACTCGCGCCGCACGCCGCCTCGCCACGAGGACGGACGCGCCGGAAGCGCCTCTACTACTCCAACGCTGGTTACCGTGAAACGAGGGGCCGCTCGCGCGGCCCCTCGCCGTCTCTCGAGGATTGGGCTCAGGCCGCGAGCGCGACTGGAGTCGCTTCGTCGACCAGCGTCGCGAGATGGGCGCGTAGGCGCTCTGCTACGACCCGATCGCGTAACCGGCCGCTCTCGTCGAAGACGTTCTGGGCGCGGGCGACAGGGAGCTCTCCGTCGATCACGCGCGCGCCGGCAATGCCGAGCACGCGACGGAGGTCCTGCTGCGCCCACAGCGCTCCGTACTGGCCCGTCGTCACACCTGCCACGGCGACCGTCTTTCCCCGGAGCGCGGCCTCACGATGCGGGCGAGACGCCCAGTCGACTGCGTTCTTGAGCACACCTGGAATCGAGCCGTTGTACTCGGGCGTGACGAGCAGGAGAGCGTCCGCGGCAGCGATGCGCGCACGAAGGTCGAACACTGCCGCCGGAGAGTCCTCGCCGTCCACGTCGGCGTCGTACGGAGGGAGTGCCGCGAGGTTCTCGTACAGCTCGAGATCGACTCCCTCCGGTGTGAGCTCTCGGGCCGCACGCGCGAGAGCAGTGTTGTACGACTCTGCCCGGAGGCTGCCGGAGACGGCGAGGATCCGCATCTCTAGGCCGCCTTCACCGCCGAGAAGCTCGCCGTGAGCTTCACCTCGTCGGGGAGCAGGAAGCCGCCGCCCGGGAGGGGAGCGTTCCAGCTCACTCCGAACTCGTTTCGGTCGATGGTGCCGGCGAGGTCGATCCCGATGCGCTCGTTCCCCCACGGGTCGACACCGGCGCCGACGAAAGCGCCTCGGAGCTCGACGGGGCGCGTCACGCCCTTGATCGTGAGGTCGCCCTGCACGACGAGCGTGTCGCCCTGGATCTCGACGCCGGTCGAGACGAAGCGGAGCTCGGGGTACCGCGGGGCGTCGAAGAAGTCGGGCGACTGCAGGTGCGCGTCGCGGGTCTCGTCGAAGGTCGTGATGCTCGAGACCTCGATCGTTCCCTCGATCGACGGTGCCGAGCCGCCCTCGATGCTCCCGGCGACCACGGGAGCGCGGCCCTTCACTGTGGCGAGCCCGAGATGCTTGATCTGAAACTCGACCGTGGAGTGAGCCGGATCGATCGACCAGGTTCCCGTCGGGATGACGGTGGCCGAAGTGTCTGCGACGATGGACATTCCCATACCTCCCTTGTGCGCGCTACTATTGAGTACGCAAGTAACTGTAGCGAGATATACATGTCTAGTCAAGTATTGAGTGAGCAATCTTCCGGGGTGCGGGCGTTCGTTGCGCTGCTGCGTGCACACGCCACTGCCACGAGGCAGCTAAACGCGCAGCTGATCGCCGACCACGGTCTGACGATCAACGACTACGAGGTGCTGTTCCGGCTCTCGCGTGCCCCCGAGCGGCAGATGCGGCGCGTCGACCTCGCAGAGCAGGTTCTCCTCACCGCTTCGGGCATCACGCGTCTGCTCGACGGCCTCGAACGGAGCGGGTTCGTCGAGCGCGGCGCGTGTGCGAGCGACCGGCGAGTCGTCTACGCCGTGCTGACCGATGCCGGCCTGGCGAAGCTCGAAGAAGCGACCACGAGCCACTTCGCGCAGATCGACGAGCTCTTCGCCGGGCGCTTCGAAGAGGACGACCTCGAGACGGCTACGAGCCTCCTCACAAGGCTTGCAGAGCCCAGCGCGTAGCCTGCTACGCGTCTTCGGAGAAGTTCTGCCAGTAGCGGCTCGGGGTCGGGCCGCGCTGTCCCTGGTACTTGGAGCCGATTCCCTCCGTCCCATAAGGCCGCTCCGCGGGCTCCGAAAGCTGCACGAACGAGACCTGGCCGATCTTCATCCCCGGGTAGATCGTGATCGGCAGGTTGGCGACGTTGGACAGCTCGAGCGTCACGTGTCCGTCCCATCCGGGATCGATGAAACCCGCGGTCGAGTGGATGAGCAGCCCCAGCCGACCGAGGCTGCTGTTGTGTGTCGGGATGTAGGCGCGCGTCGCGAGGAAGAGACCGCTCGGCGACGAGACCTGGATACAGCGCACCGGTACGGACGTCACTTCCCGAACATCACTGACGGCGCGGAAACGATGGAAGCGCCCTGAGGTCTTCTGGCGTCGAAGCTTGCGCTCGAGGCGAAAGACCGGTCGGTCCGGCGTGAACTGCACCTCGTGAAGCGGCCCGCAGTCCTTGCCGTAGAGGCGTGCGCGCTTGTGCGCCAGCGTCGGCCGGAACCCGAGGCTCGCGATGAGCTCGAAGTACTGCCAAGCGAGCGCCTCGTCGATCGTCGTGATATCGCAGCGGCCGAGCTCGTCGGCGTACCCGTCCGTGTCCATCAGGCCTTGGAGCAGCGCCAAGCGATGTGCGACGGACGATCGCAGGTAGTCGTTCGGGATGATCTTCTGGCCCAGCAGTCCTGCCCATCGAAGCGTGCTCGACAGCGACTCGTTCATCTCCATCTGGCCGGTGAGCCTGTTTCGCGTGTGGCCTGTGCCACCGATCCGGTAGGTCGGGCGCCGAGTTCTCTGTGCTGCCACGGCGTACCCTGCGCGTCGGATCTCGTCGAGGATTCCTTCATCGGCGCACGTGATCTCGGCTTTGGTTCGCGTCCCGTCTCCGATCCATGCTCCGAGGACGTAGGGGTCGATTGGGAGTGTTCGTTCCGGGTAGCGAACGGGCTCGCACAACCGCACCTGGTGGTTGCGTTCGCCCCGAACGAAGAGTGTGCGCTCGATCTGGGTGGTGGTCACGACACGTTCTCGCCTGGGGCCGTAGCGACGTCCGTTCTTGTCGCAAGTCGACCATTGATGGGATGCGTCGCACACAACTGACGTGCCCTCGGAGAAGACGACTTCTCGGCAGGGCCTTCCGATCAACGGAGGGGTGGTAGCGACGACGAGAGTTGGCCGACCCAGCTCGTCGAAGACGAGGTCGCCCGGACGGATCTCCTCGATGAGGCGCCATCCGTTCGGAGTGGCGATCTCCGTGTCAAGTGCAAGCGCCTTCCCTTCGAGCCTCGCCACGAGGTCGTCGGGCAGCGTGACCCGCTCGAGGGTGGAGCCGAGCACGAACTCGCCGGGGTGGAGGATGAACGCCTCGTCTCCGGCGACCTCGACGAGCTCCGTGAGCTCCTCCTGTTGCGCCTTGACGTCGATGTACGGATAGCGGGAGTTGCGAAACACCCGGAAATAGCGGTCCACGCGCACGTCGAGGCTGGACGGCTGCATGAGATCCGGATCGAACGGATCGATGCCGATCCGGCCCTCCTCGATCAGCCGTCGGATCGTTCGGTCGGAGAGAACCACGGCAGCGATTCTACGAGCCCGCCCCGCACGGGCCCCGGGGGCCGGACTGCGATAAGGTCCTGACCCGGTGTCGATGCTGTTCCCACCCATCGACCCGAACGAGCGGTTTCGCTCGCGCAGGTCGGCGGCGCGACGGAGAAAGCGTCTGCGGCGCGGCGCCCTGATCGCCGCCTTGCTCGTCGCGGTGGCGCTGCTCGGAGTCGGAGCGCAGTTCGTCGGGGGCGCCACGGAGTCACGCAGGGTGGAGACCGGGCTCGACACGGCGGCCACGACTGCGACGGCCTCTGGCCTGCGCCCCCTCCCCGTGGAGATTCGCGGCATCCACGTGACGATGGGCCTCGCGTCGCTTCCGGACAAGCTCGACCAGTACCTCGAGCTCCAACGGGAGGGCCTCACGGCGCTCGAGCTCGACGTCAAGGACGAGCACGGCCAGATCGGCTTCACGCCGCGGTCGGTACCTCTGGCGCTGGAGGTCGGGGCCGCACGCGATTTCTACGCTTCGCGAGCAGCCGCGCGGCTGGTACACGAACACGGGGTCTACCTCATCGGCCGTGTCGTCGTGTTCGAGGATCCGATTCTCGCGACCGCGCGACCCGATCTCGCCGTCCGGCGCAGCGGCGGGTCTGTCTGGCGTGACGCGGCCGGCCTGGCGTGGGCGAACCCTTACGACCGCCGTGTCTGGGACTACAACGTAGACATCGCCGTCGCGGCCGCCCGCGCCGGCTTCGACGAGATCCTCTTCGACTATGCGCGATTCCCGTCGGACGGCGACGTCGAGAACGCCCTCTATCCCGGATCCGACTCGCTCGCGATGCGGGACGTGATTCCGTCGTTCCTGCGCTACGCGGCTCGGCGACTTGAGCCGTTCGGCGTGCGCGTCTCCGCCGCCGTCTTCGGCCTCTCCGCGACGCGTGACCTCGGGATCGGGCAGGTGCCACGGCGGATGGCACCGTTTCTCGACGCCGTCTATCCGATGACGTATCCGTCGCTCTTCGGCGCGGGTGAGCTCGGCCTTGCGGATCCGAGCGCGACCCCCGGCGCCACCGTCTCGCAGGCGCTCCGGCACTTCAGGAGAGCGCTTCGAGGTCGCGAGGTGCCGCTGGTCCCGTGGGTCCAGGACTTCACCCTCCTCCGACCGTTCGGGATCGACGAGGTGCGGGCGCAGATCGACGCCGCTCGGCTGGCGGGGGCAAAGGGCTACATGCTCTGGAACCCAGAGGGCATCTACACCGAGGGCGCGCTTTCTGCACCGTAATCAGGGCGCGAGCCGCTCCCGCCGCCAGCCCGCCGCCGTCCGCTCGTAGAGGATCCGGTCGTGCAGGCGGTTCTCGCGGTGCGTCCAGAACTCGAGCGTCTCCGGGACCACGCGGTAGCCGCCCCAAAAAGGCGGAAGCGGGACGCCGGCGTCGTCGAACCGCGCGTCCGCCTCTGCGTAGAGTCCGTCGAGCTCCGTCCGCGCGCCGATCGGCCGCGACTGGGGTGACGCCCAGGCGGCGAGCCTGCTCGCGCGTGGGCGCGTTTCCCAGTAGGACTCCGACTCGGCCGAGTTGACCTCCTCGACGACGCCCTCGATCCGCGCCTGGCGTCCGAGCTCCCACCAGTGGAAGACGAGCGCCACGTGGGGATTCTCGAGGAGCTCGATGCCCTTCCGCGACTCGCGGTTCGTGAAGAACACGAACCCGCGCTCGTCGAGCCCGCGCAGAAGGACGACGCGGGCGGAGGGGCGACCGTCGGCGGTCGCGGTTGCGAGCGTCATCGCGTCTGCGCGAGGCACCGCATCCTCCGCTTCCCGAAACCAGGCGCGGAACGCGACCATCGGATCGGGATCGAGGTCTCGCTCGTCCATCCGCAGTAAGGGTGCCAGTTGACGCCGCGCGTGTGAACGGAGAGACTGCGCACCCATGTGCCTGCTTTTCATCGCCGCGCTCTTTGCCCCGCGACTCGTCTTCGCCCTCATGTGGATCTTCGGAAACGACGTCGACGCGGCATTCGACACCTGGCTATGGCCGCTTCTCCTGCTCCTCTTCCTGCCCTGGACGGGGATCATGTACTCGCTTCTCTGGTCACCGGTCGTCGGGGTCGACGGCGCCGAGTGGATCCTCGTCGCGATCGCCGTGCTCGTCGACATCTTGTCGTGGGCCTCGCGCATGGCGAAGAGCCGCTCCAGCTACGCATAGACGCCGGCGACCGCCAGGCGCTCGGATAGGCTCCCGCGCGTGGCGGCCACGCGCGTGATCGAGCTCCGGACGGAGATCCCGGGCCCCCGGTCCCGGGAGATCCTCGAGCGTGAACGCCGGGCGGTTGCTCGGCCACTGATCGTGCACGGGCCGGTCGTCGCCGCGGAGGCCCATGGCTCGACGATCACCGACGTCGACGGAAACACGTTCCTCGACTTCGTGGGTGGCGTCGGCGTCATGAACGTCGGCCACGGCCACCCGAAGGTGGTCGAGGCCGTCCAGGAGCAGGTCGAGCGCTTCCTCCACACGGACTTCACGGTTGTCGCCTACGAGCTCTACGTCGAGCTCGCGGAGCGACTCGGCGCCCTCGTCCCCATCTCGGGGGACGTTCGGAGCGCGTTCTTCAGCGCCGGAACGGAGGCCGTCGAGAACGCCGTGAAGCTCGCGCGTCTCCACACGGGCCGGCACGCCGTCATCGCGTTCGAAGGCGCGTTCCACGGCCGCACGCTGCTCGCGCTGACCATGACTTCCCGCACGCATCCCTACAAGACCGGTCTCGGCCCGTTCGCGCCCGAGGTCTACCGGGCCCCGTTCCCGAACGCGTACCGCGGACCCGATCCCGAGACGGCGCTCGCGACGCTCGAGCGGATGCTTGAGACGCACGTCCCAGCGGATCACGTCGCAGCGATCGTCTTCGAGCCGCAGCAGGGGGAGGGCGGCTTCATTCCCGCTGCTCCGGAGTTCGTCACGGGGCTGCGCAGCATCTGCGACGAGCACGGCATCGTCCTCGTCGCCGACGAGGTACAGACGGGCTTCGGCCGCACGGGCCGGATGTTCGCGATGGAGCACTTCGACGCCGAGGCTGACCTGATCGTGGTTGCGAAGTCGATCGCGGGTGGACTTCCCCTCTCGGGAGTGATCGGTCGCGCGCGCATCATGGACGACCCGCACAAGGGGGCGATCGGCGGGACGTTCATCGGCAATCCGGTCGCGCTGGCGGCCGCGGTCGCGGTGCTCGAGGTCTTTGCAGAGGAGCGGCTCGTGGAGCGGTCCGTCATGGTCGGTGACGTCATCGGGACGCGCATGCGCGAGTGGCAGGCTCGATGGCCACGTATCGGCGACGTCCGCGGGCTCGGGGCGATGCTCGCGGTCGAGCTCGTCCGTGATCCCGGCACGAAGACACCGGCACCCGAGCTTGCGGTGGCCGTGATCGACGAGGCACTCCGACGTGGGCTCATCCTGCTCAAGGCGGGTGTGTACGGGAACTGCATCCGCGTCCTCTGCCCGCTGACGATCGCGGACCGGGAGCTCGACGAGGGCCTCGACGTCTGGGAAGAGGCGCTCGCGGCCGTGCTCGGCCCGTAGGGCGAGATATATCTCGCCCTACAACTTGGGACCGCGTTCGCAAGACTTCGCGCATGACTGTCGGGGAAGAGCGCAAGCTCGTCACCGTTCTCTTCGCCGATCTCGTCGGCTCGACCGCACTCGCCGACGACCAGGATCCGGAACGCGTGCGGGCCATGCTCGACCGCTTCTACGACGCGATGGCAGAGGAGATCGACCGAACGGGAGGCACGGTCGAGAAGTTCGCGGGTGACGCCGTAATGGCCGCTTTCGGGGCCCCAGCGGCCCTCGAGGACCACGCGGAGCGCGCACTTCACGCGGCGCTGGCCATGCAGCGCCGCGTCGTCGAGCTCTACGGCGGGCAGCTCACCATCCGCGTCGGCGTGAACACCGGCGAGGTGGTCGTCGGTCAGGCACGCGAGGGCAGCTCCTTCGTGACAGGCGATGCTGTCAATGTGTGCGCCCGGCTTGAGCAGGCGGCCGCACCGGGGGAGGTGCTCGCCGGGGAACGCACCGTCGCGGCTGCGCGAGGCGCGTTCGAGTTCGCCGAGCGGCGCGTGTTGGAGGCGAAAGGGAAGCCGGACGGGATCGCATGTCGCCCGGTCCTGCGCGCGCTCACGCTTGCACGACCGCGTGGTGTGGGCGGGTTCCGACACGCGTTCGTCGGCCGAGAGAGCGAGTTCGAGCTGCTGCGCGCGACGTACCGGCGCGCCGTCTCCCAGGAAGAGCCGCACCTCGTGACCATCGTCGGCGAGCCGGGTGTCGGGAAGACGACACTCGTACGCGAGTTTTGGCAGCTGCTCGCAGAGGAGGAGCCGGTCCCGCTTCGCAGGACCGGTCGGTGCCTTGCCTACGGCGACGGGATCACGTACTGGGCGCTGGGCGAGGTGCTCAAGGAGCACTTCGGCATCCTCGACAGCGCCCCGCCCGAAGACGTCCTCTCCGGCCTTGGCGAGCACACGATCCTCGGGCTTGCGCTGGGGCTCGACGTGGCGGGGGCTCTTCATCCGCTCGATGCGCGCGAGCAGCTGCATGCGGCCGTCGTCGGCTTCCTCGGGACGCTCGCCGCCGAGCGGCCGAGCGTCGTGCTCTTCGAGGATCTGCACTGGGCCGAGGCCGACCTTCTCGACCTGCTCGATCGCATCGTCCGCGAAGCGCAGGGCGCGCTCGTGGTACTCGCGACGTCGCGTCCCGAGCTCCTGGACCGCAGTCCGGCGTGGGGTGGAGGCCGCCGCAACACGACTGCGATCTGGCTCGAGCCGCTTCCCGAGACGGAGACCATTCGTCTGCTCGAGGAGCTGCTCGGCTCGGAGCTGCCGGCTTCGCTCGGTGGTCTCCTCGTGGAGAGGTCCGAAGGAAACCCGTTCTTCGTCGAGGAGCTGCTCGGGGCGCTTCTGGAGGCCGGAGTGCTCGAGAGAGAGAACGGCGGGCTGCGCGCACACGAGCTGCCGGAGGGGTTCTCGGTTCCCGACTCCGTCCACGCGGTCCTCGCTGCACGCATGGATCGGCTGCCTGCCCGGGAGAAAGCCGCGCTGCAGGCTGGCTCCGTCGTCGGCCGGATCTTCTGGGACGGGCCTGTCATCCACCTCCTCGAGGGCGAGGAGCCGGATTTCGGGCTGCTCGAAGAGCGAGACTTCATCCGTCGCCGCGGCGGCTCGTCCATGGGGGGCGAGCGGGAGTACGCGATCAAGCACGCGCTCACGCGGGAGGTGGCCTACGCGAGCATTCCGAAGGCGCGGCGCGGCCGGCTTCACGCTGCGCTTGCCGACTGGCTCGCTGCGACGGATCGCGCCAGGGACGAGCACGCCTCATTGCTCGCGTATCACTATGCCGAAGCCGTCCGTCCCGAGGACGCCGATCTGGCCTGGTCAGGAGAGCCGGTCGAGCTTGACCGGCTCCGTCGTCAGGCGGTCTCCTGGCTCCGCCGTGCGGCCGAGCTGGCCCGTGGACGGTACGAGATCGACGAGGCCGTCGAGCTCTTCACGCGTGCCGCCGAGCTCGCCGACGAGCCGGCCCAGCAGGCCGAGCTCTGGTGCGAGGTGGGGCTCGCGAACGCACTCCGCTACGACGGCGAGGGCTTCTGGGAGGCAATGCAGCGAGGCCTCGATTTGCAGGCCCTCGACCGTGAAGCCGAGGGCGACGCGTACGCGCTCCTGGCGTTCCAGACCGCGATCCGCTCGGGGATGTGGCTGAAGAGGCCCGATCTCGCTCCGCTTCCGGGCTGGATCGACAAGGCGCTCGACCTTGCGGCGCCCGATTCCCCCGCCCGTGTACGGGCACTGCTAGCGCGCTCCCTCGAGCAGTTCTCGATGCCGGACGCGATCGAGGCCTCCGCTCTTGCGGACCGGCTCGGAGACGTGGAGCTCCGTTCGTACGCACTCGGCGCCCGTGGGGGTGCGGCCTTTGTAGACGGGCGCTATCACGATGCCTCCACCTTCTCGGAGCAGCGGTTGCAGCTCGCGGCCGAAATCCGCGATCCCGACCACCTGTGCGAGGTATGCGAGTCGGGGATCCCGATCGCAGTTGCCGTCGGACGGTTTCGGGAGGCGCGGCGGCTGGCCGCGCTGCACGCCGAGACAGCCGCGCGTCTTTCCCCCCATCACCGCATGCACTCGATAGCGGTCCGCATCGAGATCGCCGAAAACGTCGCCGACTGGGAGGACGCGCGCTCTCACACCGAGGCGGCGATCGAAGCGGCGCAGGCCAATGCCGGAACTCCGTGCGTCCGTAACGCGCGAACGTTGCTCGCCTGTGCGCTCGCGTCTGCGGTCGATGGAGACGAGGGCGGAGTGACCGAACTCCTTGCCCGCGCGGCCGAGTTCGAAGGGGAAGGATGGAGCGGGTATCTCGATCCGCTCAGGCTCCGCCTCGCGCTCGTTCGGGGAGATCGAGAGGACGCGAAGCGCCTGCTGGAGACCGAGTTCGAGCGCGACTTCGTGTTCGGACCCTCTGTTTGGGGGACACGCCTGGACGGGTTGGCGGCGCTCGCAATGAACGATGCCGTCGAGGCCCAGGCCTCGGCGTTTCTCCGATCGCGCACGTACATCGAACCCTTTGCGCTTCGTGCGCTCGGCATCGTCAGACGGGACGACGCGCTCGTCGCGCGCGCGGACGAGCGGTTCCGCGCGCTCGGCCTCGATTGGCACGCCGCTCAGACCGAGCGCCTGCTCGCGGGGCTTTCGTAGGGGCCGGGCATGCCCGGCCCCTAACGGACTTTCTAATAGACGAGTTGCGCGCGGCGCTCGTGGCGCTCGAGCGCGAGCTCGATCAGCCGGTCGAGAAGCTCCGAGTAGGAGATCCCCGACGCCTCGAAGAGCTTCGCGTAGACGCTCGTCGACGTGAAGCCGGGGATCGTGTTGATCTCGTTGACGACGACCTCGCCGTCCCGGCGGACGAAGAAGTCGATCCGAGCCATTCCCTCGCACTCTGTTGCCACGAACGACTCGACCGCGAGACTGCGCACGCGCTCACTTGCCTCGGGGGAAATCCTGGCGGGGATGACGAGGTCCATCCCGCCCTCGTCGTACTTGGCGGAGTAGTCGTACCACTCCGCGTGGGCGACGATCTCGCCGACGACCGAAGCTACGGGATCGCGGTTCCCGAGGACGCCACACTCGACCTCCGTTCCGGCGACGAACTCCTCGATCAGCACCTTGTCGTCGTGCCGACGCGCGAGCCCGACCGCCGCCGCCAGCTCGTCCTCCCGGTGAACCTTGGTCATCCCGACCGACGATCCGAGCCGGGCGGGCTTGACGAAGACCGGGTACGGGAACGGATGCACAGGCGGGTCGCCTTCGCGGAGCGTGACGTTCTGCGCGACGGGAATCCCCCTGTCGCGGAGGACGGCCTTGAACAGGTCCTTGTCCATGCAGAGCGCCGACGCTGCGACGCCCGCCCCTATGTACGGAATCCCGGCGAGCTCGAGCAGTCCCTGCACAGTTCCGTCCTCGCCGAAGGGACCGTGGAGGATCGGCAAGACGACATCGATCTGGCCGAGGACGGCGGCCGGGCGAGAATCGGCGACGACTGGCAGCGTCTCGACGCTGGGACTCTCTATCTCAGACGGCAGGCGAAGCCTGGCGTCTGAGAGCTCCCAGCACCCGCGGCGGTCGATCTCGATCGTCGTCGTCTCGTAGCGCTCCGGATCGAGCGCCTCGAGAACGGAGCGGGCCGAGGCGAGGGAGATCTCGTGCTCACTCGAGCGGCCGCCCGCGAGTACCGCGACGCGGAGGCGCCCTCTCACGGCGTCGTCGTGGTATCCGTGCCCGTGAAGCGGCCGACGAAGAGCGTGACGAGTGAGCCCGACTTCGCCTGCGCGCCGCCGGCGGGGTCCTGCGAGATCACGATGCCGTCGAGCGTTGGATCGTCCGTGTCCTCCGGCACCTCTCGGACGTTGAAGCCGGCAGCCTCGAGGGTCTGCCGCGCGACGACGGCGTCGAACGTCGTCACTTCCGGGACGGCGATGGTGACGGGGCCGCGCGACACCGAGAGCGTCACCGTCGCGCCCTTCGAGCTCTCCGAGCCTCCGTTCGGATCCTGGTCGACGACGATACCCTTCGCGAGCTCGGAGTCGACGTCGACGCGGGCAACGTCGAAACCAACGCGCTTGAGCTCCGAGGCCGCCTGGTCGTAGGGCAGCCCGATCACGTTCGGGACGTTGACCGGTTTCGGGCCCTTCGAGACGTTGATCCGGACCTGCGTCCCCTCGACGACGACCGTCCCAGCGTCCGGGGACTGCGCGGTCACCGTCCCTTCGTCGCGATCGGAGTTGACCGGAACGATCTGCGTATCGAGGCCTGCCCGAGTCAGCTCGGCGACGGCGTCCGTCGAGCTCTGGCCGACGACGCTCGGGACCGTCACCTCGGGCTTGCCGGCAGAGACGTCGATGACGACGACCGTGTCCTTGTCGACGCTCGTCCCCTCGGTGGGGCTCTGCGCGAAGACGAACCCCTCCTCGACGTCGGAGTTCGAGACGCGCCGCACGCGCGGAACCAGCTCCCGTTCCGTGATCAGGTTGACGGCCTGGGCCTGCTGGAGGCCGACGACGTAGGGCACGCTCACCGGTTTGCTCTCCTCGAGCTGGCGCTGGATCGTCTCGTAGAGAACCCAGCCGCCGGCGACGAAGGCGAGCACCACGCCGAGCCCTAGGAGCCAGGGCCAGATGGGGCGGCGGCGAGGCGCGATCGGCTCGTAGGGCGGCGGATAGCCGGGGGGGCCGCGACGCGTGAGCTGCGTTGCCGCCGTGGAATCCGCCATTCTCCCTCCGGCGAGGACCACGGTCGCGGCGTCCGCGGTCTCCACCGGGACGTGCCCCCCGTGCGCCACCGTCTCGAGGTCCGCGTCCATGGCCGCGGCGGACTGGTAGCGCTCCGAAGGCTCCTTGGCCAGCGCGCGTAGGACGACCATGTCGAGATCGGGCGGCACCTCCGGGCGGAGCTCGGACGGCGCCTCGGGCACCTCGGACAGGTGCTTCATCGCGATCTCGACGGGCGTCTCGCCCGAAAACGGCACGCTCCCGGTCAGCAGCTCGAAGAGGACGATTCCGGTCGAGTAGAGATCCGAGGTCTGGTCGACCGGGGCGCCCCGTGCCTGCTCGGGCGAGAGGTACTGCGCCGTGCCGATGATGGCGCCCTCCTCCGTCATCTGGCTGGGGCCGGCGCGGGCGATGCCGAAGTCCATGACCTTGACCACGCCCTCGGGGTCGACGATGACGTTGTGGGGCTTGATATCGCGGTGGATCACGCCGTTTCTGTGCGCGTAGCGGAGCGCTGCAAGGATCTGGCGCGTATATGCGATCGCGACCAGGATCGGGCACGACCCGCGGCTCCGGATGAGCTCCTTGAGCGTCCGGCCCTCGACGTACTCCATGACGATGAAGTACGAGCCGTCTGTCGTGCCGCGGTCGTAGATGGAGACGATGTTCGGGTGGGAGAGACCGGCTGCATGTGTCGCCTCGCGCCGGAAGCGCTCGACGAACTGCTCGTCGTGGACATAGCGCTCGTGCAGGACCTTGATCGCCACCCGGCGGCCGAGCTCCTGGTCTTCCGCCAGGTAGACGTCGGCCATCCCGCCGCCGCCGAGTTTCCTCGTCACGCGGTAGCGCGAGGCGAAAAGAGTTCCGGTGAGCGTGTCCTGGGTGGCCACTTGGTCCTAGAGGTTAGGGATTCGCCGTGGTACGCAGGAGTGCCTCCATCACCGCGCGCGCGATCGGTGCGGCAGTCGTTCCCCCGGTCCCGCTCTGGTTCTGGAGAACGACGGCGATCGCGAGCTCCGGCGGGGTCTCCTCGTCCCGGCCGGCGAAGGCGATGAACCACGTCGTGTTGGAGCCCGGAACGCCGGTCTCGCCGGTTCCCGTCTTGCCGCCGACCGAGTACCCCGATATCTGCGCAGCCGTTCCGGTTCCCCGTTCCACGGCGAGCCGCATCATCCGTGCGACCGCGTCAGCGGTCTCTCGGCTCACGGCGCGGCGGATGAGCACAGGCCGCTGCTGGACGATCACGCGTCTGCCGGGTGTGACGATCCGGTCGACCACCTGCGGCTCCAGCAGCCGCCCGCCGACGCCGATCGCGCCCGCGACCATCGCCATCTGGAGCGGCGTGACCAGCATCCGCTCCTGCCCGAAGGCCATCCGCCCGGCGTCGACGTCGGAGTCGAGCCGCGGGTAGTAGAGCCTCCTGTTCTCGTAGAGGCCGCTCGGCAGGCGCTCGTCGGCCGGGCTCTCGAGCGGTGGGCGCTCGTAGAAGCCGAATCGCTTCGCCGTGTCGAGGATCAGCTTCGCGCCGAGCTTGAGCCCGACGTTGCAGAACACGGAGTTGACCGAGTGGACCAGCGCGTTCTCAAGGTCGATCGTCCCGAAGGGGGACGAGGTGTCGAAGTTGTTCACGCGCTTGCCGTAGACAGTGCAGTACCCCGGATCGACGAAGCTCGAGTCCGGAGTGAACTTCTTCGCCTCGAGTGCAGCTGAGGCCGTGATCACCTTGAAGGTCGATCCAGGGACGTAGAGGCCGGCGCTCGCGCGGTTCAGGAGTGGCGACGCCGGCCGGCAGTCGGCGGTGATGCGGGAGATGCGCTGGAAGCTCTCCTCGACGAGGTTCGGGTCGAAGCCTGGGGAGGAGACCATCACCCTGACCTTCCCGGTGCGCGGGTCGAGTGCGACGACGGCTCCGCACTGCGTACCGAGCTCCTCGAGCGCCACCCGCTGGGCGTCGAGGTCGAGGTTGAGCACGACGTCGTTGCCCTCGACCGGCTTCCCGCGCAGCTCGTCGAGCGCCTTGTCGACGATCGTCGAGAGGTTCGCGTTCGAGGCGGTGAGGTAGTCGTTGAGCGACCGCTCGAGTCCGGTTCGCGAGCGCCCGGCCGTCGAGTAGCCGACGACGTGGGCTGCGAGCCGGCCGTAGGGGTAGCGGCGGAAGAAGAGCGTCCTCCCGTCCACCGTTCGCTCGACGTTGCGGGCGAGTCGCCTCCGCGGCTGCCAGGAGAAGATGAGGCCGCGGTCGACCGAGAACTCGGCGACCCGCCTGATCGCATTGTCCTGCCGGTCGGCCAGGCCGGCCGCCGCCCACGTCTGCCAGTACGTCGTCATCACAACGAGGACGCCGACAAGCGCGAGCGAGACGTAGGTGAGCCTGACGATCTGGCGGTTCATCTATCGCGGCTCGCTCGCACGGTGGGAGACGAGGAGAAGGCCCGCGAGCATCAGGAAGTTGGCGACGATGCTCGTGCCGCCGTAGGAGACGAAGGGGAGGGTGATCCCGGTCAGCGGCACGACCCGGAGGACGCCTCCGACGATGATGAACGTCTGCAGCGCGAAGCCGAACGTGAGACCGGCCGCGAGCAGTTTCGAGAAGCCGTCCTGCGCGCGCAGAGCAACGCGCATTCCCCGTACTGCGAAGAGCATGAAGACGAGAAGGAGCGCAGCGGCACCGACGAGCCCGAGCTCCTGCGCGACCGCCGAGTAGATGAAGTCGGTTCGCAGATACGGGATCAGGGTCGCCCCGTCTGTCGACGTGAACGTGCCCTCGCCCAGACCGGTGCCCCCGAACCCGCCGTTGGCGATCGAGTACAGGCTCTTCACGAGCTGGTAGGACGCGCAGTCCTGCCGGAACTCGAGCCGACCGTTCAGCGCGCAGTAGACGCGCTCGTCCGTCCACGGGTGCAGCCAGATCGTGACTCGTTCCTGAACGTGCTGCAGCGCGTTGTAGAGCAGCGCGGCGCCGCCGACGAAGAGTGCGAGCCCGGCTGCTACGAAGAGTGCGCGTCCGGTCGCGACGTAGAGCATCGCGAGGAAGATCCCGAAGTTGAGGAGCGCGCTCCCGAGGTCGTTCGTCTGGACGATGACGAGCATCGCCGCGCCCCAGATCGCAAAGAGCGGCCCGAAGTCCTTCAGGCGCCCTTGTGCGATCACCTCGCGCTTCTCCCGGAGGTAGCCGGCGAGAAAGAGGATGAGGAAGATCTTCGCGAGCTCGCCGGGCTGGAACTGGAGCGGGCCCACGTGCACCCAGAGGCGAGCCCCGTTCACCTCCTCGCCCAGGCCGGGCGCCGAGGGCAGCAGGAGCAGGACGACCGCTACCACCCCGAACAGGTAGCGGTACGACTCGAGGACGCGGTAGTCGTGGCGAAGTGCGACGAGGGTTGCGGCGAGGACGCCGACGCCGATCAGCACCCAGAGCGCCTGGCGCCCCCCGTCGTCGGGATCGAGGCGGTAGTTCAGGGTCAGGCCGAAGGCGGTGAGGACCGCGGTCAGCGGCAGGAGCGCCCCGTCGGCATACGGCACCGTGCGGCGAATGACGACGTGGGCGACGAGGTAAAGGGTGAGGAAGAGCGCGCCGTACGTCAGGGCGCGTGCAGAGACCCCCGCGTCACGGGCGATCGTGACGCTCGCCAGCGCGACGCCGGCGATCACGGCGGCGAGCAAGAGGCCCGCGAGCTCCCTATTTCGCGCGGTCATCGAGTCACGCCCCAGTAGAGGACGAGCGCGCCGATCGCGAGCACGGCGGCGATGAGGAACAGCGCCGCCAGGCGACCGCCAGGCCCGGCTCCGTGCCGACTGACCTCCGCTTCGGAGGCCTCCTCGGGCTCCACCTGGATCTGCCCTTGCACGGGCTCGGACGCCGGTTCCGGCGTCGCGTCGACGGGCAGCCGCTCCGGCTCGTCCGTTTCGTCCGCCTCGAGGATCTCGAACAGGACGACGGTCACGTTGTCCTCGCCGCCTCGGGCGTTGGCGGCGGCGACGAGCCCCTCGGCCGCGCGGACCGGGTCTCGCTCCGCCGCGTCGATCACGGCGGCCACGTCCTCGTCGGTGACCATGATCGAGAGCCCGTCCGAGCAGAGGAGGAAGACGTCTCCCGGCTCGGCCGTGATGGTGAATGCGTCGACGTCCACGGTCGGCTCCGTCCCGAGAGCCCTCGTGATCGCGGAGCGCTGCGGGTGGCGCTCGGCCTCCTCGGGCGTGAGGATGCCGCTCTGCACGAGCTCGGCGACGAGCGAGTGGTCCGTCGTCAACTGCTCGATCGAGCCGCCTCGTAGGAGGTACGCGCGCGAGTCGCCGACGTGCCCGATCGCGATGCTGCCCGCAGCGGCGTCGACGAGAGCCGCGGTGACCGTCGTCCCCATCCCCGCGGTCTCGGGATCGGTCAGCGAGCGCTCCCAGATCCGACGGTTGGCCTCCGTGATCAGAGCGGCAACGCCTTCCGCGCCGCGCGTCTCCGCTCCCGCCTCCTCGAGCGCCGCCGCCGCCAGGCCGGCGGCGATCTCGCCCGCCCGCGCTCCTCCCATCCCGTCCGCGACGGCGAAGAGCGGCGGCTCGCAGATGAACGCGTCCTCGTTCCGGAGGCGCCGGCGCCCGGTGTCGGTGACCCCTGCTGAGCGCCCGATCCTCATCGTTCGAGCTGGAGCTCCGTCTGTCCGACGCGGAGGACGTCGCCGGGTTGAAGAAGGCGCTCGGTCGTCACTTTCACGCCGTTGACGAATGTCCCGTTCGTGGAGCCGAGGTCCGCGACCCAGACACCGTCGGGGCGCGGATCGATGCGCGCGTGTCGGGCCGAGGCGAAGTCGTCGCCGTCGATCCGCAGCCCGCTCTCCGGGCCTCTGCCGACGGTCGTGGACTCTTTGACCTCGACGGCGCTCCCTCGTTGGAGCGCCGGACCGTCGAGGACGACGAAGCGGGCCGGGCGCGTGTACTGCGCCCGCAGCGCGGCTGCCTCCGCTGCGCCGAGGACGATGCTCTCCTGCGGGGCGCCTCCGATGTCTCTCGTTGCCGTCCGGACGATGAGGAGGATGAAGCCGTAGAGGAGGACGAGGAACGCGAGCTTCAGAATGAGCAGCGTCTCGTCCGTCGAGAGCGCG
>Ga0209751_10002766_pt1 | contig 17316 bp, 12 predicted proteins | sample RifCSP13_1_FD_184019 | JGI IMG/M metagenome (GOLD analysis project Ga0209751, IMG submission 184019) | Soil microbial communities from Rifle, Colorado - Rifle CSP2_sed 13_1 (SPAdes) (version 2) | ecosystem: Environmental > Terrestrial > Deep subsurface > Rock core/Sediment | place: Rifle... | reverse complement strand
AAGCAGTGCCAGAAGTATAAAAATCCCGTACCTTTCCGTTTGAACAAAATCCCTATACCAGTCTTTTGGCAAAAGCCCACCCAAAACTTTAAATCCATCCAAAGGTGAAACCGGAATTAGGTTAAAAACGCCCAAAATCAAATTGATCCAGATAACTACGGCAAGGGTTTGATAAATCGAGTGGATTTGGAAACTTAAATTTCCGGTAAGATAGGCTATTAAATAAGGAAGGGAAATTAGCGCGGCCAGTAAAAAGTTTGAAAGTGCGCCTGCAACAGAAATCAGCGCCGAATCACGTTTGACATTTCTTAAGTTGAAAGGGTCAAAGGGAGTTGGTTTGCCCCAGCCGATTCCGACGAGAAGAAGGGCCAGTGTGCCTATGGGATCAAGGTGGGCGGCGGGATTTAAAGTTAAGCGGCCGGCGAGTTTGGCGGTGGGGTCTCCAAGCCTGTATGCAATTAAAGCGTGCGCAAATTCGTGGATTGAAATTGCAAAAACAAGCCCTACAATAAAGGCCAGTGCAACAACAGGATCTCTTTGGAGGAGTTGTAAGATTAGCATTGGGTTGGGTTCTTAGGCGATTAGGTTGTTAGGTTATTAGGTATTATGCTATATTCTATCAGCTTAAAGACTAACGCAAAAGGACTAACGACTAACACGTAATTTCTGGCGTTAGACGTTCGACATTAGTCATTTAGCGATTAAAATGCGAGTTTGCGAAATTTGTAAAAAAGGATCCCAAATCCAGAAATCCGGCGCCCATCAATACGGCGGCGGTTGGGCAATGCGTGCTGCCAAAAAACGGGCCGTCTGGCAGGTTAATCTGCATACTGTTAAAGTTACTTATCAAGGCGTCAGAAAAACAATGCGCCTCTGTACCAAATGCTTAAGGAGAGTTAAGAGCCAAATGCAGCTAAAGGCTGTTAAAAAGGAAGAGATTCAAGAGCAGGCACCAAGATCTCTTTCCCTTTAAAATCCTACGTTTTGGTTTCTAGTCCAATTGTCTGATCTGCGGCTTCATGTCTTATTAAAGTTGCAGAAAACAGAATACCGTTTTCGGTCTGCTTGATTTTTAAATCTCCTCCGTGTTTTTCAAAAACCTCCTGGCAAATTGCAACTTCGAGTCCGGTGAGATTTTTAAAGTTATCAATTGCGATAAACTCATTAAAAAATTTCTGGAACAGGAGATCCAGTTTTTCCTGCGGAAATTGGCTGTCTACCAGAATATCCAGTTTAACCAGATCAGTCTGCGGCGACAGGTTAACCACGACGGTACTTTCTTTTGGCGCAAGAGAGAGGGCTGTTTTTAATAGATAGGTGACAGCGACTTTTAATAAATTCTGGTTCCCAAGGATATAGACCGTTTGAATATTGCCGTGTTTTTGCGGGGAAATAATTTTGCCTCTGGGCTCCAATGTTTCCTGGCTATTTTTTCCGATAATTATCGTGGGGGCATTTTTGAAATTTGTTTTTTGAAGACCGTAAACTTCGTCTTCGACAATTTGGGTGAAATTTAGAAATTGGGAAAGGCCTTCTACTCCTGCGTTCAAACTCAAAAGCAGCAGAAGATCTCTGGCAATAGCTGCTATTTTGCCTTGCGACTCTTGAGTTAATTTCTGGGCGACTTTATCGTAATACGAACCTAAAGTTAGGTCTTTTTGCGAGAAATCTTTGATAACCAAAAGCAAAGCAATGACTTGGCCTTCATGGTCGATTATCGGCGAAACCTTAAGGTTAACCCGCCAAAAACCGTCGCTTTTTTTGGCAATCTGTATTCCGTTTAGGGAAAACTCGCCCTTGGTTTTGACAGCAGACGTAAACGGCAGCTTGTCATAAGAAAGGTTTCCTCCAAGGCTATCTTTAAACTTGAATACGTCCGGCATTTTTTTGCCTAAAAGTTCGCGTCTGGAAAAGCCGGTTTGTTCAGTTGCTGCATCATTGGCAAATGAGATTACAAAGCTTGGGGAGATGACCAAAGCGGCGTCTGTGATATTTCTTAGGAGGTTCGCCTCCTGTTTTTTGGAAGTTGTCAGCATTTGCGAAAGTTTTTGGGCCCACTGGCCTTGTTGTTGGTAAATTTTGGCAATATAGTTGGAAAAAGGCAGGACAGCAAGATATGCCAGAATGTACAGGCCAACCGCAAACGGGCTATCAGAAATCAAAGCCTGCGCCGAAGGATCAGTGCGGACATTGAAAATTACAAAACCGACAGTAATTGCCACGTAGCTTACCGAAACGCTGGGTGTAATTAAAAACGCCATTGCTATTGCAAAAAGGTGGGTCAAAACCAAAAACGGTGAGGAGAGTCCGCCGGTTGAAAAAACCAGAAGATATACAAATAAGGAAAGCGGGATAAATTCGACAAAGTATGTCAGGTGGGGGGAAACGCTGCGGACCTTGGGCAAAATTACCCGTGTTGTAAATATTATCAATACTGTAGAGAAGGCCAGCGCCTGAAGTAGAGCGTCGATCGTGGTTGTAAATTTGACAACTGCCAGAGCAATAAGTCCTGTTGTGAGGATGTAGAGAATTGATCCAAAAAGAATTTTTTTCTGATTTTCCACCTTACTTTGATATTATAGCTTGATATTTGACAGCAGTGGGCAAGAGGACAATACTTAAATTAGATAGTGAAAAACGGAATAATCTCTTTACTGCTTCTTGGGATAGTTGCCGTACTTCTCCTTCTGGGAATTTTCATTTTTGGACCTTGGGAACTTTCGGGTTTTGGTCAATTGAGCCAGAGACAGGGAGAACAGGCAGCTTCCGCAGCCGAGATAGCTTTTCCCGGTCCTGATGATGCTGACAAGGATGGGTTTAAGGATTCCGTAGAGAAGTGGATAAAGACCGATCCTGCCGACAACTGCGCCGATGACGCTAGGGATGCCGCATGGCCTCCGGATTTAAACAACGACAAAAAGGTCGACCAAACCGATACCGATGCTTTTAAGCCTTACATGTTCAAGCGCGTTAAGGATTCAAACCGACGTTTTGACCTTAATACTGATAAACAGATAAATATCATTGACGTGAATTTACTGCGGCAATATTACGGCAAAAGCTGCCCGTATTATTTTCTAGGAGGTTCCTCAGCTGTCCATGAGGTTAAGCTCAATTGGGTTCCGGGTCTTCAATTAATTTCGAAAAATGCATATACGCAAATTCGTTATGGAGATATGACACAAGCACAAACAACAGAGTGTAGCGATACGAATTCTGTCCTCACAGGGAGTAATGCAGGTACTTTAATTTCATCGGATTTCGGTATAAAATCTTCGCCTGCACTTCAGGAAGGTCAAACGTCCTATATTTGGAATTCCAATACCAGTAACTATGCGCCAATCCCTGGCCATAAATACTGCCTGTATATAATGCAGTCAAATGAGGCCCGTTCTGCCTCAGCTGTTGTTTCTAATTTTCTTCAGGTGGAGACCAAGCTTTACAGTCTTTCCGCAGTCCCATCGTTTCGAGAAATTGTTTTCAACTGGACGCCGGCTCTTCAATATGACCCGGGTTATTTAGGAATTTATTGGGGAGATATGACGGCATCAGGGAAAACAGAGTGTAACAGCCTGGACGATTTACCTACCGGGAGTTTTGCTGGTGCTTTGACTTATGATCTTCAAGTGGGGCAGACTTCATTTGTCTGGAATTCGTCGACAACTAATTATTCAGTTGCGCCCGGCCATAAATATTGCACTTATATGTTTCAGGGACCAGTTGGTGGAGCACTTACCCCTAGCTCAAACGTCTTAGACGTAACAGTGCCAGATACCTCACCTTCACCTCCTCCTCCGACCAACAACACAATAATTCCTTAACAGTCATAAGTTTTTTGCCTTCTTTATAAATAACTGCTAAGTTGATTGTAGGGAATATTTCCAATCTAATTGACAACGTGAGTCTTCTTGGGTAATGTAAAAACAGGCAGTTTTTTATGGATGACAGCGGGGATCTTGTGAGTCCAAATAAGAAGAGTTTTTTAAAAAATTTTAAGGTTTCCAATAACTATTTCCTTTTTGGACTTTTTTTAATCTTCTTCTTTTTATTTTTGATTTCAATCGGCCCTTTGGAAGGGTTTAAAAATTTTGGGCTTTTAGGGCAGAGAAAAGGGGAGCAGAAAGCTCTGGCTGCAGGATCTGTTTCCTTAACTTCCACATTCAAATCAATAAGCTTTTACACTAGTTATCCCGACACAAACCCCTCGGTTAAAGTTGAGTACCGTCAGGCCGGATCTTCAAACTGGCTTGCGGCTTATGATCCTTATATTGATACAGGTGACAAGCAGGTGCGGGGCAGTATCGTTGGTCTTTCTCCAAATACGAATTATGAAGTTAGAGTGACTTTTGGCGGTACGGATTCGGCGGTGGCGTCTATCTCCACCAAAAACGACCAATTATCTTTCGGCAGCGGCAAAACTTACTACGTGGGTACGGACGGCAGTGATTCCAATGAGGGAACAAGTTCGGCTCAGCCGTTCAAAACCATTCAGAAAGCGGCAGGGACAGTTGCCGCAGGCGACACTGTTAGGATAAAGGCGGGAACTTATAAAGAACAGGTAAGTATCTCAAAATCCGGTACAGATGGTAATCTGATTAGTTTTACTAACAATGGAGACGGTGAGGTTATAGTTTCCGGCGGCGACAGCTGTGCTTCTTCAAACAGCCAGAACAATTTCCAGATTTCATCCCAAAATTACGTCAGAATCAGCGGTTTGACCATCAAGAACGCCAGCGAGGCGGCCATCAGAATTGACGGCGGCGGCAATCATATTATCGACAATAACAAGATTCTGGATTTTAACTGCGGGGATCTTTCCGACCAATTACGCGCCGGAGTTGCGGCATGGAACGGCTCCAAAAACCTTTGGGTTTTACAAAACACAATTTCCCGAACTGCAAAAACCACGCTTTTAGGCGACGGATTCTGGACTAAAAACACTTCAGAATCTGCAGGCGGCGGGCATATTATCGCCAAGAATACGATTAACGGGGTTTACGATGGGGTTGGCGGGGAACCGGAAGATACAACTTACGGAGGAGTTCATAAAGATTCGGATATTTATGAAAATAATGTTTCCGAATGCAACGACGATGGAATTCAGCCCGAAGGCGGCAACTATAATGTGCGGGTTTGGGGCAATACTATCAAAGCATGCATGCTGGGCGTAGGGATGGCCCCAACCAAAAAAGGCCCCCTTTATGTTTTTAGGAATGTAATTGTAGACAATAAGGCAAGGTGGACCGGCGGGCAGGGAATGTACAAGCTGGGAGACAGCACCACCGGCAGGATTTTTGTTTTCCATAATTCTTACTATTCGACAAATACCGCAGACGGATTCAAGCAGTCCAATACAAGCCTTGGGAATATGTTTGTCAGAAACAACAGCGTCTTTGCCAGCCGCTACGCAATCGAAACAACGTCGCATAACGGACTGCCGATGGATTTTAACAACGACGTACTTTACACTACCGATTCTTCGAGGTTTGTTAAATGGAACAACAACAACGACTTCACGGATCTTTCAAAGTTTCAGGCAACCGGGCAGGAGAAACAGGGTATACAGGGCGACCCGAAGTATACAAATGCCTCAGGCGGCGATTTGAGTCTGCAGTCCGGTGCGCCTGGGATTGACAGGGGAGTAGTTTTAGCAAACTTTAATGATGCAAACTCGGCCTGGAGGTTTAGCGGTAATGCACCGGACATCGGTGCATTTGAGAAGGAAGGAGCAGTTGGAACGCTAGTTGCGCCGTCACCAACACCGTTACCGTCTCCATTGCCTTCACCTTCACCGTCACCCAAACCGCCGTCACCGACACCTTCACCGTCACCAACCCCAACCCCCCCGTCATCGCCAATCGGCGGAGTACAGAGTCCGCTTCTTTCACCAACGCCAACTCCAACACCATCACCAATCCCGACACCCTCTCCAACGCCAACGCCCTCGCCTACACCGTCACCTGCTCCGGTTTGCCAAATCCTTAGTGCATCATGGAGCAAATCAAGTGCCAACGAAGGTGAGCAGGTGAAGCTGTATGTTTCCGGAAGCTCTGCCTGCAACGGCAAGACAGTAAACTTAACCGTTCGCGAAAATGACTCTGCGGTCGAAGGTTTGGGAGATGATAATGTCAGCATCAATCCCGCTAGTGTTGCATTTGTCGAAACAAATGCAACAGGCAGCTGGACTGCCGAATGGCAAAATGACTGTTCGGGTTTGTGCAACCCGCCGGAATATTACTTTACGGCGGCTTTAGTTGACAATCAGTCGGTCTTTATAAGAAGCGCCAGTCCGCTTTTGGAAGTTCAAAGAGTTTTGCCGGGTTCGACGATTCCCTTGTCTTCGCCAACACCTGCTTTGTTCACAGACGATTTTGAAACCGGCAATGACCACCTTTGGACTTCAAAGACAGCGGAATCAGGTAATACTGTAGAGGTTGCCGGACCATCTTCATTGCAGGGTGCCTATGGTTTGCATATTAAAACTTCTTCCTCGAACGACGATGCCAGGCTGAAAAAAGGCATTACCGCAACTTCACAGATTTTCACCAGGGTAATGATGAAGTTAAACAGTGATGTCGGTGATTCCAGTTTCCCGCAGACTGTCCTTTATGCTGCCGGAAATGCCGACGAGGAAAATACCGGAGCATCTCTCGGCGTTGCCCGCAGGGATTCACAAAATAAGCTTTTTACCTGGAATTCGCAAGGCAATTCGTGGCGCGACAGCGGTTTTTCCATGCAATTAAATAAATGGTATTGTGTCGAATCTCAAATTGTCATAGGCGGGACAGGCGGAGCAATAAGGGCGTGGGTTGACGGCAGGGTAGTTTCTGACCAAAGCGCGATAAACACAGGTACAGCGCAGATAAGCTGGCTGAGACTCGGGGCGGATGGACCAAAGGTTTCCTCGGATTATGATTTTGACAATTTTGCCATTAATAATTCCGCACGTTTGGGCTGCGAGGGGATTTCGACTTCTTTGCAGGATCTGGTATTTAGGGCAACCGACGACAGTTTCGTCGACCGCGGCAGACCAAACAGAAACTATGGCACCAATTCATCTCTTAAGGTAGACGGTTCGCCCAAGCGTGATATTCTTGCCAAGTTTAATGTCCGCGAAATCGGGGCAAGAAAAATTACCGGTGCGAAATTACGTATATACACGACCGACCCTTCCGACAAAAGCGGGGGAGTTTTGACAAAGCTTTCTTCTGTCAACTGGAGCGAGCGTGCCGTAACCTGGAATAATTCGCCTGCTGCGGAAGGCACCCAGATTGCATCTTTGGGCCGGGTTGCTTTGGGCAACTGGTATGAATTTGATGTCACAAGTGCTGTAACAGGCGACGGGGAAGTTGGCTTCAGGATTACCTCGACTGCCGGAGACGGCGCAAACTACGCTTCAAAAGAATACAAGCGCGGGAGCTATACTGCAGAACTCTTTATTGCGGTTGAGTAGAGGATAAAAGCTTCCCGATCAAATCTTTTATTTGCGGATAGCCGTTTAAGAATTCCTTAATCGACATTGGTTTTTTCCCTTCGGGCTGAATCAGGAATGGGTCGGTAGGTTTGTGGGATGGTAGGACGGTAGGCGGAAGAAATTTTACCGTGAACTGTCGACCGTGAACTGTCAACCGGCACCATGTGCCGGGCCAAGGATAATATGCCCGGATCATTCTGGAAAGGGTGATAGAATCTGGAGGGTTTTGAGGGTCGATTTCGCCATCTTTCTTTTTCAAGCGATGAGTATAAGTAGCTTTGGAGTCATCCTGCTTATTTTTTTTGATTGCTCCCGAAAGGCAGTCTTCAATGATCTTGATGATCAATTGTGCGCCTACCCTGTTAAGTTGGGTCAGGAGCGAGTCAGCAGTTTCATCCGCACTCAGGGTATATTTTTTTTGGGATAAAATATCGCCGGCGTCGACATCTTCGGACATCGAAATAATCGTAACCCCTGATTTTTTTTCGCCTGCAAGAATTGCCGAGGGGGCGGGCGTTGGCCCACGGTATTTTGGCAATAGGGAATGGTGGACATTTAAAGCGTCATATTTAGGCAATTTGAGTAATTTCGGCGGCAGGATTAAGCCGTAATCAGAAACTACCAAAAAATCCGGCTTGTATTTGGCAATATTTTCAATTGCGGCCTTGTCCAATTTAGCCGGAGCAATCACATCTATTTTGATTTTAAGTGCAAATTCTTTGACAGGAGTCGGGGTGAGTTTTCTTTGGCGGCCTTTCGGCTTGTCCGGGGCACTTACAGAAAGCACAAGGCCGAATTTGCTATTTAGGGCCTTTTGGACGATTGTTGAATATTTGGAGGAGCCGAAGAAAACAATCTTCATGCAAATGCCACTTCCACCAATTGTTCTTTGCCCTTTTTGTCCTTTTCGATTTTGAAGATTTTGCCGTTTTGGCTGTGGACGTGGTCGGTAAACAAAATCCCGTCCAAATGGTCAATCTCGTGCTGGATGATGCGGGCGGGCAAACCCGTGTAGCGGGCTTTTGTTTTTTTGCCGTGCTTGTCCTGTGCTTCAAGGTCAATTTCTGCGGGCCTTATTACATGGCCGTAAAATTCCGGCACCGAAAAACAGCCTTCAAGAAAAGTTATTTCTTTTTTGGAAAATTTTAAGATTTTCGGGTTTACAAAATGCCTGATTCGGTTTTTAACCCTTGCCACGAAGACGCGTTTTAAAACGCCGATTTGGACTGCAGAAAGCCCCAGGCCCACGGGGTCGGTTTGAGATATCAGAGTCTCGGTTAGGTCCGAAATAAGACCATCCAGCGATTTGTCAAAGGAAACCACTTCTTCCGATCTTTGCCGAAGTTTATTGTCGGGTGTCTTTAAAATCTGTTTTGTCATTTTTCTTTTAACTAATTAAGGTTGTCAGGCTCCACGGTTATTTGCCAGCCTTTGGGCACTTTCGAAATATATGGCAAAAGCAACCTTGCCGCTTTTTCTTTGGCCTCGATATTATAAGAATCCAGTTTCACCTTAAGGATAATATTATATCTTGGTGTTTTGCCCAAGAAAACAGGCTCGTACGGCCCGAGGATTATGATGTTTTCTGTCAGGATTGATTGTAATGCTGAAAATAAATTTTTGGCTTTTTTGAAAATCAAATCCTTGCTTTTGCCCTTGATTGTTAGTTTGACCAAAAGGGAATAAGGGGGATATAAAAGCATTTTTCGCATTTTCAGTTCATTGAGATAAAAATTTTTGAAATCTCCACGAGCCGCATTTTTCAAAAGCTCACTTTCGGGATTATATGTTTGCAAAATCAAGACGCCGTTTTCTTTTGTAAGTTTTTTTAAATCCGTAATCTGACTATAGAGTTTTTCTGAAGTTGCAATGTCCGCTATATTTAAAATACTATCCGTTGAGATATGGGCAACCAAATCGTACTTTTGAAAAACCTGCGCGTAGAAAATAGCCGACGTTGCAATATTGCAAGTTGAGAGGGGAACAACCTTTTTAACTTCCTGCGCCAGAGAGATGATATTCAAAGAATGGAAAAAGATATCTGGTGACTGGCAGTTTGGGCACATTGCCGGCGTTTTGGGTGCGAAATTTTGCTGTTTGCAGGCTCGGCAGTAAAGTTGACCTGATTCTGCCTTTTTGTTTAAAAAAAGCAAAGCCCGCCCTTTGATTTTGCGGATTTTTTCTAATTCATCTGAAAGCGCCGAGGAAATCGGTGATTTATTGCCGGAATGACGCTCTTCTGACATCGAGACAATTTCGACCTGTGGCCCGCCTTGTCTTTTTGGAATCGTAAGTTCTTTCTGATGGTTAAAATAAGTAGTTACTTGCGGTGACGAATCGATGATTTCTAACTTTGCGCCGGTAAGCCCCGCTAATTTTTCAGCAACAGTCAATGTGTCGAAATACGGCGACCGCTCGTCCTTATACGCGCCGTCGTGTTCATCAAAAATGGTAATTTTGGAAAGATTGGGACATGGTGCAAAAATTGCCGAGCGTGAGCCGAAAATGTAATCAACATTTCCTTCCGAAATTTTCAGCCAGTTTGCAAACTTTCCTGAGGTTTTTAGCTGGTTGTGATAAAGTGCGTAATTTTTTGCCTGGGGAAACTGGGCAAGTGTTTCGGGAAGGCGATTGATGCTTGGGATCAGGACCAGCGTCTGGTTGCTGGTTTCAGGTTGTTTGTGGCTGGTTGCAGCGTTAGTCGTTAGTCGTTTAGCGTTAAGCGGCGGAAGAGCCGCCTCATAACAATTAACCATCGGCGCGAAATAATAAGCGGCCAGCCATTTTAAAAGTTCGATTTGATAGGGAAGAAGAATCGGTTGGTCAATTACGATTGAGGCAATTTGTTTAATCCGATTGTCCGTAGTCCGTAGTCCGTAGTCCGTAGACATAACAATCCCCATGGGATTGCGTTTCCCAAACGGAACTTGAACCAACTGGCCGTTTTTTACCTGCCCTTCTAAATTCTTCGGAATCTCGTATGTAAAAGTTCCAATATCCGGCGCCTGATAAGTTAAAACAACAACCTCTGCGTACATAAGTTATTAGATTGTAGATTTTAGATGGTAGATAGTAAAGCGGATTATGAAATCTGTCGGTTGTATGCTTCGAGGAGATTTTCGAATAGGGAGGCGACGGTCATTGGGCCGGCGCCGCCGGGGACAGGGGAGAGCGCTTTGACAATTTTGGAAACTTCTGCAAAATTTACATCACCGACTAAGGTGCTACGAGGTCTCTCCTCGTTATGACCACGAGGAGAGACCTCGTTTTGGACGGCGTTAATGCCGACGTCGATGACAACCTGATTTTTATGGACGTGTTCTTTGCCGATTAAATTCGGTTTGCCAGCGGCGACAACTAAAATGTCCGCAGATCTAGAATGTTTTGCCAGATTTTTAGTATGTCGATGGCAGACGGTGACCGTTGCATCGTGGTTTAAAAACGCCAGAAAAGTGGGCTTGCCGACCAAAAAAGACCGGCCGACTACGACAACGTGCTTGCCGACAATCGGGATTTTGTATTCATCAAGCAAGGAAATTATGCCTTTGGTAGTTGCCGGCACAAAGCCTTCGCCTTTTGCTTCCCAGAGAAGTTTGAGGTTTCGGGAAGTTAAGCCGTCGACGTCTTTTGCAGGGTCGATGCTGTCAATTACTTCGTCGCGGTCGATGTGTTTTGGGAGCGGCATTTGGACAATGATGCCGGTGACGCTGGAATCAGTATTGAGGGATGAGATCTGAGTGATGAGTTTTTCTTGAGTAATTGTGTTTGGGAATTTTTGATGGTCGACGACTGCACCAATTTTCTCGCCGAATTTTATTTTACGGCCAATATAGGCGTTTGATTCTGCCAAATCGCCGACTTGGATGATGACAAGCTTGGGCCGCCGGCCCAGAGGGCCTCTGGCCCGGAGGGTTTCGAGTCGAGAAATTTCCGCTTTTAATTTTTCCGCAATTTTTTCGTTCAGAGCCTTTCCGTCTAAAAGTGTCATGGAATTGGGAATTTGGCGCAGAAAGTTTTAACTTCTTGAGCAATTTTCAAAAGATTTTTGTTTTTGGCAATGCGTGTTTTGAAATTTTTGATGAACTCTGCACGTTTTTCTTTAACATCAGGTAGTTTTTCGGTTTTGACTTCGTCAATTACCTGATTAATCCAAGCGGCAATTTTTTTCATTTCCGCTTCTTTCATCCCCCGTGTTGTGATAGCGGGCGTGCCGAGACGGATGCCGGATGGATAAAAAGGTGGGTTTGTATCAAAAGGAACGCTGTTTTTATTAACCACAATGCCCGCAACTTCCAAAGCAATTGCGCCAACTGCGCCATTGACGTTTTTATTCCTTAGATCAATCAAAATCAAATGGTTATCAGACCCGCCGCCAGATAAGTTAAAGCCGAAGCCGGAAAGTGCAGAGGCAAGGGCTTTGGAGTTTCTGACAATCTGGGCGGCGTACTTTTTGAAAGCGGGAATTGATGCTTCTTTTAAAGCCACGGCAATGGCGGCTGTCTGGTTATCATGGGGGCCGCCCTGAAGGCCGGGAAAAACGGCTTTGTCGATTTTTTCGGCCAATTCCGGATCTTTTTTCAAACCGCGGTCAGTTACCATAATCATCGCACCGCGGGGCCCGCGTAAGGTTTTGTGGGTTGTTGTCATCACAATATGGGCGTAGGGGATGGACGCCTGTAGCCACAAGGCCTGCAATATGCGAAATATCGGCCAAAAGATAGGCACCGACTTGGTCTGCAATCTGCCCGAATTTTTTAAAATCAATAATTCGCGGATAGGCAGTAAAACCGCAGACTATGATTTTGGGTTTTTCCTTTTGCGCCAGTTTTTCAATTGCGCCGTAATCTAAGGTGCCGTCTTTGCTAAGTTCGTAAGGAATCGCTTTGAAGTATTTTCCGGAGATTGAAACAGGCGAGCCGTGGGTTAGGTGGCCGCCGAAAGCCAAAGAAAGGCCCATGATCTTGTCTTTTAATGGTTCGAGCAAAGCGAAATAGACGGCGGTGTTTGCGGGGGATCCAGAATATGGCTGGACATTAACGCGGGGAACAGCAAAAAGTTTTTTGGCCCGTTCCTGCGCTAGAATTTCAACTTCATCGACAATCGCATTTCCCTGATAATAGCGCTTTTTGGGGTAGCCTTCTGAATATTTGTTGGTAAAAACCGTACCCAAAGCTTCCATGACGGCTTGCGATGTGTAATTTTCGGAAGGGATCATTTCCAAAACTTCTGTTTGTCTTTTTTCCTCAGCTGCGATTAGCTTTTTGATCTGCGAATCGACTTCGGCAAGATTCATCAAGGTAATTGTCAATGGTTAATTGTTAGTTGTCAATTGTCCGAAGAGTTCCTGCGCTTCCAGATAATCAGGTTTTAACAGAAGCGCCAAAGTTAGAGTTTCCTGGGCTTTTTCTTTTTGGCCGATACCAACCTGGATTTTGGCAAGCGTCAGGTACGATTGAGGATCGGTTGGCGCGAGTTTTAGCAAATCCTGGCCTAAATCAAGCGCTTTTTGTTCAAAAATCGGATCAACTTTGGCAAGCAAAAGATAAGTATTGGCGATGCGTCTTTTGACAATCAGATTACTTTTGGCGGATTTATCTGCTTTTTGCGCATTTCTGTCGGCTTCCGAAACATATTTGTCAGATTGTGATTTGTCCTCCAAGACGTTTGCATATACGGCTTGTCTGTACGCAAAATCGGATTCAATGAATGGATTGTAGATTGGGGAAAGATTTTTGGCGGTTTGGTATGCGCCAAGCGATTTTGCGGTATTCACAGACTCCAATTCCTTGGCCTTTGCCCATGAAAGATCGGCAAAATAAAGCCTTATTGGAAAAGATAAGACAATCACGCCCAAAAGAAATATGCCTTGGGCAAATCGTATCCTTAACCTTTCTTTTACCTGAATTTCGAGGTAATTTTGATTTGCTAAACAAAGGATTGCGCAAATTGCCAAGAACATGGTTGTTTGCGCGGCAACTGTCGAAAAGCCGAATAATATGGTGGTCTGATAGCCAGCAATTGAACCTAAACCTGCCGCGATCAACAATTTTTTTCCCGGTTCTTCTTCTCTCTGCCGGATAAACAAAACAAAAAACACAGATACCAAAAACGCAACGTAGAAAAAAGTGCCCAGCGCACCGACTGTTGCAAGATAATTTAAAAATTCGTTGTGGGCTTTGTTGTAGAAAAAATTCCATTCGGTTGTCTGGTTGTGAGAAAGAGGTCTGTATAAGTAATAAGAGTAGGCAAAAGTTTCGGGACCAAAGCCCAAAACTGGTCTTTTTTTGAAAGCCGCAATTGCGCCCTGCCAGACAATCAGCCTTATTTCCGAAGATTCGGTCCCGACATTAGGCGATTGGGCGGTTGGGCTATTAGGCTGTTGGGACTGGTTGCTGGTTGTTGGTTGCTGGTTATTGGTTATTATTTCCCCGATTCTGGAAAACAAAAAACCTCCGAAAATTAAAATCGCCGCCAAAAATCCCAAAAGGATTATGCGGACTGCTTTGAAATTATCCTTTAGAAGCCCGCGGCCCGTAAAAACTGCCAAAATCACAAACGCCAGAAAAATCCCCAAAATCCCGGCGCGTGAAGTTGTCATCACAAGGGCGATAAACAAAATCACAGATGTTGCTGTAAAGAAATTTTTCAGTAACTTTTTTTCAAAGATCATGGCAAATGCAATGGCAAATGGCAAAATTAAAACAAGATAGGATGCCAGCCAGTTGGGCTGGCCCAAGGTGGAAAAAATTCGAAGCTGCGGGTTAAATTCTTCCTGCCAGCAGTCGGAAGTAAATGTGTCCGCAAGCACTAAACACGACGGGTCGCGGCCGAAATGTCCGGCGACTCCCCAAAGTGAAACAAAAAGGGCAGACATTACAGCCGCGATCAAAAGTTTTTTTGCCTTTTCGAAATTGAGGTTTACAAGTCCGGCGTAAAAAATGGCAAGGTAAGCAAATTGCGAAAGCAATCCGCCGTTTAAGCGTGAGGGGTAACCTGAAATTGAAGTGAATTTGTCGATTGATGTGAAGGTTGAGATGATTTGGATAAGCAGAAAGATTAAGAAGATAAAAAAGGGCAGATTTTTGGGGATTAGAAATTTTCCCTCAATTGCGGATTTGGTGAGCGTTGAAAACAAGATGATTGTTGATGCCAAATAAACAAAGTGCATTTTAGGCACCTCGAAAATTTCGATATTGCCGGAGAAAAAAATCAGAGGAGTAAGGATGGCAAGTGCCAAAAAACAAACCCAAATTACACTGTCAAGAAGTTTAGAAACTTTATCAGACATCTTCGCAAATCTTAGCATAAATATTTTTCCAGATCACAAGTTGATATAATTAGCCGTAAATGGGAGTAAAAAAGACGGAACTGAATTTTCAGAGGATATTGGATAAAGTCTTGGAGATTGTCGAGTTTCCCCAAAGTAAACGGCAGGAATTTGTTACCACATTTTACGAATATCTTTACATGAGGATGGTCTCGGAAATCCGTGAAGTTGATGAGGAAAGTGCGGATAAAGTGATGGAGGCAAATGCCCAAGGTGCAGATGCCAAAAAGTTAAAAAACGTTTTTGAGGAAATTTCAAAAAACCCCAATGTCAAGACAAAAATCGACGAAGTGACTGATGAGGTTGTCTCAAAGCTGGTGGATGACGTTGCCGAATATGCAACGGAAGAACAAAAACAAAAAATCCTCACCGCGATTTCCGCATGACGAGGTCTCTCCCCGTCAAAATTAGATTCTAGACTCTAGCGACTAGTTACTATCTTACGGTATACTTTTTGGCGACCTCATTAGAGCGCTCAACGCTAAACGACTAACGACTAAAGCCATGGTAAAGTTTTATACAAAAATAAGATAAGCGTTAGACGTTAGACCTTAGTCGTTTGACATTTTTTGAAATGATCCCCGTAGTTGACCACATACTCGGCAGATTTTCGCAGGATTTAGGTGTAGATTTGGGAACGGTAAATACCCTTGTGTATGCCAAGGGGAAGGGTATTGTTATCCGCGAACCGTCGATTGTCGCCCAGCATAAAAAAACCAAAAAAATTCTGGCAATCGGTACCGAAGCCAAAAAAATGCTGGGAAAGACGCCGGCTTCTATAATCTGCGTCCGGCCTATGAAAGAAGGCGTGATTTCCGACTATGATACGACTCTTTCGATGCTTTCTCATTTTGTCCGGAAAATCCACAAAAAACCCGGCGGTGGTTTTTCGCTCCCGCGGCCAAGGATAATAATCGGGGTTCCTACAAATGTGACCGAGGTTGAAAGGAGGGCGCTTTTGGATGTGGCAATCGCTTCCGGCGCCCGCGAAGCCTATTTGGTTGAAGAGCCGATGGCCGCCGCGATCGGTGCCAATTTGCCGGTTGCAGAACCCGTCGGTTCGATGATTGTTGATATCGGCGGCGGCACCTGTGAAATTGCGGTCATTTCACTTTGGGGAATTGTCTGCGGACGGTCTTTAAAAATAGGCGGGGACGTGATGGATTCGGACATTACATCCTACGTGCGCTCCCGCTGGGGTTTGGCACTTGGCGAAAAAACGGCAGAGGATTTAAAAATTACTCTTGGCAGTGCCTATATACAGGATGCCGAACGCGAAATGGTTGTGCGCGGGCTGGATTTGGAAAAGGGTCTGCCAAGATCAATAAAATTAACAACTTCCCATATCCGCGAATCGCTGTCGCCTTCTCTGAACACAATAGTTTATGCAATTCGCGATGTTATCCATGATGCTCCGCCGGATCTGGTTTCCGATATCGCAGAACGGGGGATAGTAATTTGCGGCGGCGGCGCATTGATTCCGGGAATCCACAAGCTTATTTCACAAGAGACTAAAATGCCGGTTACAATTGCCCAGGAGCCTTTGTTTTGCGTTGCCCGCGGGTGTGCGGCCTTGCTTCTTTCTGACGGCCTTCTCGAAAAAGTTAAGATCGCCAAGACCACAGGCTGATGCGAAAAAAAACTTTCCCTATTTTAATATTTGATTCGATTTCCAAACACGGACAAAAAGAGCGCAGCAGGTTAAATATTGAAGCCGCAGGCGACTTGGGTGATTCAGGTGATCCGTTGCAGAAAATCCCGCCCGGACGGATCTTCGCCTTTTATATTTTGGCAGTTTTGGCAGCCGTCTTTTTTTTATTGGGGCTTTTCAATCTGACGGTCGTCAACGGCGAGGAAAACCGCAGACTCGCGGATGAAAACAGAATCAGGCTTGTCGATATCGAGCAGGAGCGCGGCCGGATTCTGGACAGAAACGGAAAAGTTTTGGCGGATTCCCAGAGAACATACTATCTCAAAAAAGGCTTCAAATTCACTAAAATTAACAAACAGCAGGTTGACGATCTTCAAAACCAGGGCCTGGCCAGCGAAAATTTTGAAGGGGATTTGGGACTTATCGTCCAGGAGGTCCAAAGGAATTATCCTCAGGCGACGGCATCGGCGCACTTGATCGGTTACGTTTCGGGTCCGCAGGAGGCGGACGCAAAAAATGGTCAGCAGATTTCTCCTGTTGAAAAAATCGGCAGGCTTGGAATTGAGGAATATTACGATGATTTTTTGCGCGGAAAATTGGGCAAGAAGCTGGTAGAAGTTGATTCGCAGGAAAAGAAAGTGACCATCGAGCTCATCCAGAAACGCGTTGTCGAGCAGTTTGGACTGCGCGACCAGGATCTCAAGGTGCGCTCCAACTCCAAGGCCATTGCATATCCCCGGCAGATTGCCATGTACCTGGTCAAGCAGCTCACCTCGGCGTCGCTGCCGGAAATCGGCCGGCAATTCGGCGGCAAGCATCACACCACCGTGCTGCACTCCATCAACAAGATCGAGACCCTGCGCC
>Ga0209751_10002762_pt1 | contig 17332 bp, 17 predicted proteins | sample RifCSP13_1_FD_184019 | JGI IMG/M metagenome (GOLD analysis project Ga0209751, IMG submission 184019) | Soil microbial communities from Rifle, Colorado - Rifle CSP2_sed 13_1 (SPAdes) (version 2) | ecosystem: Environmental > Terrestrial > Deep subsurface > Rock core/Sediment | place: Rifle... | reverse complement strand
GCGCCGGTGGCGAACTCGTACACGCCGGGGTGCCGCACCCACCCGGCGACGTCGACGAGCACGAGCACGGCGGAGGGGGAGGCCTCCGGGGCCGTGACTCCCACCGGCGCCGAGGATCCCGCGGGCGCGACCTCGGCGCGGACCTCGACGGGACGGGGAAGGGACCGCAAGTACCAGAGCCCGGAGCCGCCGAGCGTGACGACCAGGACCGCCACGAGTCCCACCAGCTCGGCACGCGACAGCGACGACAGGCGTTCGCGGATCGACTCCCCGGGCATGCGCCTCCTACGGCGAAGGGGAGTCGGACGGGTACGAGCTGTTGGAGGCTAGCGCGAGCCGGCGGCCGCCGCTGTGACGTCGCTCACATCAGAGGGCGAGATCTCCTCGTCGGGCTCGGCGCTCGGAGGTCCAACGGCCACGGCGTGGAGCCCCGGGAGCCTCCGCGGAAGCCAGAAGGAGAACTCGGCGCCGCCCTCGCGCGCGTCCGCGACGGTCAGCTCCCCTCCGTGCGCCTGGACCAGCCCGCGCGAGATGTACAGACCTAGCCCCGCACCTGGCTTGTCGGATCCCTCTCGCCGCCGGAACCGCTCGAAGATCGCTGCCCGGTCGTCCTCGGGTACACCATCGCCCGAGTCGCGGACGGAGAAGGAGACCCGCTCGTCGTCCTGTGAGAGCGAGAGCACGATCGGCGCACCCTCTGGCGAGTACTTGCGCGCGTTGTCGAGCAGGTTCGTGAGGACCCTGATCACGGCGTCGACGTCGCACACGACCGGATCCGCCCGGCCGAGCTCGATGTGCACCCGCCCCGCCGTCCCCGAGGACCGCACGGCGTCGGTGATCAGGTCCTTCGCATCCACGGGTTCCATCGACAGGCGGAGCACACCGTCCTCGATCCGGGAGATCGTCAGGAGGTCCTCGACCAGGCGAGCCAACCGCTCGGCCTGAGCGGACGCGCCGTCGATCAGCTCGTCGCGGACGTAGGGCTGGAGGGCCTCGCCGTGCGTCTTGAGTGTCGAGAGCACGCCGATGATCGCGGCCAGCGGCGAGCGGAACTCGTGGGCCGCCACGGCGACGAACTCGGTCCGCGCCAGGTCCACCCGGCGAAGGCGCTCGACCTCGGCGCGCTCCTGCCCCAGCTCGTGCTCGCGGGTCTGGGCTAGTCGCGCGAGGGCGCGCCGCTCCCTGCGCTGCACGGAGCGCTGATAGGACAGGACACCCACCGCGAACCCGACCACGACCAGCAAGGCAGGCCGGTAGATCAGATCGGTCGGCTCGACCCCGACGGCCCCCATCAGCACCGAAACGTGCAGCAGCGCGAGGCCGCCGGCCACGCCCAGCGTCTCGAGCATCCCGAACCGCAGGCCTACCGACGCGACGACGATCAGGTACAGGGTCCAGAACTGGCTGCGAGCTCCGCCGGTCGCCTGGATCCACAGCGTGACGAGCGCGATGTCGGTCAGCAGCGTCGCGAGCTGGGTCCGGAACGAGACGGAGTCGTCCCGAGCGAACCACAGGAGGCATGCGAACGCGTACGCGCAGGCGAGTCCCAGGATCACGAGAGCCGGGGGTCCGAGCGATCCCCAGATCGCGATGCCCGACAGGTAGACGGCGACGACGACGGCAAGGACGGTGACCCGGATCAGCGCGATCGACCGCTCCGTACGCAGCGCGGATAGGTGCCGGCCGCCCTCGGCGGGCTTGGGTGCGGCGAGCGTTCGCGAGGCGAGCGTGCTCATCCGGCCTCCGTCGTGCGCGGGCGGGCCCGTCTGGCCCCTTGCCGTAGGTATCGGCGGGGGGCCGGAGATGTTGAGCGGGGCCGGTGCCTGCCCCGTGCTCAGCCGGCGGTCACGACGTTCACGAGGCGCGGAGGCCGGACGACGACCTGGCGCACCTCGCGCCCGTCGATCGCCCGGATCGCCCTCTCTGAGGCAAGGGCGAGCTCGCGGCAGACCTCCTCCGAGACGGCGGCTTCGACCTCGATGCGGTCGCGGACCTTGCCATCGACCTGGACGACCATCGTGACCCGCTCCTCGCGGGCGAGGTCCTCGTCGTAGGCAGGCCACGCCGAGACATGGACGCTAGCCGGGTTGCCCAGCACCTCGCGCCACACCTCCTCGGCGGCGAAGGGCGCGAGCGGTGCGAGCATCTGCGCGAGCGCCGAGGCCGCCTCGCGAGCGCCCCCACCGGCGTCAAGGGCCGAGCGCATCTCGTTGGTCAACACCTGGAGCTTGCTGATCGCCGTGTTGAACCGGAAGCGCTCGAGGTCCTCGGTGACGCCCCTGATCGTCCGGTGGGTAAGACGACGAAGGTCATCGGGATCGACCGCGTCGCGTTCGGCCGCCTCCCCCGCCGCCGCGAACACCCGGCCGAGCCAGCTCGTCACGCCGGGTCGCCTATCCGGGTCGCCCGCGATCAGCTTCCAGTCGATGTCGTCCTCGAACGGTGACGCGAACAACATCATGAGGCGCATCGTGTCGGCGCCCCATCGCTCGACGACGGGCATCGGCTCGACGATGTTGCCCTTGGTCTTGCTCATCGAGGCCCCGCCGTAGATCACCTGACCCTGGTTCATCAGACGCGGGAACGGCTCGGTGAACGAGACGAGCCCCATATCGTGGAGCACCTTCGTGAAGAACCTCGAGTACAGCAGGTGCAGGATCGCGTGCTCGACGCCGCCCGTGTACTGGGAAACGGGCATCCACCGCCCGACCTTCTCTGGGTTGAACGCTTGCGTCTCGTCGCCAGGGGAGCAGTAGCGGAAGAAGTACCAGGACGAATCGACGAACGTGTCCATCGTGTCCGTGTCGCGCGTCGCGGCCTGTCCGCACTTCGGACAGGTGGCGTCCTTCCAGGACGGGTGGCGGGCGAGTGGCGACTCGCCGCCCGGACGGAAGTCGACGTCGTCGGGCAGCAGCACCGGCAGCTGGTCCTCGGGGACGGCGACCTCCCCGTGCTCCGGGCAATGCACGATGGGGATCGGCGCGCCCCAGTAGCGCTGGCGGCTGATCAGCCAATCCCGCAGGCGGAACGTCACGGTCGCGCGACCGCGCCCCTGCTCCTCCAGCCAGGCGGCGACCTTCGCGATGCTCTCGGGCGAGCGCTCGCCGTCGAAGGGTCCCGAGTTGACCATCACGCCCTCGTGGTCCCAGGCCTCGATCGGCTCCTCGTCGGGGCGGTCCTCCCCTTCCGGACGGATCACGACGCGGACGGCCAGACCGTGCTGCCGGGCGAAGTCCAGGTCGCGCTGGTCGTGCCCGGGGACCGCCATGATCGCGCCGGTGCCGTACTCCATCAGGACGTAGGGCGCGACGTAGCAGGGGATCTTCTCCCCGTTCACCGGGTTGACCGCGTAGACGCCGAGCGCGACGCCCTCCTTCGTGTCGGCCTCCTCACGCGCCGTGAGCGGTGTCGAAAGCACCCGCTCGAGCAGAGGTTCGACCTGCTCCAAGGTGCCGCCGATCTCGGCGAGCTTCCTGACCAGCGGGTGCTCCGCGGCGAATACGAAGAAGGTGACGCCCCATAACGTGTCGGGGCGGGTCGTGAACACCTCGACCTCGTCGCCGGTCTCATCGATAGTGAAGGTCACCGAGGCGCCCTCGGATCGCCCGATCCAGTTGCGCTGCATGGTTACCACGCGGTCGGGCCAGTCCACGAGGTCGTCCATGTCGTCCAGGAGGCGCTGCGCGTAGTCCGTGATCTTGAAGAACCACTGTGTGAGGTCCCGCCGCTCCACGACGGTGCCGCAGCGCTCGCACGCGCCCTGGATCACCTGCTCGTTCGCCAGCACCGTGGCGTCGTTGGGACACCAGTTCACCGGCGAGTTCTTCCGATAGGCCAGGCCACGCTCGAACAATTTCAGGAACAGCCACTGCGTCCACCGGTAGTACTCGGGGTCGCAGGTGTGCAGGCGCCGGGTCCAGTCGAACGACATCCCCATCCGCCGGAACGAGCGCGCCTGCTGCTCGATGTTCGCGTACGTCCACTCCTTCGGGTGGAGCCCCCGCTTGATCGCGGCGTTCTCCGCCGGCAGGCCGAACGCGTCCCACCCGATCGGGTGCAGCACGTTGTGCCCGCGCATCGCCTGGAACCGCGCTACCGCGTCACCGCCGCTGAAGGCCTCGGCGTGCCCCATGTGCAGGTCGCCCGAGGGGTAGGAGAACATGTCGAGGGCGTAGAACCGCGGGCGCGGGTCGTCGGGATCTTCCGAGGCCCGGTACAAGCCCTCGGACTCCCAGCGCTCGACCCACTTCGGCTCGATCTCGGAAGCGACGTACCGGCGCATGGTCCCGGCATGGTAGCGAACGCGCCCCGGCGAGCCGGGCAACGACCGCTATCCGGCGGGGGTGCGGAGCACCGCGGGCATGCTCGGCCGGCTAGGAGCGCTCTTCCATCCCCCAGGGGGAGCCGTACTCGGTGAGGAGCTCCAGGAACGGCACCGCGTCGAACGCCTCGGGTCCCAGGACGCCCGCCCCGCTCCACGTTCCGGTCGCGAGCAGCTCGAACGCCACGACCGGGTTGATCGCCGTCTGCCAGACGACGGCCTGGGCGCCGTCGCGTCCCCAGGTCTCCTGGTTGTCGACCACGTGGAACAGATAGACCTCGCGCGGCTCGCCGTCGGCACCGGTCCCCGTCAACCACGTACCGGCGCAGGTCCTGCCCTGCATCTTGTCGCCGAGGGTCGCAGGGTCGGGCAGGCATGCGGCCACGACGTCCCGCGGGGCGACCTCGACGCCGCCAACGCGGATCTCGTCCTTGTCGTCGAGGCCGAGCTTATGCAGCGTCCTCAGCACCTGGATGAACTCGTCGCCGAGGCCGTACTTGAAGGTCACGCGGCGACAATCCACCCACCGAGGGATCAGGAGCACCTCCTCGTGTTCAACGTTCACGCACTCGATCGGCCCGATGCCCTCGGGGAACACGAACGTCTCGGGCTCGGAGAACGGTGCGGTCGTGAACCAGCCGCGGTCCTTCTCCCAGATCACCGGCGGGTTCAGGCACTCCTCGATCGTCGTCCAGATCGAGAACGAGGGCGCGAAGTCATGCCCCGCGACCGTGATGTTCGACCCGTCCCGGACCCCGACCTCGTCGATCGTGGCGAAGAGTTGATCTGCCGCGTACCGCGCGAACACGTCCGACAATCCGGGTTCGACGCCGCATCCCACGAGCGCGAGGAGCCCCCGCTCCTCCCACTCGCCCGCCAGCTCGAACTGGTCGTCGCCGAGCTTCTTCCCGGCCTCCTCGTGCGGTCGTTCGGCATGCGGCTCCGAGAGCGACATCGCCATGTCCACGTACGTCGCGCCCGCGTCGAACGCACCGCGGAACACGCCGGGTACGAACCGAGGATCGACGGCGTTGAGCACCGCATCGCAGCCGTTGGCCTTCGCGACCTCGGCCACCGAGGAGGGGTCTGAGGCGTCCACCCGAGCCGCACTGAACCGGCCCGTCCCGCGGTCGTAGCGCTCGACGACGCTCCTGGCCCGCGTCTCGTCGTAGTCCGCGAACACGATGTGCTCGTAGAACCCCCGCCTGGCCGCGATCGGCGCGAACGCCGACCCCACTCCGCCCGAACCCACCACGAGGATCCGCATCGCCGCCGAGTCTAGCCTCGTGCCCCTAGCCGAGCTTGATGCGGCTCGCCTCGTGTGCGGCAGCCCGTAGTCTTGCTCGATGCGCGAACGGGACGGGGCGGGCTCACGGCGGATCCTCTCCACCTCGCACGGCTCGAACCGCCAGGCGTTCACGCCGGGCGACTGGGCGCTGTTCCTGTCTATCGGGGCGATCTGGGGCTCGTCGTTCCTGTTCATCGCCGAAGCCCTGGGCTCGTTCGAGCCGGGGCTGATCACCTGGCTCCGGGTGTCGTTCGGGGCGGCGACGCTATGGCTCTTCCGGGGAGCGCGCAGGAAGGTCGCTCGGAAGGACATGGCGAGGGTCATCGCCCTGTCAGTGCTGTGGGTCGCGATCCCGTTCACGCTGTTCCCGCTGGCTCAGCAGCACGTGTCGTCCGCCGTGGCCGGGATGCTGAACGGGGCGGTCCCGGTGATCGCGGCCGCGATCGCCGCCATGATGCTCCGGGCGCTCCCCGGAAGGACGCAGCTCTTCGGGCTCGTGCTGGGCTTCGCCGGGATCGTCCTGATCTCGGTGCCCGAGTTCGGTCAGGGCGATACGGGCGCGATCGGAGTGGCGATGATCCTGGTGGCCGACCTGTGCTACGGGCTCGCGATAGTGATCGCGACGCCTCTCCAGCAGCGCTACGGAGCGCTCCCGGTCATGGCCCGGATGCTGGCGCTGGCAGCTGTGTGGACCGCGCCGTTCGGGCTCGCGTCCGTTCGTGGTTCCTCGTTCGCGTGGTCGGCCCTGGGCTCAACCGCGATCCTCGGCGTGATGGGGACGGGACTCGCCTTCGTCCTGATGGGCAGCCTCGTCGCGCGGGTCGGCTCGACGAGAGCCGCGTTCGCGATCTACCTGATCCCGGTGGTCGCGACCTTCCTCGGGATCGTGGTCCGCGACGAGGAGGTGGCGCCCGCCGCCATCGTCGGCGTGGGTCTTGTGATCGCCGGGGCGGTGCTCGCCTCTCGGAAAGAGCCGGTCCCGGCCCTGCGGTCGACTGGCAAGTGGACCCAAGGGGACCCGAACCCCTGACCGCCTGGCTTTCGTATGGTCAAGTCACTTGATGGTGCCGGACTGCCTCAGTCTGTCGCAGGCCGTCTCATTCCTGCCCCTTGCGTCTAGAGGTACGACTTCACGAAATCCAGCACGTTCTGGCGGTCGACCCGGAACACGCCACCCGTGCCGGCGCAGGTCCAGTTCATGCCGAAGGAGGTGACCCCGGCGATCACGTTGCTGTCGCCGAGGAAGTTCGGGCCCCCCGAGTCACCGAAGCACGTGCCGCCCGTGGTGACGTTGTTGGACAGGAGGAGCGAGTAGTCACCCGTCAAGCCCGTGTTGATCTGGACCAGGTAGGGATGGGCCACCATGCGCACCCTATCTGCCTGATCCTTCCAGGACGCAGCGTCAGGGTAGGCCAACTGGAGCCCGTATCCCACCGAGGTGAACAGAGTGCTGACGCTGGTTCGTAGCGCATCGAGCTGGTTCACGGTGGGAAGCGTCCCGTACTGCCCAGGTAGGAGCTTTACGGCCTTCTTCAATTCGATCACGCCCACGTCGTGCAGGAAGAACGCGCTCGACGTGTACAGGGGGTGCGTGTGCCACGCCCTGGCCTCCACGCTGTTCGGGCCAGCGTAAGGGTAGTTGTTGTCACCGTTGTCGACGTCGGACTCGGTGAAGATCCGCATGCCGCTGAACTCGCCGAGTTCCCCGGTGCAGTGCCCTGCCGTTAGCACGAGCTTAGGAGCGATCAGTGTGCCCGAGCACCTGAACGCCGGAACACCTTGTTGTTCAATCAGGATGAGCACGACGGCCGGGTGGGCGCCACCATCGAGCTCTCCGTCGGTGACCGCACCAGCCGGACTCACCACGAGCACGAGCATCGCGGACATCGCGACCAAGAGGCCAAAGATCGCCGAGACAGAGTGCAGGTGCCGAGTCGAGCGGCGCTCACGTCCAGCTGATTCCATGCAACCCCCTCTGCTCAAGCCGCACGGGGAACGTGAGCTCGGCCGTGCGGCCGACCTGGCGATCCCTGGTGAGGGACCGCCTCCGGCAGCCGGAAACGGTCGCGTCTTGCGGGCGGAGCCCATGAGGGATCCGGCTACCGGACGCTGGGAAGGCTGCCAGTTCCGCCAGGGCTCGGTCAACATCCTGTCGGCGTACCCGGTCCTACGTCACCGGTTGAAATTTCGTTGCGTGCGGTGCTGATCGGGATGCTGCGGGAGGTGTGACCAGGGTGAATACCGGCGGGAAACTCGACCATGTCTGCGGCGTACGTGTTGAGCGCGCTCACACCTCCGTTCAGGGCGACCTGGCCGGCTGGTCGTTCGGTCAGGCCGGAGTGCGCAACGGCCGGGGACGGTTCGTGACGCCGCTCCCACCCCCGGGGGGGGTGGGAGCGGCTCGCGATCAGTGCCTGATGGATGCGTCGTCGGCCCAGAAGCACACCCCGACGGGTGAATCGGCCGTGAATGCCTCGAAGTCGAGGTACGACTGTCCCGGCGCGATCGGGGTGTAGACCGCCGACACCTGTTGCCACGATGAGGTCAGCTCCATCGTCTGCGAGACCGATCCCTGCAGCACGCCGCTCGCGTACTCGCGCACGCGCAGCTTCAGCGTGAGCCCGGGGGTATCCCAGCGGGCCCAGATGCTCGCGGTGTACGGACCGGCCTGCGTGACGCTCACCCAGCTCGGCTTGTCGTCGAGCCCGCAGTTCCCACCGGCCAGGGTGTTCGAGGCCCCTGCGGCCCAACCACCCGAATGCCCGCCCGCGACCCGGGTCAGCGTGTTGGTGGACACCTCGCCCTTCCAACCGGACGTGTCCACCTCGAACCCTGGGTTCCCGATCAGTTCGGTAACCACGGTCCAGCTCCGCTCCGCCGGACTCGCGTCGACGTTGTTCGAGCCATCGGTGGCGGCAACCTGGAAGGTGTGAGAGCCGGTGGTCAGGTTCGTGTAGCTGATCGGTGATGTGCACGGTGCGAACGCACCACCGTCGAGGCGGCACTGGAACGTCGACGGCTCGGTGGCCGAGAAGCTGAAGGCGGCCGACGTGTCAGCCACGGAGCCCGACGGACCCGAGTCGATGAACGTGTCGGGTGGGGTCCTGTCGGGCGGGGCCAGCTTGATCGATGCGTCGTCGGCCTGGAAGCACACGCCGACTGGCGAATCGGCCGTGAACGCCTCGAAGTCGAGGCTCGACTGTCCCGGCGCGATCGGGGCGTAGACCGCCGACACCTGTTGCCACGACGAGGTCAGCCCCATCGTCTGCGAGACCGAACCCTGCAGCACGCCGCTCACGTACTCGCGCAGGCGCAGCCGGAGCGTGAGCCCGGGAGTGTCCGATCGAGCCCAGATGCTCGCGGTGTAGTCGCCGGTCTGCGTGGTGCTCACCCAGCTCGGCTTGTCGTCCAGGCCGCAGTTCCCGCCGGCCAGGGTGTTCGACGCCTCTGCGGCCCACCCACCCGAATACCCGCCCACGACTCGGGTCAGCGTGCTAGTGGACGCGTCGCCCTGCCAACCGGACGTGTCCACCTCGAACCCCGGGTTCCCGACCAGGTCGCTGGACGGGTCGAGCACGGTCCAGCTCCGCTCCGCCGGACTCGCGTCGACGTTGTACGAGCCGTCGGTGGCGGCAACCTGGAAGGTGTGCGAGCCGAGCGACAGGTTCGTGTAGCTCATCGGCGATGTGCACGGTGCGAACGCACCACCGTCGAGGCGACACATGAACGTCGACGGCTCGCTGGCCGAGAAGCTGAAGGTGGCCGAGGTGTCGATCACGGAACCCGACGGGCCCGAGTCGATGAACGTCTTGGGCCGGGTAGTGTCGGGCGTGGGGCTGAGGTCCAGCGGGGCGTAGCCGATCCCGGCGTGCTCTTCGCGCCCGAAATTCTCGCCGTCGCTGCCGACCCAGAGCCCCTGTGGGGTGGCGACCAGGGCCATCGTGCCGTGGTTGCGGGACTTGGTGGGATTCCAAGGGAGAGCTTTGCCGGTCACCGGGTCGATGGCGCCGATGCCCGGGCGCTCGACCGCGCCTACACCTGCCGAGTCTCTGCCCAGGGGATTGTCCAGCCAGCGTTGATGGCCGCCGACGTACACGGCCGGTCCTGTGATCGCCACGCTGTAGAGGGTGTCGCCACCGGTCCAGTTGATCCAGGTGGGCGCCGCTGTAGAGCTCACGTTCGCGGTCTCGAAGCGGCCCGCCGCATCACACATCCCGCTTGTGGTGCCGTTCGGTCCCCCGGTGGTGACGATCACGAAGTAGGAGCCATCGGGGGAGAAGTCCACGCCCTGGGCCCATTCCCGCCGGCTGCCGCCCGCCGGGCAGTTCGCGGCGAAGCGGGGGGCGTACCAGGTGCTGAGCGTCGCGGTGGGGCCGAGGTTCAGCATGAAGGCGCGTCTGCGGGTCTGGCCGTTGACCGTGACGAAGTTGCCCGTGGCCACCAACCGGGTGCCGTTGGGGGAGACCGCGATGTGTCGGACCCTGACGTCGTCGTCCGGGTTGACCGTCCCGGCGACCGTGATGTTGATGGCGCCGGTGTCTGCGCCGGTCGTCGGGTTCAGCGCCATCACCTTCTTCGTGAAGTTCCCCGCCGCGATGACGGCACCGTTGGCGAGCACGACGTCGTTCACCGTTCGCATGCCCGTCGGCGCGAAGGTCGGGTCGACCCGATCGTTGACCAGGTCGTACTTGAGGATCCCCCGGCGGGTGATCCCGTTGACCTTCGTGAAGGCGCCCGCGATGAAGAGCGCGGTCCCATCGGCGGTTGCCTCGATGGCGCCCACCGTTCCGTCGAACGACAGGTTGAGCGGTGATATGACTCCTGTCTCGCTGTCGAAGGCGACGAAGTTCTTCCTGGCGTACGTGGTCGTCCTGGCCGGGTCCTGCACCTGACTGAACAGGCCACCGGCATAGATGGTGCGACCGACCTGCGCGAAGGCGCGCACGTCATAAGACGTGTCGCTGAGGACGATGTGCGGAGTGGTGTCGGCCGGGTTCTCGGACACCACTGCTGGCTGCAACAGCGAAGCCTGCACCGGCACCGTGCTTCCGACGGCCAGGGCGACGGTGCACAGGTGCAAGCCGCCACCTTCTTGAAGATCCTCACAGGTTCCCCTCCTATGGAGGATCGGGTCATTCGTCAGCGAGCTACGTCAGGGCCGACACGGCCGGGCATGTGGGTCGGTCCTGGGAACCGTAGATCGACGGAGGATCGCGCGCGCCGCCCGCCGTGCGTACCGCGCATACGTCCAACGGAGTAACCGAGCGTGACCACCAGCTCCGGCGTCACGAGACAGTGGACCTAGGGGGATTCGATACCCCCTGTCTGACCTGCGGAAACTGCCCTTGAGGCGTGTGGGCATGTGTGGGCAGTGCGAACACGCCGAGCGGAGGGGGCTGTACATACGAGACGTCACCGCACCGGACTACGATTTGGAGCGTGGCCGCCCAGGCGAAGAGAGCCTTCAACAAGACGCTCGTGCGTGTAGACGGGCTCCTCGCGCTGCACCCGGTCATTCATGGAACGTCCGGGCGGCCCAGGCGACATGTGTCCGACATCTTGCGTGGCGCTCTCGTTCTAGCCGTGGCGGCTCTGGACTCGCTCGTTGTCGATTCCGTTGTCGAAGCAGTGCCTTCATTAGCGCGCAAGGGCGCTCTCGGGAAGACGGCGGGAAAGTGGATCAGGGAGGACCCTGAGGCTGTGTTGGCCTGCCTCGCCGAGAAGGATCCTCACGCCGCACTGTCGGCTCTCTACAAGGCGCAACTGGGGCAAGTAACGTTCCAGCGGGCCTCCGCCATCGAGGGAGTGCTACGCGATGTGATCAACTGCGAACCGCCGTGGGAGCAGGCGGCGTCCATTCTCTCCAGGCAGTCCGGAGACTCCTGGGCTACTGAGGACGTGACGCAGGAACTCGATCACTACGTGAGCCGCCGCAACAAGATCGTCCACGGTGGGGACCTCAAGACCGGTGGAAGCTCAGCGGCAGCCGAGCCGATTCAACTCCCGTACGTGGAGCGTGCCGCCGTCGTAGTTCAAGGAATCGGCGACGGCATCTCCGAGGTTGTAGATCGACGCGTTAGAAACGCGTGAAGCGACAGTCCCTCCGGCTGACCATCCGTCAGAGACTGGGATGAACCAGCCTCAGGTCAGGAAGAGCCTCGGCGACCGGCGTGAAGTGACGAAGGTTGTTGGTCAAGACGGGGATCCCGTGGACGATGGCGCAGACGACGATCCAGATGTCATGCGCCTCACCGCGGCGCGCTTGACCCAGCAGCCAGGCACGACTCCAAGATGCCGAAGTCCTTCGCGACCCGGCTCATCGGGGCTTCCCGTCGCCTGGCCACCGCGACGACGTCGCGCCGGAAACCCTCGGGGAACGCTTTGGGCATGTCGACCTTCCTTCCGGTGAGGAGTGGATCCTCACACGTCAGGAGTCAACCGAAGCTTGGGGCAGTCCCACTTACGGTTTGGACGCCATCGCCTCGCCGTAGGAGTCGTAGTACTCCTTGTGCTCGTACAGCTTTCCATCCCGGTACCAGAACGCCATGGCCCAATCGCCGGAGTACGGCTTCCCCGTCGTCTTCGACTTGGCGTCCCAGTGCCCAAGCGCCACGACCTTGTCGCCCTCTTCGATGAGTTCTCTCACTTCGAAACCCGGAAAGTCCTTGTTGGCATAGATGAGCCGGAAGAACTCCGCGACTCCCTCCTTGCCCTTGTAGACCTGCGCATAGGGCAGGATCTCCGTCGGTCCAGGACAGGTCCACGTGACGTCATCGGTGACCAGTTCGAGGATGGCGGGAACGTCACCCTTGCCGAACAGATCGTAGATGGTCTGGGTGGTCTCCTTGTTCGTCATCGAACTGATCCCCTTCCCGGCTTTCCGAACTAGCGGACGCGGCAAACTATCAAGATACTGTCGGCCCCGCAATCCCAAGAAGGGTTCCCGGGCTACTCGCGGAAGATCCGCACCCTTCCTGATACCTTCGCCATGCAAGGAGGCCGAGCGGCCGGAAGCGGCCTCTGACCTGCGGGTTCAGTGGTGGACCCAAGGGGACTCGAACCCCTGACCTCTTGGCTGCCAGCCAAGCGCTCTACCAGCTGAGCTATGGGCCCGCGGGCGGTCAGTCTAGCGAACCGGCCGCGGCGTGCTCGGCGCCGTTCCAGGTCAACCGAGGCGCGTCGCGCCACAGGCGTTCGAGGTCGTAGTACTCCCTCTCCTCCTGCGCGAACACGTGAACCACGACATCTATGTAGTCCAGGAGCACCCACGTGGAATCGGACTCGCCCTCGCGCCGCACCGGCTTCTCACCGATGCCCCGGACGGCCTTCTCGATCTCCTCCACGATCGTCTTGACCTGCCGGTCGCTCGCACCCGAGCAGATCACGAAGTAGTCGGTGATCACGATCAGACCCGAGACGTCCAAGATCGTGACGTCGACGGCCTGCTTGTCGGCCGCGGCGCGTGCCGCGGTGACGGCGATCTCGCGGCTTCCGGCCCTGCCCCCGCTAGCCGGCACGCCGCCCCAGGTGCGTCTTCAACCGATGAAGTCCTTCCCTACCACCACGGTCACGGGCGCGATCCCCGAGCCTACCGAGACGGAGACGCTGCCCACACCCAGCAAGTCTCGCACACGCTCGGCGAGGTCGACGTCGTTGGAGGACCCCACGACGACGAGGGTCTCGTCGTGGTCGAAGGTGGAGGCGTTCTCGGAGATGGCCACCCGGAAGCCACCAGGCAGGATCTTCTCGGCCACGAGCTCGCCTATGCCCGGCACCCCGTTGCCGTTCAGGACGATCACCGGCACGGCCTCCTGCGCCGGACCGCCGAACGCCTGGACGAGAGCCGCACTCACGACCTCGGGTGAGCTCTGGAAGACGCCGCTCGCTACCTCCTCGGCGGGCAGAACCGCCACCGGTCCTCCGGCGGCCGCGTTCAGCAGCCCGAGGACGGCCTCGGGATCGGATGACTCGAACAGATCCTCGGCCGTCCACTCGACCCCGGAGCCGGCGAGCCCTTCGAGGACCACCTGCAGCGCGGTGGTGCGTCCCGCACCGGGCTCGGCCAGCAGCTCGTCCACCTCCGCGCCCGAGCGCGTCTGGCCGCCAACCTCGATCCCGCCGGCCCGGTCCACCAGGGCGGCGAGGCGCAGGTGCCCGATCCGCGCCGTATGGTCGACCCAGAACCCCAGGAGGTTGGAGGCGGCGGTTGCCGCCTGGCGCGGCGGTAGCTCCAGGGCCTCGCCCACGGTCGCCTCGCCCTGGCCGGGGACGGTCACGATGGTCTCCAGCGGCAGGATCAGCGTCCCGGGGTCACCGAAGCCTGTGCTTCCGACCACAGCGGCGAGCGGGCTCTGCTCCGTGATGACCACCAGCAGGGTGAGCCCCGAGGCCTCCGGCGGGACGGGACGGGTAGCCGTCGGCGCCCGGTCGCGCGAGGCGACCAGTACGGCGGTAGAGACGACCGCGAGCACCCCGACGAGCGCGAGCCCCAACAGGCGCCGGTTCACCGGTAGAGCCCTGCCTTCTCCACGTAGCTCTTCACGCCCTCGGGCACGAGGTAGCGGATCGGTCGGCCGTCGCGGATCCGCTCGCGCACGTCGGTTGAGCTGATCGCGAGCGCGGGGATGCTCATCAGGCTCACGTTGGCGTGACCTGCGGTGGTCGTGGAGTCGAACCGGGCGAGGTCGTAGCCGGGGCGGGTAGCGGCTATGAAGTGCGCGAGCGTCAGGATCTCCTCGGGGTCCTTCCACTCCAAGATCTCGAGCATGGCATCGGCCCCGGTGATGAAGTAGAGCTCCGCATCCGGGTTCTCGGCGGCGAGCCCGCGCAGCGTGTCGACGGTGTAGGTCTGTCCCTCCCGGTCGACGTCGATCCTCGATACCTGGAACCGGGGGTTGCTGGCGGTCGCGATCACGGTCATCAGGTAGCGGTCCTCGGCAGGGGAGACCTCGCGCCCCTGCTTCATCCACGGGCGACCGGTGGGGACGAAGACCACCGCGTCCAGGCCGAACTGCACCAGGGCCTCCTCGGCCGTAACGAGGTGCCCGTAGTGGATCGGGTCGAAGGTTCCGCCCATGACGCCAAGGCGCCGTCCCATGCGGGCAATCCTACGGCCGGGGTGGCCGGGGTCCGGGATTTCCAGGCACGCTCAGCGCTCCGATCCGAGCGACGTCCGCAGGTCGGGCAGGTGCTTGGCGTAGTGCAGAGGCCCGGTCTCGTCGAACCACTGGTCGGCCTCGGGCGTCAGCTCGGCAAGCTCGCCGAAGCGCTCGAGCATCTCCGCGCGCGCCCGGAACCACTCACGCCGCACCTCGTCGAGGGCCATGCCGCGTGAGAGCTCGAGCTGGGCGTCGTTGATCGGGTCGATCTGCGTGGGGCCGTCGGGTTCGGCCTCGGCGTCGAAGATCCCATCCCGCATCCGCCCGAAAGCCTGAGCGGTGTCGTGGCACCAGTACGCGACGTGCCACATCAGGTCACGAACGGCCCAGCCCTCGGCGTTCGGTCCCGGGCTCTCGAGGGCCTCCGGGTTCGCTCGGGAGATCAGCGAGTTCAGGTCCTCCCAGCCTTCGGCCTCGGTCCTCAGCAGCTCCTCACGTCGCCCCATCGGCGCCCCGCTCCGGGATGAACTCGAACGACACGTCGCCGATCACGACCTCGTCGCCGCGACCCGCGCCCGCCGCGACGAGCTGGCGCTCCACGCCCTCGCGGACCAGGCGCCGCTGCAGGCGTCGGACCTTGGCTGGGTCCTCGAGGTCGGTCTCCGATACCCACCGCTCGACCCCGCGCCCTATCACGCGGAACCGTTCTCCCTCGCGCCTGACGACGAAGCGAGGACGGGCCGGCCGGAGCACCACGAAGGGACGGCTCTCCTCCGTCGTGGAGGCGGCCTCGGCCGCCAGGCGCTGCAAGCGCTCGCGGAGGGGACCCAGGCCTTCTCCGGTCACAGCCGAGACGGCGATCGCGCCGGCGCCCAGCACTGCTTGCGCGTCGGCGTCGGGGACGAGGTCGGCCTTCGTCCCGACCACGAGGTACGGGCGGGCCGCCAGCGCAGAGTCGTAGGCCTCGAGCTCGGAGCGCACCGTGGCTAGGTCGGCGCCGGGATCTGGCGCCGAGAGATCCACCGCCAGCGCGAGGGCTCGACAGCGACTCACATGTCGGAGGAACCGATGACCGAGCCCCCGGCCTTCGTGCGCGCCCTCCACGAGGCCCGGGATATCAGCGACGACGAACCGCTCGTCGCCGAGGTCGGCCACACCGAGGTTCGGTGTGAGGGTCGTGAACGGGTAGTCGGCGATCTTGGGGCGGGCCGCCGTCAGCGCCGCCAGGAGCGTCGACTTCCCGGCGTTCGGCAGACCGACCAGGCCGAGGTCGGCGACCGTACGGAGCTCGACCCGCAGTCGCTTCTCCTCCCCCGGTTCGCCCGCCTCGGCGACGCGTGGCACCCTGTCCTTCGGCGAGGCGATCGCCGAGCTCCCGCGGCCGCCTCGACCCCCACGGGCGACGACGGCACGCGTGCCCACTCCCACCAGGTCCGCCAGGAACCCCTCCCCGTCCTCGACCCGGGTACCGTCGGGCACCGCGATCACGAGGTCCTCGCCGGCAGCACCCGTGCGGTTCCGCTTGCCCCCGTTGCCTCCGTTCGCAGCCCTGGGGTGGGGGCGGTCGGCGAGGGCGGATAGGTCGCGCAGTCCGGTCGAGACCTCGAACACGACGTCTCCTCCGCGACCCCCGTCGCCGCCGTCGGGACCTCCCCGGGGCGTGTAGGGCTCGCGCAGGACCGACGCGGAGCCGTCACCTCCGCGGCCCGCGCGCGCGAACACCGTCACCTCGTCGACGAACGCCATCAATCAGATGCTCGCACGAAGCGGGCCCGGCGCGGCATCATGGTCACATGCCGATACCGGTGACCGCGTGGGCCGTCGAGCTGGGGCCGCAGGCGGCGCCGGATGACGTGAAGGGCACGCTCACGCTCGAGGACGACGCCCTGTCCTTCTCGCCTGCCGAGCAGCCGCACCCCCTCGTCCGGATCCCGCTCGCCTCGATCTCGAAGGTGCGACGGCTGCACGGCACCCCGGTCCTGTTGGTGATCCACGGGTCCGAGACGGCCGTTCGGCGCACCGCGTTCTACTTCGTCCAGCCCCCGCCCCTGGGCGTACTGATGGGCCAGCAGACGAGGCAACGGCCCGCGGGTCTCGCGGCCTTGCGCAACCCCAAGCGAAGGGCCCGCCGCGACAACGTCGGCTACCTCGGCATGACGAACCGCGAGAAGAAGGCCCTGCTCACGGAGTGGGTGCGCGCGGTGCGTACCGCGGCCGGTACGGCCTAGCCAGGCTCGATCGACGCGAACTTGCGACCGCGGGACTCGTGGAAGCTCACGACTCCGGACTGGGTCGCGAAGAGCGTGTCGTCCCCACCCTTACGGACGCCGCGACCCGGGTGGATCTTCGTCCCTCGCTGGCGGACGATGATCGCGCCGGACGTGACCCCCTGGCCGCCGAAGGCCTTCACGCCCAACCGCTTGGACTCGGAGTCGCGCCCGTTGCGTGAGGAGCCGCCGCCCTTCTTGTGTGCCATAGCGCGTTCGAGGCTACCAGACGCCCTCGGGCCGCCCGCTAGTCCTCGGCAGCTTCGGTCGGGGCCTTCGCGGGCTCGGCCTCGGCCGCCTTCGCGGGCTCGGCCTCGGCCGCCTTCGCGGGCTCGGCCTCGGCCGCCTTCGCGGGCTC
>Ga0209751_10002760_pt1 | contig 17339 bp, 15 predicted proteins | sample RifCSP13_1_FD_184019 | JGI IMG/M metagenome (GOLD analysis project Ga0209751, IMG submission 184019) | Soil microbial communities from Rifle, Colorado - Rifle CSP2_sed 13_1 (SPAdes) (version 2) | ecosystem: Environmental > Terrestrial > Deep subsurface > Rock core/Sediment | place: Rifle... | reverse complement strand
TACGTCAACTTCGATGATGAGCGGTTTGCCACGCTTGGCGACTATGATCGGATCGTCAGCGCCGTCAACGGCGTCTACGGCAATCCCCGCTATCTGCTTCTTGACGAAATCCAGAATCTCCCCCGGTGGGAGCTGTTTGTCAATCGCCTGCAACGACAGGGATTCCGCCTTCTCATTACGGGGAGCAACGCCAATCTGCTGAGCTCGGAGCTGGCCACGCACCTGACGGGTCGGCACACCGTCACCGTTCTTTTCCCCTTTTCTTTTGAAGAATACCTGGCGACTTCCGGGATGGAACGGACGACGGCGGAGACGGCGGCCGCTCTCGAGATGTACGCGGAACAAGGGGGCTATCCGGAGCCGCTGCTCAAGAAGATCGACCGGCGCGATTACCTGCACACCCTGATCCAGTCCATCCTCTACAAAGACATCATCCGCCGCTTCCGGATCCGTTCGGTTCAGGGAATGGACGATTTGACCCTGTATCTGATGTCCAATATCGCCCGGGAATACTCGTTCAATACCCTGTCCAAGGTGACCCGCTGCCGCAGCGTTCATACCGTCGAGAAGTACATCCGCCATCTTCAGGAGGCGTTCCTGTTTTTTCCGCTGAAGCGGTTCTCGTATAAGGTGAAAACGCAGGCAAGCCACAACAAGAAAATCTACTGTACGGATAACGGCCTGACGGTGGCTGAGGGTTTTCGTTTCAGCGCGGACCGGGGGGCGCTCTATGAAAATCTGGTGGCCATCGCTCTCAGGAAAAAGGAAATCGGCGGCGTCCTTTCCGTTTTCTACTGGAAAAACCCGCAAAATGAAGGGGTGGATTTCGTGGTGAAGGAAGGTTTGCGGATCACACGGTTGATTCAGGTTTGCGCGGACATTTCGAATCCGAAGACCCTCAAGAGGGAAATGCGGTCCCTGATCAAGGCGTCCCGGGAGTTGAATTGCGAGGAACTGCTGCTCCTGAATCCCCGGGAGGCCCGGACGGAAACGGTCACTTGGCAAAATGCAGAGCGACAAATCCGGCTCGTGCCGCTTTGGCGGTGGCTCCTTGATAACGCTTGACGATCATAAGAACGGAAAAGCGGTAAAGCTTGCCGAATTTTGTCTTTTGGACTTCCGATAATCTATGAACTGGATGAAACTGTAAGTAATTCGAAAGCCGTATAGGAGCCTCATGATCTCCCGCGAAAGAATCACCGGCTGGCTGTCTCCGTTGCTGGAAATCGTCATGCGCCGGCGGGTCGTCGTCAAATTCGTGCTGCACCTGGCGATCTTCTGCATCGCGTACTCCCTTGCCTTCCTCGTCCGGTTCGACTTCTCTGTTCCTTCCGACTACGTTTCCATCCTGTGGATGACGATCCCGGTGGCGCTCGTCGCCAAGGCGCTCGGGTTTCTGATCTTCGGCCTGTTCCACCAAGGCGCTCGGGTTTCTGATCTTCGGCCTGTTCCATGGCTGGTGGAGGTATGTTTCGATCCGGGACATCTTCCCGATCGCCGCCGGATGCACGCTCGGCTCGCTGATCCTCGCCGGTGCGATTGCTGTGCAGTGGGGGGCGTATACCGTTCCGCGGTCGATCTACTTCCTGGACTGGGCGAACACGCTGATGATCGTGCTGGGCGTCCGCTACATGGTCCGTGCGGGGCGGGAGGTCCTGGGACGCAATCGCAGGGGAGATGACCGGCGCGTGCTCATCGTGGGGGCGGGCGCCGCCGGGCAGATGATCGCCCGGGAGATCGCCGAGAACGTCTCCCTCGGGATGGAGCAGGTCGGGTTCATCGACGACGACCCGGCGAAGCTCGGGGCCCGGTTCCAGGGACAGAAGGTGCTGGGAGGGCACGAGGGGATCGGCGATATCTGCGAAAAACACAAGGTCGACGAGATCATCATCGCGATCCCGTCCGCATCGCCGTCGGTGGTGCGCCACATCGTGGAGCATTGCCGCGAGGTGTCCGCCACGTTCCGGATCCTGCCCGGGGTCGGCGACCTGATCCACGGGAAGGTGAGTATCCGCGCGCTGCGGAACGTGGACCTCGAGGACCTGCTGGGCCGGGACCCGGTGGCGCTGGATGCCGGCCTGCTCGAGCGGCACATCACGGATCGCACGGTGATGGTGACCGGGGCGGCGGGGTCGATCGGCTCGGAGCTGTGCCGCCAGATCGCGCGGCGGTCGCCGAGGCGGCTGATCCTGTTCGAGATCGCGGAAAGCCCCCTGTTCAACCTCGAGATGGAGATGCGGGAGAAGTTCCCGAATCTGGGCCTGGTCCCCGTGATCGGCGACGTGCGCGACCGGGGAAGGGTCGAGGAGGTCGTCCGGGCCCATCGTCCCGCGATCGTCTTCCACGCGGCGGCGTACAAGCACGTGCCGATGATGGAGAGCCACCCCGTGGAGGCGGTGAAGACGAACGTGCTGGGGACGCGGATCGTGGCCGAGGCGGCCGCGAAGTTCGAGGTGGAGCGGTTCGTTCTCGTCTCGACGGACAAGGCGGTCCGGCCGACGAACGTGATGGGGGCGACGAAGCGGCTGGCGGAGCTGGTCATCCACAATATCGCCAACCGGGAGGGGCAGACCGTGTTCGTCGCCGTGCGGTTCGGCAACGTCCTGGGCAGCGTGGGGAGCGTGATCCCCATCTTCCGCAAGCAGTTGATGACCACGGGGAGGCTGACCGTCACCCACGCGGAGGCGTCGCGCTACTTCATGCTGATCCCCGAGGCGGCCGGGCTGATCCTTCAGGCGGGGGCGATGGGGGAGGGCGGCGAGGTGTTCGTCCTCGACATGGGCGAGCCGGTGAAGATCCTCGACCTTGCGAAGAACCTGATCCGGCTGAGCGGAAAAGAGCTGGGAGTGGACGCCGAGATCGTCTACACGGGCCTGCGCCCGGGCGAGAAGCTGCACGAGGAGCTGGTCGTCGAGGGCGAGGACGTGAGCGGCACCACCCATCCGAAGGTGATGAAGCTGATCGGCAACGAGAAGATGCCCCCCTCCTGGGCGAAGCAACTGGAGGAGTTGATCGTGTGCGCCATCACCGGCGGCCGGTGCGGCGTCGTCGAGAGGCTCGACGCCCTCGTGAAAGGGTATCGCCCGGGATACGATTTCCACGGCGTCCCCGTTCCCCCAACCGCCGCCGCCGACCCTCCCCCCTCAAAGTCCTTCCACTAACCCCCCCGCAAAACCCCAGAACCGGAAACCCCAGAACCGGGACGTTCCTAAAACTCCCCCAGAACAGGGACAGACATGGGTCGGGATGCGGACGATATATCCAGTTCACCCGAAGAGTATTATTACTCAATCGTTGAGTAATTTATGTTGCGTTCTGGCATATGGCCGGTTACGCTACGTTTATGAATAACTTCGAACGATCCATGGTGTCGTTGCTGGTCAAGGAATTCGAGAAGCGGCAACCCGTCTTTCAGGTACTGACCGGACCCCGCCAGGTTGGAAAAACGACGATCTCCCGGCAGGTGATGGAGAAGCTCCCGTTTCATTCCGTCTATGCCTCCGCGGACACGCCTCTTCCGCCGGGGCCGGAATGGATCGAAACCCAGTGGCGCCGGGCCGAGGTCGAGGCGGACCGTTCGGCCGGAGCGGTGCTTCTGGTGCTCGATGAGGTCCAGAAGGTGCGAGGCTGGAGTGAATCACTGAAGGGCAGGTGGGATGCCGCCCGGCGTGCGCCACGTGATATTCGCCTGCTGGTCCTCGGGTCGTCGGCGCTGCTGATCCGGGAAGGGTTATCGGAAAGCCTGGCGGGACGATTTTTCCTGCATCGATGCGGTCACTGGACGTTTCGGGAGTGCGTCGACGCCTTCGGTTGGGATCTTCCGCGTTGGCTCTATTTCGGCGGTTATCCCGGCGCGGCGGCCTATTGTGACGACGAGCGGAAGTGGAAACGGTACGTGACCGATTCATTGATCGAAACGGTCCTGGCGCGGGACGTGCTCCAACTGCAAAAAATCACCAAGCCGACGCTTCTGCGGCATCTGTTCGCGCTGGCGGCGACGTTTCCGGCACAGGTTCTCTCCTACAACAAAATGCTCGGACAACTTCAGGATGCCGGCAACACGACGACCCTTGCCCATTATCTCCGGCTGCTGGAGACCGCTTTTCTTGCAAGCGGGCTGGAGCTCTTTTCGAGGGGGTCCGTCCGCAAGAGGGGGAGCAGTCCAAAGTTGCTGCTTTGGAACAATGCCCTGATCAACGCCCTTTCGACCCGCTCGTTCGATGAATCCATCGCGGATACTTCCTGGTGGGGACGTCTGGTCGAGAACGCCGTGGGGGGGCATCTCGTCAATACCCTGCATTCCGCGGACTATTCCATCACGTATTGGCGGAAAGGGAAATACGAGGTCGATTATGTCGTTGCCCGCGGGACAAAACTCTGGGCGATCGAGGTGAAAAGCGGGAGGAGCGGCAAGACCCCGGGACTGGATCCGTTTCGTGCCAGGTATCCCGAAGCGCGGCTTCTCGTCGTTGGCGGGAACGGCATCCCTCTCCAGGAGTTTTTCAGCACGCCTGCCGAAACGTGGCTGGAATAACCCCAATACCCCAGAACCGGGACGTTCCTAAAACTCCCCCAGAACCGGGACAGACGTGGGCCGGGATGGCCGCCATCCGTTTCGATGAGTGTCCCTGATTTGTGGGAGTTTTAGGAACGTCCCGGTTCTGGGGTTCGGTTCCGCGGTCAGCGGGGCCAGAACGTCTCGACCAGCCCGACGTTCCAGCCGCCCTCTTCGAGGAACATTTTCAGCGCCGCGGGACGATCCGCGCCGTGGTGGGTGATGTGGATCTCCGCGCGGTCCTTCCCCACGGAGCCGATCTCCCAGCGGCTGTGTTATCCGCGCCGTGGTGGGTGATGTGGATCTCCGCGCGGTCCTTCCCCACGGAGCCGATCTCCCAGCGGCTGTGCTCCAGGACGGAATCCGGGTCGAAATTGCGCAGGAAGGCGTCCCAATACTCCCGCGCGATCGGCCCCCCTTCGACGAAATCGTTGCGGACCGCCTCGCGGCCGGGTACCGCCATCTTCGCCGCGGCGAGGGAGGCCGAGGTTTGGGCGACGATCGTCTCCCGCGACTTCGCGCTGAGCACGGCAAAGATCGCCGGGTAGTCGCGGGACTTCATCACCTGGAAAAGAGACTCGGCGCGGGAGAGGATCTCCGGGACGGCGGGGTGGTCTTCAGGGGATGAGGCCCAGGCCGGAGGGAAAAAACAGAGGAGGAGCGCGACGGCAGCCGCAAGTCGCACATATACCGTCCGTGATGTTCGCTGGATCCGAAATGGGAGATCAAGAGGAGGGAAAGGATCCCTCCCCGCTCTCAATGACCCGATGTGGTTCCGCCGCTGCTTCCACCACTCGCGGCGACTCCGATCCCGATGGCTCCGGCGATTCCTAAGGCGATCCACCCGATCGTTCCCGTGGAGGTGCCCTTCTTGACCGCCTGCCCCGCTTCGGACCCCTCTTTGGCGGCGCCCGGTTGAACTTGCGGAGGAGGCGGGGTCGGCGTCGCTTCGACGCCGGGCTCGGCCCCCTTTTTCGGCCAGACCGGCCACTCGTCGGCGGCGATCGCCCGGGAAGCGGCTCCGAACGTCATGGTGAGGAAGCATGCGGCGCAAAGAACCGCGACGACGGATTTCATCGCGGACCGGAACCGTTTTGCATTCATCGGGGCCTCCGTTGGAAACACTGTGTTACTTAGGCACTTTATACGTTGATCCCAGATCCCTGTCAAGCAGAATGCCGGCGTTGCGGCCGATCCGGTCGAAGAGCGGCAGGTACCGGTCGATGTCCTGCGCCACGTCGCGCGTCCATGGCGAGAGACTGTATCGATACGCCGTCCGGGAGTCCCGGCCGGTGAAGAGGCGGATCGGGATCTCCACGGAGATCCCCTTGTCGTGGTACCCGCGGTTGTACCGGTCGGTGAAGATATCGGTGTCGGTGGCGCTGTACCAGGCGGAAAGGGTGACGCCGCGGACGAACTTGGAGACCGCGACCCGCACGCCCCGGTCGCCCGCGAGGAAACGGCCCCACTTGACGTCGACCGCCGCGTCGATCTCAGGCACGTTCAGCCGTCCCTGGAGCAGCGCCGTGTGGTAGCTGCCGCCGTCGCGGAACCCGAACGGCTCGCCGGGCGCCCGCTTGCGGACGACGCCGCCCGATGCTCCCGCCAGGATCCTCCCGTCCCGCAGGGGGAACGCGACCTCGCCGTCGACGCCGCCGAACATCGTCTCCAGCATCCCCGCCGCCGCGCGGAAGTACACCGGGCGCCGTGTCGCGTAGACCTGGTCGAAGAGCAGGCGCCCGAGGGCGATCGATTCCTTCTTGTACTCCGCCACGTCGCTGCGGATGAGGATGGAAAGCGGCGCATTGGAAGTGGAGATGTTGTTTACGGGGTAACCCTCGACGCCGAGGAGCGCGGTCCCGCCGCGCCAGGGGAACGTGCTGAGCGCGCCGGCCAGCCCGACGCGGTATTTGAAGAAGCCGGACGGGTCGTTGAGGAACGCCTCGAAGGACGGCTTGAGGCTGTAATCGATCCGGCGCCGGTATGCGGTGGGGCGGAGCGGGGCGTCGAAGTACGCGGAGCGGAAGCCGACGGCGTTCCGGATCCGTTCGGTCTGGGTGAAACCGGCGCCCGCCCCGGAAAGCGCGGTCGCCGGCGCGGCCGCCTCGGCCACCGGGATGCCGTTCTCCTTCAATTGGACGCGGATGTACTCCACGTTCGACGGGACGAACGGCGCGACCGTCGCAAGGAGCACCTCCACGGCGCGCGGGGCGAAGAAGTACCGGTCGTTCTGCGCGTCGATCCGCAAGGTGAAGCCGTCGTTCGAAACGGCGATGTCGCTGAAGCCGACGTCGGCCAGCGCGAACGCGATCCGGTCCGGGAGCGGGTTGCGGGACGCCCCGGGAGTCTCCCGGTACGGCGGGTCGTAGATCGGCACCAGCGGCCGGCCGATCTCGAAGTCGACGGATGCGGTCACGCCGATCTCTTCCCCCCGCTGCCAGCTCGCGCCCAGTTCGAGCCACCGGAACGGTTTGACGCGCGCGCCGAAGTTGAACGGGGACCGGACGGCGGTCGGGAAATATTTCTCCCGCGCCGGATCGCTCGTCTGCCGTTCGTAGCGGATCGGCGAATATTCCGCGAGCAGGGAGAGCCACGGCGTCGCCGCATACTGGATCCCTCCGAAGGGGAGGGCCTCGCGCGCCCACGCGCGGGGGTTCGTGAACAGCTCGATCTTGAACCCTTCCCCCTGATCGGGGAGCTGCCGCTTGCCGAGGCGGCCGTTGCCGAAGCCCAGGGAGAAGTCGAAGGGGAAGATCCGCTTGCTCGCGACGATCGCCTGGGAGGCGTAGATGCGCGTGCCGTGCGGATCGGAGACGGCCACCGCGAGGGCGGGCAGGTACGCGCTCTCCTTGAGGAACTGGTACTTGAAGTCGAACGCCTTGTCCTTGTAGGCGCCGTAGTCGCCCCCGTCGATGAAGCCGGGCACGCCGATCACCCCGTTGATCCGGCCGTTCACCTCGAGGCGGTCGAACAGGCCGACGGTGCCGAAGTAGTAGCGATACGGGCGCACCTGCGTGGCGCCGATGCGGTACCGGTTCTCCTTGATCACGCGCGCGGTGGGGGTTTCGAGGAGGCCGGTCACGAGGCCGGTCACGCCGAAGTTGTTCGGGGCGAGGAACGGGTCGTCGCCGGGGGGCCTGGCGGCGGCTTTCCGCCCGGCCCCCGGCCGGAGCGACGGGATGCGGAGCGTGTCGCCGTCTTCCAGCGGCAGGTCCGCCGGGGATCCTTTCAGCAGGCGCGGATGGGACAGGGGGGCGGGGATCGCGGGAGAGTCTTCCCGGAAGAGCGTCGCGCCCGCGAGGTCCGCGTTGTCCGTGGTTCCGCCGGCGGCGAGGATCAGGGCGGAGAGGGTCGCGCCGCGGGAAAGAGTGTAGGCGCCGGGGACCCGCACCGCGCCCTCCACGGAGACCGTGACCGTTTTCCTCCCCACGATCGCCCCCGCCGGTGGCGGGAAAAGGAGCGCGAGGAACAGGGAGGCGGCGGCGAACGCCTGGGCGCCGGGGATGCGTCGGGAAAAAATCATTCCCGATAGTATACCCTCAGCGGTTGGTTGATGCGCAGGATTGCTACTTCACGGGACGGGGGCATTCAGGGTATCCTCATCGGGTTAACATGTCGTATTTCGAGAGGGTTTCGGGATGAATGTGGCGATTGTGGGAACGGGGTACGTGGGGCTGGTGACCGGCGTGTGTCTCGCCGAGCGGGGCAATACGGTGCACTGCGTCGACACGAATCCGAGGGTGGTGGAGAAGTTGACCGCGGGGGAAGTGACGATCTTCGAGCCAGGGCTCGAGGACATCTACCTGCGCAACCTGAAGCGGGGGCGGATCGCGTTCTCGGGGGACCTCGAGAAGGCGATCCTGCCGGCCGAGATCGTCTTCCTGTGTCTGCCCACCCCGCCGGGGGAAGACGGCTCCGCGGACCTGAAGTACATCCTGCAGGTGGCGAACGACCTCGGGAAGATCTTCGCGAAGCGGCCGGACGCGGGGTACAAGGTGGTGGTCGACAAGTCCACCGTGCCGGTGGGGACGAGCGATAAGGTGCAGGCGGCGATCCGGAAACAGGCGGGACCGGCGTTCGACTTCGACGTCGTGTCGAACCCGGAGTTCCTGCGCGAAGGGTACGCGATCGAGGATTTCCTGCGGCCGGAGCGCGTGGTGATCGGGTCGAGCAACGAGCGGGCGATCGTGGCCCTCAAGGACCTGTACGAGCCGTTCCTGCAGCCGGGCAGCAAGGTCATCGTGATGGACGAGAAGAGCGCCGAGGTGACCAAGTACGCCGCGAACGCGTTCCTCGCGCTGAAGATCTCGTACATGAACGACCTGGCCAACTTCTGCGACGCGGTGGGAGCGGACATCGACCGGATCCGGGACGGGATCGGCTCCGACTCGCGCATCGGGCCGAAGTTCCTCTTCCCGGGGCTGGGGTACGGCGGGTCGTGCCTGCCCAAGGACGTGAAGGCGCTGCTCCGGAGCGCGTCCGACGCGGGGACGCCGCTCTCGGTCCTGCAGGCGGTGGAGGACATCAACCAGGAGACGCGAAAGCGTTTCTTCCGGAAGATGCAGCGGCACTTCGGCGGGAAGATCGAGGGGCTGCGGTTCGCGGTCTGGGGGACCGCGTTCAAGCCGAACACGGACGACACGCGGGAAGCGCCCGTCTTCCACATCCTCGACGAACTGCTGAAAGGGAAGGCGTCGGTGGCCGTGTACGACCCCGAGGCGATGGGGGGGGCGCGGGCGCGGTACGGGGACCGGATCACGTATGCCGAGTCGTCGTACGGGGCGCTGCAGGGGGCCGACGCGCTGGTGATCGCCACCGAGTGGAGCGAGTTTCGCAAGCCGGACTTCGGGCTGATGAAGACACTGATGCGGCAGCGGGTCCTCTTCGACGGGCGCAACATCTTCAACCCGAAGAAGATGCTGGAGCACGGCTTCCTGTACCACTCGATCGGCCGCAAGGCCCACGAAAACCACGGACCCCCGGAACCGGGAACCCCGGAACCGACCCCAGAACCGACCCCAGAACCGGGACGTTCCTAGAACTTCCCCAGAAGCGGGACAGAGATGACGATATATCGTTGGTGCCGATACGATGTGTAGATTGATATCGATGAGTGTCCCGGATTTGTGGAAGTTCTAGGAACGTCCCGGTTCTGGGGTTCTGGGGTTCTGGGGAGGGTGAGATGATCGACGGAGTGATGGTGAAACAGTTGAAGGTGATCCCGGACGAGCGTGGGCGGTTGATGGAGATCCTGCGCGAGGACGATGAGATCTACATGCGGTTCGGCCAGGTGTACCTCACCACCGGGTATCCGGGAGTGGTCAAGGCGTGGCATTACCACAGGGTCCAGTTCGACCACTTCTGCGTGGTCAAGGGGATGATGAAGGTGGTGCTCTACGACGCCCGGGACGCCTCTCCCACGAAGGGGGAGGTGAACGAATTCTTCCTCGGCGAGCATCGGCCGATCGTCCTGCGGATCCCGCCCCTCGTCTATCACGGGTTCAAGACGATCGGCGAGGAAGAGGCGTTCCTGATCAACGTCTCCACGCAGACCTACAAGTACGACGCTCCGGACGAATTTCGCGTCCCCCCGCACGACAACGACATCCCCTACGAGTGGGCAAGGAAGGACGACGACAACGACATCCCCTACGAGTGGGCAAGGAAGGACGGGTGACCGTCACGGGCCGGGAGGGAAGGCGCGCGGCGTGAGACTGTTGATCACCGGCGGCCACGGCCTGCTCGGGGGTGAGATCGAGACGGCCTTCCGCGGTCGCGCCGAGGTCCGCACGACCGACCGGGAAGAGTGGGATGTGACGGACCCCGCGGCGTGCCGGAGGGAAGTCGAGGGATTCCGGCCGGACGCGGTGATCCACTGCGCGGCGTACACGGCGGTGGACCGGGCCGAGAGGGAAGCGGAGATCGCGCACCTCCTCAATGTGGATGGAACGCGCAACGTCGCGCGCGCCTGCCGGGAGCGCGGGGCGCTGATGGTCGCCTTCGGCACCGACTACATTTTCGACGGCGCTTCCTCCCGCCCGTACCGGGAAGAGGATCCGGCGAACCCGCTGTCCGTGTACGGGAAGACGAAGTGGGCCGCCGAGCAGGCCCTTCGGGAGGAAAGGGTCGATCACCTGCTGGTGCGCACCCAGTGGATGTTCGGCCCCGGGGGCGGGAACTTCATCCGCACGATCCTCGGCAAGGCGCGGCAGGGGGAGACGCTCCGGGTCGTGTCCGACCAGGTGGGGTGCCCGACGTATTCGAGGGACCTCGCCGGTGCGGTCCGGACCCTGCTTGAAGCGGGCGCGCGCGGGACGGTCCACTTCTCCGGCGAGGGGGAGACGAGCTGGTTCGGCCTCGCCCGGAACGTGCTGGAGCGTTGCGGATTGCCGACGGGATCGCTGTTCGCGGCGCGGACGCGCGATCTCCCGTACCCGGCGCCCAGGCCGGCGTACTCCGTGTTGAGCAAGGAGAAGTACCACGCGATCACGGGGAGCTTTCCGAGGCCGTGGGAGGAAGCGGTCGGAGAGTATCTCGGGATGATCCGTCCGGAAGGGGGCGCGCGCTGATGCGGATTCTCGTAGCCGGGGGGGCCGGCTTCATCGGCTCGAACTTCATCCGGTACATCCTCGGGGCCCATGACGATTGGCATATCGCGAACGTGGACAAGCTGACCTACGCGGGGAACCTGGCGAATCTCTCCGACGTTGCGGATATGCCGCGGTACCGCTTCCATCGGGCGGACATCTGCGACGCGGCCGAAGTCTCGCGGATCTTCGCCCTGGAGAAGCCCGAGGCGGTGGTGAATTTCGCCGCCGAGACGCACGTGGACCGCAGCATCGACGACCCGGCGCTCTTCCTGCGGACGAACATCCTGGGCACGCAGGTGCTGCTGGACGCGGCGCGCAAGGGCGGGGTCGCCCGGTACCTCCAGATCTCCACCGACGAGGTGTACGGGTCGCTCGGGGCCACGGGAAAGTTCTCCGAGGAGTCGCCCCTGCGGCCGAACTCCCCCTACGCCGCCAGCAAGACGGCCGCGGACCTGCTGGTCCGCGCGTACGGGAAGACGTACGGCCTGCCGGCGTTCGTCACCCGCTGCTCGAACAACTACGGCCCGTACCAGTTCCCCGAGAAGCTCATCCCCTTCTTCGTGACGCTGCTGCGCGGGGGAAAAGCGGTGCCGGTGTACGGCGACGGGATGAACGTGCGAGACTGGATCCATGTGGACGACCACTCGCGTGCGGTGGAGGGTGTGCTGCTGCGCGGTCGCCCCGGCGAGATCTACAACGTGGGGGGCGGAAACGAGCGGACGAACATCGAGATCACGAAGATGCTGGTCGCCGCGATGGGGAAGGACGAGTCGTCGATGAAGTTCGTCCCGGACCGGCCCGGACACGACCGGCGGTACGCCATCGACGACGCGAAGATCCGGGCGGAGCTGGGCGTCGTCCCGCGGGTTCCCTTCGAGGAGGGGCTGCGCGCCACGGTGCGCTGGTACCTCGACAACGAGCCGTGGTGGCGGGCGGTCCAGTCGGGCGAGTACCAGTCGTTTTTCGACCGCTGGTACGTCCGCAAGGACCGCGTGTGAGGAACCCCAGAACCGCCCCAGAACCGGGACGTTCCTGGAACTTCCCCAGAAGTGGGACAGAGATGTCGGTTTTCCGATGGTCCGGTACGATGAAATACCGGTGCGATGAAATATATGATGTCGATGGATGAAAAATATGATGTCGATGAGTGTCCCGGTTTTGTGGAAGTTCTAGGAACGTCCCGGTTCTGGGGTCCGGTCCGGGGTTGAGGTGACGCGCGAGCGGCTGTATCTCGCGATGCTGGCGGGGTGGGTGCTCCTCACCCTCACGCTGACGTCGATCCCGAACCCGGAGTTCGCCCCCTCCTTCCCCGGGGCGGACACGCTCGCCCACTTCGGTTTCTACGGCGTCGCGGGTTTCCTGTTCGTGCTCTGGCGGAGGGAATCCGGCCGGGGAGCGGCGGCGGCCGTGCTGTCCGCGGCGGTCTTCGCGGCCCTTCTCGGCGCCGTGGACGAGGTCCACCAGCGGTGGATCCCGGGGCGCTCGGCGGAGCTTCTCGACTGGGTGGCCGACTTCGCGGGCGGGACGGCGGGGGGATTCTGCGCGGCGGTCGCGGCCTCGACGATCCCCTTCCTTCTCACGCGGAAAAACCAGCCCGCTCCCCGCGCCGTTACGGATTGAACCACCATTCATTCTTGCATTTGATTTGCGTTTCCGATACGTTGGAACGCCTGAAGCGTTGAATCCCACGGGAGGTGCGACGTGAAGATCCTGGTCGCCATCAAGCCGGTCCCCAACCCCGACGAGAAGGTGAAGATCAAGGGGGACGGGAGCGGCATCGTCCTGGACAACATCAAGATGGTCGTCAACCCCTTCTGCGAGATCGCCGTCGAGGAGGCGCTGCGGATCCGGGAGAAGCTGACCGGCGAGGTGGTCATCGTGACCATCGGGCCGAAGGGAAGCGAGCAGCAGGTGCGCACGGCGCTGGCGATGGGCGCCGACCGCGCGGTGCTGGTCGAGGCGGGGACGGACCTCGACTCGCTGGCCGTGGCGAAGGTGCTGGCGAAGGTCGTCGGGGACGAAAAGGCCGACCTCGTGCTGATGGGGAAGCAGTCGGTCGACGACGACAACAACCAGGTGGGGCAGATCCTCGCGGCGGTCCTCGGGTGGCCGCAGGCGACCTTCGCGTCGAAGGTCGAGTTCGTGGCGGACAACAAGAAGGCGAACGTGACCCGCGAGGTGGACGGCGGGCTGGAGACGATCGAGGTGGCGCTCCCGGCGGTGGTGACCACGGACCTGCGGCTGAACGAGCCGCGGTACGCGTCGCTTCCCGGCATCATGAAGGCGAAGAAGAAGGAATTGAAGGTCGTTCCCCTCGCCTCGCTGGGGGTGGACACGACGCCGAGGGTGAAGGTGCTCTCCTACGCCCCGCCGAAGCAACGCGCGGGGGGCGGCCGGGTGGCGGATGTCCCGGAGCTGGTGGCGAAGCTGAAAAACGAGGCCAAGGTCCTGTAACCGCAGAACCGAACCCCAGAACCGGGACGTTCCTGGAACTCCCACAGAATGGGGACAGACATGGTCGGCACTGCACGGAAGTGCGCAGGGAGCCCCGCGTCGGAAGCATAATTGACCCATCCGGAGGATTCGCATGGCGGACATACTGGTAGTCGTCGAGCATCAGGAAGGGGTCTTCAAGAAGAACACCCTGTCGGTCGTGTCGGCGGCAAGGGCGTTTGCCGGATTGTTCGGCGGCGAGGTGGACGCGTTCGTCCTCGGCGACGGCGTCGCGGCGGCGGCGGACGTAGTGGCCGGCACCGGCGTCCGGAAGGTCCTGCTGGGCGAGGGGGCGGCGTTCGCGAAATACCTCGCGGTGACGTACGCGGGCGCGGTGGCGCAGGTGGTGAAGGCGAAGGGGTACGGCGCGGTGTTCGCACCGGCGTCGACTTTCGGAAAGGATTTCATGCCGCGGCTCTCCGGGCTGCTCGACGCTCCGCTGGCCAGCGACATCGTCGGGCTGGAGAAAGACGGCGACGCGTTGCGGGTGAAGCGCCCGATGTACGCGGGGAACGCCGTCGGCACCGTAACGCTTTCCGGCAGCCCGCTCCTGTTCACGGTGCGGCAGACGGCGTTCGACCCTGCGCCGATGGGCGGGGCGAAGGCTCCGGTGGAGAAGGTGACGGTCACGGCGGAGGCGGGGGGGACGGCGTTCGTCTCGCGGCAGGAGACGAAATCGGAGCGGCCGGAGTTGACCGACGCGCGGGTGATCGTCTCCGCGGGGCGCGGCATCAAGGCGCAGGAGAACTTCAAGATGGTCGAGGAGCTGGCGGACCAGTTGAACGCCGCCATCGGCGCATCGCGTGCGGCGGTGGACGCCGGGTGGGCGCCCAACGACTGGCAGGTGGGGCAGACCGGCAAGATCGTCGCCCCCGAGCTCTACATCGCGCTGGGGATCTCCGGAGCCATCCAGCACCTGGCGGGGATGAAGGACAGCAAGGTCATCGTCGCGATCAACAAGGACGAGGAGGCCCCCATCTTCCAGGTGGCGGACTACGGCCTGGTGGGCGACCTCTTCAAGGCGGTTCCGGAGCTGATCGCGGAGATCAGGAAATTGAAAAGCGCATAATCGTTCGATACGACGGAGAGGGGCGAATGAAGAAACGGAGCGGGAAGGCGGCCGGCGGCCGGGGCGAAAAGGACCTTCTGACCCGGATCAAGGGGAAGAATTTCACCGCGGCGATCGTCGGGCTCGGGTACGTCGGGCTTCCGCTGGCGATGGAGTTCGCCGACGCGGGGATCGAGGTGATCGGCATCGACATCGACGGGTCCAAGGTCCGCTCGCTGCGGGCCGGGAAGTCGCACGTCGGGGATGTCCCGTCCGAGTCGGTGAAACGGGCGGTCGTCGCGGGGCTGTTCACGCCGACCACCGACTACTCCGCGGTGGCGATGGCGGACACGGTCAACATCTGCGTGCCCACGCCGCTGCGCAAGACGAAGGATCCGGACCTCTCCTACATCGTCGGGGCGATGGAGCACATGGTGGAGTATCTCCACAAGGACATGCTGATCGTCCTCGAGAGCACCACGTATCCCGGGACGACGCAGGAGGTCCTGGCGCCGATGATCGAGGAAAGGGGCTTCCGGGTGGGCAGGGACATCTTCCTCGCCTTCTCGCCCGAGCGGGTCGATCCCGGCAACCCGCAGTACACGACGAAGAATATCCCGAAAGTGGTCGGCGGCGTGACGCCGATGTGCACGAAGGTGGCGGCGGCGCTCTACGGGGGCGTGCTCGAAAACGTCCACCCGGTGTCCGGCGCGGCGGTCGCCGAGATGGTGAAGCTGCTCGAGAATACCTTCCGGTCGGTCAACATCGGGCTGGTGAACGAGATCGCGCTCATGTCCAACCGGATGGGGATCGACGTGTGGGAGGTGATCGACGCCGCGAAGACGAAGCCGTTCGGCTTCATGCCGTTCTACCCGGGGCCGGGGATCGGCGGGCATTGCATCCCGCTGGACCCGTTCTACCTGTCGTGGAAGGCGAAGCAGTACGGCTTCGAGTCGCGCTTCATCGAGCTGGCGGGCGTGGTGAACGGCCAGATGCCGCACTACACGGTGGAGAAGGTGGCCGAGGCGCTCAACCGGAGCCGGATGGCGGTCAACGGGGCGAAGGTGCTGGTGCTGGGCGTGGCGTACAAGAAGAACATCAGCGACGTGCGCGAGTCGCCGGCCCTCGACATCCTGCAGCTTCTGTCGAAGAAGGGGGCGCGCCTGTCGTACTGCGATCCGTACGTGCCCGAGGTGCGGGAGGGGGGGATGACGCTCTCCGCGTCGCCGTTCTCCGCCGCGACGCTGCGGAAGGCCGACTGCGTCGTCATCGTCACCGACCACGCCGCCTTCGACTACAAGATGATCGCGCGCGAGGCGAAAGCGATCGTCGACACCCGCAATGCGCTGAAAGGGCACGGCGGCCGGAAGATCATCAAGCTCTGACCCGGGGTTGAAAACCCCGGAACCGGACCCCAGAACCGGGACGTTCCTAAAAGTCCCCCAGAAGCGGGACACTCCTGGTTCCGGTGATGCTTATTGGCGGAGGACGGCGTCATCACGTTCTTGTCATGACTGTCCCTGATTTGGGGGACTTTTAGGAACGTCCCGGTTCTGGGGGGGTGGATTCGATGAAGTACTTGGTGACCGGCGGGGCGGGGTTCATCGGGTCGAATCTGACGCGGGCGCTCCTTGCCTCCGGCCAGCGGGTGAGAGTCCTCGATAACTTCCTCACAGGGAAACGGGAGAACCTTGCCGGCTTGACGGGGGCCCACGGCGACGCGTTCGAACTGGTGGAAGGGGATCTTCGCGATCCCGGCACGGTGTGCAAGGCGGCGGCGGGCGTCGAGTACGTTCTCCACCAGGGTGCGCTTCCCTCGGTCCCGCGCTCCGTGGCCGACCCGGTCCTCACCAACGAGATCAACGTCGCGGGGACGGTGAACCTGCTGCTGGCCGCGCGCGACGCCGGCGTACGGCGCGTGGTCTTTGCCGCATCCTCCTCCGCCTACGGCGACACCCCCCAGCTTCCCAAGCGGGAGTCGATGGCCCCCAACCCGAAGTCCCCCTACGCGGCGCAGAAGCTGGCCGGCGAGCATTACCTGCGCATCTTTTATGAGATCTACGGGCTCGAGACCGTCTCCCTGCGCTACTTCAACGTGTTCGGCCCGCGGCAGGATCCCGGGTCGACGTACGCGGCGGTCATCCCCCGGTTCATCACCTCGGTGTTGCGGGGGGTCCCTCCCACCGTCTACGGCGACGGCCTCCAGACGCGCGACTTCACCTTCATCGACAACGTGATCCAGGCCAACCTCGCCGCCTGCGCCGCCCCGAAGGCCGCGTGCGGGAAGGTCGTCAACATCGCCTGCGGAGAACGGGTGTCGCTTCTCGACATCCTCGAAATCGTATATAAGCTGGCGGGGAAACGGGTGCCGCCGAAGTTCGAGCCCGCGCGGCCGGGGGACGTGCGCGACTCGCTGGCCGATATCTCCCTCGCCAAGGACCTTATCGGCTACGACCCGAAGGTCCCCTTCGCCGAGGGCCTCGCCCGGACGTTCGATTGGTTCAAATCCGCAGAACAGGGAACCCCAGAACCGGGACGTTCCTAAAAGTCCCCCAGAAGTGGGACAGTCTTAGGCCATCGGCAGCCCTACACCGAAACTGTTTCTCATGCCGGGAGCAAGAGATCCGTATTTTCCTGAGATCCGTATTTTCCT
>Ga0209751_10002758_pt1 | contig 17345 bp, 14 predicted proteins | sample RifCSP13_1_FD_184019 | JGI IMG/M metagenome (GOLD analysis project Ga0209751, IMG submission 184019) | Soil microbial communities from Rifle, Colorado - Rifle CSP2_sed 13_1 (SPAdes) (version 2) | ecosystem: Environmental > Terrestrial > Deep subsurface > Rock core/Sediment | place: Rifle... | reverse complement strand
GTTCAGCCTGTCGACCGCTTTAGCAGTCTGCTGAAGAACCTGGAGAGTAGTGCATTTTTCCTGCTTTTGCAGATTTCGGGTCGGCTGCGGTCGGAGTGTGTTCGGTTGCTGGCGACACTTTTACGTGTTGTGAGCGGGACGCGGGGCTACGCCGCCAGCAGTTTGGGAATGCGGATCAGGTTGTAGGCGATCAGGTTGAGCATGAAATCGGTGGCGACGCTGGCGATGCCGCGATGTTTGGTCTTGCGCATGGTGCCGTGCTGCTTGCCCCAGCCGAAGATGCATTCGGTCATCGCCCGGCATGATTGCGACATGCGGTAGCCTTCGTGCCGTATGGTGCGTCCATCGATGGCGCTCTGGCGGCGCTTGCCGGTTGAGGTGATACTGTCGTTCTGCGTCACATGCGGCGTGACGTTGATGGCGCGCAGCTTGGCCACATGATCGGCCGTGTCATAGGCCTTGTCTTCGCCCACCGTGATGCGGCGGCCGGCCTCTTTGGCTTTGGCCTTGAGCATCATCTCCGAGGCGCGGCGCTCGGCCGTCCCGTTGGCGAGCGTGACCATGCCGGCCACCGCCAGCCCATGCCGGTTCTCCATGGTGGCGTGTCCCATATAGCAGAGCTTCGCCTCCCGCCCGGCCGCCTTGCGGTAAAGGCGGCAGTGGGGATCGGTCGTGCTCGCATGCGTGTCGTTCTTGCGCTGTTGTCCGTGGAAGTTGGTCCCGCCGCCGGCGTCGCCTGAGCCGTCCTTGGGACGGAAGCTCTTTTGTGACGCCCACGCCTCGATCAGCGTTCCGTCCACCGAAAAATGCTCGTCCGACAACAGCGGCTTGACCTGCGGATGGTTCAGAAGCTTGCTCATGAACTTGGCGAACACCTCGCCGTTCTGCAGCCGATCGCGGTTCTTCGTGAAGGTGGTCGGGTCCCAGACCGGGTCATCGGGCGAAAGCCCCACAAACCAGCGGTACAGAAGGTTGTAGTCCAATTGCTCCATCAGCTGGCGTTCCGACCGAACGCCGTAGAACACTTGCAGCAGCAAGGCGCTCAGCAATTGCTCCGGAGGAATCGAGGGACGGCCTTCGCTCGCATAGAGCTTCGAAAGGCTGCGGTTCAGCTCGCCCAGCACATCGCGCACAAGCTCTCGCACTTTCCTCAGCGGGTGGTTCGCCGGCACCCGTGCTTCCGGCGAGAGGTACGAAAACAGCCTGCCTTGATCCACAAATGCGCCGCGCATCCTCGCCTCCGCCGATTCGTGATAGAAAAACTGAATCAGCAAACTCTCGCTATGGCGAGGGGTTTTTCAGCAAACTGCTAGACGCGGTCAGCAGACCCAGACATAGCTGCAACTCAAGCTGTCGCAGAGATATTCGTAGTGGCAGAAGCCGGCGTAGTCCGTGAGGTCGGTTTCGCGCTGCGGTTGGCGGCATAGCCATCAGCCTCAACGACGATAGCATCCACGTCGTAGAACACGGGCTTGCCGCCGTCCGCGCTCGCCTTGGGGTCGGCCACGGGCGCGTCGATGGCCGCCAGCAATTTCGCCGCGGCCATCAGCATGTCCGGATCCTTGGCGGAGCGGCCGATGATGATGAGCGTGTTGGCGACGCCGGCCTTGGTCTGCCCCGCCGCGATCTGGGCGGCACTCATCTTCGCGTCGTCTTCGGCAAAAGATTTCAGAGGGACTACGGCGCTCAACAGCAACGCTGCAGCGACAAAAGCAATGGACCGTAATTGCATGAGGTTTTTCTCCAGGACTGATGCGACAGCTCTTTATCTTCAAGAGCAGAGCAAGCCCCGGAAGGGAGCCAAGCATGCGGCTAGCCGATGCTACTCTACTCCCGTGAGAACTCTGCTTCCTGCTGCAGGAATGTCAAGTTAACTCTCCAAGCTCCAATTGATTGTGAACCGGGCGCGGGCCTAAGCTCCGCGCCATGCAGGCCTTCGTCGACACCGTACCGCCGCTCTCCCCTCCTCAAGGCGGAGGGGAGACGCCATGATCCATCAGGCCACCATCGAGGCCCAAGCTTTGCCGGCGGAGCGCATCGCGCGTGCGCTCGATGAGGCGCTCGACCCGGCGCCGGTCGCGGTCGGGCTGTTCGATCGGGGAGAGGGTCGCTTCGAGGTCTTCGCCCACTACGAGGAACCGCCGCGCCACGATGCTCTGCGTGCGCTGATCGCGCAGGCTGCCGGCGGCGATGGTCACGGGCCGCTCCGCATCGAAGAACTCGCCCCTGAAGATTGGGTCACGCTCTCGCAAGGGAAGCGCGGGAAGGTTGAGGCCGGGCGCTTTGTCGTGCATGGCAGTCACGACCGGGGCCGGCTGCCGCGCCGATGTCTTTCCATCGAGGTCGACGCCGGCCAAGCGTTCGGCACCGCGCATCATGCCAGCACGCGCGGCTGCCTGCTGGCGCTCGACGAGCAGCTCAAGCGGCGCCGCCCGGGCATCGTCATCGATATCGGCACCGGCACCGGCATCCTCGCCATCGCCGCCGCCAAGGCCCTTAGGCGATGCGTGACGGCGAGCGACAGCGATCCGTTGGCGACAGCGATCGCAGCCGACAATGCGCGGAAGAACGGCGTCGGGCCCCTGGTCAGGGTGCTTAAGGCGCGAGGATTTGGGCATCCCCTCCTCGACCGCGTGCAGGCCGACCTCGTGCTCGCCAACCTGCTCGAGCGCGCCTTGCACGATCTCGCGCCCATCTTCGCGGAGCATGTCGTTCCGGGCGGCACCGCCATCCTGTCCGGCCTCACCGAAACTCAGGCGCGTGGAACCGAAGCACGCTACCGCGCTTATGGTTTCACCATGAAAAGCCGAATCGTTCTCGATGGATGGACGACCTTGGTCATAACCCGTCGCAGCGCGCGGACCACGCGCGATTGATCGCAACAGAGCTTTCCGCTTACAAAGGCCGACCATGTATCAAATGTTCGACGATTTCAGTTCACCGGCCGACAGCGGCGAGCGGGTCAAGGCGTTGCAGAGGGAACTGAAGTCGCGAAAGCTCAAGGGCTTTCTCGTTCCCCATAGCGACGAGCACCAGGACGAGTTCCTGTCCCCTCCCGCAGAGCGCTTGGCGTGGCTCACCGGCTTCACCGGGTCGGCCGGCGTGGCCATCGTGCTGGAGAAGGCGGCGGCGCTCTTCGTTGACGGGCGCTACATCCTCCAGGCCCGCGCGCAAACCGACGCGACGCTGTTCGAGGCGCTGCAGACGCCGGAGGCCAAGGCTTCGAGCTGGATGGCCGAGAAGCTCACCAAGGGCGCGGTGGTGGGCTATGACCCCGCATTGCACACGATCAAAGAGATCGAGCGCCTGACCGAGACGCTTGCCAAGTCGGGCATCAAGCTCGCGCCCGTGGACACCAATCTCATCGACCTCATCTGGCAGGAGCGGCCGAAGCCCTCCCCTGCCCAGATCGTGCCGCATGGCCTCGAATATTCCGGGCGCAGCGCCCACGACAAGATCCGTGACGTGCAGGCGCTGCTCAAGGATGAGCAGGCCGACGCCGTGCTCCTCACCCTGCTCGACTCCATCGCCTGGCTGTTCAATATCAGGGGCGGCGACATCAGACATACGCCGGTCGCGCTCGCCTTCGCCATCGTGCCGGCCAGCGGCAAGCCGACGCTGTTCATCGACCCGGCCAAGGTGGGCGACAATGTGAAGGGAGAGCTCCGCGAACTCGCCGATCTCGCCGAGCCGGGCGCGCTCATGGACAGGCTCAAGGCGCTCGGGCAGGCGCGCGCCCGCGTCAGGTTGGATCCCGAGACGGCGCCGATCCGGTTTGCCCAGGTGCTTCAGGCGGAGGGCGCCAAATTCGTGCCCGGCCAAGACCCCTGCATCCACCCCAAGGCCATCAAGAACGCGGTCGAGATCAAGGGCGCGCACGCCGCGCATTTGCGCGATGGCGTGGCCATGGCGCGCTTCCTCGCCTGGCTCGATGAGGTCGCCGAGTCGGGCAAGATCGACGAGATCGCGGCGGCGGTGAAGCTCGAAGCCTGCCGTCGCGAGTCGGGTCAGCTGAGGGATATCAGCTTCGACACGATCTCGGCGGCGGGGCCCAACGGCGCCATCGTCCACTACCGGCCGACGACCAAGGGCAAACGCATGCTGCAAGCGGGCACGCTCTATCTCATCGATTCGGGGGCCCAATATCGCGAGGGGACCACCGACGTGACCCGCACCGTCGCCGTGGGCACGCCGACGGCGGAGATGCGGCGGCACTATGGGCTGGTGCTGAAGGCGCATATCGCCGTCGCCGCGGCGCGTTTCCCCAAGGGCACGCGCGGCCAGGACCTCGACCCGTTCGCGCGGAGGCCGCTATGGGAGGCAGGACTCGATTTCGATCATGGCACCGGCCACGGGGTCGGAAGCTATCTCTCGGTGCATGAGGGACCACAGCGCCTGGCGCGGTTCGGCACCGTCGAACTCGAACCCGGCATGATTCTCTCCAATGAGCCGGGCTATTATCGCGAAGGCCATTACGGCATCAGGCTGGAGAATCTCGTGCTGGTGACGCCGCCCGAACCAGTCCCAGGAGGCACGCGGGAGATGATGGGGTTCGAGACGCTGACGCTCGTGCCGTTCGACCGGCGGCTCATCGATCCCAGGCAGCTCCTGCCCTACGAGCTGGCCTGGCTCAACGCCTATCACGCGCGCGTCAGGCGGGAGATCGAGCCCATTCTCCTCAGCGACGACAGGGCTTGGCTCCGCCACGCCACGGCCCCGATCGGGTAGACATGGCGATAGAGATTCTGGTTTCGAGCATTGCCGCGACGCTGACCACCGCGGCCTTCGTGCCTCAGGCGCTGCACATCATCCGCCACAAGGAGACGCGGGCGATCTCGCTCCATATGTATGTGGTGTTCGCCACCGGCGTCGCGTTCTGGCTGCTGTTCGGCGTCTTGATCGGAAATCTGCCGATCATCATTTCCAACGCCATCACGCTCGGCCTCGCGCTCGCCATCATCGGGATGAAGCTCAACTACGGGTGAGCAATCATCGCGTCGCGGCTCGCTTCGGCAGGCGAAGCAGAGAAGAAATATCGAGATCGCGGGCGTGGTCTTCGTCGAGACACTTCGTTTCGATCTGGATGGTCGAAAAATAGAACCCGAACTTCTCGCGTAGGAGGGCATGCGCCTGGCGGAGCACCGAGGCGGCATTCTTCGCCGCATCTATCCGCAGATGGGCGGAGAAGACATGCTTGTTCGAGGTGAGCGTCCAGGCGTGAATGTGATGTGCGCCGGTCACGTGCGGAAGTTGGTCTAGCGCCCGTGCTACCACCAGAAGATCGATCCCCTTCGGCGCGCCCTCCATCAGAATGAACAGGGAATCGCGGATGATCCCCCAAGAGGCGACCAGTAGCACCACGCCGAAAGCCATGCCGAGCAGCGGATCGATGGCAAAGAATCCGGTGAAATAGATCACGGCGGCAGCGATGATGATGAGAATGCTGCCGACGAAGGTCTGCATGACGTGCCAGAAGGCACCACGCAGGTTGAGGTCGCCCTTCTGGCCGCCATACAGCAGCCGGAGGGAGATAACTTCCGTGACGATGCCGCCGGCGGCGGCAATCAGCATGGGCGTCGTGGGCAGCTCGATAGGATGCCTGAGCCGCATTGCACCCATGACCAGGACCAGGACCGCCATGGCGGCGAGAAACACGCCGTTCAGGAGCGCGCCGATGATCTCGGCGCGATAATGGCCGAAGGTGCGATCAAGATCGGCCGGCCGGCGGGCGATGCGGGCCGCGACAAAGGCGAGAACCACTCCACCCACAGCCGAAAACGTGTGAAAGGCGTCGGAGATGACGGCGATGGAGCCGGAGTAGATGCCAATGCCAAGCTCGATGAGAAAGTAGATGCCGGTGAGCCACGCCGAAATCTTCAGCGCGCGCTCGTTGCTTGCTCCCGGTTTCGGCATGGCGTGGGCCGAATGATCGACCATGAGTCGCTCCCTGTCCTGTTCCACCGGCTCTTTTAGCTATCAATCAACTTCAGCCACTCATCCTCGGTGAGCACGTTGACTCCCAAGTCCTTGGCGTTTTTCAGCTTCGAGCCGGCGCCGGGGCCCGCCACCACGTAATCGGTGTGCTTGGACACCGAGCCGGCCACCTTGGCGCCGAGCCGCTCGGCAGATGCCTTGGCCTCCGAGCGGGTCATGCGCTCGAGCGTGCCGGTGAACACCACGGTCTTGCCGGAAATGGGCGAAGCGTGATCGATCGCCTCGAGCGGCTGCGGCCTCACCTCTTTCAGCAGTTCCTCCACGACTTCAACATTATGCGGCTCGGCGAAGAAATCGGCGATCGAAGCGGCGACGGTCGGGCCGATTCCCTCGATATTGTCGAGCGCGGCGAAGGCCTCGCCTTCCCTGCCCTTCGCCGCCGCGCGCATCGACTTGAGGAAGGCCGTAGCGGATCCATAATTGCGCGCGAGCAGCCGCGCCGTGGTCTCGCCCACATGGCGAATGCCGAGCGCATAAATGAAACGGTCGAGCCGCACGTTGCGGCGCGCTTCGATGGCATCGAAGAGATTGCCGGCGGAGAGCTGGCCCCACCCTTCCCGCTCGGCGAGCTTCTTGTCTCGCTTCTTGTCTTCCTTCGCGAGCGTAAAGATCTGAGGCGGCGATTGAATGATGTCGTCGTCGTACAGTTCCTGGATACGCTTCTCGCCGAGACCTTCGATGTCGAAGGCGTTGCGCGAGACGAAATGCTTGAGCCGCTCGACCCGCTGCGCCGGGCAGATCAGCCCCCCGGTGCAGCGCCTGACGGCATCCTCCTTGCCGGTGTTGGGATTGATCTCGCGCGAGGCGTGGCTGCCGCAGGCCGGGCACACATCGGGAAACTTGAATCGTTTCGCGCCCTTAGGCCGCTTCTCTTGAACCGGCCCGAGAATCTGCGGGATGACGTCGCCGGCGCGCTGCACGATGACCGTGTCCCCGATGCGGATGTCTTTCCGCGCGATCTCGTCCTCGTTATGGAGGGTGGCGTTCTGCACCACCACGCCGCCGACGATGACCGGATCGAGCTTGGCGACGGGGGTTAGCGCGCCGGTGCGCCCCACCTGGATGTCGATGTCGCGCAGGACGGTGGTCGCTTTCTCGGCGGGGAATTTGTGGGCGATGGCGTAGCGGGGCGAGCGCGAGACGAAGCCGAGCCGCTGCTGGAGATCGAGCCGGTCGAGCTTGTAGACGATGCCGTCGATATCATAGTCGAGGCCTGAGCGCCCGCTCTCGATATCGCGATAGGTTTCAAGCATTTCCTCGACCGAGCGGGTCAGCCTGATGAGCGGATTCAAAGGGAAGCCCCAGGCGCGCAGGACCTGGTAGGCATCCCATTGGGTCTCGGCCGGCAAGTCGGCCACCTCGCCCCAACCATAGGCGAAGAAGCGCAACGGCCGCTTGGCGGTGATGGCGGGATCGAGCTGGCGGAGCGAGCCCGCCGCGGCGTTGCGCGGATTGGCGAAGAGCCGGTCGCCTTGCTTCGCCTGCTCCTCGTTCAGGCGCTGGAAGGCGGCGCGGCTCATATAGATCTCGCCTCTGAGCTCGAACGGGTCGGGAAAGCCTCGCGATTTGATCGTCTTCGGAATGTCGGGAATGGTGCGGACATTGGCGGTGACGTTCTCGCCCTCGTAACCGTCACCGCGGGTCGCGCCCTGGATCAACTTACCGTTCTCGTAGCGCAGAGTGATGGAGAGCCCGTCGATCTTGGGCTCCGCGGTGAAGGCAAGCCCCTCGATCGAGGCGAGCCCGAGAAAGCGCTTGATGCGGTCGAGGAAGTCCCGCACGCCCTCCTCGTCGAACACATTGCCAAGCGAGAGCATGGGCACGCGGTGGAGGACCTTGCCGAAGGCCTCCACCGGCGCCGCGCCGATCTTCAGCGATGGACTGTCGTCGCGGACGAGCTGGGGAAAGCGCGCCTCGATCTCTTCGTTGCGCGCGCGCAAGCGATCATATTCGGCGTCGCTGATCTCAGGCTCGTCCTGGCGGTAATAGAGCTCGTCGTGATGGGCGATGGCAGCCGCGAGGCGAGCAAGCTCGGCGGCGGCTTCCGCCTCGTCAAGAGCGCCGACAGGCTTCTGCTCGATGGACGCTTCGGCCTGATCCTTCTTTCTCGTCTTGGTCTTGCTCATACTCGCATCATGCGGACCGGCTCATGAGCCGTTCGGCCGCTCGGCGCGCCTCGTCGGTAATGGTCTGGCCGGCGAGCATGCGCGCGATCTCCTCGCGTCGATGCTCGCCTTCGAGAACGGCGACGCGCGTCGCCATAGCCTCACCGTCCGGGCCGCGCACCGGCTCCTTGGCGATCAGGAGATGGCCGCTGGCCACGGCCGCCACCTGTGGAGCATGGGTCACGGCCAGCACTTGAACGCGTGACGCGAGCCTCGCCAAGCGCTCGCCTACGGCGGCAGCCGTGGCGCCGCCGACGCCGGCGTCAGCCTCGTCGAAGACCAGGGTCGGCGCCGAGCCGCGGGCGGCAAGCACGACTTTCAGCGCCAGGATGAACCGGGCAAGCTCGCCGCCGGAGGCGACCTTCATCAGGGGGCCGGGTTCGGTGCCGGGGTTGGTCCTGACCCAAAAGGCGATGCGGTCGATCCCGCCAGGGCCCCCTGCGGCCAGTTCGACCGCTTCTATATTGGTGATGAAGCTCGCTTTTTCGAGCTTCAGCGGCCCGAGCTCGCCCGCGACCTCTCGATCAAGGCGCTTCGCCGCCTCGTTCCGCGCTTTGCTCAAGCCAGTCGCCAAAGCCTCATAGGTCTGGCGCGCGGCCTCCGCAATGCGTCCCAGCTCCCCTGCCCGCGCCTCACTCGTGTCGAGCGCTGCCAGTTCGGTTTCGAGCCGTTCGACCAGTGCCGGCAGGTCGTCGACCGTGACCTTGTGCTTGCGGGCGAGCGCGCGCAAGGCGAACAGCCGCTCCTCGGCGCGGTCGAGTTCCTTAGGCTCGAAGGCGGTCAAGGCCAGCGCCTCCTCAATCCGGGCGCGGGCGGTGTCGGTCTCGGCGAGCACGCGTTCGAGCGCCTCCGCCACCAGGGTCAGCACCGGGCCGGCGACAGACGCCTGGCGCTCGATACGGCGAAGCGCGGCGGCCAGGCGCGCGCCGCCCGTCCCCTCCCCCTGCAAGGCATCGAGCGCCTCGGCAAGCTCGGCGGCGATCTTCTCGGCATTCATCATCAGCTGGCGCCGGGAAGCCAGTGCGTCCTCCTCGCCACGCTCAGGATTAAGTTGAGAGAGCTCCTCGAGCGCATGGCTGACATAGTCGGCGTTGGCGCGGGTGGCAGCGATCTCGCTTTCATGGCGGGCGCGCTCGGTTTCGGCTCCCTGCCACGCCTCGTAGGCCTCGGCCACGCGCGTCGCCTCGCCGCTCAAGCCGCCAAAGGCATCCACAAGATCGCGGTGGCCGCTTGCGTCGATCAGCGCGCGGTCGTCGTGCTGCCCATGGATCTCGACCAAAGCCTGGCCGACTTGGCGCAAGAGCTGCACGCTCACGCTCGTGTCGTTGATGAAGGCGCGGCTCCGGCCGTCGGACCCTTGCATCCGCCGCAAGATCAGAGCGTCTTCGGCCGCGATGCCGTTGGCGGCCAGCAGAGCGAATACGGGATGGCTCGGGGCGAGATTGAAGATGGCCGTCACTTGGCCTTGGCTTGCGCCCTGCCGCACCAGGGCGGTATCGCCTCTGCCGCCGATGGCAAGGGAGAAGGCGTCGAGCAGGATCGACTTGCCAGCGCCAGTCTCCCCGGTGAGCACCGACAGGCCTTCGCCGAATTCGAGATCGAGCTTGTCGATCAGAACGATGTCGCGGATCGACAGGGCGGCTAGCATGGCGTGTGGGTCAGGCCGGCTTGCCGTCGCCCTTCCAGGTCTGCGTGATCCAAGACCCCTCGTGCTCTTGCGGCTGGAGGCCGCTTTTTCCCAAGAGCCCGTAAGCGTGGCTGTACCACTTGCCGTCCGGAAAGTTATGGCCGAGCACGGCAGCCGCCGTCTGGGCCTCGTTGACGATCCCTAACGCCATATAGGCCTCGGTCAGGCGCATCAAGGCCTCTTCCACCTGCTCCGTAGTCTGGTAGTCGGTGACCACGGTGCGAAAGCGGTTGATGGCCGCGAGATAGTTGTTATGGCGGAGATACCAGCGCCCGACCGTCATCTCGCTCGCCGCCAACAGATCGCGCAGGATGCGCGTCCGGTTCCGCGCGTCGGCTGCGTAACGCGAATCGGGATAGCGCTGCAGCAGCGTATCGTAGGCCACCAGCGCCTTGCGGGCGTTCGTCTGATCACGCTTCGGATCGAGCACCCGGTCGTAATAGGACATGCCGATGATGTTCTGGGCGAGGTCCGATTCCTGGGTGCCGGGGTGAAGGGTGAGATAGCGGTCGGCCGACACGATCGCATCGTCATATTTGCCGGCCTTGTAATAGGCATAGGAGGCCATGAGGATGGCCCGGCGCGCCTCCTGCGAATAGGGGTGATTGATGTCGACCTCTTCGTACGCCCGGGCGGCGTCGGCGTATTTGCCTTTATCGACGAGCTGTTCGGCCTTGCCGTAAATGACATTCGGCGGATCGTTGTTCTCCACCGCTTCCGTCTTGTTGCCGCCGAACCAGGCGAAAGAGCCGCAGCCGGCAAGGAGGCTCGCCGAAAGAACGAGGCATGCGATTCTTGCGGGCAATGCCGGCAGGCCGCGGCGCGGCGCCTTATGGCGCGCCCGCGCTCTTTGCCGCTCAACCCGTCCGGTCATGCTATCCCTCAAAGACCGTCCCCCTCGCGCGAAAGGCGCGGATATGCGAGCCGCCGGACGGCCGCTCGGCCCAAGGCTAGCGCAGCTACCCCCAACCAACTAGCGGATTATGGTGTTTTTTTGCCCAGTCCCCTGCCCGGGACACCCTTGGCACGCCAAGGCGCGGGGCTCGCGAGGGGCGCGTAACAGCCTCGCGCGCCGGCGCTAAGGCGCACGCGCCGAAGCATGATGACAGGACGAAGGGCCTACCGGCCGGCTTTCCGTTCAGCTCCGCTCAGCGGCAAAATTCGCTGCCGCAAGACGGTGGCTGAGTTCGGCATGGCGAACCTCGCGATAGCGCGGGGCTTCGATCATGGTCCAGGCATCGGCATCGGCGAACAGAGCCTTGAGCACCAGCGCGTTCAGCCGATGGCCGCCGCGGTGGGAGCGGAACGTGCCGAGAATGGGCGCCCCGGCCAGAGCGAGATCGCCGACCGCGTCGAGTGCCTTGTGGCGCACGAACTCGTCGGAGAAGCGAAGCCCCTCGCGGTTGATGATGCGGTCGTCGCCGATGGCGACGGTGTTCTCGAGGGAAGCGCCGAGGGCGAGCCCAGCTGCCCACAGCCGCTCGACGTCCCTCATGAAGCCGAAGGTGCGGGCCCGGGCCAGCTCGCGGCGGAAGGAGCCGGGGTTCAGGTCGATCTCGATCCTCTGAGTTCCGATCAGCGGGGTGTCGAAGTCGATCTCGACATCGAGATGAAAGCCGTTATGCGGGGCAAGCTCGCCATAGGCGCCGGCGTCTTCGACCGACACCCGCTTCAGCACCTTGAGGAAACGGCGCGGAGCATCGAGCTCGGCAAGACCGACCTCGTCGATCGCCTCGACAAAGCGCGACGCGCTGCCGTCCATGATCGGTACTTCGGGGCTGTCAATCTCGATCAGGGCGTTGTCGACGCCAAGACCGCGCAGAGCTGCGAGCAGATGCTCGACCGTCGCGACAGAGGCGCCATTGCCGTCACCAACGATGGTACAGAGCGTTACGCCGGTGACCGAGCGCTGGTCGGCTACGATCTCGGTGCCTTCGGGATGACCATTGGAAAGGAGAAAACGGATACCGGTATCGCCATCAGCCGGACAAAGTGCGATGGAAACTGGCGCTCCGCTGTGAACCCCCGTGCCGGTAAGTGAAATCTCGCTGGCAAGCGTGGTTTGGCGTGCCCCTATGAAACCCTTCATGGCCCCCGTCGGCCCCCGCGCCGTCTTTTGAGTTCCCTACTTAGCTCGAGGAGAACCCCGAGCCCCCCAATTGATCTGCGCTTCCTGGCACTTTAGACCGGACCTTTATCAGTCCTTGGCTTGTGCCTTTTTGGTCCTGCCGATCAATCTATGAAGAAGCTTAACGCTCGGACTCGGGGGCGACAAATCACGGTTTCTTTCACTGTATTACCGGCCGGACGGTCTTATAAGTCAATGATATAACTACAGTTTTCTCGTTCGTCGGTGGTCTGACGAGTGCCCTGGTTAACACCCCGACCTTCTTCTCAATTGGCCCGTCGGCGGAGAAAGGCGGGAATCTCGAGGTCATCCTCGGCAAATGATTCGGGCGCTGTTGCCGCCATCTCGACCGCGAGCGGCCGGGCTTGCGCTTCGACCCGTTTTGGCATGGCGACGGGCGCTTGCTCGTTGCGAGGCCGCTCGATCCTGATGCCCTTTTGCGCCATGGGCTGACCTAGAGGCTGGGGCCTCGGGGCCTGGGTCCTAGGTGCCTCTGGCATCTGCGGGGCTAACCGCTGGCCGAATTCGGGCTCGCGCTTAGCCGGCATCTCGGCATCGGGCTCCTTGCGGGACCGGCCGACATTGGCGAGGCGCTCGAGGAAGCCCACCTTCTTCTTCTGGGCGGCAAGACCGACCACGGGCGCTTGGCCGGCTTGGGCCTTGATCTCGTTCTGGGCCACTACCGGCAGTTCTTCCATGCTCGGCATGCGGCGCACCGGACGTCTGACGGCGGTGGGCGGCGCGGGCTGGAAGGACCGCGACGGCGCTTGCGGCGCTTGTTTCGATTGGGAGGCGCCAAGCGGCAGGCCGATTCCAGTCAACTGCGCCGGACGCTTCTCGATCGTCACATTGCCAGGAGCGTGCCAGACCGACGGCTCTTTCACGACCTCGCTTTGGGCGAGAACGAGGCTCGGCTCGTCGAGATCGACCGGGCTCGCGGGCAGCGCGGCGAGGCCGGCAAGGCGCTCGCTGAGCCTGCTTCTCTCTTGCGTGACGGCGCCCCGCGGCGCTTCGTAGACGGGCCCTACCGCCACCGGCGCGGCATGGCCAATGCCGGTCGCCACCACCGACACGCGGATCGACCCGTCGAGTTCGTCGTCGTAGGTCGCACCCACAATGATGTTGGCGTCGGGATCGGCTTCGGCCCTGATGCGGCTCGCCGCCTCGTCGACCTCGTAGAGGGTAAGGTCGTTGCCGCCGGTGATGGACACGAGCAGCCCGCTCGCGCCTTTCATGCACACATCGTCGAGCAGCGGATTGGAGATAGCGGCCTCTGCCGCTTCGATGGCCCTGCGGTCGCCGCTCGACTCGCCCGTACCCATCATCGCCTTGCCCATGCCGGCCATGATGGTGCGGACATCGGCGAAGTCGAGATTGATCAGGCCTTCCTTCACCATGAGGTCGGTAATGCAAGAGACGCCGGCGCGCAGCACATCGTCGGCCATTGCGAAGGCGTCGGTGAAGGTGGTCTTCTCGTTGGCGACGCGGAACAGGTTCTGGTTCGGAATGATGAGGAGCGTATCGACATATTTCTGCAGCTCATCGATGCCGGTCTCAGCCGCACGCAGGCGCCGCGAGCCTTCGAACTGGAAAGGCTTGGTAACGACGCCGACGGTCAAGATGCCTTCCTCGCGGGAGGCACGCGCTATCACGGGTGCAGCGCCCGTTCCCGTGCCGCCGCCCATGCCGGCGGTGATGAACGCCATGTGGCAGCCGACGAGATGGGCCTTGATATCGGCCATGGCCTCTTCGGCGGCGGCGGCGCCCACTTCGGGCTTCGATCCGGCGCCGAGGCCTTCGGTGACGTTCGCCCCCATCTGAATGCGGCGCTCGGCGGTCGAACTCGCCAAGGCTTGCGCGTCGGTGTTGGCGACCACGAACTCGACGCCCTTCAGACCGCATTCGATCATGTTGTTGACGGCGTTGCCGCCGGCGCCGCCGACACCGAACACGGTGATGCGCGGCTTGAGTTCGGTCAGATCAGGAACTCTGAGGTTGATGGTCATGGCAGTCATCCGATCCTTCATTGCCCTTGCTCCGGCTCTCTTAGGCGCTTCCCCGCGACGCGCTTTCAGAGCCCTCGTTAGCGATCAAAAATTGTCCCTTATCCAGTCGCCGACTTTGGCGAAATAGCCGGTACCGGTGCGCAAGAAACGCTGCTCGGAGCGGCCCGAAAGCCTGTCGTCGCCGCGTGCCCAATGCAGAAGAAGTCCGATGCCGGCGGAAAAATCAGGTGCGCCTGCCACGGCGGGCAGCCCGCTCAACGACCTTGGACGGCCAAGCCGTGCCGGACGCCCGAACATATTGGCGGCGAGCTCGGGCAGGCCGGTGAGCTGGCTCCCGCCGCCGGTCAACACCAGGTGCTGCGTGGCCTCGGACGCAAGTCCGCTCCCCGCCAGCCGCCGCCGCATCAGATCGAGGATCTCCTCGATGCGCGGGCGGATGATGGCAGCGAGCTGCGCCTTGTTGATCTGGTTCAGGCTCGGCTGCGGCATTCCGGTGACGGCAGGATAGGTGATGATCTCGCGCTCGTCGGACAGCGTGGCGAAGGCGCTGCCATGCAGCGTCTTGAGCCGCTCGGCGTAATCGAGGGGCGCGGAAAGGGTGCGGGCAATGTCGGTGGTGATGCCGTTGCCGCCAAGCGCGATGGCGTCGGCGTGGACGAAGTGCCCATCGACGAACACCGAGAGCGTAGTGGTGCCGGCGCCGAAATCGATACACGCCACGCCGAGCTTGGCCTCGTCAGGCGTCATCACCGCAAGCGCGCTCGCGCAAGGCGCCGCGACCAGGCTCGCAACGCCCAGATGGCACCGCTCGACGCAGAGCACCACGTTGCGCATGGCCACTTCGTCGGCGGTGACGGCATGGAGGTCGACGGCAAGCCGCTCGCCGCACATGCCCTGCGGCTCGCTGATGCCGCCATTCTCATCGATGCGGTAGCTCAAGGGCAGCGCGTGCAGCACGCTGCGCTTGTCGCGTCCGGCATATTGGCGCCCGCCGGCAAGGAGCCGCATGACATCGTCTTCGCGCACCGCGCCCGACGGCAGCGCCACGCTCGCCGAGAAGCTCTCGCTCTTGAGGCGCCCGCAGGTGACGGACACATGCACGTCCTCGACGGTCACGCCCGCCATGCGTTCGGCGGCATCCACCGCCGAGCGGATGCAGGCTTCGGCGCTGTCGAGATGCGTGATCATGCCGGCCTTCAGGCCCTCGGCGCGAGTGTGGTCGAAGCCCAGCACCTCGAACTGCACCGCATCGCCCTTGCCTTCGAACCAATCGGGCGCCGGTGAGGTCTTGGCGATCAGGCAGCAGATCTTGCTCGTGCCGACGTCAAGCGCGGTCACGATGCGCTGGCGCTTGCTTCTTATCGTCGTCGTGTATCCCATCCCCCTGCCCTCAAACCCCGTCTTCTCATGTCTTTCCTTTGGCGGTCTTGGTGCTCGCCGTCGGCACTTCGGCTTGCGGCGCGCCGCCGGGCGGTGCCGCGGAAGCCGTCGCGCGCAAGCGCACGGTGACCCGATCGAGCAGACGCAAATCGACAGCGGCGATATCCCGTTTGAGTACCCCGCGTTCCCGATCGAGCTTGGCGAGCGAGGCGAGCGCCTCGCCGACATTGTCGTCGGGAAGCATGATCTCAAGGCCTGAAGCGAGCTTCAGCGTCCAGCGCCGGTCGCCGACCCTGATTGCCGCAACGAGGTTTTGCGTAAGGTCGCCATGAGAATTCAGCTGATCGAACAGCTGGGCGGCGCTCTTTCCCGCCCCCTCGCCCACGACTAGGGGAAGGCCGGCATAGGCTTCGCGCAAAGCCGGCGCGAGCACGACCCCCTCGGCGTCAACCACATAAGTCTGACCCTTGTTCTGCCAGATGGCGTAAGGCGTCCGCTCCTCGATCACCACCTGCAAGGTCGAGGGCAGGAGCCGCATGACTTGCGCATGCCTGATCCACGGCACGGCTTCGAGCCGCGCTTTGGCGGCGTCGGTGTCGAAGCCGAGCATCATGGTGTCGGGGCCGGCGCCGAGCGCGGCCGTGATCGCGGCGTCGGTCGCATGCAGCTGGCCGTTGAGGGTGATCCGCTTCACGCCGAAGCCGGCAGCAACGGCGAGATGCTCGATGCCGCTGGTGAGCGCGTCATAGGCGCGGGCGGTCTGTCCGCCGACCACAGCACCATAGACGACGGCACTGGCGAGGAAGAGGACGCAAAGGATAAGCCATTTGCCGCGCACACGATCCTGCCCGAGCCGGCCGAGCCGGATGGAACTCGGGCTGCGCGTGATGAGGCGGCGCGTTCCGGCGAGAACTGGCAGGCGACCCGAGGCCTTGCGCGGGGCGGCAATGCCGCGCGCAAGAAGGGTCTCTTGCGAGCCCCGTCTCCTGGCCATTCCCCTTGCGGGGTTCAGCGATCGCACGACGCGTCCTCCACGATCCAGCGGACCAACTCGCCAAACGAGCGGCCGCCATAGGCAGCAAGCTCGGGCACAAGTGACGTCGACGTCATGCCGGGCTGGGTATTGACCTCAAGGCAGATCAGTTCCCCCGTGCCCTCTGGCCGGTCGTCGAAGCGGAAGTCGGAGCGACTGACCCCACGGCAGCCCAGTGCCCTATGAGCCGCTAACGACAGCTTCTGTACCAATTGGTAAACATTTGGTTTAAGCGGCGCCGGGAGCACGTGAATTGAGCCTCCCGGGGCGTATTTCGCGTCATAATCGTAGAAGGCGAGCCCCTCGGCTGGGCGGATTTCGATCACCCCCAGGGCCTCCTGCCCCATGACGGCGCAAGTGAGCTCCCGGCCGGGGATATAGCGCTCGACCATGACCTCCTCGCCGAGGGTCCATTCGGCGGAGGTCAGCTCCTGGGGGGGATGGGCCTGGTCTTCGCGCACGATATAGACCCCGACGCTTGACCCTTCCGTCGGGGGCTTGATCACATAAGGCGGGGGCATGACATGGGCGCGGGCGGCTTCCGCCCTCGAGACCACGCGGCTTTCGGCTACCGGCACGCCGGCCGCGGCGAGCACTGCCTTGGCGCGCTCCTTGTGCATGGCGAGCGCCGAGGCCAACACGCCGGAATGGGTATAGGCGATGCCCATGGTCTCGAGCAGGCCCTGGATGCAGCCATCCTCGCCGTAGCGTCCATGCAGCGCGTTGAAGCAGACATCCGGGCGGAGCTCGGCCAGACGGGAGGCCACGTCGCGGCCGACATCGAGACGGCTCACGCGGTAGTTTTGAGCTTCGAGAGCGTCGGCGCAGGCCGCGCCGGAGCGGAGCGACACCTCACGCTCCGATGACAAGCCGCCCATCAGGACGGCGACGTGAATTTGCTTATCGGGCATGGCGATCCCCGTGTTGGTCGTGGCAGGCCGAGCTCGCTCGT